>Ga0180438_10007788_pt1 | contig 13821 bp, 16 predicted proteins | sample SS_ome_12_FD_132455 | JGI IMG/M metagenome (GOLD analysis project Ga0180438, IMG submission 132455) | Hypersaline lake sediment archaeal communities from the Salton Sea, California, USA - SS_3_D_2 metaG | ecosystem: Environmental > Aquatic > Non-marine Saline and Alkaline > Hypersaline >... | reverse complement strand
GTTGCAAGGATGAAAACCTTGTGTCCTAACCGAGCTAGACGACAGGGCCTTTTTAATCCAACTCCAACATTTCAAAACGATTCCTCATATGTCGCGGCGGAATCTTAAGACTTTTATCAAGGAGCATTATCATTCCAAGCTCTTTGACATCTCTGTCATTTCCAATTTTCCCATAGAAATAAACTTCTCCCCAGTTAATCGCTTCGCCTTTCATATTTCCGTGAGATATCTTGCAATCTACACCGCAAATCAATCCCATATATCCAGCCTGTATCATGTTTCTATCGGTGGAAGGATAGAAATTTCTTAAATCTAAAAGATCATTTTTCAAATCCATGAATGTCTCATCGGTAAATGAAATCAAAGAAACATCAGCACCAAGAGACTTAAAACCATCAAATGCTTTGTGAATTTCTTGTTCAAGTTCCTTAGGAGTTTCCATTTTCTTCCTCTTTTTTGTCAACATAACATTTTTCAATGACCATCTTTTCAAATTCCGGAGTTACAGTCTCATATGAATCCAACCAATGATCTGGAACTGATTGCCATATCTCAGGGAAATAATATGGTCCTTTGTCGATCCATCTGCGTTGTTTCAGGCAGACATTATAGATAAGGATATAGGTATTGGCTTTCTGAATGTATTGTGGAGTGTCTATTTCCAGATTGTATTTCTTTATCATTTCCACAGTTCTTTTCTCACAATCCAATTCTTCTTCCATGTGTCCGTGAGTTAATGCTTCAGCATCTTCGTAAGGCATTTCTATGTCGCCATTCAACCATTCGTCCAAACTGCGTTCATCGTCGTAAAATTTCAATCCTTGTATGCATTGTTGGAAGTGGCAGTATTCATGGACAAAGACTTCAATCCAAACATCTGGATGTCCAAAGGCGATTGCGAATTCTTTGTTTTCACAATCCAGATATCCGGTGCATTTGGACCCTTCTACGACAACGTGTTTTTCCTGTGACAATGTAACAGAAAAGCCGTTATCGACCAATTCGAGAACGGCGTCTTGTATAAACTGCTTCAGGTTTTTTTCCATATCTTACCTTAAATAATGGTAGCGCTAGGGGGAATCGCACCCGCCACCTCCGGAGTGAAGGTCCGGTATTCTTCTGTTAAACTATAGCGCCGTATTTTACCACCACAAATGCATGAAATGCTCTGCGAACAGATGCATTCCTTCCTGAAACTTTCTCCAGTCCTTTGCTGCCTTCTTTTCATTCCGCGATCCATCTTTCTTGGTGTAATCAATTTTGTCAGAACGCAGAACATACTCGAAAGACCAGATCATCTTTTTCAACATCTTGTTCCAGTCTCTCCAAGAGATGCCGTTTCCGGGGTAGGCAATGTTCAGTTCTTTGAAGCGTTTCAAACGGGGAAGGGCAAAAGCAGCAATAACGTCATACAAATTCCATGTTTCACAATCACAGAAACCCCATCTACGAAGTTGTTTCTTGTAGGTTTTGATTCTTTTATCTTTCTTTCCTTTTTTTCTATCCAAAAAATACCATGGTTTTCTTCCATACTTGTCATGGTGATCAAGGTAGAATTCCCAGTCACATGGCTTCGGTTTTGGTTTTTTCTTCTTACTCATTCGTTTCTCCAAGGGATTTTAATATCGGCAATTTCTTCAATGACATATTTAAGAGTCAGCATACATGATTCACAAACCGTATCATCGTTGCAGTCTTCTAAAATATCATATGCATCTTCAAATGGGACGTTTATCCCTTTCATTTTCACATCTGTTTGGCAGAGTGGTTTTGTGTTTTTACCGGTTTTTATATGATACTTATGTGAGTACCACTCTGCTTCCGGATCATCTATTTCATCCAAAAACATGGCATACCTTAAAATGGAGCCGCTGGTGAGAATTGAACCCACAACCTCTATCTTACCAAGATAGTGCTCTACCATTGAGCTACAGCGGCTTATTAAACTGTCGTGGCAGGAATCGAACCTACCGTATGCCGCCATTGTGCCACGGAGATTTGGGCGGGATCCTTAAGGCGGAACCCAAATTTCTCCTCACGACAGTTATTTATATGGTAGCGGCGGATGGAATCGAACCACCATGCTCTTGTGGGAGCAACCAGATCATGACTCTGGCGAGGCTAACCAATATCCTCATCACCGCAAATTATAAGAAACTAAGTAGAACCTATAAGTTATTAACGTTCAAGTCTCCACTAATAGAAAGAGATTCTTGTTCAAAAACCGCCTTTATACCTCTGTAAATTTCATCTCCAATGCTCAGCCCAGTTGCTTTGTGTTGCACATCTGCAAGACATAAAAGTGCTGCAGCAATTTCACTCTCTACTCCATTCTCTCTGTAATACTCAAATTCATTAAGAATATCTCTACCCATATGCTCTTTCTCCTTTTTAAGAATGATCTTTATTGGAAGCGCAGGTGGGAATCGAACCCACATGCTCGATTAAGAGCAACTGGCTTATGAGACCAGTGTGACGAACCAGTAGTCACCTCCGCGCAATATTTCAATCAGGACAAGGCATTCCTTTGGTGTTAACTTTCTTCAGCCAAGCCCCATTCTTCAAAACGATTCTTTTGATGTGCTTTTTCATTTGATTCTCCTTATTGAATCAAGCTCATATCAACTGACCATGACGTTTGACTGCGTTTATGCCATATTTCAAATTGTGCCCGAATGTACTCTTCAGCATCTTCGATATCCCACTTATTTACTTTTGCCAAGTGTTTTTTGGCAATTTCATATTTCCCTTTAATTTGGGCCAATCCAATATGCTTAACTTGATGACATTCTGGACAAAGTGCAATCAAACCAGTTAACGTTTGAACCTTTTTCTCATCATCATAATACCATGTTTCGTGGCATTCGACCGGATGTTTTTTACCAACTCCATTGCATATTTCACATCTGTATCCTGCCTTGGCGTAACATCCTTTCCTTACTTCGTCCCACTTCTTTGAGGAAAGTTCTGATCTCAGGTTGGTGAACCAAGATGTTTGCGGAACTAATTCAATGGTCAGCATAGTGAAACCTGTAAAATAAAGGCAGGCTGCAACAGCGGGGGCTACCCTTTTGGCTCCGGAGTGATGTCTCGCGAGAACCACCACTTTTATCCATTGCCGTGACTGGAATTTAACCAGACCACCTGCCGTTTTTGATAATGGTGCGCCGGGAGGGAATTGAACCCCCAATGTTTACCCTGAGGGAACGGATTTACAGTCCGCTTCTACACAACCAATAGTAGACTCCGACGCATAAAATGGTGTACCGGGGTGGATTTGAACCACCAGACCCGTTAGGGACCTGATTTACAATCAGGGGCGCTGCCAATTACGCTTTACCGGTACTTATCGTTCATAAGCCTCTTCAAGAACTTTGATAGCATCATCAAGAAACAAATCATCCGGATCATATTTAACCACATTCGGATGTTCAAAATCTTTATTGCACTCATAAGAAGGCATGAGGACTTTTCCACGTGGTCGCCATTTTAACCAGCCTTCTGCATAAACTGGATAATCGTCAACCAAAACTCTTCCGTAAGTCGTGCTCTTATCTTCAGTGATCGTAATCTTTACATCTTCAGGAAGGTTCTCTTTGCACCAATCAACTTTTTCCTGCCATGCTCCTGACTTTTCTTTGCCGCTTGGACCTTTCGTCAGAACATGAACATCAAATCCTATTTTAATCGCACTATCCAGAAGCATTATTCCTGAACGGATAATGCGCAGATGTCTCCAGAAATTTGGCTGACGCATAATCAATTGCCTTCGTTCATCAATATAATCGGGCATTTCATCGTCCCAACTAAGCATTGATTCTAAAGGCGGATCGTTCGGACCATTTATCTTTTTCAGATAAAATGCCATGGAACCATTAAAATTACAAAGTGTTCCATCCATGTCGAATAGTGCGATTTTCTTAGCTTCCATTTTGTTTCTCCGCTTTTTTGATTTCTCTTATTTTCTCAGCATTTTTCAAAAGCAAATCCTGCATTTGCTGATGTGTAATCTGGTTGGCACAACTTTCACAGATTGGCACCAATTTGAAGTTAATATTGAAACCAACCTCTGTTTTTTTGCCACAGACTTTACATTTTTTCATGATATTCTCGTATATGGTGGAGACGGGGAGAATCGAACTCCCGACTGCAGATTGCGAACCTACCGTGTTCCCGACTACACTACGCCCCCTTATCCATACATTTCTTTCCGCGCTTTTTTCATCCATAAATACATCTGAAGCCATGTTTGAATTTGTCCAAGAATCCCACCAACAATTAATCCTGCGATAAACCATGCAGTAACACTTGCGAACAACAAAGCGTATACGATGGATGCAAATGCTGTGAAAATGAAAACTGCCATCGTTGCAAATTTATCTGGAGTAATGATAATATTGTCCAGATCACTGAGTCGTTCCATAACTGTCTTCTCTTTCATTCGATCTCCAATACTTCAAATGTGTCTATCTCTGTTTACGGTTTCTATAGATACACTCCATCTGATTTGGCATTCATCACAAGTAAAACCGAATGTACGATCATTAGGACGGTCTAAAGGCAGATAACGATCTACGGTACAACTATGTGCCCGCATCGTGAGAAGCCAATCAACCATACTTTTATGTCTTGATTCATACATAATATAAATGGAGCGGCTAACGAGAATTGAACTCGTACCTCAAGCATGGCAAGCTTGTATTCTACCAATTAAACTATAGCCGCATAATGGAGCGGGTGACGGGACTCGAACCCGTGTCATCAGCTTGGAAGGCTGAGGCCCTAACCGCTGGACGACACCCGCATTGTTATAAACTCGTGGCAGGATTCCTTCCCACCCTGCTCCCCCTGTAACGCCATACGGCGCACCTACCGTCCTTACCAGCCACCGAAGTGACTCACGAGTCTTTATTCTAATCCACAGGAAACAAACCATTTCTTCACAGATGATCGTGTGACCCCGTATAAATCTCCAATGGCTTGAAAAGACATTTTGTCCTGCTCTTTCATCTTCAACAGTTCTGCAGCTGAAGGTCTGTTCTTGACCTTTCTGGATTCTATATTGACAACTGATCTTGCCAGATCCCTTTTCATTGCCTTCATCTGTCGATTCTTTTCTCCGCGCTTTTTGTTTCTTAGAGTTGTGCGCTCAGAAATAACTTGACTCCTGCAGTTCGGGCAAAGAATAACAAGATTTTCGAGTCTGAAATCTTGAGAAACATTATTGATAAGTGTAAGGTAAAGAGGAAGTTTCTTGCGTTTCCAGATGGGTTTCTGACCGCATCTGCATTGGTTTTCCAAGACCCCATTCCTGATGAGTCTGTTTTTCAGATGATTCATGTCTTTGTAAGTACTGTTTTCGACAAGAATCTCTGCCAGCGGTCTTGAATTCTGCCCTTGTTTCAGGAAGACTTCTTTTTGTTTTCTGCTGTTTTCTTCGAAATGAGAGTAATCAATGCCGTATTCATCCAGCCTTTTCTTCAAGGAACGGCGATTATAAGTGCATTCATCTCTCAAGCCGATCTTCTTCAGAACGTCTTTCATATATGTGGCGTCCTGAACCATCGCTTTCAATTCATCCGGAGTGTAGGAGTCAATCACACTTTTTTGAGACATTTTTACTCTCCTTATGGATTTTCAATCTCATTACCCGCATTAATCTTTCCATTTTCAATGCTTCTTCAGGAGTCATAGCGACCCTGATTTCGTTCAGTCCTTCACCCAACTGGACTAGAACGAGTTTCTTTTCGTGGTTCACGGAGACGCCAAATCTGGTATCCCCGTCTATTCCTTCGTGTTTTAACTGGTGTTTAATCATAATGAATGGTTGCCCTGAGAGGACTTGAACCTCTACCAACTGATTCAGAGTCAGTTATGCTCCCATTACACCACAGGGCATTGTTTTAGCCCATGTTTTGCGTCAGAAAGGTCAGATCTTTCAGAATTCGCATCATGGTGTCTTTGACTGTCATGGTGCCAGACTGCTTGTCTATAGTCACATCATGGAAGTCGGTATCTGAAGAGATCGTTTGATCCCCTTCTCCGGTAAAAATGAAATGACTGTCTTTCAGGTTTGTTTCTTCAGTGTCACCGATGGTGACGTTACCGCCGATCTGGTAATCGCCTTGCATTTCGACTTTGCCGGTCCTTTGAAGACCTTCGACGGTGTTGATGATCTGTCTGATATTGGAGGAGCATTCTTGCAGGAGATCCAGTCTTTCTTTAACGTATTCTTGTTTCGGAGTCCTGATTGTGACGTTTCCTGCCTGAACTCTTGGTTTTTCTTCTTTCTTCTGTTTCTTCTTTTTACTGGTTTTCTTTTTTGCTGGCATCCTGCTTCCTCCGTTAAAAAGGATTAATATAAGGCGGCAGACGCGGCTGAGCGTCCTCTTATCGTCTTTGGTAGCCGCGTCTGCCAGAGTTTGGTTACCCCGTCTGGACTCGAACCAGAAATAACAGGACCAAAACCTGTTGTGTTGCCAAATTACACCACGGGGTAGTTGTTGGTATCCAATTATACTAAGGAGAACCTATTTTTGCGGAAAAATATAAAAATCTGGACAGATTTCTATCCGGAGTGGTGGGTGATCATTCCACATAACCCAAGCGTATTATTGTCAAAGAACAGACCCCAACAGCTTCGATCATGAAACTTCCACGATCTTGAACCAACTGTCAGGAGGGGACTCATTCTCACCCCTTCTGTTGACTGGCTCCGTATCCCTTTGTTTTTCAGGCGTTTGCCTGCTTTTGGTGGGGACCGGACCAGCCCACTCACTTCAAACTTCGAAAATCTTAACCCATAAAAAAAGCCCTGAGTTTGGCTCAGGGCTTGGGAAGTTCGTAAATTTTGTTCTGGTCGTTTACGTCTCCCAAGCCCTTTCTCCTTCTGTTTTATTACTATCATCAATATATTGGCGTTCGACGGGCAGGGCCTCTGGCTGTATGGCGGTGGCGGAATGCCACACCGTACCGCCGAGACATGCCGGTCTCGCCAACGATGAGAGCATAAAAGAAGGTAAGGTTTGCCTGAAAAGAGTAAACATTTGAAAATCCACCTGTTTCAATTCCCGTGCCATGATGGGCACGACTAAGTTAAGGTTATCACTTATAGTTCTCAAGTATTATACGTGAATCCTTCAAAAATCCATGGAAAAAATAAAATTAATTTTTCCGATCCTTATTTTTCAAGGAGTTAAGTTTGAAAATAGTTTGAAAATAACCACCAGCATAATAAGTGCTGGTGATTATTTTCAGATTGAAACGCTTGTTTCTATTCACGCTCCCCGAAAGGAGCGACCTGTCAGTCACGTAATCGGTCACGACTTTTCATGTTTCTATTCACGCTCCCCCGAAGGGAGCGACCTGCCCTGAACGGCCTTTTTATAATCCACTATCCCGTTTCAACTCACGCTCCCTGCAAGGGGGCGACGTGACAGTGCCACGGACCAACACCGGGGTTTCAATCCACACTCCTGTGAAGGGAGTGACTGATCTCCATATTGAACCAGAAGTGGTTGCACGAATTTCAATTCACACGCCCTTCCTTGTGAGAAGGGCGTGATGATATCATATAAAATTCAGACACTATTTCAATTCACACATTTCTCAATGCGACTTCAAAAGACGAAAAGCTACCACGGATGTTTCCATCTGTGGTAGCTTTTATTATTCCAGAACTTATTCAACCAGTTCTTTGACCTCGACTTTATCATTGAGACCGCTTTTGTCAATCGAAAAATCGTAGTCAGAGAAGTCATGAGGCTCTTCCACCTTGCTCTCGACCACGACAGCTTCGTGAAGCTTGTGAGCAGGGGCATCGCCCAGTTCACTCGAATGACGGAATTCGATAATCTTCCTGACGTTCATACTGCCCGCAGGCCGAGCCGACGAAGCGTCATAACGAAACAGGTTTTTGAGAGCTTCAACGAGAAGTTCATAATCCTCTTCCGAAAAGCCGGTTTTCCGAGCCAGATTGGGGCAGAAGCTGATGGTGGCGACATACACACCATGCGTAACGACATTTTTCCTGCCGAAAGTACGTTCTTTCTCGCGATCTTCCTCATTGGTGACAGAGTCACGAGTAATGGAGTGTTCGATGATCGAAACACGTTCTTTCGAAATTGCATCGCTCACCTGAACCGGACCCTTGATAGCACCACAGTTGATGCCGGTGCTGAGAACGCCACCGAAGGTGCGAACGTCCCAATAACGGTCGGTCATGAACTTGGTGACCTCTCGTGCCTTTTCTGCATCCTTAGGCATACGAGTCCCTTCAGGCTTGATGCCAGCGGCATCATAAGCTTCCTGATTGAGTTCATTCAGGACGACACCACTCTTGTAGTAGATGTCGAGACCTTCCATGTTCTCCTTCGCTTCCATGATGAAGTTGCGAATTTTGCGCTTCAGGCACACCGAAGTTATGATACCCTGTTCCGTTTCAGGATCGGTACGCGGCAGATTGTCCGCATCCGGGTTCCCGTTAGGGTTTGCATGCTTCACGTCAATAACAACTACCAAGTCAATCCTATTCATTTTCGTCCTCCTTTTTTTGGGGAAAATGGTTTAACTTTCAGTTACAGTTTTGGTTTCAGGATTTTCACTTTTCTTTTTGTAAAATTCCTGTTTTTGAAGATAAAAACCAGCCGCGAACGCACACTGATTTTTTGTTGACAAATGCGTAGGAAAATCACCTCCCACCATCGCCATGATCTCTGCCATCAACTTGCTCCGAACAATTTCGACCGGAACGGGAAGTTGAGACATGTGCCTTTCAAACATCTTGAACAACTTGGGGTAAATTGCCGAAGGAGTTGACATGGCTGTGCTGTAACACGTATGGACAACAGAACGATGCTTTCGTGACTTCTTGTGCTTCCCGCACTTGGTGATAGCATCTTCCTGAGTCTTGTTAAAAAGAGCCAGCAACCTTCCCAGACAATAACCAACATTTTTGTTCTCGCGATCAAGGCTCACGGACACCTCCTCTCTAAAGTTTCGTAAAAGAAATCCTTTCAGGATACTTACGGTAACGTGATCAACTTTCCGACTTATACGGACCCTCCGCAAAATCGTCTCTACAATGCTACGTGGATACTTCCTGCCGTTTATCACTGCGTCCAGTAATTTTCCAGCAAAAAGTGGATTTATATTTTCCATATCAGGTTTACCTTTCTTAATCGGACATGTACGACTAAGAATTTGGTAAAAGCTAGGAAATTCGGGATCATTATCAAAACTGCGTTCGATCCTCATATTGTCGAAATGCAGTTTCATATTCTTCAAGAAATGACCTACAGTGGAATTGTAAAAGAAACGGACAGAAAGACGACCATCACTTGCTGTGAGTCCCAGAAGATAAAATTGTGTTTTTTCAGGATCACAGTTAAGTTCTGAAAACTTCCCTTCCCTGATCGCATTCAAGAATATATTCATTTTTCCACGAGTTTCCTCATCTTGAACGCTTTCGTTCTCAGGTGCGTCTTCATCATCTACGAACTCACTTCGATAGATCATATCCTTAAAGACATCTTCCACATCAGAGGAAGGAGAAGTCCAGAAGGCGCACGTGACACCGCCAATGTTAATCTTATGCTTGGACTTCATGGGACCATCCAGCATAGCATTAAGAGCAGACGCATAGCGAAAGACGCCTTCTTCAGATACTGGAGAATTCAGCCCCTGCTTCTTATTGTCGCTCTCATATGCCTCTTTGTTGAACGAAACCAGAGAAGAAGTGGTTGATCCCGCAACTCCTTTGATTTTAGGATGTAAACGAGCAATCGCACTCACTTCGCCTGTAATCAGGCACTGTCCTTCAACAGATTCATCTGAAGTATCCTGATTGTCAAACCACCACTTCTCAATATCAGGTTCTTCATGGATGTAGGATGTTTCTCCCTTGATTTGGAAAAATCCAAAACCTGACTTCAGTTCGCTCAAGAAAGGACAATTCACAGCGTCTGCAGGATCCCAATTTTCCAAGAAACGACAAACAGCTGAGAATTTCTTATTGTTTATTTCGCTTTCCAGAGAAAGATGCTTTTCACGAAAGCTTTCAAAGCACTTCTGGACCCGATCAGGCTTGTCGCTTTCCGGATTAAAGCCAAGCATATACGTGGTCGTATCCCACAGGAAACACGGATTTAATCCGTTTCCGGTAGGCTTTGCGCCTCCTAATGCATACCTTTGATCCGGAATCTTGACAGTTTTTACTTTGCCGCCTTTTTGCTTAATTTCATGAATAAGGCGAGTATCTTGAATTTCAAAAAGTTTTCCATCAGGTTCAATAACCACCTTGAAAACGATCTTCTGAACACTCTTCCCCATAACAGGAACGAGATATCGTTCGTCTTTCTCAAACCTGAAAGATGCGTCGTGAAGTGCCTGCAATATCATGCTGATTCTCCTTCCGTGATTGTCGGGACATCAATTACGCCATCTTTCATGATGGCACGGAAAAATGCGGGTTCCACTTCGACCTTCTTCCAGTCGTTAGATCGAATAATCGAACCTTTCGGATCTTCTTTATAGATCTTTTCACAAAGCATAAACCCAAGATCTCTCTCGCCTTGTAGCTCTTCGTGACATTCAGGAATTTCGTCCACCAGTTCGTAATAGGCCATATATTCACGAATTCCAAGGTAAGGCGTCTCGAAAAAAGCACCTTTCTCAGCACGTCTTTTGAAAATTTGGTAATGCTTTTCGTTTTCATTGACGCCTTTGGCTTTTTTCAAAACCTCAAAATGCGCCTCTACGCCATAGCAAACATCGCGCAGAATCAGGTTCGATCTCTGCTGACGATTGTCTTCAACGTTGACGGAGAAGCGACCGCCACACCTGATGACATTTTTAACCTTCTGAGGTTTGATACAGTGACCAATTTCATTTGTTTTGAAATTAGTAAAGCGAATGGGCTTAAGGACGTGAATCTTGTCCACAACCCAACGAATTTCGGGTTTCCAGTAGATGGATGTCAAAACTCCACGGATTGCACTTGGAGTCGGCACATCATAGGAAACCCTTTCAGATTTCATTTCAGGGCGCGTGAAACACGCTTTATCTCCCCATACCAACAATTTAATTCCATGGCTCATTTTCATTCTCCTTCTTCGGGGGTTTCGAGCAGAAACCCTGTTTCTTGTGAATAGTTTTTGTCTACATCCAAAAGGATATAATATCTATCATGAACAAGTTCAATTTTCTTTCTATCACATGCTTTTGTTATTTTCTTTTTATTCAATGAAAAACAGAACTTTTGAAGTTTTCTCAAGAGTCTACAGGTGGGTTTTTCTTTACGAAGTTCCTGACACAGTTCTTCGCCTTCTTTGTCCCAAGGAACGATAATCGTCTCACTCTTTTCGTCAATTATGGAAAAATCATCAGATGCAGTTTTGTACTGAAACCCGAAAGGAAAGTCCTTATTGTTGTACATGTGAAAGTTATCCAATATATGCTTTTTATCCCATGAACCTTTCTTGTTCAGATAGTAATGACGAAAGTAAAGCTCGACGCATTCTGTAGAAGTAATATCATCAAACTTCCCATCTTCGCATAGGTCTATAACTGTTCTCGCACATTGTGCCATATCTCTGAAATAAATTTCTTGATAAGGATGCTCAGAGCAGAAGATGTAACAAGTGCCTTTTTCAATCTCTCCATGCCTATTACAGCGACCACCAGCCTGAATAATTGAATCAAGACCGGCTTGTGCCCTGTATACTACAGGCGATGAGATATCAATACCAGCTTCAATAATCTGAGTTGATACCAATATGCATTTTTCGCCATTGTCAAATTTTTTCCTAACTGTCTTGATCACTTCTTTACGATGGGCGGGGCACATTAAAGCACTTAGATGGAACACGTTTTTAACGCCGTCAGCAATGAGCATGTCATACAATATCTTGGCATGATCACGTATATTAACAATGCATATAACTTGATCATGCATTTTCAACCTATTCTTTAACTCAGTGTCAGTAATCCATTTATTCCCTAAAAACACAAAATTAACTCGACGCAAAGTGTCAAACAATGTTTTTGTGTCGGAAATAATTTCTCTGACATCGTGAAGACCGATATGAAATTCAGGTTTGTAATTAATGGCAGGTTGAGTCGCAGTGCAAAGCACAATGCTACAATCGTAATTATCGACTAATTCTTTAAGACCTCTTAGGCAAGGTTCAATATAGTCAACGGCAAGAGTTTGAGCTTCATCAAGAATTATTACAGAGTTAACAAGGTTATGCAGTCTGCGACAGGCTGAAGAACTACTGGAATACAGGGATTCATAGAATCTTACGGAAGTTGTAACAACGAGAGGCATATCCCAGTTTTCACTGGTCAACTCGATCATGTATTCGGCTTTTTCGGTATCGAAATTACAATGATGTTCCAGAACAACTTCTTTACCCAGTGCCTCACTGACTTTTTTCAGTGCTTTCCTGAATTCCTCAGCATTCTGTTCAATAATGGAAGTAAGAGGAATAACATAAAAGATGCGATCCATTTTATTAACAATCGCATGCAGAATCGCAAATGCCAAAGAAGAAAAGGTTTTACCACCCCCTGTGGGAACTGTAAGTGAGAAAAACCCTTTATTTTTTTCAACAGCAGCGAGGAGACAGTCTCTTCTAACCATCTCTCTTTGTTTGTTAACGATAGAATCTCGAACTTCCATATCATTGATATAGTCATTCAGAGACTTAAACATTTGATGAAAAATATCTTCAGGCCAAACTGGGCGGTGAGATGCTTTGTATTTTGAAGTATTCTTTTCCGCATCCAAGCGATCTGCGTCCACCAGACAAGACAGGAGCATTCGGACATAGAAAGAAACTGAGAATCCATCCTTCCTGTTAATAGCTTTCTTCATGAAAAGTGGTAAGTCATCAAAAGTAGGAAACTCAATCTCTCCGATTTCTTTCAGACCATGTTCACAAGAAGGAAGTTCTTTGTTCAAACGTTTTTCAAGACATTGATCTTCAGAACGTCCATCAAGAAGACCGCCATGATGTCCTGATATAGAATAGGCCAAAAGATGACCCAAAATATTCATTTTGGATATGAGATATTGACAGCCAGCGGTAGAATGGTCAACTCTTTCTGAAGATTTACCTGTTATGCGATCTTGGAAGGGCTTGGAGTATTTTCCATAATCGTGGAAAAGACCTTTGATGTATCCCAATCTTGAAGAATCAAAGACAGAGGCAAATTTGGAAGTATTTTCAGCAACAGAGACCAAGTGCTCCAAATTTGATTGCCATTCTTCTTTAGGTTTGTACTTTGATGAACGACCGTAAAACAATTTACTTTCCTTAACAAGTTTTGTCCTTCAGTGTATGTATATTATACGTAGAAAAAACAAAATCATAAGGAAAAAATTATTTTTTTTATATCTTGTTTAATTATATATATTTACAAAAAAAGGGCAACAGGGGGAAATACCTGTTGCCCTGAGCAACGAGTAACATTGCTCGTGATTATGTTGTTTCTATTCACGCTCCCTGCGAAGGGAGCAACCGATCATCTGATATTCAAATACGGCTTCGTTTCAATTCACGCTCCCGCGAAGGGAGTGACGCAAGATATCTGGGCGTGGATATTTGTCTCATCAGTTTCAACCCACACTCCCGCGAAGGGAGTGACTTCTTACCCATTTTCTTGCATTTGACTCAGGATGTTTCAATCCACACTCCCGCGAAGGGAGTGACCACTCAGTTTCCCCACCCGTCCTGAAATCCAGTTTCAATCCACACTCCCGCGAAGGGAGTGACGACGTGCGGATGTCAATCCCATTAACATTGTTTCAATCCACAC
>Ga0180438_10007787_pt1 | contig 13821 bp, 13 predicted proteins | sample SS_ome_12_FD_132455 | JGI IMG/M metagenome (GOLD analysis project Ga0180438, IMG submission 132455) | Hypersaline lake sediment archaeal communities from the Salton Sea, California, USA - SS_3_D_2 metaG | ecosystem: Environmental > Aquatic > Non-marine Saline and Alkaline > Hypersaline >... | reverse complement strand
TTTAACTGGTTTATCCACGACAATACCGACGGTAATGCGATTATTCTTAGAAACCAGTGGTGTTTCCGTTAAATTCTTCTTCTGCTTGATTTGAATGGACGTGATTTTTTGTTTCAGATACGTGTCAGTTTTCGTTCCAATCACGTAGATCTCGTCGTTTAATTTCAATTTTCCAGAAGTCAAGAGTATTTTCGCAGCTTTTTTATCGCGATAGTAAGACAATACTTTTCCAACCTCGACCTTCTTATGACTGGAAATATTGCCTTCTTGATCTACCTCTACTTCGCTTCCAGTAGGCAAGCCAAAATAAAAACCCGTTGAGAATCCCCGGTTATACACTTTTTTCAAGCGCTTGAGCCACCCATCGACATTTTCTTGCGTATATGTATTGTCCATGCAAGCGTCGATGGCTTCTCGGTAGCAAGAAGTTGCTTCTTCGACATAGATGGGATCTCTCATCCTCCCTTCGATTTTAAACGCATCGATATTTGCCTCTATCAATTTAGGCACGTGTTCTATCATGCAGAGATCCTTTGCGTTAATGAAAAAGAATCCGTCATAAAGAAACTCGTTGTTTTGGTCGTCGTATACCCTCCAGGCTCTCCTGCACGGTTGGACGCATTTACCCCGGTTGGCAGAATACGCCTGAGAACCACAGATTTCCGCTGAAAAATAACATCGCCCCGAAATGGAAGTGCACTGTGCTCCGTGAACGAAAGTTTCAATCTCGCTCTTGGTAAGCTTGCTTTTTATTTCTTTAATCTGCTCAAGTGAGAGCTCTCGTGCGAGTATCAACCGTTCTGCACCTAGAGATTCGTAAAACTTGGCTGAAAGTGAATTAGACACGTTTGCTTGGGTAGATATGTGATAATTTAATCCTAGATCTTTTGCAAATTGTATTGCGCTCAGGTCATGGACTATAATTGCGTCTATTTCCGCTTCTACTGCCGCATTTAAGATTTTTTCCAATAAATTAAATTCGTTTTCGTAGATAACCACGTTAGTCGTGAGATATGCTTTGATATTGTTTTCGTGACATCTTTTCACGATGTCCGATAAGTCGCTTAGCTTGAAGTTATCGCTAAAAATTCTCATGTTCAGCGATTCAACTCCAAAATACACTGAATCCGCCTTTCCTAATACAGCGTTCAACGACTTGAAATTTTTTAAGGGCGCTAAGAGCTCAACATTTTTCACGTGTTATCATTTTATTTATGCTTAGCGAACTAAATAAATTATTCCTTTAGAAATACAAGTAGTATAAAAAAAGATTATAAGAAAAAACTCATTAGAAATATTACAATACAAACCAGCCTAGCCAGAACAACAATGCGCCAACTAAAAACGCCAAGACTGCCCAGACATAGGTAAAAGACCTAGCATAGTTCTTGTATCGTCTTCCATTTTCCGCTTCTATGACGCTTACTTGGAAGTACGGACTTGGGCCTCTTCTATACCATCCTTTAATCCGGACTCGTTGTCCTACTAACCGTTTCGCCTTGGAAAGCGCAAAGATCAAGTCCGCTATTCCTAAACCCCAGCGATAATCGATGTACATGAGGCCTGTCTCGTCTTGAAAGTACAGGTCGTCGCTGAAGTAATATCCCGGCGCACCACGTCCGACAATTTCTCCTTCTATGTATGCGGGAACGCATCGAATTGGCGAAACTTTCACGTTTGTCACGAGGTCAAGTACCGTTTGAGGATCGTGTCCTTTCTTGTACATGAATCCCGTTCTCAAGATAACAGCAAAACCCATCAGATAAAACGTCACGAACCAGAGCAATACCAACCATTTTAACGTGATGAGCGTGGGAAGGACAGTGAGACCAATAAATCCAACTAATCCGAAAATCCACAGTATCGTTACAATACCCATTGCGGCGAATACTATCGTAGGTGAATTCTTGATGGTAACGTCTAATAGAAATTCGTCCAACATGGATTTTCCCGCTTGCTCTTCTTTTATCTTTCGTGCCCCGGAGAAATCTATTTCAGGTTTTATTCCGTATGACTCGCATTGCTCGTTGAGTCGCATTATTCTTTTTGCAGGAAGCGGATGCGTGCTGAAGAGCTGGTAGTATTTCGCCCATGGGTTGAATAAATCCCACGCAGCTGCGGCTTGAATGGCGTTTTTTGAATACTTTCCAGAAGTCGTCATGCTGGATGCTACAATTCCTCTGGCAGCGCTTGGGTCAAATATTCCCAATCCTCGAAGTCCTCGGATGCTCGATTTGTTTCTTTCTTTCAAATCACCTCCATGGTCTACGAGCAGTCCATAAGCAATCTTTACAAGTCCAGTAGCTAACGCGTTTGGGTTTTCCATTACCTCTGCTGCGTGTTTATCTGCGTAATACTCGCGAATTCTACTCACTATCATCGATATTAAAAAACCTATATAATAGGAAATGTACGATAAAACGGCAATGGCAAAAAGTGCTAAATAAATGTACGATCCTTCGTCGTCCTTCGACCTCCAGCTGGAGAATCGAGCCGTATAATACGCCCATCTGGCGATGGTTAATAGAACTAGGGGAATTGCAAATACAACCGTCATTAATATGAAATCTGAATGCACGACGTGGCCTAACTCGTGTGCCATTACGGCATTTTGTTCTTTTTCATCTAAATAATGCAAGATCCCATCAGTTAACACAATTCTTGCGGTATTTTTCGTCCATCCATATGTAAAAGCGTTTGGATTCAAGTCGTGAATGATTCCGAGACGGGGCATCTTAATTCCCTGGACTTGAACGACTTGTTGCACTACATCTGCTAAACCAGGATATCTCGACTGGTACACGTCGAAAGGCATCCATTCAATTTTATAAATCCACCCGATTATCACTGGAGATATGCCGTATTGGAGTAATACGATGAGGAGCGTGAAGCCGATCATGAGCATTAATCCAAAAAAATTACTTGGCAAGAACCACACGCCAATAACAAATACTACAGCATACATCAGTCCAAATAACGCAGTAACAGCTATTGTTGACGCTAATTTTAATCCCATTTTTTATTAAACCTTTATTTTTTTTTAATTCATGTTCCAAAATCATTTTGTATTATTATATTATTAAGCGACATGGTTATATTATTATTACGATTATCTTTTTTCACTAATTGTAATTCTTAAAAAAATTAATTAGGATAAATTGATTTACTATTCTAGGTAATTCAAAAAAATTAGGTATAATGTAACTTTATCGCACAGTTTAAAAGATGAAAGTAGATTTAGAGCGATTATACGACGCCACGGATAATTTGATTAATCAACAGTTTTATCTTGGGGGGCAAGATTTAATAATAGGCCGAAACGCGGAAGTTTCAGTTAAAATCAGTAATTCAGGGCAAATTATTCAGAAGTTCAAGAATTTATTTAACAATAACATCAATTTATTCTTAGAAGGCAAGTACCTGCAGTTTTTATCTTTATTTAAGAAGATTAAAGGTTTAAATGACGCTGAAATTAAAGATATTAACAAAGAGCTTCAAGAAAAATTGACATATTTAGACGATACCGATTTTGATTATGTTGTATTATATACACTTGTTTTAAGTTCGTTAATTTCAAGAATACGAGACTTGCATTTTAACATGTCCCTTGAAGAAATAAATAAAAGAGTAAAAAGTAAAACCACCATTACAAATGCCGTCATTCAAGGTATCTTGGACGATCTCTTCATGAAAAACAACAATAACATATCAATTTTGTATAACCTCTCGTATCTTGATGCGTTAGCAGAATCCTTTAACTATAAAAAAGTAGCTCACACGTGCAAGATTCAAAAGGGAAAATTTATCAATCGAATCGTTAAAATAATTGTATCTAATAATAATTAAGTTTAGTTAAGTTCTCTAGTTTTAAGATAATTCGTGATTTTCTGAGCAAGTTCTTCTTGCTTCTTCCACTCTCCAAAGACATTACTCCCTAATAATGACGATTTTAGTGATTTCTTGATGTTTTCGTCAAGTTTTCTTGCAGGTTCTTGGGCAAATGGCGTCATGGGGAGAGGAATAAACGAGTGAGCGTGTATTCTTGCTCCTATCTTTACCAAGTCTTCCATCACATTTATCGTCAATTTAATGTCCTCAGTAGTTTCGTTGGGTAAACCGAAAATGAAGTCCACATTTGCTTTAATCTTGGCTTTTAATGTCAACTCAACTGCGGTATACACATCTTCAACAGAATGTCCTCTATGGCATGAATCTAAGACTTTTTGACTGCCAGATTGTGCTCCAATTATGATATTATCGTTATCTGCGTAGGTCGTGATTAAATCTAAAGTATCTTTCGTCACGTGCTCAGGCCTTACTTCGGAAGGAAACGAGCCAAAAAAGATCCTTCCATTCTGAGCCACGATCTCTCTCACTTTAGCGAGCATTTCTTTTAACACTGGTAAATTTACAGTCTTACCATCAGGGGAACCGTAACAAAAGGCGTTGGGCGTGATAAACCTTATATCGGTAAGGTTTTCTCGCATCATTAACTGCACGTACTTGCATATTGATTTTATGCTTCTATGCCTTGGAGTTGTCCCCGCAATATAAGAGGTTTGGCAGAAAAAGCACACGTAAGGGCATCCCCTCGTTATTTCGAGCGCCCCAAACTTTCGATTTTTAAGCGGAAATGGGGGATACGTGTCTAAACTAATTAGGGACCTCTTTCCAGTGTATTTATAATTTCCGTTTTCGTCAGTATACCCAATTCCTTTTAAGTCCGATATATCTTCGCCCTTATTAATTTTTTGGAGGAGTTCAATGAAGGTATCTTCTCCTTCCCCAACAACGACAATATCACATCCCATGTCAAGAGCGCCCGATGGATCTCCCGTGGGATGTGCCCCTCCTGCGATAATTAACACATCGTTACCGTGTATTTTTTTTACTTGCGTGATTAACTCGTGTATTTCCCAAATTTGCGTGGTGAAAAAAGAAATTCCTAAGATTACCTTTTCGTATTTAACAACGATCTCTTTTAATCCTTGAATTAAATCTTTTTTACCAGTAAAATATACGATTTTCAAGTCATTAAAACGCTCTAACGAATCGAGAGCGCCAATAAGTGCGTTAAAACTAAATTTATTGTTCTTATGATAAAAAACGACAAGGGCTATATCTTTCAATTAATTTACTCAAGAATATTATTATATGAAGGTGTCATTTCATACTCATATATATGTATTAGTTTAGGTTATTATAATATAGTTAATTGTAAAATCAATTTTGAGTTGATGAAAAAATGATGTTTAATTGGATAATTGCTACGATCCCGGAAGAGGTTGGCATAGCGTGGTTAGATTTTTACAGCATAGGGCACATCACGTTCGGTATTGGCATTTTTTTATTTTTTTCGTTTTTCTACACCATTCAAACGAAGAGAGGGATAACTCCTTATTTTTCGTTATTGTTTGTCTACATCTGCACTTTCAGCGTTTTAATAATGTGGGAAATATTAGAAAACACGCTTTTTATCAGTTTAGGCATAAAATTCGAGGGGCGGCTGGATAGCCTGCAGAATATTTTTACGGATCTCCTCTTGGGGAACTTTGGAGGCTTGTGCACGTGGTTTTTCTGCTACCAGATTGTTGAAAGAGACAAGAACATCAAGGCCTATTACGCATTTGGAATTACGGGATTTACCATTTGGTTCGTGTTCTTCTTCATCTTGAGATTTTTCACATTAAATTAATTTTTTTCTCTTCTTTTTTGATAGTATATCATTGAATTCGTGAAAACATGTTTAATCTTAAAGACTATATTGAATACGAAAAAGGAAACCTACCTCTCATTATTTCAGTTCCTCATGGGGGCATGTTAGAATGTAAAGATATTCCCAAGAGAGAAACGGGAATACTTGGAATAGACAAGGGTACTATTGAACTTGCAAGGGATTTAATAGAAAAAATGGAAAACATTGCAGAAAAATTCAGCTTAGGTGGAAAAGAACCTTCCTATATCGTGTCAAGTGTTCGTCGAAATAAGATAGACTTGAATCGACCAGAAGAAGAAGCATATAATATTAGCTCGCCTTTAGCATGTCAAATATATCGATATTATCACGAAAAGATACTACAGTTTGTCATGGAAAACCTGAAGACATTCCATTATTCGCTTTTAATTGACATCCACGGGTTTGAGAGTCACAAGCGTCCTCAAGGATATCGTGATGTGGACATAATTTTAGGAACGGACAATTTAAAAACCATGTTTTCGACCCCTGTTCCAAAGAAAAACTGGAATAAAAATTTTAGGGGAAAGATCATTAATAAATTCCTTGAATTAAACATCCCCATTGCTCCTGGACGTCAAAGAAGGGAAGAATACGTATTAACGGGCGGTTTCACTGTTCTTAGATATGGTGCCTCGCAAATACCAAATAGCCAAGCCATTCAGATTGAATTTTCTGATAGAATACGGTATATAGATGAGGATCTAAAAAAAAGAACCGTTCAGTCGTTAGCTGAACTCCTCTACGATGAACTCGTGGATCGTAAAACATCTTAAAATCTAATAGCATAGGAATGTCAACCTAATTAGAAAAATTTTATAGTAATTCTTCATTTTCAATAATATCATGAAAATCGGATTCGTCTTTGACATGGATGGTACTTTGATTAATAGCACTGAAATGGGTGATGCTATTGGTCGTGAAATATATGAGGAATTCAATATTCAGCCAACTGAACAAATGGAAAGAGAAATTGAAGAACTCGTGTTTGAAATAATGCAAGGAGAAAATCGAAAAAATCTCGAAGCTAAGGTAATGTGGGAGATTTTTAAAGTCGTAGGCTTAAATTTCACGCAAAGGATAAAAGCGTTAAGAATGGCAGCAAGAATCTTTAAGGAAGAAAAGAAAAAAATAAAACTTTTTGACGGAGTAGAAAAAGTATTTGATCTGTTAGACGAAAATGATTTTAGTTATGCTATTGCAACAACGTCTTCAATGAAAGAGGTAGAAGAACGTCTTTCCAAATTTCCAGATTTTTATAAAAAACTTAATGGAAAGATAATTTCAAGGAGTTCTGTGGAAAACATGAAACCCCACCCAGAAAGCATGGAACTTGCCGCAAATATGATGAACATGCCATTAAATCGTTGTGTTATCGTTGGAGATATGCATACAGATATTAATATGGGAAAAGCTGTTGGTGCCATAACTATTGGCGTGTTGACGGGGATCTTTACGAAGGAAAAATTACTCGAGTTAAATCCAGATTTCATTCTTGATTCCGTTGCTGACATCCCGCAAGTTATCGAAGAAATTAAGCAATTAATTGATAAAAACTAAATTTTTAAGGCTGAAAACGGAAAGTTCATTGCTCTCCAAATTGCAATATCGTTAAATCCTAAAATTTCGGCTTGAGTTTGTTCGCCATTACACGTGCTTATTACTTTATTCCACAAGGTTTCAGCCACATCGTCGATGGTCTTATTTTCAGTAATTATATTACTCGCGTCCACATCAATGTTGCATTTCATGTAATCGCAACTTTTAGGATTTCCACAGATCTTAATCACGGGCGCCACAGGATTGCCCGTGGGGCTTCCGCGCCCAGTAGTCATTATGATTATTTGCGCTCCCGCTGCTGCCAATCCTGTCATTGATTCCACATCTAAACCCGGTTCAATCATTAACCACAAACCTTTATCCTTAGGAGCTTCAGAGTATTCAAGTACTCCCTGAATAGGTGCCTTGCCTGCTTTTGCAATGGTCCCTAATGACTTTTCTTCTATTGTTGTTAATCCTCCTGCGATGTTTCCTGGCGTTGGTTGGACGCCCCTGAAGTCAATTCCAATTTTCATCGTGTTTTCTAAAAATTTATCTAGTATAGATTGTATTTTATCTTCCACGCTTTTATCGATGGCCCTTTGGATTAATAAATGCTCCGTCCCGATCCACTCAGTAAACTCAGGAAGGATTGAGGTTCCCCCCATTTCAACAATCCTATCTGATACAATTCCAACTGCAGGATTTGCAGTAATTCCTGAAATTGAATCTGATCCTCCACACTCAAGTCCCAATACCAAATGTGAGAAGTCAAACGGTTCTCTCTTTAATTCTGCCGCGTCTTGGGACATTTTTTGAGCAAATCTAACACCCTGCTCGATGGCAGCAACAGTCCCACCTCGAACATCCTGAACATCAAAAAATTCAACAGGTTTCTTTGATCTTTTAACCTGTCGTGCTAAGAGCTTGCTAGTAATATTTTCACATCCTAATCCTATCACTACAACTCCATACACATTTGGATTAATTGCCAGTCCCGATAGTGTTTTAGAAGTATAATTGAAATCAGGACCAAACTGTCCGCATCCAAGCGGATGTGGAAGTGCCATTCCGTTCTCCACCTTATTTGCGACTTGTATGGCTACGTTATTCACGCAAACTACACTAGGGAGGATGACTATTTTGTTTCGGATTCCTACTTTTCCTTTAGGCCTTTGATATCCCATGAATTCCTCTCTCATTTTATAGTTTCCTCCAGATATGCTGATTTAATATTGTGAGTGTGAATCCAGCCTCCTATACTTATATCTACTGTGGCCACACCTATTATTTGGTTGTATTTTATCACGTGTTGACCTCGTTTAATATCTTTTAATGCGAACTTATGACCCAAAGGAATTTCATCCTTTGCTTTTATAGACAAGCTGGGATTTATTTCGATTTCTGCCCCTTCATGTATATCCTCTAAGGAGGTTGCGCAATTATCGCTATCTTTTATGATAATAAATTTTGGCATTATATAGAACTCTATTATAATATTAATGTATTAACACATTTCTCAAATATCAATGATTTAAATAGTTTTTTGACACAAGAACTCACAAATTTGTAAGAGTAAAAATTAAAATATCCTAAGTTATATATTGAATATATACTAAAGATTAATTTTAAAGCTTTCATGTCAGACGATTCGATTGAAATAGGAGATTTAGAAGCGTTTATCGACGGGTTAAAAAATTCTTTTGACAAGCTTGGTGAAGCTGATCCATCTGAGTCTCAAGGATTTCAAGCACAGTTAGCAAAGGCAATTTCAATTTTAAGAATGAAAAAAGTTGCTAAAGCTGAACAGCTTCCTGATTTCATAAAAAAAGCTTCCAAAGAAGAATTAAAAAATTTCCTTTTGAATCAATTAGAACACACAAAAAATTTACTCGAAAGCGGCGAGGCTAGTAATAGAAGGCGGTTTGAATTAGCCATGAAAATCGTTCAATTGAGAGAAAAAATTAATAGTCTATGACACATCTTTTTTTACCACAATATTAAATTTTATGCATAATAATAACATAAAAAGCAAGTTTTTGTGCGCTTTCTTTTTCTATTTTTAACCAATAGCCCAATTGGATTATTTTTCTGTTCGGATAGAACGAAATAGTTAATTTCTTTAAAGATTTAAAAGTTGAATTTCATTCTATAGAATAAGGAAAAATGGGGATGTTCTTTAGGGGTTGAATAATGTCTAAAAAACAAAAAACAAGGTGTGGTATTGGCGATAAGATTGTCGTCATGGGTGCGAGTGCTGGTGGGATCAAAACTCTCAAGCTAATTTTGCAGGGAGTTCCAAGAGATTTTCCAAGTCCGATTTTAATCACCCAGCACCTGTCACCTACCTTTCAGAAGTTAGAACATTTTGCTTTTCTTTTAGAACTCGCGTGTGAAATAAAAGTAAAAGTGGCTGAAGAAGGAGAATTCTTGTACCCCGGTGTTGCATACATTTGTCCCCCTGCAAGACACATGGAAATTATAACTGCTGATAATTTTCCTTGCATAAAATTATCAATTAATAAAAAAATTAATTATGGAATGCCCTGTATTGACCTATTATTCAGTTCTATTTCTCAAGTTTATAAGGATAAGGCAATGGGCATTATATTAACGGGCATGTTAAGAGATGGTGTCAATGGACTCAAGGAAATCAGGAAAGCCAGAGGAATGACAATCGCAGAATCAAAGGAAACAGCTGAATCGTACGGCATGCCAAGAAAGGCGCTTGAGGAAGGTGCTGCAAGACTTTCCGTGCCGAATTATGAAATTAGAAACCATCTAATTAGATTCACAGCAAGAGTCTGATTGATGACTAAGGCAATTCGCATTTCATAAGTATTCCTTCATCCATTCTTAAAGCAATAATGCGAGCATATTTATTTAATGAAATCTAAAATAAATTGTTTTAATTAAAAAACTCATCATCACACAAACATCGAGAAAAATGCTCATAGACATCCATTGCCACGCAAATTTATATTTAGCTCTTCACCAAATCGTGAAGGAAGCGGATAATCTAGGAGTTGCAAAAATCATTGCCGTAGGAATGAGTGCGACAAGCCTTGAAAGAGTTTTAGAGATATCGGATCATTTTGATTTGTTATATCCTGCGTTGGGCATACACCCTGAAGAAGCTTCGATAAACAAAAGTCTTGAATCTCAATTAGATTCAATCGAAACACTCATTAGGGATAACAGAAATAAAATTTGTGCTATCGGCGAAATCGGTTTAGATCATCATTTTGTAAAAAATGAGGAATGCTACCCCCTTCAGAATAAAGTTTTTGAAACAATGCTAATGCTCGCACAAGAGTTAGAATTACCCGTTAACTTGCACACTAAAGGCGCAGAAAAGTTGGTGTTTGACACGTTACCTTCTTTCAATATTCCTAACGTGAACATACATTGGTATTCTGGTCCAGAAAACTACATGAAAGTAGGCATTGATAGAGGATATTATTTTTCAATCACGCCTGCCATTAGCTACTCACCTGCCGTGAAAAATGTGGCTAAAATAATAGATAAAGATCACCTTCTCTTAGAAAGTGACGGGCCCGTAGAATATTCTGGGCAAATTGGAACGCCCGCAATGATTAGAAGCGTATTAAATACCATTTCTAAACTCAAAAATATTAGTTCCGATGAATTAGAACAGCAAATAGAGGAAAATACCAGACTAGTATTTCCAAAGATATTCTAATCGTAAATACAATTTGAGAAAAAAGATAAGTTATTTAATATTTGACAAGTTTTCTTTTAGTTCTCTCGATAAATCTTCTAACCTGTTAGAGGTCGCCGAAATCTCCTCCATGGATGCGGTTTGCTCTTCAGCTGCCGTGCTAACCCCCTCCATTGCTCGGGAAATCTCCTCACTGCTTGCTGCTGCGGCTTCAATCTCTTGACTAATTGTTTCTACGATCGATACAGTCTTTTCAACAGAAGATTTAGATTCTTCAGCCAACTTTTGGACTTTATCTGCAACAACTGCAAAACCTAACCCGTGTTCACCTGCACGACCAGCTTCAATGCTAGCGTTTAACGCAAGTAAATTTGTCTGTTCTGAAAGGTTAGTAATTAACCTTGTAATATTTTTCACATCCTTAGCCAATGAATTTATATGTTCAAGAGACCGCGCTTGATTCTGCGACTTTAAATTAACTTCCATTGTAGTAGCAGAGATCTCCTCTGCAGAAGCATTTACTTCGCTGGCACTTGCGGATAATTCTGTTGCAATGTTAGATGCACTAACACTGGCACTTGTTGCTCTTTCTATAATGCTTTTAGTAGATTTATCTGCTTGTGTTAGAAGATGTTTGGAATTATCAATTTCAATTTCGATATATGCGCCAATCGCAGTGAATAACATTACCGTGCAAAATATTAACATGCTACCTTGACGAAATTCGTACGCTATAACATTTCCTGTTTCTTCTAACACTGCAGAAACTAATATTAGCATACTACAAAGTATGCATATCAATAGAAAGAAATGAATAATTCTTCTTTCTTTAAGATATAATTTTAATAGGACATAACCGCTAAACAGGATAATAATCGCCATAATACCATATAAAATATATATTGGGATAGATCCAATAGCGGCTCCAAATATAACATTCCTTGTGAAAAGTTTTTTCTTGTTTTTTGATGGATTATATTTTTTATTTTCCACGAATACCGTGATGAGAATCCCAAGGGCTGCAACGGCAAAAACTACCGTTCCCAAGATATCTAAAGACTCTATAATATATTTAAATATCCCAATTGCATTGCCTATTGTGAATACAATATAACCAAATAATAAGGGATAAAAATCCTTTCGCTTCCAACAAACATACGCCAGTACAAGACTTGCAATACATAGTTCGACAACTTGAATTATATCAATAACAATTAATTGTTCAATAGCCATTTTTTATCATTATATATTTCTCATTTTTGTAAAGAAATATCAGAATATCTCATTAATAAAAAATGAATAAACTTAATCAATTTAAACTTTAGCTAAACGAAACTCTGAAAAAAAAATTATTCATTCATCATGTTGATAATGTTGTCTGGAAGTTCTCCTTTGTTTTTCATGCGACTCAGCATGTCTTTTAATTCCACGATGGTGTTCCCGTAAATGTGGAGAGAATTGCTGAAATCTAAGTAATGCCCCATTTCCACTCCAAGTTGATCTGCAATGCTCTTTTGTATCCTAAGCATCCCGTTCACGTTAGCTTCCCAAGCTCGAAATAGATCTCGACTCCTCCACGTGGTCTGCATGATCAACTTACCATCTTTTACTCTCATGTAAATCCTTTGAAGGCAAGGGGGGTCCTCGTGATAAGGATCTATCAGGGGTCGCCATGTGATTGCTTGCGCACGTCTACTATACGGGCTCTCCTTTAATTTTTGGACGATATTTTCAATTTGATTAATTTTTGGAAATTTCAAGACGCTGATAGGTATCTTATCTATGCCTATTTGCTCGGAGATTTTTTTATCTAAATCCAATTCCATGCCATTCTCTAACTTCCATGTATTAGACTCAGGAGTACTGCTAACTTTGTTGGCCTTTATGAGCTTTTGCTGCGTTTTCACGAATTCTGGATCAACAAGATCTAACATGTAATCTTTATGGACAGTATCTTCGAGAGAAAAAGGCGAATAACTAAAAATTCTGTCGTGATACGAGTATGGGAAGCTTGCTCCCGAATCCCATATGTAATGATCGTTTGTTCCTTCCATGATCTCTTCTATATATCCACTTTGAACGGATCCAATTAAATACGTGTCTGCCATGCAACCGAATACCTCGAATTCGTTTCCATATTTAGATTTGATCTTTAGAATTTTATCCCTGCGCTTGATTGGATTGCTCATTGGCTCTGAAATTTCGATCATCACGGTTGCGTCCTTGGAGGGAGGATCGTCTGGTTTATCGTATTCCGTCTTGATGTCGTCCCCATTATATAATACTTGCCCTACAGCAGAAAGCCAAGCGTCACGAACATTACTTTTTGAAATAAAAAATACTTTTGCCATTGTTTATAAAACATTCTCAACAGTTTTATAATGTAATTGTTAAAACCTTAATATTGCTCAATCGAATCCTAGAGTATACAAATTAACAAAAAATGACTCGTCCTTCTTATTTTATATTGGAAATCTAAAACTAACAAACATTTAAAAATCTATCAAGTAAAATAAAACTATACTTTATTAAAAAAATATAATGAGAAAAAATGAGTAGTAAAGAAACAGAAGATATAATTACTAAAAAAACTACATACTTCTATAGTCTCGCAGGTGTTGCAGATGTAATGTCCTACCAAATGTTCTCTTTTTACATCTTTAATTTCTATGCGACAGTAAAACTATTACCTATTTGGTGGGCAACCTTCGGCTATATCATCTGGTCTATATGGAACGCATTTAACGACCCTTTATTAGGAACCTTATCAGATCGAACTAGTTCAAAATGGGGAAGGAGAAAACCATGGATCATAGGTAGCTTGATTCCGTTATTCATTTTAATAATTCTTTTATGGACGCCACCT
>Ga0180438_10007786_pt1 | contig 13822 bp, 10 predicted proteins | sample SS_ome_12_FD_132455 | JGI IMG/M metagenome (GOLD analysis project Ga0180438, IMG submission 132455) | Hypersaline lake sediment archaeal communities from the Salton Sea, California, USA - SS_3_D_2 metaG | ecosystem: Environmental > Aquatic > Non-marine Saline and Alkaline > Hypersaline >... | reverse complement strand
TAGCCACGATGAGGATCTGGCGGTAGTCCAGGTCCGGGCTGAAGGGCACGTCCTCGGTCATCTGGCTGATCTTCAGGTCCTGGATCTTTTCCACGGGAAAGGACTCGATCTCCTCTTCCTTGAGCTCCTCGAGGAACTTCAGATGGCGGCGTTCCTCGCCGGCCATCTCCTCGAACATGACCTTGGAACCGGGATTCCTGGCCGCCTGGCGGGCCGATTCATAGAAGTGAATGGCGGCATTTTCTTTCTCCTTGGCAAAGTCGATGGCGTCCTGAAAGGTTTCGAAATCCACGCTGGCATCTCCTCTGACGGATCATGGAACCGGATCATCCCGGCGGCCGCGCACCCGTTCGCCGGCCGCCGATGAACAAAACCGCTATCGAGCTCAGCCCTCGAAGAGGGGCTTCTCCTCACGCAGGAACCAGTCGCCCGGGTTTTCCAGATAATCATAAGTTTCCTTGAGGAAGACGTAATGCCGGTTCTCCTGTTCCATCATGAATTCATACAGCTGGTGCGCCATGCAGTCCCCGGAGGTCTCCAGCAGCTTCTTGTACATGTCGTAGGCCTGCTGCTCGATCTCCATAGCTTTCTGGTAGGCCTCCAGGCTGGCGGTGTCGCCGGTGACAACCTGGTCGATGTCGCGGCAGGCCTTCTCGAAGACGTTCTTCAGGCGCGCCTGGGATTTCTCGGAAGTTTTCAGGCCCGACTCGGCCTCACGGCAGGTTCCGCTCTCTTTCAGCTCGTCGTAGAATTTCTGGATGACCTCGATGTGGGTCAGCTCCTCGGCGGCCAGATGGGTGAACACCGATTTGGCCAGGGGATTGGTGGCCCTCCTGGCGGCCTCCAAATAAAAAGCCCGGCCATCCTGTTCGGTCTTGAGGGCGGTGTTTAGCGACTGCAGTTCTTCTTGCGTGGCGGCCATATGGCACCTCCATGGGATAGGGCATGTGAATGTGAGTTTACTGGTCCTTGATCTCGATCAGAATGCCGTCCGGATCACGAAGGAAGAAGACCGCATGATCGTTGCGCGGAATTTCCAGGACATCGGCTCCCTTCTCGCGGGCCTGGCGGCAAAAGGAGGTTTTATCGTCGACCTGCAGGCTGAAGTGATTGATGCCGGCCGTCAGGGGTTGGGAAGGATCGGCGGAGAGCGGTGTGTCGGGCTGAAACAGCTCCAGCCGGATCTCATCACGCTGATGGAGCTCCACCTGGCAGTCGATCGGACGGCCGAAGATCGTCTTGACCAGTTCGGCCGGGATATGATAATCATACTGCTTCTCGAATCCCAGGATACGATCATAGAATTCGCCCGATCGGTCCAGATCCCGGATCCATAATCCTATGTGATGTACGGCCGTCATCGCTTGCCCTTCCCTCTGGATGGCCGGTGAAAAATCCGGTATAGTTCTGTCAAGAGACAAGATATATAATTCTTACGAAACTGTCAAGTTTGCACCGGGGGAATTCTCCCCGCGGGGGGAAGGATCACTTCGCCGGGGTCAGCACAAAGTCTCCGGCGATCTCTTTGCCGGCGCCCACCCTGAAGGTGCTCCGGGCTGCCTGGAGCCCGTCCCGGTACACCGAGATCGCCCGGGTGCCGGACTCCACGAAGACAAACCGGTATTGACCCTCCGGACCTGTCTGCAGGGCGAAGGCCTCGTCCAGCACCACCAGGGCTCCGGGGATCGCCTGGCCGTCCGGGTCGGTGATCGTACCCGAGATGGTCCCGGTGTTCTCCATCATCAATCCGAAATCCTCCAGCAGGCCGCAGAACAGGGCATAGGCCTCGCGGCGCAGATGATCGGTTCGCTGCAGCATCTGTTCGTTCTCCGGCAGGGTGATCACCGCCGGGGTGACCAGGGAGCGGTCCACCAGGGCTTCGATCATCAGGTAGGAGGACCATTCGTGAACGCCCAGGTCGGGGGTGCCCAGATAGGAGACCAGATGTTTCTGCAGGTGTTCGGCCAGGGTCTTACCCTCCTGGTCGGTATAGAAATGAAAACAGCGCGAGCCCGGCTCCTCGATGTACTCATTGCCGTGGGAGATGGAGACCAGCTTATGGGGTTGAAGGTTGCGTACGAACCGGGTGCGGACCACCGGGTCGAGGGTCTCGGTGAATTCCCGGCGGGTCATGTGCACTGCGGCCCCGGCCGCCTCCAGGTATTCTTTCAGGTACCGGGCCACCCGGAGGTTGATGTCGGCCGCCTTGGTGCCTCCGGGACCCACCGTTCCGGGATCGTCGCCTCCGGCCTCGGCGTCGATGGCCACCATCTTGTCCAGCAGCAGTCCGCCGTAGATCGGCTCCAGGGCGATCTCGGCCAGGGTGCCGGCATTTTTCCCCAGCCGGACCTTGGTCTGCTGACGGTAATATCCCGGGGCCGAGACCTCGAGCGTTCCCGGACCGGGGGCGACGTCCTGGATCAAAAAAGTGCCTCTCCGGTCGCTGGACACGATCCGGTCGCCGGCCTTGATCCAGGCGCCGGGAACCGCTTCGTCGGGCCGGGCGCCGGTGATCTTTCCGGTGATCAGCGAGCCGGCCGTGGAGTCGAATTGGACCTCCACGCGGTTATAGAGATTTCCACAGGTGGCGAAGACCAGGGCCTTGCCCCTGGGTTTGTTAACGGTGATCGAGGTGCCGGCCAGACCGCCCCGGGTGGGTTCCTCAGAGGTGCCGGGAGAGCCCCGGTCGGTGACGAAGGTGACCGTCTTGCCGTCAGCCACCGGATGGCCGTTGGCATCGGTGACCATGGCCTCCACCCGGATGAGAAAAGTGCCCTTGGCCGGGGCCCACAGAGGGCTGCCGGCCAGCTGCAGCGAGGCGGCAGGAAGATCGACGGTGAATTCCAGGATGGCCGGTTTGGCGGCGTTGCCGGCGCGGTTGCGGGCCATCAGGAACAGCTGGTGGGAACCGTTGCTCAGCGGCCGGGCGAACGTCCCCGTCAGCTGCCCGGTGAGAGGATCGAAGTGATGGTCCAGCGGCTCCCGATCGACGGCCAGCTCGATGGTGGCCGGATCGATGCCCGAGCCGCCCTCCTCGTCCAGGATCGTGGCCTGCACCGTCAGATGGCCGGTCTCCCCGACATCCTCGTTGATGGCCAGGGACTCAATCCGGGGAATACCGCCCTCAAAATATCCTTTGATGGCCTCATAATAGGCCTGGGCTTCCTCCTGCTGATGTTCTTCGGTCGTCAACTTGGCCTCCCGTTCGGGATTGCTGATATAGGAGGGTTCGCCCAGCACGCAGGGTTCCAGGTTGTGCCGGGTGACATAGTAGATGGCCGGCCGGGCGGGCAGCTGCTCCAGCCCCAGGTGGCGATGGAAAGCGGCATAGAGACGATTGGCCACGTCCCGCGAGGGTCCGTCGTTGTGCCAGTAATAATAAACCTCGGACCGATCGGTGGTCCGGTCCACCTGGGCGTTGGCGTTGTGATGCAGAGAGACGAACAGATCGGCTTCCTTGGCCCGGGTAAAATCCACCCGGTCGCGCAGGGAGACCGTCTCATCGTCCGAGGTGCGGGTCATGAGAACCTCGGCGCCATCCTTTTCCAGCATCGTTCTCAGTTTCTCGGTCACCCACAGATTGGCCGTTTTTTCAGCCAGTCCGTTCAATCCCACGGCGCCCAGGTGTTCTCCGCCGTGCCCCGGATCCAGGGCGATCTTTTTTCCGGCCAGCCCGATGCCCCTGGGCCTGCCGCCGATGATCGCGCAGGAACAGAATAGAACAGGGATGATGAGCATCGCCAGGATGACCGATCCGATCGACGGATGAGAGAGTTGCATGGGCATGGTCCTGTTGAGTGTGAGAAGAGGATACGACACGCCTTGGCGGTCGATGCCGGCATCAGCGCACCAGGTTCATCTTCCGGCTCCGGGTTGTCGAACCCGTCTGCAGGTGGCAGAAGTACACCCCGCTGGCCACATCCGAGCCGCCGGCGTCACGCCCGTTCCAGCGAACAGTGTAGATGCCGGGGGCCTGGACCTCATTCACCAGGGTGACCACCCTCTGCCCGGTGACATTGAAAACCTGCAGCCGCACCGGACCGGTCTGGTTCAACCGGTAGCGGATGCTCGTCTCCGCATTGAAGGGATTCGGATAGTTCTGAAAGAGCTCGAAAGTGACCGGCCGGGTCGGAACCGTAACCACATCCTCCACCCCGGTGGACGGCCGGGACAGACGCAGGTCGTCCACCCAGATGGTCCCCTTGATCGTGCCGGCGGTATCGTTGTGGGTCATCTGGAAGCTGTCCACCCGCATGGTGCCCTCCAGGATCTGGTTGCCCAGCCAGCTTCCTGCCGGATCCGAGCCCAGATCCCACTGGACCAGACGCCAGCCGACCCAGTCGATGGTCACCCATTCGCTGACCTCGTGATTGTCGACGCCCCCGGCCGGTCCGCCGTCGTCCACGCAGAAGCGGAACCGGTTCTGGCTGCCGTCACCAAAGAGGAAGATCTGCAGGGCGTAGCTGGTGTCGAAATGGACCGCGTCGGCGTCGGGCGGCGGGAAGTACTCCCGGATCAGCCAGCTGCCGGCTCCCGGATCCCACAGGTAATCCAGGCGGCCCGAGGCGGTGCTGCCGGTGGCTGGATTGACCACCGTGGTGTCGGTCGAGAAGGTGGTGCTGTCGGGGTCTGTGCCGGACGTGCTGCCGCTGCCATCGGGGTCCCACCAGGGAACCGTGCCGTCCTCGAAATCGTCGATGGTGGTGTACTGATAGCTCTCCGTGCTGGTGGTGAAAGACCACTCGTAGCTCTCCTCCAGCTGGTTGTGGAACAGATCCTTCAGCCAGGTGTTGAGGATCACGGTGTATGTCTCGCCGGGATTGAGCAGATCGGCGGGGGTGATGAGGATCACGCCGTGATTTCCGTTCTCGGCATAATCGAAGCTCCGCGGCACCGGCACCCCGGAGCCGTCTTTGAGGATCACGTTCTGCGGGATGATGGTGCTCTGGTCGATGAACTCATCGAATTCCGCCGAGATAACCGCATCGACCCGGGCATTCTCCTCCCCGTGGGCCGGATAGGTGGACACCACCTGCGGTCCGGTGGTGTCCAGCCGGGTGGTGCGAAAGCCGAAGACGTAATCGCCGCCCTCCAGGCCGTCGCCGTCCCCGTCCAGGTAATGACCGTAGATGTCACGGGCCGAGTCGGCGATCGTCACCATGTAGTCGGTGGAGGGCTGGAGATAATCATCGGGATCGAAGGTCACCTGCTTGCCGCTGGTGTCCCAGGTGAAGGTGCCGGCGGTCTCCGGAGAGAATGCAAAGGCCTGTTCAGCCGAGGACTGATCCATGGCCCGGGTGAAGGTCACCTGGATGTCCTCGAACACGAAGATGCCGGTATCGCCCGAGTCAGGCACGGTGGCCGAGACGTTCGGGGGTGTCTCATTGACCAGCTCGAAATCCAGCCGGGCAAAGCTGTTGGCCTGCACCTGGACGGTATCGGTCCACTGGTTGTATTCCTCCTTGTCCACCGTCACCCAGTAGCTGCCGGGCGCCAGGTCATCGAAGATGAACAGCCCGTTGGAGGAGTCGTCGGCCGCATAGACCAGGCTGTCCGGCCACAGGGTGGCGGTGACGCCGTTGACCGGATGGCCGGTCTCCTCGTCGGTGACGATGCCGGAGAGATGGCCGGTGGTCAGCGGATCGGCCCCGAAATACTCCAGGAAGGAGGTCAGCAGGGCCCGGGCCTCCATCGTCAGATAGTCGTCGTTACGCAGCCGGTTCTTCTCCGGGGTGTGATCGAAGAAAGAGGCCTCGGTGAGTTCCCCGGGCATCTGCAGGTCGTTGAGCACGCCCAGGTTGAAGCCCAGAAAGCTGCGGTCTCCGCGGACGTAATAGGTGGTCGTGCGCATCGAGTGATACAGGTCCTCGCCCATGATATCGCTCATGGTGACCGCCTCGGGCCACTGGGGATCGCCGCTGTAGAGTTCCTCGTAGAGCACTAGGGAGTAGTTGGCGGTGCCGTCGAAGGCATTGTGATGAATGGAATTGAACCAGTCCACGTTGTTCGAGTTGGCGATGTACTCGCGCTGGCTGAGGGAAGGGTTCTGGATGTTGTCGGTCCGGGTGATGATCACCGTGTCGGCGTTGGCCGCCTCCAGGTAATCGACCAGGGCAAAGCCCACCTTGAGGTTGATGATCGTCTCGAAGGGTTTGATATTGGGATAATCGCCATGCCCGGGATCCAGGCAGATCTTCAGACCGCTCAGGTCGGCTGCGGCGGCCGCTCCGGCACACAGCAGAAGTCCCGCCAGGGCCATGGCGATGGTGCGCCCCTTGGCAAACATGATAGCCTCCTCGGAGGAGTCACGGAAAGAAAAAATCTTTTTACAACAAGAGGAACAAAAAAGGGCAGGAGGGGGGATGCTCTCGCATCGGCCCGCCGACCCGCCCTCTTTCGCGTACCATTAATCGGTGTGATTACTTCATCAGGACCATCTTCCGGGTGTGCGACCAGTCACCGCAGCTCAGCCGATAGAAGTAAATGCCGCTGGAGGCCATCTGGCCGTGATCGGTGCGGCCGTTCCACTGGATGCTGTGCGATCCGGCCGGCTGGTCTCCTTCGACCAGCGTCCGGACCAGCTGTCCTCTGATGTTATAAATCCTCATCTCTACCGGTCCGCCCTCCGGAAGGGCATAGGTGATGGTTGTGCTGGGATTGAACGGATTGGGATAGTTCTGAGACAGGGCGTATCCCCGGGGCTGTGCATCGGGCCCCGCCTGCGGATCCTCGACCGAGACGAAAGTGAGCGTCTGATAGGCGTTCAACCGTCCGCCGCCCAGCCAGCCGACGTAGGTTGGGTTGAGCGCGTCGATATCATCGGCCTGGGAGGAGACGATCCAGGAGAACAGGTCGCTGGTGATATCCGGGTCCTTGACCTTGGCCAGGCCGGCCACTCCGGCCACCAGGGCGCAGGCGGCGCTGGTGGAGGAACGCATGCCATAGCTGTCGTCCCACAGATGGGAGTACATGCCGTTGCCGGGAGCGCAGACATCGATCCAGGGGCCGTAATAGGTGAAGCTGGCCGCCCGGTCCCCGATATCGGTGGCGCCCACGGCCACCACGTGATCATAGGCCGCCGGATACATCAGCGGACAGACATCGGGGGGTGAGTAGGCTTCGCTGGGTGTGTCGTTGCCGGCGGCCGCCACCAGGATGACGCCCTTGGCCGCGGCGCTGTCGATGATCTCCTGCTCGAAGGCGCTGGCCGTGTCGGCCCGGGCCCAGCCCAGGCAGATGACCGCGGCCCCGTTATCGGCGGCGTACTGTATGCCCTCATATCCCCTGCGGATCTCTTCCTCGCCGTCGCGGGAGGTCTTCACTGCCATATAGCTGCAGTTCCAGGACATGCCGGCGTTGGCCTCGTTGTTGTCGGTCACCCCGCAGCAGATGCCCGCCGTGTGGGTGCCGTGCAGGATACCGCCCTCGTCGGGCTGATTATCGGGAATGCCGATGAGGCCCTGAAAATCCCAGCCGAACCAGTCGTCCACGTACCCGTTTTCATCATCGTCGATCAGGTTCCAATCGGCCGTGGTGAAATCGCCGCTGCTGTCGGCATCCTCGCCCAGATTGAACCACTGGTTGTCCATCAGATCGGGATGATTCTTGTCCACTCCGGTGTCGACGATGCCGATGATCACCGAGGGATCGCCGTGGACGATGTCCCAGGCCTCGACGGCCATGACCTTGCTGAAGAACCACTGCAGTCCGTTCTGGAAATTGGGATCGTTGGGCGAATCGCAGATTCTATGGATATAGCGCGGCTCGGCATAGAGCAGATGTTCATCGGCGGCGAAGTCCCTGGCCACAGATTTGGCGTCCATTTCAGGATCGAAATCAAATTGGTAAATATGACCCAGCTGAGATGTCTTATGGGGAAAGACCTGTTCGATGTGGCTGACGCCATGGCGGGACATCCTGGCATCGAGTGAAGCCAGGCCGACCGAGACGATACCGTCTTTGGTCTCCGGAGTGACCGTTCCGACCTGCGGAATGAACTTGACGATGATCTGCCCGGGCTCGCAGGGAGCCTCGACGGCCGCAGACAGCGCCGAACAGACGAATACCATGGCGATGACCATGCTGAGGACCACACCCAACCTCTGACCAGGACGCATCATGACGCTTCCTCCTCTGTGACTGATCCGGGAGTCCCCGGAGGCGGTAAGGGATGACAAGTGAGAACAATATAGGCAACAGCCGTCCCAAAATCAATTAAAAAGTGGGTCTTTTGCCCAAAAGGAAGAAAAACGGGCTGCGCCGGCTATTTCTCCGGCAGAACCGGCCTGACCCGGCGGCCCTGGCCTGAGCCGGGGGAGTTGTCGAATTGCTCGATGATATAAAAAGTCAGCAAGGCGGAGGGCCGGGGGGCCTGTCCGTGAAAGTAGTCGTGCGCCAGATTGCTGTATTCCAGCAGATCGCGCTCCCAGGCAGGGGCATTGTCGTCCCGGGGATGAACCATCCGGGCGATGGCCCGCAGCTCGTAGCTGGGCATGTCGGTGAAGACGATGGTCGCCGACGGATTGGCCATCAGGTTGAGAAACGTATGGGTCTCGAACTCGGGCCGGGTATAGAGCTCCAGGGATACCTGCCTGGTCCGGTCCCACCACTCCGGATGGCGGTAGTTCTCCTTGAGGATCTCCAGTTTCTCGGGCATGCCCGCATCGAGCGTGCTTTTCAGACGTTCCAGCAGCTCTCCCATCTTCTCCCGCCGGGGGGCGAAGCCCATCCCTTTGACGGCGTTGTTCAGCAGCAGTCGGGTGTCCCGCCGGCCGCCTCCACAGGTGGCCACCGCCCCGGCGTGCGGTCCGGCCAGACTGGGCATCTGACCCCGGGAGATCGATTCCAGATACTCCAGGCGGGAGTTCAGGTTCCATTCCATAAAGGCATCGTCCAGCTCGACGATCTCGTACTCGTCCCAGGCGCCGTTGATTCTGGCCCGAACGACACCTTCCTCGATCCTGCTGACATCGACGTTCTTCTGCACGAAGATGCCGCCCTGCCAGTGCTCTGTCTCACCCTGTTCCCACCAGCCGGCCATGGCCCGGGGAATCCTGCCGAAGAAAGCGGCCAGCGGAAGGGTCAGGCCGGACAGTTGGAGGAAGGTCCGGCGGGGCAGGGAGGGACGACCGTCGGTTCGTGTGGACATCGGGTGCCTCCTTCGGGGACAGGAAAAGGAACGGCGTGGTATTCCAGTTTCAGGCGGGGCTCAGAAGAGGATCAGATGAAGCAGACCGCCGACCGACAGGCTGGCGATGACCATGATGGCCATGGCCAGTAGCATGTCGCGGACGCCCAGCTCTCTGGTCATGACCACGAAGGTGGCCACGCAGGGAAAGTACATGGTCAGGACCACCCCGGCGATGACCAGCTGCCCGGCGGCCAGATCCAGGGGGGCCAGCATGCCCACGGCTACATCTTTGCGCATGAATCCGACGATAAGCGCTCCCACCGCATCACGGGGCAGCCCCAGGATACCGGTGATGATCGGCTCGGTCAGCCGGCCGAGCAGATCGATGATCCCCAGAGTATAGAGGACATTGACGGCCAGAACCCCAAGGATGACGAACGGCACGGCCTCCTGCAGAAATCCCCGGATACGCATCCACATCTTCTTGAACAGCCCGGACAGATACGGCACACGGTAGGGGGGGATCTCCACGAAGATCTCCGGGCTCTCGCCCGGAACCAGACGGTTGAGCAGCAGCCCCAGAGAGATCCACACCATCAGGAGAATGCCGAACAGGGCCGGAATGCCCCACCACCCGGCCTGGCCCAGCAAGCCCACGATCATGGCCAGCTGCGCCGCGCAGGGCACACAGATGGCCATCAGGGTGATGGAGATGAAACGCTCCTTCCGGGTTTCCAGGATCCGTGTGGCCAAAGTTCCCGGGACATTGCAGCCCAGGGCCAGCATCATGGGCACGATGGCCAGCCCGTGAAGGCCGATGCGATGCATCAGGGTGTCCATCAGAATGGCCAGCCGGGGCAGATAGCCGGAATCCTCCAGGAGACTGAGCATCAGGTAGAAGGCGAAGACATAGGGCAGGACCATGGCCAGAGGCACGTAGATACCGGTGGTGAGCAGTCCCAGGGACTCGACGAAGTCGATGTGGCCATCGGTCAATCTGCCGATGAGGATGTCATGCAAGGCTCCGGATGATCCCAGGAGGGCGGATAATCTGATCATCAGCGGAGCCCAGAGCTTCTCGAAGAGAGGATCGAACAGGAAGCCGATCAGCCCTTCACCGACGGTGCGGATGATGAAGAAGGTCGCTGCCAGTATGATCAGGGCGATGGGCGTGCCGCTCCAGGGGTGTATGGTGGCGTCTCCCAGCCGCTCCAGAAAGGTATGGTGGCGGTGAGTGACCTGCTGGACCTGCTCGACGATCCGGCCGATCTCTTGCCAGCGCTCCCCGTCAGCGTATTCCAGGTTTCCCGGACGGGCCTGGGACAGATGTCTGACCAGCTCCAGGATGCCCTCGCCGGTCACGGCCACGGTGGGCACCACCGGGACGCCCAGCAGCTTTTCGAGCTTTTTCTCATCGATGGTGATGCCGATATGTCCGGCCTCATCCCACAGGTTGAGAGCCACCACCACAGGGGTGTTCTTTTTCAGCAGCTGCAGGGTGAGATTGAGGTTGCGCTCCAGGTTGGTGGCATCGACCACATTGATAATCAGATCGCCGTCGCCGCACATCTCCACGGCGACCTCTTCGGCTTTGCAGGTAGGATCCAGGGTATAGGTCCCCGGGACATCCACCACCTCGGCCATGCCTTCGGCGAGCTTCATGGTGCCGCGGGTATACCCCACGGTGGTTCCGGGATAGTTGGAGGCGACCACGTGGACGCCGGTCAGCCGGGAGAAGATAACACTCTTGCCCACGTTGGGATTGCCCATCAACAGGATTTTTTTCATCTTCGATCAGCCGTGAGGGGGATGGTCCTATCGGTGTCCCGTGTTCAGCAGGATCCTTTTGGCCATGCCGTGGCCGATGGCCACCTGCGAGTTGCCCACGGCGATGGTCACCGGTCCGCGCAGCAATTGGGAGCTTCGTTTGGTGATATGTACGCCCGGCCTGATGCCCAGGGCGTCGAGCCGCTTGATCAGTAATGCGCCTCCATCGATCGAGACCACGGTTCCCGACATCCCCGATTTTAAGACGGTCAGTCTCTGTTCACTCATCGATGCCTCTCTCGAATCTTTTTTTGTTGTCCCTGGCTCCGGCCGCTCGACCGGCATTTCTCACAGTAGCCATAGATCTCCAGACGATGCCGGGTGACCGTGAATCCCTTGAGCGCGGCCACCTCTTTCTGCAATGCCTCGATCTTCTGATTCTCGAATTCGATGATCGCCCCGCAGCGGATACAAATCAGATGATCATGATGGCCTTCATCGGAGCAGGGCTCATAACGCATGATCCCGTCGCCGAAATCCCGGCGGCTGGCTAGCCCGGCGTCAACCAGAAGTTTGAGGGTGCGGTACACGGTGGACAGGCCCACCTCCGGATGGGTTCGACGGATACTCTGGTAGAGCTCCTCTGCGCTGAGATGCCGATTGGCCCCGAGAAACTTCTCGGCGATCTCCTGGCGCTGCTGGGTGATCTTCAACCCTTTGCGGCGCAGATAGGCGCGGAGTTTTTCATCCGTTTTCATGGACAGATCTCGCAATGAATTTGAAAATCATTTTCATTTATTGAAAGAGTATACTGTATTTGAGTCTTTTTGTCAAGAATTATTTTGGTCAGAAAAAAGCGGGTCCTGAGACCCGCCTGGTCTTTCGCTCTGGCGATGGATTTTTTGAATCGGTGGGGGAGGTCGTTCTGCGGCCCCGGATCCCTCTCAGCGTCTGAGCAACTTGATATGGAATCGCCTCAAGCCTTTGCTGGTATCCGGCCACTGCGCGTCGGTGGTCACCTCCACCCGGTAGGGCCGGCCAGGAGCGATGGTAAAATCACCCATCGGGTGCGGCACGGTGATGTAGTTGGTATAGGCCTGGGCTACCGGGTTCCACTCGCTGACGGTCAGACAGTTGACCGCCGGGCTGCTGTGGGCCTCGATGTGGGCCTCCAGATCAGAGGCCATGGTCAGACTGTCCAGCTCCAGGGGCAGCGAGATCCAGGTGTAGTCGGTGCCGGTGGTGGTCAGCAGCTGGAAGTCATATTCGCCGACTTGGTTGGATTCCTCGAACTTATTGTTCGCGGCGTCAACGGCTTTGACCGTGTAACAATAGTTCGTATAAGGAATCCCGGCGGCCCCACTGTCCAGATAGGTGGTATCGGCCGTTTCGGCGAGGGAATCTCCCGGAGCTGTCCCGGCATCGCTGCAGTAGATGATGTATCGGGTCGCGCCCACATTGTCTGAAGGTTCACTCCACCTCAGGCGGATGTCGCCGCCCTTGGTCAGGTTCTCCGCTGCGATGGCCAGATCGTCGATCGCCTCTGGGGGGTCTATATCCCCGCAGATGGACAACTTGGTCGCAAAAACGTCATCACCATCATTGTAGGTGGTGTCGAAAGCTCCGGCGGTGGTGGGAAAGTTGCTTGAATTGACGAAACCGGTCAGATACGCGTGGCCGGAATCGTCCAGGGCAATAGCGCGACCGTATTCGTTTCCGCTTCCTCCCAGAAAGGTGGTGTACTGAAGACGGTCTCCGGCGGGATGAAGTTTGACCACAAAGGCATCGTCGCCGCCACTGTGCGCCGTGTCGAAAGCCGTGGCGCTGATTGGGAAGTCGGTCGAAGTGGTGTAGCCGGTCACGCAGGAGTAGCCGGCCCCGTCCACGCCGAGGCCATAGCCGAACTCCTCGTCGCTTCCGCCGAGGAAGGTGGCGTACAGCAGGCAGCGTGTCGTGAGGTTGAGTTTGACCACGAAGACGTCGTGATCGCCATTGTGCGAGGTGTCGTACGCGGCGTAGGTGGTGGGAAAATCGGATGAGCCGGTATAGCCGGTCAGATAGGCGATGCCCGGATCGCCCAGGGCGATGCCGTAGCCGACGTCTTCATTATGAGAGTCTCCTCCCAGGAAGGTGGAGTACATCAGAGTGCTTCCCGTGGGATCGAACTTGGCCACAAACACATCGGTGGTGGCCGTCAGGGGTATGGTCGGAGGTCGGCAGGGGGAATGGGTCGAATCGAGGGCCCCGGGGGTAATGGGAAAATCATCCGACTTGGTGTACCCGGTAACATAGATGTAGCCGGAGTCGTCCACGGCGATGCCATGACCGCGGTCCTCCCCCTCGAACTGGCAGGGGCTTTGCCCTGGGCTCCCCCCCAGGAAGGTGCTCCAGATCAGGTCGGCCTCATCGGCCTGCGATGATTCGTGAAGAAAAGAGGACAGGACCGAGGTGAGGAGCAGGCAAATCTGCACCGCTCGTTTCATTTGAGCCACTTCCTCTCTGAGTGTTGAGGATTCTTTCGAACGTCTTATCGGTATTTTACATTCTCCCCCAACCCCCATTCTATCAAATTTAAAGATTGTGGTAATGGACCGTTTTGACTGCACTAAATTTCTTGATAACTAGCTGAAAGAGCGTTATCTTTCAGCCATGAAAAAGTGCTCTCGCTGCAGCAGTGTTAAATTTTGGATCTTATCCACCGGCCAGAGTCGCTGTGCGCAGTGTGGACTGACTAGAAAGTTTGATTCAGATCGGTGGCCATCAAGTCGCGTTTCGCCCTACTGGAAGGGACGGCTGGTGGAGTATTTCTGTTTGGGCGTGCCGGCTTACCGGCTAAGATTCCAAGTGCCCTATGACAGAAAGACCATTCAACGGTGGTTCCGGTTCTTCAGAGAAGCTATCTATAATCATCACTTCTAAGAGCTC
>Ga0180438_10007785_pt1 | contig 13823 bp, 12 predicted proteins | sample SS_ome_12_FD_132455 | JGI IMG/M metagenome (GOLD analysis project Ga0180438, IMG submission 132455) | Hypersaline lake sediment archaeal communities from the Salton Sea, California, USA - SS_3_D_2 metaG | ecosystem: Environmental > Aquatic > Non-marine Saline and Alkaline > Hypersaline >... | reverse complement strand
GGGTTGTCCGGTTTCCGGATCCACGAAGAAATCATCTGGTGGAACGTCTTGAGCAGCGACAGCGCCTGCTAAGGTTGCACCCAGCAGTGCTGCTCCAGCTAATACAGCTCCAATCTTTTTTAATTTCATATTCTTTCCTCCTTATTTGGGAAGCCAGACATAGTGTCTTGTGACATACATTAATATTGTCACATCGAAATTCTGTGAATTTCGAACAACTTCCCAAAAGGTATACCCCATATTACTGGATAGCCTATATAAATCTTTCGCCTCATAGTGCTCCTTTTATCCAATAAATGAAAAAAAACCATTCTTTTGTGTAGAAAATATTAATTAATCGTCTAATGTTATTTCGTCAATTGCCTATTATTATATAAAATTATTATTTAATATATACTTTTAGTCAATAAAATAATTTATTTTAATATAAAATAACAATAAAAATAAAAATCTACCTCTATATTTCTAACTCTATTGATCATCAATACTCTCACTTCTTTTAATGTAGGTAAAAAATTTAAAAAGAAGTAAAGTAGAGCATGATGCTCTACAGTTTGGAAATCAGACGTTCTGCTGCTGCTCTTGTAGCATCTCTATCTGCACCTGCTACCATCAGTACATCTTTACCTGTACCATATGGATCAGTATACAGTTTGAAGTCTCCTTCCAGTGATGTATACATCCAGTCCACAGGACTTCCATCATCGGGTGGAATACTGAGGTCTTCCAGTTCCTTGGAAAGCTGATTTGCCACTGGTCCTCCAATGAGAATCAGATTGAAATTCTGTTTATCCAGGGAATCTATCTCAATATCCAGTTTCACCAGTTCAGTTTCATCTACATCTACCTGGACTACCCGTGTATAGGTTCCCGCAGCAATTTCCATCACTGTGGTCCAGTCCAATCCATCATTTCCAATACCATAGAAATCAGGATTGCCATCCTGGTCGTCGTCCCAGGTGATATCATTCATTTCGATTCTGAAATAGTCTCTGGGTCCTGAGAACACAAATCTGGTAAGACATTCTGCCATCTCCACAATGTCACAAAGAGCAACATTGAGTTCCACCATGATCTGTCCCGGACAGTGAAATCCATAGAGGTTCTGCCTGGCATCCCGGTATACTACTGGATCCTCGATATCCGGGAAGGTAGACAGTGCATTAGCAGGATATGTACATCCCAGTATTATACCCTGAGGTACTGCAGGATCACTGTCATTCATGCCGATGGGCAGTAGAAGACCACTTCCATCTTTGTCCAGGTCATTTGCTTCGGGGAAGTATGGGCCAGGTACACCGGGAGTCATTGCATTCAGTCCATAATATTCGTTTCCAACATGCCCGTCATTGTTGTCCAGAAATCCATTGGTAATGAAATTTCCTGGGGGGACAAGAGGTAACCAGAATTGTAATCCAGCATCTGGCCACAATCCAGTTCCGGGGGGTTGGAAGAGATACAGGTTGGTGAACCAATTGTAGGCATCCCATCCTGCTTCGTATGCATCCAGAAAGAGAGCATAGTTATTGGGTTCTGTGACAAAGGGGACACAACATAGGTGGTTATAGAATACCACTTTATCCAGCAGTGTATACACCTTGACTTCAATTCCAGTCGTTCCATTGGCTCCCACAAAGGTTTTCACTCCGTCTATGACGAACATGGGAACATTGAACAGAAACCAGTAGTCATCTGCATCATCATAGTACCCTTCCCACTGAAGGTCTCCCCAGACATCATTTTCAGCCCGTCCAACAATCCATTTGTTGTAATAATCAGGGATACCATCACCATCATAATCGAAGGTGAAGACCTCTCCTGACCAGCCCTGCTGCTGCAGGTCGGGTGAAAATCCATGTTCGGGATCCAATACCATCCAGAAACTGTGCATATCGCCCTCGGGATCTGTGACTTCAAACCAGGCCTTGTTGTGGTCCACATCCACATCCTTGAGCATGACTGTATAGTCTCCATATTCTTCGGGTTGATCCTTGTACAGATATTGCTCATAGAAGTATTGTGGGGTTCCAGTAACCAGGTATGGAGTCCCTGACAGTTCTCCTGTCTCTCCAGTTCTCCCGTTGATATCTGCCACTGCTCCTGCATCCACTACGGTATACAATTCACCGAAAAACATGAATTGTGGTAATGCATCCAGGTATACATACCATGGATCTGGTACGAAATAATTTCGGGTATATTCATAATCCAGGTCCACTATATGCACCCCTGCAGGGTGATTCTTGGTCTGCGTACACATGATGGTGGGTGGCACATAGATGTTGTCTGCCCGGTAGATCAAACTGGGTATGGTCATATTGATAAGACTCAATGGGGGAACGCCCTTCATGAGGTCTATGTCGCCTCCCAGTAAGTCAGCCAGGTGATCGCGCACTGTGGTCCCGGTGAAGGGATCGAATACTGCCAGATTGTCAAATCGGAATTGAATTTCTTCGTGAGTCTCCCAGGGATCAAACATTCCGTCCTGATCTCCCCAGAATCCGTTATCATAGTCATCGAACCACCACAAACTGGTGAGGGTATAGTTAATGAGTGGATTTGCTGTGACACCTGATGTGGGTGGAGAAAATGGATTCTGATCCCAGCTGCTATATGGAGCTGCATCCGGTACGTCAAGAATTGGATATCCCAGACGTTCATTGTTTAGCAATGTGTCTCCGTCCCAATCATATAATGGGATATCATTATGCAGAGCAGTGTATCGTTTGGGTGGCAGGTTCACTTCTTCTATTCGAACTGCCATAGCTCCAATCTTTGCAGCAATCATGGAAGCTGATACCACATCCATAGCTGCTGCTGAACTGCCAACGCCGATAATACATGCAGGTGATCCATCTGGATTGATGAAAAATTCATTTGAGGGTGGGTAAACGTCTGCCGCTACTGTAGAGAGTGTAGCACCTATCAAGGCAGCGCCTAGTAAAGCTGCTCCTATTTTTTTAATTTTCATTCGATAATCCTCCTACCTTTTTTAGGTATATTAGGGTCCCATCTGGTATGTTATGTAATTATTTCTATAAACTACTATATAAGCTTTTCGGTATTGCTAAGCAATATCAGTAATTAAAAGAAGAAATCATCGACAATTGTCTTAAAGAGTGTGAGCAATAGACTCAGATACAAACGTATTGACCACTTCGGAAAGATCCATCCCTATATTTTGTACTTCTCGCATGGAAAAGGTGATGGTATCAGGTTCTACTATGCTCATGGCTACGGGAATGAGTTTGACCACAGCCAGAAATACATCTTCGATATCTTCAAAAAGAAGTTCCACTCCAACGAGACCTGTCCAGTCTGGACCTTCGACCTGTTTTGAATTCATCTTATTGACGAAAGCTCCTGAAGCATTTACTGATTCAAAAACTGCTTTTTTTAGATTTTCTTCAGAATCAGAACGACCTTCAAAGACCATTTTCATTAAAATTCCGCCATAGTTGAGCGTTTCATCCAAAAAATCAGGATCTATTCCTGGAGATTCCTGTATCTGTGCTCCTGATTGTTGAATAGCCACTCCCAGTTTTTTACTGAGTTTTCTAATCCGGGATGAGATATCCCCAAACACTTCCAGCAAATCCTTTTTTTCCAGTTCTTCCGTTCCCGCATTAAGGGTTATGGCTGTGGGGGTCATGCGCATACATAGACCGATGTACGTTCGAAATTCCACCTTTGCCCGCATTTGTAACACTCCTGAAAAATAGGTTCCATCGGCTGCTTCCAGCTCTTGAATGTCTTCAATTTTTGATTCGATAATGTCAATGCCTTCTTTAATTTCTGTCAGTAATTCCTGCAGGGAATTCTCCACTGCCTGTCTATTGTTGCTCTGGGCTTCCACGAAGAACGTACAATCAATCATGGACTGCATCCCTTTCAAAGATTTATAAATGTTTGGAACCCTGAAAATACATTTGCTCTCCATTTTTGTATACCTCTATCTACACCAATAACATATAAGTTACATTTGTAAATCAAAATAATTATTGAAAATAAAGAAGAACTTTTTTTATTCTCTCTTTTCACCTGGTATTTTCCGGATTCGTATCCCTGCATTACTCAGTAAATCCATCTTCAATTTATTGTCCATATCGTATTCTCTATCATAAATGATTTCTTCAATACCTGCATTAATGAGTATCTTGACACAGCTCATGCAGGGGAAATGCGTGGTATATATAATAGATCCTTTTGTTGGCGTTCCATGATATGCCGCCTGGATTATAGCATTCTGTTCTGCATGAGTCCCCCGGCACAGATGAGATTCTTCCAGAGATTTAGAATGCAACCGTAAACAGGTTTTCTCTGTACAATGAGGGATACCCCGGGGTGCTCCATTGTATCCAGTAGCAATGATATGTTTGTCTTTCACCAGCACCGCTCCTACCTGTTGCTTGATACAGGTGGATCGTTCAGAAACTAGTTTTGCAATGTTCATAAAATAGGTGTCGATATCAATACGCTCTGTATGGTCCATCATATCACCTGATCCTTTGCCCTTTAAAAAATCTTCTTCAGTCCTTTGTCATGTTGCACAGGCAATGAGTTCACCAAAAGCGGGTGCAGAATGGATATATGTGCTGGAATCTGCAGTGAATGTTCTCCTCGTGGACCCATAATGCTTTTAAGGACAGAGGAGGAAATCTGTTCATGAAAATCCTTGCTTTGCACTCAGATTTTATGGAATACGAAATTACAAAAAAGACCTCTATGGCAGAAGAAATTCCCGATATGAAGGGAAGTGATCGAATGGAGGATGTTCTCGCAGTATTTACTACTGTAGAATCTGTTGATGAAACGAATCCACATATTGTTGAAGATGCATCATCAGAGATCTCCTCTATCGCCCAGAAGGTCAACACCACGCAGATCATGGTGTATCCCTACGCTCATTTATCCAGTGATCTGGCATCGGCGCAGAAAGCAATACCCATTCTCAAAGAACTTGCACAGACCTTGCAGGACATGGGATATACTGTCAAGAGATCACCCTTCGGGTATTACAAATCCTTTTCTCTGAAGTGCAAAGGCCACCCTCTTTCTGAACTCTCCCGCAGCATCCTTCCCCGTCCGGAAGTTGAAGAAAAGGAGGAACAAAAAGAAGCAAAATTCTTCCGCTTCATCGTGGTCAGTGGGGATGGAACAGATTACGAGGTCACCCCCCAGAACTGGAAATCCTGTTCCTTGTGGCAGGAACAGGGGACCGAACTTCTCAAGACATTTACCAGAAACGAACTGCAGGGAAATCCTCAAAAAAAAGGGAAACCCAAGCATATTGAATTCATGCAGCGGCTGGAACTGGTAGATTACACTCCTGAATCCGATGTAGGGAATATGAAATGGTATCCCAATGGATTACTGATTAAAGATTTAATACTCGATTATCAGGAGGTCAATGTCGCACGTCCGTATGGTGCCTTCAAAATTCAAAATCCCCTTCTTTACCGCACCGATGTCCCTGAAATACGGATGCTCATGGGGGAATTTCATGAAAGAGACTATAAAATTGAAAATGAAAACCTGGTATTACGATTTGCTTCAGATCCGGGAGCCTTCCCCTATATGCAGAAAGTGACCTTTTCCTACAAAAACATGCCCATCCGTGAATATGAAGAGGCTATCTGTTTCAGAAAAGAACAGAAAGGTGAATTATCGGGATTGAGAAGGGTGAGGAATTTCCTCATGACAGATGTCCATGCCTTCTGCATGGATGTGGACCAGGCAAATGAAGAATTCTTGAAATTATCCCTGCTCTGCAAAGAACTCATGGACTCCATCATCACCAAAAACAGGTGGGTTATGGGATGGGAAATAGTGGAACAATTCTATGATGAACACAAAGAATGGATTCTTCAATTAATTAAAACCCTGGGTGTCCCCTCCTTGATCAAGATCATGAAAGAACGGTCCCATTATTATACCATGAAAAATGAATTCCAGAGCATAGAAGCAGATGGAGTCAATTCCCAGATTTCTACCGTTCAGATGGATTTTGTCAATGGAGAACGATTTAACATTTCCTATACTGGTGAAGATGGGAAAGAATATCCCTGTATCATATTACATTGCTCCACATTTGGTAGTATTGAACGGGCAGTTTGCTCAATTCTGGAAAATGCTGCCATTGATCACATGGAAGGGAAGAAACCCCAGATACCCCTCTGGCTGGCTCCTGCCCAGATACGATTAATACCAGTTTCAGAGAATCATCATGAATTCTGCACCTCAATTCTCTCCCAGGTCACCCAGGTCAGAGTAGATATAGATGATCGAAATGAGACCCTCTCCAGCCGGATCAGAGATGCAGAAAGAGCATGGATCCCCTTTATCTGTATTATTGGAGATAAGGAAATAGAATCAGGCACATTATCTGTTCGATGCCGGGATACTGGGCAGGAAACAATGAGTCTACAGGAACTGGTAACCCGGGTTACTGATGAAACGCAGGGAATGCCCTTCCGGCCCCTGGCTTTACCTGTTCTTCTCTCAAAAAGACCTAAATTCAGGTGATATAATGAAGAATGAACTGGAAAAAATTCTTTCTAAACCAGAAAAAACATTGGATGATGTTTCAGAATCTCTGGGAACAACGCCCACTGATATTCTGGAAACTATCATTAAGAGAGAGAGATTTTCCTCTCTACACCAGCCTGTTACCAAACCTGAACCATCTACGGAATCTCCTGCAGCCCCAAAAAATGGGAGAACAGATAAACAATTGGCAAAATATTTCCTCAATCGCCTGGAAAAAGAATCATTATCTGTGACAGCCCTTAATAATAAATATAAAGTACGTAACAAAGAACGTGTAGAAAGGATTCTTGAAAATTTAGTGCGTGAGGGAAAGATCACCAAACGAGAAAGTAAAAATAAAAAGGGAAGATACGTGTATGAAGGAATAGAAAATAAATAGAATCTGTAAAAATATAACCCCCGCAGAATAAAAATATATATTGTATCCGATAGAATACCTGTTCTTTTTTTTATTATTGAATGGACCATACTGATACTACTTCTGATACGGGTAAGTATTACCTGTGTACCGGGATATGGGCTCTCCGCTGAGAGGCCTCAGTGTTTGAGAAGGAGATTGTAAGGGGCAATAGTTCAAAGCCTCTGGGGGATATGCCCTCCCGGATATTGTTGTTTGTTATCATATTATATAAATATACTGGAAGTGTTAATACTGTTTCACGATCATTATTCCTTTTATACATAAATCTTCGTATATTTTTAAGATATATCTCTTGTCTCCCTCCCTATATATGTGAGAGAGAGCAGGTACCCTCCCGGTGTATACAGACATATCAAACATCTCATCATGAGCAGAACACAAAATTTTTATAGATTCAAAAAGTGACAGATATATGAAGTGTATCTTTTCAGGGTTCCTGTTCATCTTCATTGGAGTAATACTCATGGGTATACTCATGTATATGGGGTATACCACCCCAGGATTCATTATTGCGGGAATCATGTGCGGTATTCTGGTGATTATGACGGTTTATCACAGGTATACATCCGGTATGGAAGAAAAAATCCTGAAGACTGGATTAATCCAGCAATATCTACTCTCGAATTTTACTATCGACCAATCTGCACTGAATTACATTCAAAAACTACTTAAAGAGGATTATAATATCACCGTACCTCCCAGCCAATTACGTTCAGTAATTGAGAAGGAACAGACACAGAGAGAACTGGAACTTGAAAGAGAAGAACTGGCAGACTTTAAGAATAAGTTTTTCATAGACAATAGAGCTCCACAGACACTCCAGGAATACACCAAGCAATTTGTCACCGTATTCGGGAGAGGATCTATGCGTAATATATATTATTTAAAAAAAATGCTGGATGAAGCATCCATATCATTTTCCACAGAAAAGGAGTTCACCGACAGAATTGTTTCACTGAAAAATCTCATCGAGAAAGAAATTCAACATCGGGGAGGATCTGCCAGAAAAGAAGAACAGGTGACGGTTAAGCTCTGCCCCACCTGTGGAAACGAATATCCAGGTGTGCTCCTATTCTGTCCCTTCTGTGAAAAAGAAACGAAACGCGTTTCAGAATACCAGAAAGATACGGTGTACTGTCCCCGGTGCAACAAACCCATGGTCAGATCCATATTGAAGAGAGATGGAACATTTGTCAAGGGGTACCAGTGCAGAAATCTAAAATGCCTGTATGAGATAACCGATGAGGAATCCAATAATTCCCAGTGATGCATAGGGGAGAGCGGGTGCTTCCCGTTGACGCGTGGCCAGCAGGAGCCCAGCCAATGCAAACACCGATGTCATAAAGGCTTCCAGTGCAGAATAATGGAGAAACACCGAGACCACCAGCATAGAAGGGAGGATGATATCTGCACTTCCCAGCACAATTGTTTCTTCCTGAATATCGAAGGTGAAAATCTGAGAACCACCTTGACTATATGCATCTTCTGCAATCACCTGCATGTGTTTTGTTTTCCGCACTGCCAGAATATCATATACAGAGAGCAGTAATAAAAATCCGATAATCGGGATCACGCCCAATGAGACACCCAGAAGGGAAGAAATCCCTACTGCGAGAATTATCACGCTTATCTTTTTGAATTCTTTTATAAAATATCGTAAGAATACAGCCACCACCCCTATCAGAGCAGATACATAGAAGGTGGTAAAAGCGGTACAGATAACAAAGGTAATGACAAATAATCCCACATATTCTGTGAAATAATAGAGGAGAAAACTCAATTTGAATTTAATGAGCAGTAAAACGAACAGGGTGGCCAGGAGAACAAGTCCGAAAAGGAGCACAGAAACAGATGGTTCATCTCCCGATTCAATCAGTGTCACCTCTGCTCTCCAGAACCGCTGGGCCAGCACCAGGGCACACACCTGGACCAGACAGTAATTGATGATCAGATAATATTTGAATTTTTCCATGTTCCATCACATACATTATCCTCATGTAGGGACATATAAGCATTATTGATAGTTCTGCTCTCCCTGCTGGTTATGGGGTTCAAAAACAAAGGCATGGTAATTACCTTTTTGCGCCGTCTTAAAAAGTGAGACTCATTCTTGAACAATAAGATTTATTTGTAAAATAATAGAATAATATTTCTTAATTTTTAATTTTAATTCTAAATATTTAATTATTTAGAATTTGAATAAATATTAATACTTATAATACTATATTATGTCTATCTGGTATTGCATCGGACTGAAAGTCTGGGATACTACCAGTTTTGGTGGCTCCTGGCTCAGTCCACTGGGTGGAATTCCAGGGGATGACCCGGGGACTCCTGTATAAGGAACCTCCAGGTCATCGCAGTATCCAGAGACGGCGCGCGCCACACAGAGAGTCAGAAACACCATAATCTATCTTCCTTTTCTTTTTTCTAGAAATTGCTTAGAGATATTACAGGGTCTCGAGATATGCCGTAATATTCTGATCATAGATGTGATAGGGAAATATCCAGCGTTGATTTTCAATATCAAAATTTTCCACATCAAAAGATTGTTTCACCATATAGGGGGTGGAATGTGTTTTGAGCTGGTATGCCCTGATCCATACATCTTCTCTGTCTTCCACTGCAGTGAGGAATCGGGGGATATTTCGTGGACTCGTCCAACAGATCATTATTCCTGTGTTTCCGGCCAGGGTATATGCTTTATAGATGCGGCACCCATCGCCGAAGTTTGCCATCACTGTTTCTGTTGCCGGAATCTGAGGAGTGGAAACCAAGAGTAAAAAAGAAAAGCATTCTTCACGAGGATAAGGCGAAATATTGTAGTGTTTTCTTTCTGCTATACCATGAGTAATCAGTTTTCGTATGCTGTATTTGATCTGATTCCTTTTCCACTCGTATCCAAAATAATCTCTTTCAGATTCCTGAATCACATTGATATCCAGGCTTCTCACCTGGAGATACCCCATCATCCTGATATCGATCTGTCTCCAGGTAAGGCGCGGCCTGGGGGGGTAGCACAGAGAGGGTAATTGACGATTTCGAAACAGGATATCATATCTGAGCAGATCCTGGCCAAAGAAATCTGGATTCTGAACAATCCATTTTTTCTGAGATGAATAGAATTCATATTCTATGATCCCTGCTTTTTTTATCATGCCCAGTAATCGTGAGATCTGAGAATAATAATTTGCCTGGAAATACACAAAAAATCGATCCCCCTGGATTGCCGGAAAAATCCATTTCCAGCATTTGATGGCTTCGATCAGCCGGAAAACAGTATCATACTGTGCAACATCAAAAGATATGAGCGTGTAGATATCAAAAAGTTCATTCTCTCCCACCGCATTCAGGTTCATATGATAGTAGGGACCCCTGATATATCCCCTGGTTTCCAGGCTTTTCTTCTTCTTAGATACAGTGGATGCCCATCTGTATCCTGTTTCCTCCATGAGCACTGCAGAGGGAGTATCGGGATCTTTTCCCAGCAGTGTCAATAATGTCTTTTCCCTCCTTGAGAGATCTGACGGCATCAATTCTTCTCTATTTCTTAATTATAAAGGTTTTATCTGCATCTGCATAACATCGCCTGGAATCAGAATCCTCTTATATCTGTTCTCTTGGTTTCTTCAACCAGGGAAACCCTCATAACCCAGTACCTGTAAAGAGAATGTATGGACGAGGCTACAGCACATGACCTGGTAGATGCTCTGCACTCCTCCCAATCTACTGCAGCATTGACAGGAGCCGGTATCTCTGTTCCGTCGGGTGTTCCCGATTTCAGGGGTGAAAACGGGTTGTGGCATAGATATGCACCCGAAATCTATGCATCATATGCACAATTCTGTAAGGATCCCTCCTATTTCTGGGAAATGCATTTGGAAATTATGAATTCCCTGCACCAAGCCATACCCAATCCTGCTCATGAAGCACTGGTGTCTCTGGAACGGATGCATTTTTTGGAGGGCATCATCACCCAGAATATCGATGGCCTCCATCAAAAAGCTGGTTCAAAAGTAGTATATGAACTCCATGGATCCAATGAATCATGTTCATGTATTACCTGTGGCCGTACATATTCTATGCAGGATATCTCCTCCCATCTGCTCTCCTTTGAAAGGTCCCGGCTCATATCTCTCATGCGCTCAGGAAAAGAAATTCCTCTCTGTGAGTGTGGCGGATTTATAAAACCTGATGTGGTCCTTTTTGGAGAAATGCTGCCTGTAGAGGCAGTGCATGCTGCAGAAGAACTGGTTCACTCATGTGACCTCTTACTGGTCATTGGATCCAGCCTCTTTGTGCAACCTGCTGCAACTCTGCCACTCATTGCTCAAGAAACTGGAAGCAAGCTCTTTGTCATCAATAAAGATCCTGGACCACTGGATTCTCTCGCAGATGGTGTTCTGCTGGGGGATGCAGAATACATACTGCCTCAGATTCTGGACCAGTTATAAGAGATGGTGAACCTCTTCTGGTGTCAATATACCCCGTTCCGTCACGAACGCAGTAACCATGTCGAGAGGTGTCCTGTCAAAATAGAAATTTTCTACTGTAATTTCGGATGGTGGGTTGAGTAATACTTCATCTGGATTTTCTTCCTGGATTTCTACATCCTCACTGGTGAACTTCTGGGTGGTGCAGGCTACATACAGGGGAAAGTGTGCTGCCAGGAGGAGTGTACCAATCTTATTGACAACATACTCCCGAGTCACCGCATCTGCTCCCACCAGCACCATGTGGGGATGGAATCTCCCTGCTGCTGCATCGACCACAAAGGTTGTAGGGATTCCTCTTTCTGCCAGAGCATATGCCAGCAATCGCCCTTCATTATTGGGACGGCTTTCTGTGACTATGAGCCGGAAGGGAGTTTTCTCATAGGCATGGAAGAGTATCTTCTCCACGGTGGAGCTCCTGCTGTGGGTGAGAATGGTCATTCCCCTGGTGATGAGTGAACAGCCGTGGGCAATGAGTGATGATTCTGCATTCCGATTGTTCTGTATTTGGGTGGCAATGGATTTTCTGGCCAGATGTATTGCCTGAGAAGCAGTTTTTCCTTTTTCTGCATCTGCATATACCTGAAAGAGAACGGTGCGGATGGAAGGCATGCTTTTATGGGATTCAGATATGGTGGTACATTCCTGCTCCAGTGCGGAGAGAAATGCCTCCCGTGAAGAATATGCCCCCTCCACCAGGGATTCAATTCGGTAGAGAGCCTGCTGGGTGAGGATGGCAGCTCCCGAGAGATTATCATCTTCTATACGCATATCGTACCCTATGTGCCTTTCTTTATCAATCTATTTTCAATATGGTGATCATGACTTCATCCTTCAGGTATGAACCCAATCAGAAGATAGTTTTTCTCTCATATGTCCTTTTGAATCTACTTTAACCAGATTCTATACTCATCCTGTCTATAATACAAAACACATATAAATCCCTGATAACAGGAAAGAATATGGCAGATATTATTGTCAATCGAAAGAGCTTTAAAGTGCTGCCGAGGATGACCCGTGATTTCATGAAAAGAGCATCAGAAGAAGTCAATATCATAACCCGTTCCTTTACCTGGGCAGACGATGAAACACTGGAAACCATGTATGCCCTCATCAATAAAGGCGTCCGCATAAAAATCGTAGGAAAATACGGAGATGAATCTAAAGAAATTATAAAAAAACTCATAAAACTTGGAGCTATTGTTAAATTACATGAATTTGCAGGAGAAGCACGATTTATGATTATAGATGAAAAGGAAGTTGTATTTGCTATTAGAGAACCACTGACTCCCACAGAGAGGCATTATGTAGGAATCATGGTCAAAGATGAATCCACGGCAAAGACAGTAAAACAATATATTTTTGATGGAATTTTCAAGGAGGCAGAAGAAGCAGATTATGTTGTCTCTTGATCCTCATCAGTTCCTCAAGGGATTACCTCTTGATTATCTCACCCAGACTTTTCCCATACTCACCTATTTTTCCAGAGACTATACCTCTATCAAACCAGAGGACCTTCACATCACAGATGCAGTTCTGGAAAAAATACGGGAGTATAACAAGCATATACAGGCTCCTCCTTCTGTTTTTGAAAATATCGAACGATTGGCCCATTCTCCCGCTATTGTAACAGGTCAGCAGCCCTGTCTGCTTACAGGGCCTCTTTTTGTCATTTATAAGGCCTTCACAGCCATTATCCTTGCAGAACGATACGATGCGGTCCCCATCTTCTGGAATGCTTCAGAAGATGACGACATTTCTGAGGTCAATCATATCTGGATGATCAATCAGAATCTGGAAAAAATCTCTCTCACACTCCCTGATTCCCCTTTTGTCAACATATCCCTCACAGAAGATCAGATTACCTTTCTCATTGAAAAGATCACCGAGTTAACGCCTCCCTCAGAATTCCGGGAAGATATCCTGGCTCTCATACGACGCTGCTCCACCGACTTTTCAGAGATGTTCTCCCAATTGTTGACCACCCTGTTTTCCCGCTATGGGTTAATTCTGGTGGAACCCCATATCTTTTCAGGGTTCGCCACTCCCCTCTTTGAACAGCTCATACGGCATCCTGTGAAAGCAGTGGAATTGATCAAGAAAGCAGGTGATTCTCTGGAAGCAGCAGGGTACAGCAGGCAGATTCACAAATCTCCTGATAGCTGCAGTTTTTATCTCACCCCCCACCATACCCGATTATCGGTAACCTATGATGGGGCCTTTCATACTGAGGAAACTACATATTCACAGGAAGAACTCCTCCTGCTCCTGGATGATCACCCGGAATGGTTCTCTTCCACAGTGATTTCACGGCCTCTGGTCCAGGACTTTTTATTACCCACCCTGGGATACTGTGCAGG
>Ga0180438_10007784_pt1 | contig 13823 bp, 9 predicted proteins | sample SS_ome_12_FD_132455 | JGI IMG/M metagenome (GOLD analysis project Ga0180438, IMG submission 132455) | Hypersaline lake sediment archaeal communities from the Salton Sea, California, USA - SS_3_D_2 metaG | ecosystem: Environmental > Aquatic > Non-marine Saline and Alkaline > Hypersaline >... | reverse complement strand
TGAAGGTCCATCCGAGAACGGCTACGAGGAACAACGGTCCGCTGAGGGCGAGCACGGACTTATTTGAGTACCTGTCGGCCAGGCGCCCCCCTATTCGGAGGAAGAGCAGGTTGACGAGCTGGCTGACGACGGTCATGACGGTCACCATGGAGACGGGCATGTTGAGGCGCTTCATCATGTAGATGATGAAGAAGGGAGCGGCGAGGTTGATCGAGAAGCTCCAGGCTGCGACGAAGGCCAGGAGGCTGCGGAAATTGCGGTCCTTGAGCGGCTCTGCCAGCAACGCGAGAAGCGATTCGTCGCCCTGAGGGGCCATGGTAGGCTCGGGGAGGCGGGCGACCGCTGAAGTGGCGACGACGCCGAAGAGTATTCCGAGCCCGAAGACAAGTGAGTAGGCGTAGAGAGCAGCATCGGGGAATGCGGTTTTCCACATGTCCACGAAATAGCCGCCGCCGAGAGTGAGAACCAGGGCGGACCCAGTGCCGAGCATCATTCTGCGGGCGAACACGCGTCCCATCATCGTCGTGGGAACGATGTCCCTGAGGAGCGAGTTCCAGGCGGGAACGGCGAGGGCTCCCACCATTGTTGCGATGAAGAGCCACTGAATAAGGAAGGTGACGCCTCTGTCGAGAAAGAGCACGGGGATGAGGACGACGGGCAGCCAGGCCAATCGCACGGTTGCGGTGGCAAGAACCATGATGGCCCTTCGTCTTGCCACCTTTTTGACGAGGTAGAGTCCGGGAAGCTGCATGAACTGGCTGATCATGCCGATCGAGGCGAGAAGACCGATTTCGTAGTTGGACGCGCCCATCGCTATTGCGAAGGCGCCGAGGAAGGGCCCTCCGAGAAGGGCGGTCATGGACATTGCGGCGACGCCGTGGACGGTGAGAAGGCGGAAGCTTCGCCTGGTGTCCTGCTCGGGCAGAGTGTCCTGGGTTGCGAACAGGCGGGCGAATAGACGTGCGGCAACAGAACTCATGACTCTGATCCCTCAGCAGCTCTTGGTTGTCGGAGAACGGATGTTACGAACGCGAACCGGAGAAGCGCATGTTTGAGGCAAGCGGCTCTTTCATTCGGGCGCGGTCAGTTCTTAATCTTCAATGCGACGCTGTTCGGATGCGGGATTGCTGCTGTCCGGCTCGTTCCCTCTGAGCCTGACCTCAATGGGCTTGGCGGCGTCCAGGTGCACATCGCGCTGGGGGAACGCTATAACGATGCCGGCGTCCCGGAACAGCTGGTCAATTCGAAAGCGGATGTCGCTGCGGATGGTTCTGAGATCCATCATTTTGGCGACTTCGGTCCAGAAGAAGACTTCGAAGACCAACGAGTTGTCTCCGAAGTCGTCGAACACGAGCGTCGGGGCAGGATACTTGAGGACTCTATCGTGCTCCTCAACCGCCTTTCGGATGAGGTCGGCTACTTGGTCTGTGGGAGAGCCGTAGATGACTCCGAGAATTATGGAGGTCCTTATCTGCTTGTCGGACAGCGTCCAGTTGATGACTTCCTTCTCGAGGAGTGCGCTGTTTGGGACGAGAACTTCGACGCCGTCGTTCCGTCGAACGCGGGTACAGCGGAAGCGGATTTCCTCAATTCTGCCGCGATGCTCCTGCAGCTCAACCAGATCGCCGATGCGAACCGGTCGTTCGAGCATGAGGATGAGTCCGCTGATGAAATTGTTGATGATGTTCTGAGCACCAAAGCCGACGCCAATCGCGAGTGCGCCGCCGACAAAGGCGAAGACGGTTATGGGTATGTGGAGCGACTGAAAAGCGATCGCGAGAACCATGACGAGAAGAAGATAGAAGAGCAACTTCTCGACGGTGGCCGCGGCGGTTGGGTCGAGCCGGACACGCATGAGCAGGTGAATCCGAAGCCAGCGCGTGATCAACCGGCTGAGCAGCAAGCCGAGGAAGAGTATGAGGGCGGCAAGTATTAGCTGGTTGACCTGGATGGCGTGCTCTCCGACCTGAAAGACTTCGTAATTCCAGATCGTGTCGAAAAGCCCCAGGGGGCCTCGCTGAGCGATGCGCTGGGGCAGTGGGGAGGGGGTAGGGGTTGCCGCGAAGAGGTGCGAGGCGGCTGCGTAGGCGAATGCCAGGATGGCAACCGGAAGCTGATGAGGAAGAGAACTCCTGCGTGGGACAGCCGTACGGATTTCGCTCATGTGCACCTGCCCTCTTCCGGTCAAACGTACTGGAGCGCGGCCGAGATTCTCTTGGACCGTATCCTAGAATCGTAGACGAACATTGCCGCAACTTCAAGCGGTGGGACGACCGTCTGCAAGCTCAAATGCAGCGTCAGCGATAGGGAGTATGGAGGAGCACCTGTCGCGCAGCGCCGAATGAACTCTCTCCATACAGGAAATGCCCGCAACTTCGGGCACAGCAAGAAGCGCCGGGAGCGGGGGAACTGGGCGACAGACGGCGTTGCCCTTGACATTTCGCGGGAGGAGGATATAGTAAGTGTGCTTTTCTAACAGCGTCTTTGGTCAAGCAGGTTCTGGAAAGGAGGCGTGAGTATGAAAGTTGCCGGAAGACAACTCACGGTGTTGTCACGCCTCGGGCGGGCCTGCTGAGCGACATCAACAGCTGATCGCTGAAAGCTGACGGCTGCCTGTTCAGGGCAGCCGTTTCTCTTTCTTCAATGGCCGCCGGCGTGACAAACGTCCGCGGCTCTTTCATTCGGAATCCCCTCGAGTGCTAAGCCGCAAAGTCATTCTGCCGTGGCTGTTCCATCTGGCAACCAGGCTCTCTGGAAGTGTTTCAGATCAAGGTCGATGGGGGAATACGCGCCACGTACCTCCTAGATCTCTGCGCGGCGGAATCGTCGGAATTCTGAAGGGGTAGGAGAAAGAGATGACGAGGCCCGAGCGGCCGCGATCCAGGTATCAAGTGCTGGGGGCGGCCTTCAAGTGTGAGCAATGCGGCAGGACGGTGTCGGGATCCGAGTTTGGGTCGGAACATCGGAATCACTGCCCGTGGTGCCTTTGGAGCTTGCACGTGGACCTCCGCCCTGGCGACCGCCGCTCCGGATGCCGTGGCCCTATGGAGCCGATAGCCGTGTGGGTCAAAGGTGGGCGAGAGTGGGCGATTGTGCATCGCTGCCGGCGCTGTGGGATGATTCGCAGCAACCGGATTGCCGGGGACGATAACGAGCTAGTGTTGATGTCGATGGCGCTGCGCCCGCTATCGGAGCCGCCGTTTTCGCTGGATCGCGTGACGACGGCACGGAAGCACGTGAACGATCGGCCGCCGCAGGCGATGAAGGACAATGCAGCAGGGAGCCACAAGGGGCGGGGGTTACATGAACCAATGGGGAAGGGCAAGGCAATCGAACCAGATAGTGAAAGAGAAACCCGAGTATGAACATTTCGGAACTGGGGTGGAGCGTCAGTCTCGGCGAAGCTTTCAGGCCGTACGAAGAGCAAGGCCTGATTCCCGCCCGGGTCGTGCGCGAAGAGCGAGCGCGCTATCACCTTGTGACGGAACTCGGCGAGGTCACTGCCCAGGTCTCCGGCAGGCTCCTCCATGAGGCCTGTTCGCGGGAAGACCTTCCGGCAACTGGTGATTGGGTGGCGGTCCGACTGCGAGCCGGGGAAGGCACGGCGACGATCCATGCCGTGCTTCCGAGGAAGAGCAGTTTCTCGCGGAAGGTTGCGGGAGCTTTGACGGAATCGCAGATCGCTGCGGCGAACGCGGACACAGTGTTCCTTGTCAGCGGACTGGACCGCGATTTCAATCTCAGACGCATCGAGCGCTACCTGACTCTGGCGTGGAACAGCGGGGCGGCTCCCGTGGTGCTCCTCAACAAGGCCGACCTGTGTGACGATGTCGAAGCCAAGATAGCGGCGGTCGACGCCCTCGAACAGGGGGTGCCCGTCCATGCTGTCAGCGCGCTCAAGGGATGGGGCATGGATGCTCTTCATCCGTATTTGGGGGCAGGGAAGACTGTTGCGCTGCTCGGCTCGTCGGGGGTGGGCAAGTCGGCTCTCGTCAATTGCCTGCTTGAGGAAGAACGCCTGAGAACGCGTGCGGTCCGAGCCAGTGACGGCCGCGGCCGTCATACGACTACTAGCAGAGAGTTGATTCTGCTCCCCTCCGGCGCAGCGGTGATCGACAGTCCAGGAATGCGCGAGCTTCAGTTGTGGGCCGGCGAGGAAAGCCTGGCGGACGCCTTCGACGACATTGAGCAACTTGCGCTGGGGTGTAGGTTCCGCGATTGTCGTCATCGGCGGGAGCCGGGTTGCGCGGTTCACGAGGCCCTCGGGAGTGGCGCTCTCGATCCCGCGCGGTACGAGAACTACCTGGAGCTGCAGAGGGAGCTGCGTCACTTACAGAAAAAGCAGAAGGAGAAGGCGCGAAAGGCCGAGAGGAGGCAGGACCGGCAAGCCAAGCGCGACCGCCGTGTCCTGGAGCGGATTGAGCGCGACGAAGGAGACCGGCCATAGCTGTACGCACACTCTCACAGACCACGCCGGACGACCTGACACGGAGGCGATCTGTCGCCTTCCGGTGCGCCAGGCAACGCATGGCTGCCCACCACGACCTCATCGGAGCCATGCTGATCGGATCCTCAGCCCGTGGGGAGCCGGGGCTCGAATCCGACGTGGACGTGCTCCTGTTCAATGCCACGGCCGAGCCCGGAGAAGGCCGGCTGATCCGGAACTGGCAGGAATGGCACGACGGATATGAAGTCGACTTCAACGAAATCTCGGCCACGGCTGGTCTTGACGTCGAACGGATCCTCCGTGACGCTTACTGGGTCAGTGGGATGTACGAGGGCTCGATCCTGCTGGATCCCGAAGGGCGTCTCGGGGGAGCGCAGCGCCAGGTTCGAAGGGCCTTCTTGGATCCGGGACGGCTTCAGCAGCGCCTGCAGCCGGTGCTGCACGTGGTGCGTCGCAACATCGGTGAACTTCGGGCGGCAGTTGGGTCGGGGAACCGCCCGGAGTTCTGCCGCGCGATGAGTTTCGCGCTGTGGACCGTTTGCGACGCCCTCCTCGTCCGCGCCAGCCGTTCTCCTAGCCGCTTCCACGGGTCGGAAAGGCTTGAATCGATCGTGCCGGACGAGCATGGAGCGATGCTGCGTCAGGAGGGTACGGTCGAGATGCCGCCGCACGTCGCGGCTGGGCATCTCGATTGGCTGTCCAGCCACGGTGTCGTGGGTTGCGAAACGCTGGCGAAGCTCCGGAGCATGGCCGCACGAGGTCGGCATCGGGAAGCGTTGCACATCGCATTCACCTTTCTCGGGGGACACGTCAAAGACGCCAGCAGGAGCGGCGATAGGCACAAGGCGGCGTTGGCCTGGGAGACGGCGAGCGCATGGCTGGCGCGGATGGGATGGGACGCTGAGGTCCTTGCTGCGAAGGCCCGGGAAGTCGATCGCTTCGTGGAGCACGTCTGCCGACTCTGCGGTGACGGGAACGCCCGTAACTTCAAGCATTCGAGGCACAGAGTTTCCGGGGCGCGCAAGGCGCAGGTCAGGGGATGAGGGTGTCAAGGAATTTGAATTTCTTGAGGGCCTTGAGTATTGCGAAGGTGGTTTCTTCTTTCGTGGGCGGCGGCAAAGGGGATCGACTGAGGGCCCAGCCCTGACGGACGACGTCGTCCGGTTCCTTCCAGAAGCCATCGGGCTGCTGGGTCCGAATCAGGGCCGGGAGACTTCGCAGCACGAGGAACGAGCCAAGCGGAGAGGAGAGCCTTTCAAGACCCGCAAAGACAAAGGAAAGGGCGTTGCCGGTCCAGGTGCCGTCCCACCCCTGCCGATACTCCCACTCCAAGGCGGCGAGTGTTTCGAGATTCGACCCTTTGTATGCCGGGTGCCACGAGAGGCCGCGGTGAACGATGAACGAGCAGTCGCCGGATCCTTTGTCGGGCCTTCTGAGCAGCACGGCTTTGTTCTTTCCCAGCGACAGATGGCGATAATGGAGGTGTCCGCGGGCCGGATTGTCGCTGACCTTCTCCAAGATCTGCGACGGGTCAACCGGCCAGTCGATCATCCAGACAGCGCCCCCTCTTGGAGGTTTCGTCACAACCGGCAGGGAATTGAAGTCTAGGGGGTCGGTTGAATCAGCGTGGCGGATTCCGGCCACGAAATTGCCGCAGCCGCACCAGCGCATGCCGTGCCTCATCGCCAACTGCGTATTGAGGGCGCGGATCACGCGGCGCTCTGCCGCCAGCCCGCAACGAAGCAACGCCTCGGTTGCGACGGCGGATGTCCATGTGAGCCTCAGCTCGCAGAAGCTGTTAGACACGCCTAGCAGGTCTCGGTTGTCGATGAACGTGGTTACGTGACCTTTGGCCGGCTGCCTAGCGCCACGGTCTCTGCCTGAGTGGCGAGATTTCCATTCGTTGAACCGGCGCGTGACTTCCTCGTCGAACATAAAAAGGCCGGGGAATCCATCCGGTTCGCTCGAGGAGAGGAGCCATTCGGCTGCCTTTGCGACGGGAGTGTATCTGAGCGTGGCCCCGGTCTCGATTAGACGGATGAGTTGAAAGGCAGTGTGGGCAGCGCTCTGATGCCAGCTGCCGTCGTCTTGCTGGCCGTCGGCGAGCGCCTTCCTGTAGGCTCGGGCTGCTTCCTTGTCGGCACTGGTCCAACCGCCGAGGAATTCCTTTCTGGCCAAGAGGCCGATTCGTCCGTTCAGGTGTTTCAGTGCGTCGACAGGATCGTGTCGGAACTTCCCCACGGCGGGGAGGAGCTTCCGGACGGAGGAATGCGAAATGCGCGTGGGGTCAGGGCGGAGGGAGAAGGCGCGCGTTACCGTGGTTGGGCCGAAAGTGTCGATGATGGTGCAGCCGGGCACTTTCGTTGGTCGTTCAGCGAGCTGGAGCTTCTTGACGTAGAATGCGCCGTCGCGTTCGGAGATGCAAAGGGGGTCGCCCGATTCGACGGCAAGTTGACTGGCAACCCAATCTGGGATGTTGGCCTTGGGGCCGCCGCTCGCCGCCGGGGCAATCCGTATCTCCTTGCCTCGTTTGAAGCGGATCCCTTTGAATCCCTGGAAGTGCTTGCGCCACTGGGGCTTGTTGATCCTGAGAATCTTGCCGTGTCGCGCGATGACGACGATGCGCTCCTTGCTTGGGCGGCGCTCTTTTGAGAGGAGTTTCGCCCACTCTTCGGCTGTGAATTCAATGGACTTTGTGTTCGGCACGATCTGTGACCCGTTCTGCGCCATGCGGCGGCGCTTAGAGTGGACGCTGGATGCGAGTGGCGATCGTAGACAATTGTCGGGACAACTTCAAGCACGGCGAGAAGGACGGGGTTGTGGGGGGGCAGCGGGTCTCGGGGGCTTCGGGGAGTGGTTACTCGATTGAGTCCTGGCAGAGCATCGACCTGATTTGCTCGGGGTCTCTGTGCCTGTAGTCTCCGTAGTCGACGACCTTGCCAAAGCATTCGGCGGCGAGTTCCGCGAAGGCTTCGATGCCTTTGTCCTTGATACACTGGACGCAACCGAGGCAGAGGCCTTTCCATGCGTCGTCGGCGAAGAAGCCTTTGTCGCAGGGGAAATCGGCGCACTGCCAGCAGCCTTCAATTTGTCTGTCCGTGCAACAGGTTCGTTGAAAGCATTCAGGAGATCCGCCGCCGTCGCGGCAGCCTTTGCATCCTTTGAAACTGTGACTGCAAACCCCGCAGAGCAATCCACAATAGCCAACGGTTTCGGCCAATCTCTGCTCAGGCACTTCGTGGTCCTCCGAACATCCTTGCCAGGAGCCATATTTGCCCGCGCGGATATTGCCGCAGGCCGAGTGGGAGTGCCCTGTCGGAAAGCACGCGCTGGGCTTCCCTATTGTAAGCCGGCTGCAGCCAGAAGGCAATCGGTGCGAGAGGCTCGGGGAACGCCCGCCTGGCAACCTCAAGCACAGCGGCAAGAGCGGGGGAGGGGGCCTGAACCCGATCTCTTTGCCGATGCCCGTCGATGTTGAGGGGTGACCGGAATTGTCGCGAACATGGTCGTGGGCTGCTTCTTGGTCCTTGCTTCGCGCGGCTCTAAGAAGTGAGCTTCTTTCCGAGCTTGTACGCTTTGGGAAGGTACCGGTCGATGCCCCTTTTTTCCACGGCTCCGGCATACAGAGTGCCGACAACCTTGGCACCCCAAGAGGACGCGCAGTCGCTCTTTATGAGAGCCGTGGCGTCGTCGCAGAAGCGCCGGAGAAGCGGGGGGACGATTCCGGAACTGACGATGATGATCGCTTTCTTCTTTCGCTTGGTCCTCGGCGTCGGGCACCCGGGGATGGGCCTGGTCCCCGGTTTGCCAAAGACCCAGACGGTACGTTCGAGGAAAGTCTTCATAACTGCGGTGACGGTGCCTTCGTTGACAGGCGTGCCGAAAATGAAGCGATCAGCGCTGTCGATCATGGGATAGATTGCGTCCATGTCATCAGTGACGGCGCAACGCGCACGCTCCTTGGCGGGGTCGTCGTTGCGGCACGCCATGCAGTTCCTGCAGTACCGGATGTCCTTTTCTATGAGAGTGATCTTGTCGACTTGAACGCGCTCGTTTGACGTGGCTCCCTCAATCGCACGAGCCACGAGCGTATCGACCGTCTTGCCCTTTCGGTAACTGCCTACGATCGCGAGTACGTTCATGGCCTCTCCCGTGGCTGTCGAGGATCACGTGCCATGTGTCCGGAAGGCGTTTCCACTGGCCGTGCCCAGATTCTAGTCGGCAATGTTGTCGATAACAGCTTGTAGAAACGGCTCGTTGTACTCACCGTAGGCCTCGCCGGCGGCGTTGCGAGTCATCACGATTACCAGGTCGTTAGCAGGATCAATTGCCAATGTCGCCCTGGACGCCGCGCCGTGGCCGAAGGTGCCCTCACCGAAGCGTTCGTCCATAGTCCAGCTCGTGCCGATGCCGTATTCCTGGGAAGTATTGGGCCCGAGAACCTTGGTCAGCTTCTCAGGAAGCATCTTTGCGAACGTTTCTTCGGAGAAGAAGCGCATGTTTCCATAGGCCCCCCGGTTCAGGAGCATCTGGCCAATCTTGGCCATATCCAGGGGCACGCTGTTTGCATCGCCCGACGTGCCGTAGACCTCTGTCCCTTGGCATCCCAGCGGGCGGAGCAAATGATTGGCATAGAACTGCGGTATGGCCTCGCCTGTGACCGCCTCGATGATCTTCCCGCCCAGGGCGAATCCGACGCCGTTGTAGCGGTACCTGACGCCCACCTCCAGGAAAGGATAGTAGTCGGCGATCACTTCGTCCAAGTCGTGCATGTCATCGCCCCAATGGTCCCAAAGCCCATTTGTATGGGTGTAGAGGTGACGGACGGTCAGGGGCGTTTCGACGCCTATTCCGCGGAACGCGGGCAGGTACTTGTCCACTCTGCCGTCCAGGTCCACCAAGCCCTGGTCGACGAGCATCATCATCAAAGTGCCCGACATGAGCTTCGTGATCGAAGCCATCCAGCTCTTGGTATCCACGGTCATCGGTTCGCCTTCGCGAATGCCGTATGCCTTGTGCAAGACGATCACCCCGTGACGGACTACGCAGACAGCGAAGGCATGATCGCTGTGCTTGCTCCAGTCGTTGAGCACCGCGTCTATTTCCTTGGCCGCGTCGGGTTTCATCCCGGCCTCTTCGAGCGTGCCGTCGCGAACTACCGGAGCGCTCTTGCCCTCCACCGGTCTCGGGCACACGAAAGGCTCGGGGTAAATCCTGTCGGTGCCGTAGAATTTCCTCTTGCATTCCACCCACCACTGTCTGCTGAGCGCTTCGAGATCAGCGGGCGACATAGGTTGCGTCGAAGGGCCAATCTCACTCAAGCCTGCAAACAGCTCCGCGGCAGCGTGGTCTCTGGAAAACCCGTCGACGATTTGCCACTTGACGAAATCGCCTATTGCATTTGACTGCGCGGCGACGACGGCAGGTGCCAGCCCCAGCTTCTCATTGACCTCATCCGACCAAGCGAACGACATGGGACTCTTTATTGTCCACCACTCGATGCGCTCAGGCATGCGGTACAAAGTGCGGAATCGACGGATAGGGCGGTCACCAGCTTCGGGCGCGATCTGCACGACCGCGCCATATCGCCCTGCCTCGAGAGCTTGCGCGACCTCCCTGAAATCCGCATCGTAGTAGGTCGTTTCGATGCTGTACGGCCCAATCACCTGCTCGGCAAGAAGCGGCTGCTCGAAATCGACCTTGGGAAGCGCTTCGCCATGGAAGCAGTAGGGTTGAAAGATCAGATTGGCCTCTATCAGCCAGCGCGCGCGTTCTCTCTCGAGATCCGGCATGTGGACCTGCGCCGGTGGGCAGCCCTGCACGACAGCATGAAGCGGTGCGGCTTTCTTACCAGGAGGCACAAGAGTGCGGAGCTCCGCCGTGGCCCTGCTGTCCTGTTCGGCGAGCGTCTCAACAGCAACGGTGGCGCCGCCTTCCTTGAGGGTAATCTCCTTACCCGCCAAGCTTCTTGGTGCATACACGGCCACTCTTGCCACTCTGAAGTCCTCATAGCCTCCAACAGCGGCCACCGTGATAGGGCTTTCCGACAGCCGAAGCCGGTTCATAACGGAGGAATCTCGTCCGGCGCCGCGAGGCCAGTCGAATTTGGCCTTACTACCCACTTCGTCTACATCGTTGAACCAAATGATGAAGCCCAGCTTGCGGCCGGGGAGCGGGGCGATCGCCAGATTCTGCCACGGCAGGCGGCCCTCGATCAAATAACCGTCCGGAGTCTGGCCGCCCCCAAAATCGGCTGCCAGTTCTCCCATTTCGTCTCTGCTGGCGCGGTGGTCCTGGAGGCCGCCGATCTGCGTACCTCCAGATTCAGTTACCGCCTCAATTGCCACCGTGTAGTACTCGTCGGAGCCCGGTTCTGTGGCTACGGTCACCGCAGCTGAGTCGCCGACAAAAGGGAGCACACGGGGGGATACGACGTCGTCTTGGACGATTGCCAGGACGAGCAGGCCCTCCTCGTCCCAGCCCAGACGAAGGTCAGGATAGAAGTCGGAGCGACCGGCGTAGTTCTGGCCGTGGTCCAGCATTTCGAGCCTAAGGCCGCGGTCTTCCCAGTCTTCCACTTTGCCGTCAATTGTGATGCCGTCGAGTTTGGGCACGTCGAAGACCGGGTCGTCTCCCGCCAATGCCACCTGCACCAAGAGAAGAGAAGCTACCAGGATGCACCTGAACATAAGCGACTTGCTCATCATTCTTACCTCCAACCACGAATCACACGAGAAACACGAGTCAGGGCTGCAAGCATCAGGCAGCCGAATGGTCTTGCGAAGTCAGTAGTCTGGCTGGCCATGAGCTCGCCAAGTTGGGAAGCAACAAGGCCCAGAAAATAAGTTGCGGGCGACGGCAAGTCAAGGTTCTTCGCAACCGTCCTCTGCAGATCACATGCACTGTTTCTCTGGCCAGGCCTCATGCCTCGAAGTTGAACGAACCGCGATCACATGACGTGGCCAAGTATCCCCCGCCGCTTCAAGCATGGCACCAAGGACGGGGTTGCCGTGGGGTCATTGCCACTCTATGAGGGCGGGTTGGAGGGGGGCGAGGGTGAGTTCGAGGTACTGCTTGCCGTTGACGGTGGTCGTATGAGGTTTGGGGTCGAGGGTCGTCCTGGCGACGGATTTGCCGTCGATGGTCTGGAGTCTGATGGTCATCTCCTCTTCGCGGCTGTTGCTGATTACCCAGAGGACGCTGTCGGAGTCGGGATGTCGGAGTGAGCCGACGGCGGGGTCGGCGTGGTAGATGTCGAGGGTGCGCCAGTTGGTTTCGCTTGCGGCTTTGGCGAGGGTTTCGGGATAGCGCCAGCCGCGTCCGCGAGAGAAGTAGGGGCTGAACTCGCCGCGCTGGACGTCGTTGAGCATGGCGGCGTGCTTGAGGTTCTCCTCGCGAAGCTGGGCGTCCCCGAGCTTTATGCGGAGCTTGATCTGCGGCATGGGATCCTCGGCCTTACGGGCGGGGGATACGCCCATGGCGGCGGTGTCGAAGTATTTGTGGTGGAACTTGTCGCTGACGTGGATCATGTTTCCGCGGGCGAACTGGAGACCGACATCGGCCTTGCACTGGTCGATTTGGCTCATCGCCCAGTCGGACCACTCGACGACCTGGTCTCCATAGATGTAATCGAACATGGGGACGCGGATGAAATCGATGCGGCCGCCCTTGCCCCAACCGATGGGTGCGGAGGCGGAGCGCATGAGGGTGACTTGCATCCAGGGGAGGTAGGGCTCGGCCATGCTCTCGCCGCCGAAGACGGCGTTGGGCTCCTTTGCGTAGACGGTGTCGTGCATTCTGTCGAGCATGCGCATGTTGGCTTCGACGTACCAGCGGCCAAGTCCTGGCGGGTGCGAGTGCTGGGGATTGTAGCAGGGGTTGGGCTGGCCGAGGGGCCAGATGTCCATGCTTATGAAGTCGTGGCGGTACTCGACGAGCTTGGTGACGAGGTCGAGGATCTTCTGCTGGAAGTCCTCCGAAGAGGGGCAGCAGCGGACGAAGTCGCCGATGTAGTCGTGGTGCTTTGTGAGGCGGGACTTGCGGGCCTCTCCTCTTGGGAGCTCGGCCATTTTCATGATCCGGGTGTTGAAGATTTCGTCGGTGATGTCCTCGTGAAGCCAGTACTGTCCGCAGGAGAACATGTGGCGGAGATGGGTGTTGGCCCAGCCTCTGACTTCCTTGGACGCCTGGAGCATGGCCTCCTCGCCGCCGACGGGGGGAAAGGAGTCGGGGGAGATCCAGAATCCGTAATGCTCCCAATGCCAGAAGGTGTGGATGAGTTCGCGGTCGCCGAGAAGGGAGTTCATCTCGGGCTGATGCTTGGCGAACCAGGCGGGTTCGCTGTGGGTGTAGTGGTCGTTGTCGTGGACGTTGGCGATGAGGGGGAGCTTTTCGAGCCAGTCGGGTCGAGGTTTTTTCTTGGCCATCCACCACTGCTTGCGTCCCCATGCGGCGTAGATGTCGGCGGCGTCATACCAGGACGGACCGCAGGCCTGGAGCCGGACGTCGTAGCGGGGCTTGAAGTGAAAGCCGGGCGTTTCGTCGAAGTAGTGCCTGACGGTCCAGGCGATCGAGTTGCTTGCCCTGTCGCTGTGGAGCGTTAACCACTTGGGGTTGCTGTCGGGGTCGGGCGTGTACATGATGATGCCGTGTTCGGCGTTGTGGAGCGAATGGAACTGGACGCCCTGAGTGCCGGGGTATCCCTGCGTGCCGAAGAAGGTTTTGCGTTCGCGGCGGAGTTGGCCGACGGGGTCGGTGTGCCATTGGCCTGTCAGGTGAGGATACATGTAACGATCGGCTGCGGGGTCGTCGGAGAGAGATTCGTATCCGCTTACGTAGGGATACATGATTTCGGAGCAGACCACGTCGGGGCCGCAGTCCACGGCGCATCGGAAGCTGAGGTAATCGCCTGCGGATTCGACCGTCGCGACGACCGTCACGTCCGTTCCATCATTCAGCTTGCTGAAGCGGAAACGGAGCGCTCCCTCGGCATCTTCCCGGACGAACTCCTTGAAATCGAGGTTGGTGAAGTAGACGTCCTGGTTGTCGCGGACGACGCCGAGTTTGAAGAGGGTGGGGGTCGGCCAAGACGGCTGGACGACCTCGGCGGTGCCGTGGCGGAGAGACGTGATGCCGGCGTTGCGGGCAGGATCGAAGATGACACGCAGGTCGCCTGCAGTCAGCTCGATAGTCGATTCGGAGCCGGGCGGATCATCTGAGGCGAATGATCTGTGGGTGATGAAAGTCAAGGCCGTCAGGCATGCGGTGACAATAAGCGGCAGGAAGGCGAGCTTCACTGGTCTACCTCTCTTTCGTGGATGATGACATTGTGAATGCCGGAAGCCACAGTTGCGGGTTCACGCGCGGCCTGGGCTGC
>Ga0180438_10007782_pt1 | contig 13823 bp, 6 predicted proteins | sample SS_ome_12_FD_132455 | JGI IMG/M metagenome (GOLD analysis project Ga0180438, IMG submission 132455) | Hypersaline lake sediment archaeal communities from the Salton Sea, California, USA - SS_3_D_2 metaG | ecosystem: Environmental > Aquatic > Non-marine Saline and Alkaline > Hypersaline >... | reverse complement strand
ATATTTTAACAGGTGCTGTTTTCCGGGTTTGCTGTGAGGCCTCTTGTGATGGCGGCCGTGCGGACCGGGGCTGCTCACCGCAGTCGGGATTCGCAATGCCGCCGCTCTTGCAAAACAGGTGCCGCAGCATTACCATAATTGTGGCAGCACCGATGTTGACGGAGCAGACTATGGAAAAACAGAGTGTCGAACTATCCGTGGTAGTGCCGCTGTTCAATGAGCAGGACAACATAGGTCCGCTGTACGAACAGATCACCGAGGTCCTGACCGACAAGCACGATTTTGAGATAATATTCATCGATGACGGCAGCACGGACGGCAGCTTCACGATTCTGGCTGGTTTACACAAGGGCGATCCCAGAACGCGGGTCATCCGCTTTCGCAAGAACTACGGTCAGACCGCCGCGTTGAGCGCGGGGTTTGCCCATGCCCGCGGCCGGATCATCGTTGCCATCGACGCGGACCAGCAAAACGATCCGGCGGATATACCAAAGATGGTTGATAAACTGAACGAAGGATTTGACGTGGTCAGCGGCTGGAGAAAAAACAGACACGATAATGCCGTTACACGCCTGTTGCCTTCCAGGGCTGCGAACTGGCTGATTGCGCGAATCACAGGGGTCCGCCTGCATGATTTCGGCTGCACCCTCAAGGTCTACCGACGAGAGGTCCTGGCTGAAACCAAATTGTACGGGGAGATGCACCGCTTTATTCCGGCGCTGGCAAGTTGGAGCGGAGCCGAGATTGCCGAGATGGTGGTCAACCACAGACCAAGAACCGCCGGCGCCGCCAAGTATGGTCTGGGACGGACAGTGAAGGTAATACTGGACCTGATTACGGTCAAGTTCCTTGGCTCATTCTCCACAAAGCCAATTTACATCTTCGGTGGTTTGGGGCTGATAAGTGCGCTGGGGGCAATATTGTCAGGACTCGCTGTGCTCTACCAGAAATTCGCCTCCAACTTTTCGATGAACAAAAATCCGCTGCTGCTTCTGACCGCCATCCTCATCATGGCCACAATTCAGTTTATTCTGATGGGCCTGCTGGCTGAGCTTCTGGTCCGCACTTACCACGAATCGCAGAATCGGCCCACTTATGTCATAAAAGAGATATTGGAGACGCCTGCACCGGGCCCGAAGTGAGAGCGGGCTATTTGGGGGAACCGGACAGGCCCGATTATCGTAAAAGCAGATAAACAGATATGGGCAAAACCCACAAAAAGCGCAGGTCGCAGCAAAGGCACGCCAGAGCTGTCAGACAAGAACCGGCTCCGTCCGGTGCGCGGGACAGAGCAAAAACACTGGCAGCCTTTGCTATCATCGCTGTGTTGGCGGGCATACCATTCGCTTACGGCAAGTACTTCGAGTTGAACTATCCGGACCCTTACGACAGCGGAGCTTATGCTTACTCGGCGGCACACATACTGGCCGGTGCCGAAATCGGCGTTGATGAGAAGCCCAGTGCCCAATTGGGAACGCTGCTGGTGAACATCTTGGGCGTGTGGCTGTCCGGCCAGTTCAGCGAAACCGGCCCGAAGCTGCTTCAGATGCTTTTTCAAGCCGTTGCGCTGGTGCTTATGTTCGCTGCCATGCGGAAGCTCTTCGGAATCCTGCCGGCTGCCGTTGGAGTTATCCTGGCGTCGGTCTATCTCTCGGCGCCGCTGATTGCCAAATTCGGCAATGTCAAAGAACAGTACATGATTGCCTTTATGGTGATGGGGGCAAGCTGTTTTGTTCTCTATCAACTCGGCGGAAAATGGTGGTGGGCTGTGCTGGCAGGGGCTTTTGTGAGCTGGGCGCCGCTGTTCAAACCGACCGGAACCTCTGTCATTGGCGCGATGGGCTTGTTCGTGATTGCCCAGCCGTTTCTAAAACACAGAACATTCAGGCAGACAGGAATAGATATTTTGCTGCTGCTGGCTGGTGTCGTGGCGGCAATCGGGCCCCTGTATTTGTGGATATTGGCCTGGAACGTACATCTTAGCCTGCCTTATTCCTTCGCTTGGCGGACGTTGGGCAAGATGCTTCCGGCCAGTGGAACCGCCGAGACTGCAAAAGCAACCTCAAGTTATGTCGGCCAGAGCCGACGGCTCATACCTTTTTCAGACCAGTGGCCCAAAGTAATCCGGTTCTACTGCCTGCTTATTCTGCCCATCGCCCTTTCGGTCGGCGCGATTGGTGCGAGAGTTTGGCGGATGGTTGGGCGGGCGGTCAGCCGGCAGAAGGTGCAGGCAAAATGCTATGACCGTTTTGTGCTGATGTTTGCTGTCTGGTGGCTGCTGGATATGGCCTTCGTCTGGATTAGCCCCCGGTCCTATGACCAGTATTATCTTCCGCTGAACGCCTCCGCGGCGATGCTCGGTGGTTACCTGATCGCGCTGTATGTTGACAGGTCGTCAGAAAAGCCTGTCGTGCCGGCAGCAGAGAGGGTTGTCCTTCTGGATGCCGCCTTTCTTGTCGGGTGGGTGATTGCGGCGTGGTTTGCGGTGCGGCTGGGCTTCCAGATTCTGTTCAAAGCACCCGATGTATACCGTTTGTACGAGGACTATCGCCTGCTGCTCAGCGCGGCCGTGATAATGCTGGGGCTCGGGCCGGTCGGCCTGTTGCGAAACAGGATCTCAAAAGGGGCCAACAAGTTCAGGTGGGCACTCATAGGCATGTTTGGCCTGGTCTGCATGGCGGTTATGTCGTGGCATATATTCTTCGGGATATCGGTGAGCCCTTTCTCCGGCACGCTCTATCGGGACAACCGAACCGGCAATCCGGAAAAACGACGTGGGTATACGCAGAAGTACGATGATATCTCCAGGCGCCGCAGGACCAACTCGAAAGATCCCTGGGAACAAGTTGGCCGATACATTCGCGTGCACTCGGAGCCGACGGACAAGATGTACGTGTGGGGATGGGTGCCGGGGATATACGTTAGTGCCCAGAGATTCAGCGCTGCGTCAAGACCGGCCATGATGCCCCATCATCCACCGGCGGTGCTGGCACAGATGGTGGACGAGATGTTGGCGGAATTTGAAAACGAAAAGCCCAAATTCATCGTCGATTCGCGGAAACGGCACGTGCCCATGGAAAGACCGCCCAACGAATTGTGGCCGATCGCGCGCAAAGGCTTCGCGGGGATGAACAGGACCTGGTTCCTGCCGTTGGACAAGAATGTCATCGAGGCCTATGACAAGGCGTGGAGCCAGTTCCTCGCGGCGCGTTTCGACGAGGCCGAGGCCGAAAGATACAAGGCCTTGGCGCCCTTGAGAGAATTCGTGATGAATAACTACGTGATTGAAGAACAGAGGCAGTATGTGGAGACTCAGGGTGGCCGTCTCTTTCACAGAATGTTCGGCGAGCATGTCCTGTTTCGACTGAAAAATTCGACGCCAAAGGAGCAAATGCAGTAGTAACGTGCGACCTGAACGTGCTAAAGCACAGGGCTCAAAGGCGACGCGGGCATACAGAGAGTATGTTATGACGAACCACAAAATCGTTGATGAGTTTGGCCGGCATGCCCTCTTCGAGCCTGAATAATCGCAGAGAAGTAAAGTACGGCTAACCGGTAAAGGGGACCGCAACGCCGATGGATGGAGACCTCAAAGAACAACAAGAGCTTTATGACCGGACCTGGCGGCACGGGCTTGGAAGAGGCAAGGAAGAACGTGGGAATCTGCAGACAAATCTGGAGTTTCTCAGGACCATCGATTCGCTGAAGGTAAACGACAGGATTCTGGAAGTGGGCTGCGGTATCGGCAGCGTGGTATTCGAACTGAGCCGGCTGGGACATAATGTCACCGGTATCGATATATCACGTGAGGCGATTGCGTACGGGCTGAATAAATACGGCGATATCCATTTGGAAGTGCAGGCGGCGGAAGCTCTGCCATACGATAACCAGTCTTTCGACGTTGTATTGAGCTTTGATCTGTTCGAGCATATAGCCGAGGTCGATAAGCATATAGACGAAGTTTTGCGCGTCCTTCGGCCCGGGGGTTATTACCTTCTTGAGACACCGAACAAATACTGCAACATGATATTTGAAACGCTCTCGCACAGGTCTCTTAAATGGCGCCGCGCCCATCCGTCACTGCACTCCCCGCGACAGTTGAAACGCCTCCTGAGAGCCCACGGCTTCGAGGTGCGCTTCGTTAAGATGAATCCGATAAATGAGTTTACACTATCAAAGGTAAGAAAAAGGCTGGGGCCGATAAGCAGAGTCTTCAAACATATAAATTTTCGCAAGTTGCCGCTGATGCTTCAGACCAATTTGTATGTTGTAGCCCGCAAAGTTGAGGATGCCAGAGGAGATGAGAACTCAAAACGCAAACTGTAAACCCACGGCACGAAATTCACGTAGAGCGCGCGGCCGCGTTATCCGGCCGGAAGGTAAGAAACCGGCCCAGGCAGGGTGTTGGGTGCTTCCGGGGGCGGAGTTGCACAGGGAGGGGGACAAATTATTGAAATTCGGGGCAACTTCTCATCACCCTTCGCTGTCTTACTGCATGAGCATTGACTTGCAGATGCTCAGTGACACTTGCGTTCGGACCAAGCGATGGTTTGCCTATAACGTTCCGCGGCCCACTATGGTCGGCGAGGGAATTTACAACAGAATCTGTACCGCCAGACCACACCTCAGAGCGCACCATGTGAGTTGCCTATGGCAGTCTTCGAGCACGCCCGGCCGGAGCTCTTCGTATCAGGACTATCTAAGAGTGTCGCCTGACAGGCAGCGTGGTAAAGAAGATGCTGAGGATGAATTTAGAGAGGAAGTTCTTTACGGTCAATTGGGTTATGAGCAGGCGGCGAGGTTTACTCCAAAGTACCTCTGCCCGGCTCGAAATATCTTTGGCCCGGCCGGCGCCGATATCGGGCAAAGACGTGGAGCTGATCCGAAAAGATGAATCTTCTGATGCTCAATTACGAGTTTCCTCCCATCGGCGGCGGGGCCGCACACGCCCATCTAAGTCTGCTCAAAGAGTACGCCCGCCAAGACCGACTCACGATAGATGTACTGACGTCTGCGCCGGAGCCGGGCTCTTTTAAAGAGAAGTCTTCCGAAAATACCACTATCTACAAGGTCGGCTTGCACAAAAAGAGTCTCCACTATTGGCGCAAAGTAGAAGTGGTGGAGTGGCTCGCCAAAGCGCATTTTCATTACCGCAGGCTGCTGAGGAAAAACCGTTACGACCTCGTGCACGCGTTTTTTGGCTTTCCCACAGGCTGGCTGTGCTATCGGACGGCGGCCAAGCTACCCTACGTGATTTCGCTTCGCGGCTCGGATGTACCCGGAAGTCATCCCCGCCTGGCGTTGGATTACAAAATTCTCGGCCCGGTGTTCAGGGCAATTTGGCAAAAGGCCGCTGTTCTGGCTGCGTGCAGTGAAGGACTAAAGAGCAGGGCGCTGCGATTTCTGCCGGGCGCTTCAATTGAGGTTATACCCAACGGCGTTGAGCTTGACCGATTTTATCCTGCAACCACAGACAATAGTACAAATCGGCTCAACCTGCTGACCGTAGGCAGACTGTCGCCCACCAAGAGAGTAGAAATGCTTATTGACGCGGTTCACATTTTGCGGAAAGAGGGCCGGGATGTTCATTTCAGTATCATAGGCGGCGGTGCAATGGGCGACGCGCTGAAACAGGCTGTGACTAAACGCAGCCTCGATGACATCGTCGATATAGCCGGCAGAATCGACGCGGAAAAGATGCCGGAGGTTTATCGGCGGCACAATATCTACGTAAGTGCAAGCATGCAGGAGGGGATGAGCAACGCGATGCTCGAAGCGATGGCGTCGGGGCTTCCGATTGTTACGACACAGTGCGAAGGGGTGGAAGAACTCATAGCCGACAACGGAATTGTGGTTGAGCAGGCTGCGGCGGAGGTTATTGCCCAGGCGATAATAGGATTAGCCGATGACCGGCACAGCTACGAGAAAATCTCTGCCCGCGCGCGAGAGCAGGCGGAGCGGTTCAGTTGGAAAACCGTAGCCGACAGATACTTGGGCCTCTACGATAGGGTTCTTAGTAAGGCGCGCAGGAAACACTGAACCACGGAAGAAGGCCCTGACAGGCCTTGTTGTTTCGGCATATACACGCCTTTTTCGGTGCAAGAGTCCGCATTTCAATGGCTGTCCCGAGATTTGTGGTTAGTTTGGAAGAAGAGGGGTCCTTTGCTGGATTTTGTAAAAAAAAGGCAGTGAGGCCCCAAAACGACCCCTTAACCGCCCCTGAAAATGTGTTGTCGTGGTCAAAAAAGAAGTTGACAACCGGCCGAAAAGAGGTATATTCAGGGATAGTCCTGGTCCGTTTGACAGGCGGCAAAGAGCGGTGGATTTATGCAAGTTTTCATTACCCATCTTTGGGGGGTGCCAAAGCGGGGTAACTGCGCGCACAGTGTGCGCATCACACTCACGACTATTAGGAGGAATTGAAATGAGAACGCCGAGTATTGTAGTGTCGGGGATTGCGATGTTGCTTTGTCTTTCCGGCGTGGCGGCAGGTGCGCTGGAGGTTACTCCTTTGGATGGTTTCGAGCCTTCGGGCTATGTTGGCGGGCCGTTTGCGCCTTCTTCAAAGGACTATCAGCTTGAGAACATCGGGCCGAATTCACTATTCTGGGGTGCCGACATAACCGCAGCCTGGCTGGATTTATATCCTGATTACTGGGGTCAGCTTGATCCGAATGAGTCTGCAATAGTGACGGTGCTTCTTACACCCGAGGCGGACCTGCTGGCGGGAGGGGTCTATGTCGACACATTGACGTTCACCGATATTACCAACGGCGGCGAGCAGACGCGAGAGGTGACTTTGACAATAGCGGCTGCCGCAGGGTTCTTGCAGGTAACGCCTCTGACGGATTTCGAGTCATCAGGTGAGATTGGCGGCCCCTTCACGCCTTCATCCAAAGACTACGAGCTTACGAACGTTGGGGGCAGCGAGCTTTATTGGGGGGCTGATAAGACGGCGAACTGGCTGGACCTGGGACCTGAGACATGGGGACTACTGGGCCCCGGCGAGTCCAATGTAGTGACGGTGAGCTTCAATGCCTTAGCCGAAACACTGTCGGAAGGAGTCTATAATGATACTGTGACGTTTACAGATATTACTAATGAGGAAGAACAGACACGTGGGGTGACTCTGACGGTATTGCTTCCGGGAGGGATATGGGTGAGCCCGCCCAGCTTCGATGTAAACGTGGTGGAGGGGTGCACTTTGACGCAGAATCTTACTATCGGCAACAACGGTTTGGAAGATTTGGACTTCGTAATTCGTACACGTGTCATCTCCGGTTCAGGCGGTTCGGCCTGCCAGAGCAGCAGCAGGTCGGCCGGCGCAAAGGCATCTGCGGGGTCCTCTGTGAGCGACCACCCCGGCACTGCGATTGCCAATGCGGCCTACAAGCAGGGCGAGTTGATAGTCCGTTTTGCTCCCAGGCCCGACAGAACGCAGGCCACCATGCAACAGAAACAACAGCTACTGGATTCTCTGGACGGCGGCGTCATAGCGCGTGAGTACGTGACGGTTCCGGGTCTGACATTGGTAAGGCTGCCGGCAGGGTCGACGGTGGAAGGGGTTCTGGAAGCGTTTAACAAGAAGGATGGTATTTTGTATGCCGAGCCCAACTACGAATTACGGGCCTTGTCGACGTTTCCCAATGACCCGAGGTTTGACGAACTCTGGGGGATGCATAATACAGGCCAGACCGGCGGTACACCAGATGCTGATATCGATGCGCCGGAAGCTTGGGACATAGCAACCGGCAGTGACCAAATCATAGTGGCGGTCATCGACACTGGCGTTGACTACACGCACCCTGACCTGGCGGCGAACATGTGGATAAACGAAGATGAGTATTATGGCACTCCCGGAGAGGATGATGACGGCAATGGGTACGTGGATGATATTTACGGCTACGATTTCTGTAATTATGACCCTGACCCATACGACGACCACTATCACGGCACTCACTGTGCGGGTACCATTGGCGGGATAGGCGACAATGCTCAGGGTGTGGCTGGGGTCTGCTGGAATGTGAAAATAATGGCGCTGAAGTTCCTGGATTCGGGCGGCGGGGGCTGGACGGATGATGCAATTAAATGTGTGGAATACAGTGTTTTGATGGGGGCCAATCTGTCGAGCAATTCCTGGGGTGGAGGCGGTTACAGTCAGGGACTCAAGGACGCGATAGACGCCGCGGGGGCGGCAGGGATGTTATTTGTGGCGGCGGCGGGCAATGACAGCGTGAATAACGATTTGGACCCGCATTATCCGTCGAGCTACGATTGCGAGAGCCTGATTTCGGTGATGTCGACGACTCACAGCGACACGAAGTCCGGTTTTTCCAACTGGGGGCCGGTTTCGGTGGACTTGGGCGCTCCGGGCAGTGACATTTTGAGTTGTGAGCCTGGCAATCGCTACCAGTACCTGAGCGGGACCTCTATGGCGACTCCGCACGTGGCGGGCGCTTGTGCGTTATTGTGGTCGATGAATTCCATGTTGGCCAATAGCGAGATAAAGGACATCCTGTTGCAGACGGTTGATCCGACGTTGTCTGGCCTGTGCGTATCGGAGGGTCGGCTTAATTTGTACAACGCCATTTTGGAAACTAGGGCGCCCTGGATACGCATCGAGCCCGAAGAAGGCACTGTCGGGTCGGGCGATTCGACTGATGTGAATGTAACCTTCGACGCGGTGGAACTGGCGCCGGGGACTTATGAGGCCGAGATTGTCATTATCTCGAACGACCCGTGTAATCCGACAAAGACTGTTTCGGTGATGATGACCGTCACGCCGGACGACCTGGTGGTTAGTCCGAACGAGGATTTTGAATCGAGCGGGATTAAGCAGGGCCCGTTTGAGCCCGAGTGCAGGAGCTATACGCTGACCAACCGGGGCGAGGGGCCGGTCGGCTGGGGTGCGTATTGGACACAGGACTGGCTGGTGGTCGAGCCCAACGAGGGAGTGCTGGAAGCGAACGACTCGATTGCGGTAAATGTTTGCATTAGCTCGTATGCCGACTTGCTGGAGCCGAATATTTACACGGATACGGTGGTGTTCCAAAACCTGGACAGCAACAGTATCAAGCTGCGCCTGGCAACGCTGACGGTCAAGCCGCCCGACATGTTCACGGAAGTCTTCGAAGGTGGCGGTGATTTGCAGCTTCTGTCGGTGACTTTCAGCCCGGATGGGTCGGTATCTTACTATGAGGCCTGCCGGGAAAGGATAAGTGAGTTTCCAACGGACCCGAATGGCGGCACGTACATTTCGCTGGGTGACGATGATTTTGAGGAATTGATTCTGGAGGAGGGCAGGCAGGTTCTGTTCTACGGTCAATGGTACGACCGGCTTTATGTGGGCAGCAATGGCTATATTACCTTCGGACAGGGTGACACCGAATATGTTGCTTTGCTTGAGAACCACTTCTCGCTGCCGCGCCTCTCGGCGATGTTCACCGACCTGACTCCGGCGACGGCAGAGAGTGTCTCCTATAAGCAACTTGACGACAGGATTGTCGTGACCTTTCAGGGGGTGCCGCTTTATGGCGATAAGACCTCCCAGAGCAGTTTTCAGATAGAGATTTTCTTTGTGGACGGTGGGATTCGGGTCAGTTGGCTGGAGCTGGCGGAGGCAGACTGTGTGGCGGGCCTTTCGGAAGGCAAGGGCCTGCCGCCGGCATTCTTTGAGGAAAGTGATTTGAGCGGTTACCCGCCCTGCTGGCCGCTTTGCGACCTTAGCCGGGACTATTCAATCAACTTTAAGGATTTTGCGCTTCTGGCTGCCCACTGGCGCGATGCGGACTGCAATATTCCCTACTGGTGCGGTAGAGGCGACTTCGACTTCAGCGGCGAGATCGACTCGATTGACCTGGGGATTTTCGTTCAGGACTGGCTGGCCGAGATGGAGAAGTGGTGGCTATGGCCGGTCTCGCACTGGAAGTTTGACGAAGGCGAAGGAAGTATCGCTTACGATTCGGTCGGCAACAATCACGGTACTATCTACGGAGCACAATGGACATCCGGCCCAATTGATGGAGCCTTGAGCTTCGATGGAGCGGACGATTACGTCAATATCGGCCAGCCTGCGTCGCTGAGCTACATGGGCAAAGGGACTATTGTGTTATGGTTTAATCCTGAGGTCACGATCGGCGATACGCTCGATACATACTTGTCGTTATTTGAAAAGAACAGGTACGGTGGAGCCTACAACGGCGACATATGGCTCGCATTCAGTCCACAGAGCAGTCATCAGGGCAGATTACAACTCGATATTACGAATGATACAGGCGGTCGATTTGTAGTCGACTCTGACAGCGGTTTTTGGCCGGCTGGTGTTTGGGAGCACGTGGCGGCAACTTGGGACAACACGACAGGGACGATAAGAATGTTCATCAATGGCGTTGAGCAGAGTGATAAAACAGATGACTTCGCAGGTGTAACGATGAGCGCGGCCCGGGATGTTACAATAGGTTCAAATTCAGAAAAGACTATGTATTGGTGGGAAGGCATAATCGACGACGTCCGGGTATATGACAGGGCGTTGTCAAGTACGGAAGTGTATGAGATTTACTATGGAGGGTTGGGCGCAAAGGCGTATAATCCCAACCCTGCTGAGGGAGCGATAAATGTGGACCCGAACGTGATTCTTAGCTGGACACCCGGAAAAGATGCGATTTCGCACGATGTGTACTTTGGAACCGACTTCAACGATGTGAATGACGCCAACACCGTTTCTGCTGCGTATATGGGTAACTATGACATCAACAGTTGGGACCCCTGTGGGCTTGAGCTTGAGACGACCTACTACTGGCGGATTGATGAGGTCGGGGGCTCGGAGACTTGCAAAGGTGATGTATGGAGCTTTGCGACGTGGCTAAGCGAACCTGAGCCAAACATATTGGCGTGGTGGCGGTTCGACGAAGGCGAGGGAAGTATCGCTTATGATTCGGCAGGCAACCATCACGGGATGATCTACGGAGCGGCATGGACAAGCGGAATGCTCGACGGCGCGCTTAGCTTCGATGGAGCGGACGATTATGTCAATATCGGCCAGCCTGCGTCGCTGAGCTACATGGGCAAAGGGACTATTGTGTTATGGTTTAATCCTGAGGTCACGATTGGCGATACGCTCGATACATATTTGTCGTTATTCGAAAGAAACAGGGATGGTGCAGCCTACAACGGCGACATGTGGCTCGCATTCAGCGGACAGAGCGGCTACCAAGGCAGATTACGGCTCGACATTACGAACGATACAGGTGGTCGGTTTATAGTGCACTCAGATAGCAGCCTTTGGCCTGCTGGTGTCTGGCAGCAAGTCATGGTAACTTGGGAAAATGCAACCGGAGCAGTAAGGATGTTCGTCAACGGAGTTGAGCAGGCTGACAGAATCGACAACTTCGCAGGTGTAACGATGAGTGCCGCTCGCGATGTTACAATAGGTTCAAATTCAGAGAAGACTATGTATTGGTGGGAAGGCATAATCGATGACGTTCGAATCTACGACCGTGCGTTGTCGGCTGCGGAAATAGAGCAGCTTTACCAGAGCTATTGGGAATGAGCCTGTGGGTCGAGGGTAGAGTGTTTGCACTGATTGTTGGCGAGCAAGGTGGACAGCACATCGCAGCTATGGATAAAGGTCGACGATCGGTCTGGGTGATTCCACCTTAGGCATTTCAGTGTTAGGGCCCCAGGCAGACCGGTTGCTTTGGACCAATTCTTCGCCGCTTTAGAGCATGGCAGACAATGCATTGCTCGGCGGGCTTTCACCCGCACGGTTGATCGCTCTCATGGTGCATTCAAGCTAAATTCCTCACGGCTGGCTACTTGGCTCCCATTTCTTACAGGGTCTTACTGGAGCCTGGTGCCGCGGGCTATTGACCGCTTCCTTACGGACATAAACCGACACGCTTGCAGTTTGCATGATCTCCGAAGGCGTGGTTTTGCTGATTTGCAAACCATGCCTTATCTCGTATACTACACATACTCTCCAATAACTGCTGGAGAAATGGAAACGAGATTGACTACTGAAAAGGCTATAAGAAAACCAATGAACGCAGGCGCCAGGGCCATTAAGGTGTGCTTTATCGCCCCAAAAGCGTATCCTCTGTTCAACCGGGATGTTGAAGAGCTGTTCGGAGGAGCAGAAGTTGACCTATACCTGCTGGCAAATGAGCTGGCAAAAGACGAGAACTTCAGGGTCAGCTTCATTACAGCCGACTATGGCCAGGATGAAGTCGAAGTAATCAGGGGCGTTACCGTAATAAAAAGTCTTGATTTCAGGAAGAATCCGTTGTCCGGCGCGATTTGCATCTGGCGAGCTCTACGCAAGGCAGACGCTGATGTATATATGTTGAAGACCGCCTCGCCGGGAGTGCCGCTGACCGCTGTTTTCTGCCTTCTTCGCAAGAAGGTCTTCGCCTACAAGACGGCCAGCAGTAAAGAATGCAACGGAAAATACCTTAAAGAGCACTTTCTTTTGGGTAGAGCCTTTGCGTGGTCCCTGCGAAGAGCGCCCATCGTTTTCGCGCAAAAAGTAACAGACAGAGAGAACCTCGAACGAACCATAGGGGTATCGGCGGTTGTGGTGCCCAACGCACATCTGCTGCCGAAGCTCTCTGAGCAGGAGCGTGAAATCATATTGTGGGTTGGTCGCAGCGATCCCGTAAAAAGGCCCGAGGTGTTTGTGGAACTTGCCGAGAAAGTCCCGCCTGAGCACTTCGTAATGATCTGCCAGCGGGCGACGGGTGATCAGAACTATGACTCACTTGTCAGCAAAGCCAGTGAAGTAAAGAATCTGGAGTTTATTGAGCGAGTGCCGTTTCACGAGATCAAGACCTATTTTCAGCGGGCAAAGGTGCTTGTTAATACGAGCAGCTCGGAAGGATTTCCGAACACGTTCATCCAAGCGGGAAGATGGGCGACCCCCATTTTGACACTCAAAGTAAATCCTGATGGATTTCTGGATGAATACGGCTGCGGGCTTTGCTGCAGCGATGACTTTCAGCGTCTCGCTGATTCGCTCCGGTTAATGCTTGCCGGCAACAAGTATTTGGAGTACGGAAGAAATGCCAGAACTTACGTGGAACAGAACCACGATATTGTCAGGATAATTGAGAAATACAAAGAACTGTTCACGCAACTCGTTGGAACCAATGCAGTTTCGAGGCAGGAATAGAAGTTGCTGGAGTAACCTATGATTAACTGGCGCAAACCTATGATACGTGCAGCTTTCCGCATCAAGGGCCAACCTGTTTTCAGGTATCTCAAATTTCTCAGGTCGGTGGAATACAAGTCACCTGCCGAATTAGTGCAATTGCAAAACGAAAAACTGCGGCAATTGCTTGAGCACGCCCATGAAAATGTTCCATATTATAAGAAGGTCCTGTCTGATGCCGGGGTTGCGGAGAACGAGAGCGTGAATCTGGACAAGTTCCACAGAATTCCGCTTCTTACCAAGGAAATAATACGCCGCGAAGGACAGAATCTCTATTCGAGAGATTATAAAAGGCGGGGCGCCTGCAAGAACTCGTCTGGGGGCAGCACAGGTGAGCCGGTAGATTTCCTGCAGGACAATGAGTACAGGGCCTGGGTATACGCAGGAAGGTTTTTGTACAACTTGTGGGCGGGCAAGGATGTGGGTGAGCCGGAACTCAAACTATGGGGCTCGGAACGAGACATCCTTGAAGGCAAGGATGAATTGCCCACGAGATTGCGTCGATGGATGTTCAATACAGGCATCATGAACGCGTACAAAATGTCACAGGAAGACATGCGCAACCATATCAATCGGTGGAATCGCGTAAAAGCCAAGCAGGTCTGGGCGTATACGGATT
>Ga0180438_10007781_pt1 | contig 13825 bp, 12 predicted proteins | sample SS_ome_12_FD_132455 | JGI IMG/M metagenome (GOLD analysis project Ga0180438, IMG submission 132455) | Hypersaline lake sediment archaeal communities from the Salton Sea, California, USA - SS_3_D_2 metaG | ecosystem: Environmental > Aquatic > Non-marine Saline and Alkaline > Hypersaline >... | reverse complement strand
GATCAGCTCGACCAATACCCTGTAGAGGTCCACTGGTGCACCGAGGTACCCCACGAGGAGAAGTTCGCTCTCCTCTTCCAGGCCAACATGGCCGAGATCGGCATCAAAGTTGACATCGTCTCCACCCCCTGGATGTCCATGGTGGAGGAGGGCGCCGCACTGGATACCAGCCCTCACATCCAGACCACCTACGTGTCGGCCGACTTCCCTGAGGCGGGTTCCCTGCTGAAGGTGCGTTATCACTCCGATGCGGCCCCCACGTGGTCGCAGAACGAGTGGCTGTTGGACGAGGCGTTGGATCAGAAGATCGATGAGGCCCTGGTTACCGTGGACGAGGACGAGAGGTACGCCAAGTACATGGAGCTACAGGACGAGATCGTGGAGCTCTGTCCGTCCATCTACCTGTACGACCAGGTCCAGAAGCACGCTGTCCAGTCCTACGTCGAATGGCCTCCGGCCCGCGGCGAGGTCATCCCAGTGATGGGTTACACCATGTTCGCTGCCAACATCGGGATCATGGGGCCGTAGGAATCACAGACGTGCAAACGTCGAGCCCCTGAGGGGCAAGTCAACGCCCCTCAGGGGCTGCGGCCGTATCCATCTGCGAGGACAACATGAGTTTTGCTGCTTTCCTTGGTCGCCGCGCTGCTCACTCCGTCTTCGTACTGCTGGGCCTTTCCATAGTGATCTTCATTATCTCTCGCATCATGCCCGGCGATCCCGCGCGTATGGCCGTCGGCGCCAGGGCACCCGAGTGGGTGGTCGACAATCTGCGCGAGCAGATGCACCTGACCGAACCCCTACACATTCAGTACTACTATTGGCTCCGCGATGCCTTGCGGGGCGACTTCGGCATCTCGCTGGTGACGCGGCGCCCAGTCGCTGATGACATCAGAGAATTCTTCCCAGCGACGTTCGAACTCGCCCTTTTTGCTGGTCTGATCAACGGTGCGGGAGGGATCATTCTGGGGACGGTCTCAGCTTGGCAGAAGGACAAGTGGGTGGACAACCTGGTGCGAGTCATCTCCTACCTGGGAGTGGTGACCCCCTCGTTCGTTTTCGCCATTCTCTTCCTCCTGCTGTTCGGTATGGCCTTAAACTGGATGCCCACGATGGGGAGGCTCAGTATGTCCATACCCAAGCCGCCGACGGTGACCGGTCTCTTGACCGTCGACTCCTTGCTGGCCGGGGACTTTTCGGCGTGCCTCGATGCGCTTTGGCACCTCATCCTCCCCGCAGTGGCTTTGTCCCTGGGAGGCATGTCTCAAGAGGCGCGCATTACCCGCTCGACGATGTCCGACAATCTAACCAAGGACTACATCGCAGCGGAACGTTCGCTGGGCATTCCGGGAAGCGTAATCATGAGAAGCTTCTTGCTCAAGCCCTCCCTGATTCCCACGGTCTCCATCTTAGGCCTCGACTTCGCCGCAACCCTCGGCAACGCCTTCCTGGTGGAGCTGATCTTCAATTGGCCAGGGATCTCACGGTATGGCATCAACGCCATGCTGCGGAAGGATCTCAATGCTATCTCCGCGGTGATCCTCATTCTGGGAGTGGTCTTCATCATCACCAATATCGCGGTCGATATCATCGTCGCCAGGCTGGATCCAAGGATCCAACTGGGAGCAGGAAGGAGTGAATAGCAAGATGGTGTCCGCTAAGGCCTTGGCCTCAACCAGAAGGATGGAGGGCGTGCAGCGAAGCTGGTACAAATTCTCTCGGAACCGGCTATCCATCGTCGGGCTGGGCACCGTTGCTCTGGTGACCTTCCTGGCTCTCTTCGCCCCTCTGGTGGCTCCCTATCCGGAGCACGCGAGCGCGTTCGTCGATTTCGCCAACGCCAGCCGCCCACCGTCTACGACGTACCCCTTCGGTACCGATGTAGTAGGTCGCGACATCATGAGCCGGGTGTTCTTCGGATTTCGCTTCTCTCTGGTCATGGGAGTGGTCGTTCTCAGCCTGGTTGTGCCTCCGGGAGTGATACTGGGGCTGGTGGCTGGCTATTACCAGGGAACGTGGGTGGATACGGTGATCATGCGCACCACCGACATCTTCCTGGCTGTGCCGCCGTTGGTCCTTGCTCTGGCGATATGCTCCGTGCTGACCCCTAATCTGTTCAACGCCATGCTGGCCGTGTCCCTCATGTGGTGGCCGTGGTACTGCCGTTTGGTGTACGGGCTGGCCTCCACGCTGCGCAACGAGTTTTTCGTGGTCTCGGCCGAACTCATGGGAGCCAGCAAGTTCCACATCCTCTTCCGCGAGATCCTGCCGAATTGTATCTCTCCCATCTTCACCAAGATGAGCCTAGACATGGGCTGGGTCATCCTCATCGGCTCCTCGCTCAGCTTCGTGGGGTTGGGTGTGCAACCACCGCGTCCCGGACTGGGAACCATGGTCGCCGACGGCTCGAAGTATTTGCCGGACCAGTGGTGGATCGCGGTCTTTCCCGCTCTGGCCATCGTGCTCGTCGTTCTGGGCTTCAACTTGCTGGGCGACGGCTTGCGGGACATGCTCGCAGCTGAGGAGGTGTAGGGTGGAGAATAACCTCCTACTGGATATCAAGGATCTTCACGTCCACTATGACGTCTTTGGGGGCACGTTGAAGGTCCTGGATGGGGTTCGTTTTTCCGTGCACGGCGGCGAGAAGGTGGGTTTGGTCGGGGAGACCGGTTGTGGCAAGACCACCACCATGAAAGCGGTACTTCGCGTCCTGCCCAAACCTCCGGCGCGGATCACAGCCGGCCAGATCTACTTCAAGGGACGCGATATCCTGGATATGGACTCCGGCGAGCTGGGGCGGGTACGGGGCGAAGGGATAGCTATGGTCTTCCAGGATCCCACGGCAGCTCTGAATCCCGTGTTTACGATCGGCAAGCAGCTGGAAGCGGCGGTCAAGTACTCTGCGGCTCGGGGCAAGCGGTTGTCAGGCAAGCAGATTCGCGAGCGAGCTGTGGAGGCTTTGAAGGAGGTCGCCTTGCCCGACGCGGAGCGGCTGTTGAAGAACTATCCCTTCCAGTTGAGCGGCGGCATGCGGCAGCGGGTGTGTATCGCCATGGCTGTGGCGGGCACTCGGGAACTGATCATCGCTGACGAACCAGGCACCTCACTGGACGTTAGCATCCAGGATCAGATCCTGCGTCTGCTCAGAAACCTGGCGGATGAGAAGAACACGTCCATCATCCTCATCACCCATACCTTGGGGGTGGTGCGAGAGATGGCCGACCGGGTCTACGTTATGTATGCGGGCAACATGGTGGAGGTGGCTCCCACGAAGGAACTCTTCTCGCAGCCGCTGCATCCCTACACTGTGGGACTCATGAACGCGGTCCCCAAGCTGACCGGAGGAGGAATCGCTGACGGGATCCCGGGACGGATCCCCGACTACCTGGACCCGCCTCCCGGCTGTCGCTTCCACCCACGATGCGATCGCGCCATGGAGATTTGCGAGCAGGAGAAGCCGCGATTCTATCGGGTGAACGAGGACCACGAGGTGGCCTGCTTTCTCTACGAGTAGGAGAAGAAGGAGAGTTGCGGAGCACGATGACCGATCTATTGACCGTCACAGACCTGAAGAAGCACTTCATTGTTGGACAGAAGGGCATCGTACGACGAGAGCCGATCACAGTGAAGGCAGTGGATGGTGTCTCCTTTGCCGTGCGCGAAGGCGAGACTTTCGGCCTGGTCGGCGAGTCGGGCTCAGGCAAGAGTACCGTAGCCTACACCATCGTGGGGATGTATCAGCCCACCGCGGGCGATATCGCTTTCCGAGGACAGAGCCTGTTCGGCAAAGGCAAGAGGCGGAGACCGGGCCTGAAGAAAGAGATACAGATCGTCTTTCAGGATCCGGGTTCATCTCTAAACCCCAGGCGGAGCATCAAGGAGATCGTCGGCTTCCCGCTGCGGCTACATCGAGGGGATGGCAACCTGCTATCCAGTATCCAGGAGTTGCTGGAGATGGTAGAGCTGCCAGCGGATTATCTGCACAAGTATCCCCAGATGCTGGGCGGAGGGGAGAAGCAGATGGTGGCCATTGCCAGGGCCTTGGCTACGGACCCCTCCTTTGTGATTCTGGATGAGCCGACCTCCGCGCTGGATGTCTCCATCCAGGCCAAGATCATCAATCTGTTACTCCGTCTTCAGAAGGAGTTTCACCTTTCTTACCTGTTCATCACGCACGACCTGAGCCTGATGCGCAACGTGGCCTCCCGGGTGGCGATCATGTATCTGGGCAAGATCTACGAGATTGCCGAGGCGGCTGAGTTCTTCCGCAACCCGTATCACCCTTACACGCAGATGCTCCTCTCCTCCATCCCCGTCGTATCGGAAGCGGAGGAGGAATTGAAGCCCAGCAAGATCACCTCGCGCGGGGAGATCCCGAGTCCGGTCGATGTCCCCAGCGGATGCAGCTTCCATCCCCGTTGTCCCGAGGGTGCAGATCGCTGTTCGAGGGACGAGCCGCCCATGGTGGAGGTCGAGCCAGGACACACTGTGCGCTGCCACCGCTTCGGTGGTGGGCGGGATGCTCCGTAGAGGCTACCTCGAACCTTAGCCTGTCTGGCAGGAGACGATCATGAAGCAGAGGATTCTGTACATCGATCCCGTGGGAAAGGGGGTTGTGGAGGAAGGGCTCCAGTTCTTGAATTCTCAGAAGCGGGAGGACACCGAACTCAAGATGATCCTGTTGCCTCGGGGTCCGGAGCATTTAGAGTACCGGTACTACGAGGCTCTGGTCTTGGTCGACATCTTGCATCTGGTGAGAGAGGCCGAGATGGCGGGCTTCGACGCCGCTATCATCGGCTGTTTCTACGACGTGGGGCTGCAGGCTGCCCGGGAGGTCTCGGAAAGTATGCCGGTGATCGCCCCGTGTGAAGCCTCCACTCATCTCGCCTCCATCCTGGGGGACAAGTTCTCCATTATCGTGGGCCGCCGGAAGTGGATCCCGGAGATGATGGAGAACGTGATCCACTATGGCATGAAGGAACGGCTGGCATCCTTCAAGTCGGTTGATCTGGGGGTGCTGGAGTTCCACCAGGATGAGGAGGAGACAGCGCGCCGTTTCAGGAAGATGGCACAGGAGGCTGTCGAACAGGATGGCGCCGAGGTGATCATCCTGGGCTGCACCGCCACTTACGGGTTCTATCAAGAGCTCCAGGAGGAGTTGAGGGTGCCCGTCATAGATTCGATGATCGTCGCTTTGAAGACGGCCGAGTTCGCGGCTGAGCTGAAGAATCGCCTGGGTTGGAGTCACAGCAAGGTGGGGGGCTATGAATCACCCCCCGCGGAGGAGTACACCCCCTGGCGACTCAACGAGCAGTACGACTTTGGAGACATGAGGTCTTGGTTAGGGAGGGAATAGGGGCCGTCCCGGGAGGCCTCGAGACGCACAGCAGGGCTGCAATCAGGAGTCAGGCGCACGTTTGGTGGTGGAGGAGATCGACATGCTGAGAGTCGCTACGGATATCGGAGGAACGTTCACAGACCTTGTGTTCGTGACCCCTGCCGGTGAGGTAGTCACCGGCAAGAGCCACACAACCCCGGCACAGTACGAAGAAGGCGTGATGGAGGTCATCTCGGCGGCCGAGATAGAGCCGGCTGACTTCGCGTCGTTTGTGCATGGCACGACGATCGTCATCAACGCCATCACCGAGCGCAAGGGCGCCAAAGTCGGGTTGCTCACTTCCCAGGGGTTCCGCGACATCTTGGAGATCGGCCGCGGCCACCGCCCGGACTTCTTCAACCTCGAATATCGCAAACCTGAACCGCTGGTCCCCCGATATCTGCGGCGCGAGGTGCCAGGGCGTGTCAACTACAAGGGTATTGAGACGGCCCCTCTGGATCTTGCCGCTTTGCCGGCGATCCTCGGTGATTTCCGGGATGAGGGAGTAGAGGCCATCGCTATCAGTTTCATCAACTCCTACGCCAATCCGATCCACGAGGAGGCGGCGTTGGCCAAGGTGAAGGAGCTATGGACGGAGGTCTCCGCAGTGGCCTCCCATCAGATAACGCGAGAGTGGCGCGAGTACGAGCGCACGAGCACTGTAGTACTGTCCGCCTACGTACAGCCGGTGACACATCGGTACCTGGATCGCCTGACGACCGCTCTATACGATGCTGGGATGCGCTGCACGCCATACATCATGCAGTCGAACTGTGGCGTGGACACAGTCCAGAGCGCTCGCCAGATACCGATCACCATGGTGGAGTCTGGTCCGGCCAGCGGAATCTGGGGGGCTGCGGCTTTGGGTCGGTTGATTGGAGAGCCTGATGCGATCGCCATCGACATTGGAGGGACGACTGCAAAGTGCGGGTTGATCACGGACGGCCAGGTCAGGCTCAACACCAACTACTTGATCGAACGCAGTGATACCTCGGCGGGATATCCGGCTATGGTGCCCGTGGTTGATTTGGTTGAGATCGGCAATGGCGGCGGGTCGATCGCCTGGGTCGATGAATTCCAGAGGCTGCACGTCGGCCCACAGAGCGCAGGAGCCGATCCCGGCCCTGTGTCGTACGGCTTCGGCGGCACCGAAGCGACGACCACCGACGCCAATCTGGCCCTGGGACGCATCAATCCGGACTACTTCTGCGGTGGAACAATCGAGGCGGACATGGAGGGCGTGGGTCGCGCGTTGGACGAGCTGGCAGCGACCCTCGGTACGAGCCGGCAGGAAGCCGCCAGCGGCATCGTTCGCATTGCCAACAACAACATGGTTAACGCCATCAAGCTGATCTCGGTCAATCGAGGCCATGACCCACGGGACTTCGCGCTGCTCGCTTTCGGTGGGGGAGGTGGCATGCATGGCTGCGCCTTGGCCAAGGAGCTGAGCATCAAGAAGGTGGTGATTCCCAGACAATCTAGTGTGTTCTCTGCTTGGGGCATGTTGCTCAGCGATCTGCGCCGTGACTATCTGCAGACGCAAATCGTCGAGCTGTCGGGCCCGGAGGCGGCAGAGCAGCTGGATCGGGAGCTTAAGCGGCTGGAGGAGAAAGCGCTCCAGGACTACACCGCCGAGAGCATCGACCCCGAGCGCGTGTTTTTCCTGCGCTACGCCCGGTGCCGCTACCAGAACCAGGAGCACTCCGTGGAGATCATGCTACCGCAAGGCGAGATTACCGGGGAGCAGATTGGGGCCATCCAAGAGCGCTTCCGTACCGACTATGAACGGGAGTATACCTACCGTCTGGATGCCCCGGTGGAGCTGGTCGCCTATCACCTGGTGGCCATGGCCGAGGTCGACAAGCTCGAGCCAGAGAAGATGCAGACGACGGGTCGCAAGATAGAGGATGCCATCAAGGGGCGGCGGGAAGTGGATTTCGTCGAGGACGGGGTCCATGAGGCCACCCTCTACGACGGCGACGCCCTGGAACCGGGCATGGATTTTACCGGTCCAGCCATCATAGAGGAGGCCGGCGCCACGACCGTGGTTCCACCCGACCTGCCGTGTTTTGTTGACGACTATGGCAACTATCAGATACGCACCGCCCAATGAGGAGGATTTCCAATGAACGTAGAGTATGATCCCATCACGCTCGAAATCATCCAGAACTCGCTGAGGGCGGCTGCTGACGAGATGTTCGGCGCCCTGCGTCGCACGGCGATGAGCGCCATCATCTACGAAGTGCTCGACATGGGCACCGGGATCACCGACAAGAACGGTGAGCTGGCCGGGTCTGGAGCGGGCATCCCGGCCTTCGTCGGCGTGCTGGACAAGACGGTCAAGAGGGTGATAGAGAAGTTCGACCAGCCGGGTGACATCGAGCCGGGTGACATCTTCATCACCAACGATCCGTACACCGGCGGGGTGACCCACCTGAACGACGTGGTACTGGTCATGCCCGTGTTTGCGAATGACGAGATCGTGGCCTGGACGGCCAACATCGCCCACTGGAACGACGTGGGCGGCATGGTGCCCGGTAGTATGTCCACCGAGGCGACCGAGATCTTCCAGGAGGGAATGATCCTCTCTGCGGTCAAGCTCTTCTCTCAGGGAGAGCCTATCCAGTCTGTGTTCGACATCCTCACCTCCAACTGCCGCATGCCCGACTTTCTGACGGGAGACCTGTGGGCGGGTGTGGCATCGGTCCGGGTGGGTGAGCGCCGCGTCTTGGAGATCGTGAACAAGTATGGCAAAGATGTCTTCCTGCATGCGGTGGATGAGTACCTGGACTACGGTGAGCAGGTTACCCTGGCTGCACTCAGGCAGTTGCCCAAGGGCAAGTACCATCTGGTCGAACCCCAGGATCAGGGGCCGGACTATGTAGTCACCGTGGAGATCACAGACGACGAGTTTATCGTAGACCTTCGGGACAATCCAGATCAGGACCCGGGACCCTTCAACATGAGCCGGGACGAGGCGATGGTGGCCTGTCAGATCGCCTTCAAGGGCATCGTTTCACCAGAGAGGCTGAGCAATGGAGGGACCTTCCGTCCTCTCAAAGTCCTCACGCGTCACGGAAGTGTCTTCGATCCCATCTACCCGGCGGCCCAGGGCATCTACTATGAGATCACCATCAGGCTACACGACTTGATCTGGCGTTGCTTGGCCGAGCAAATGCCGGATCGGCTGCCTGCGGGCGGGTTCGCTTCGGTTTGCGGCACGCTGTTCGGCGGCATCCACCCCGACACGGGTCGGACCTATGCGGTGATCGAGCCCGAGTTGGGAGGATGGGGTGGTTCCCCAACCTCTGACGGCAATCCTGGTCAGTTCTCGGCGCTGCACGGCGAGACCTACAATTGCCCTGCCGAGGTGGCCGAAGCGCGCTACGGCGTCACCGTGGACTATCTCAGCTTCCACGATGAGGATGGCGGCGCTGGCTTCCACCGGGGCGGCAAGGGCGTGCGGATTGACTACCGCATCAAGTCCGATAACGCCTGGTTGACGGTGGCCTACACCCGGTGCAAGGTCCCGCCCTGGCCCCTGAAGGGCGGCGAGGAGGGTTCTCCCAATCACATACTCATCAGACGAGCCAACGGTGAGACAGAGAGGTATTCCGTGGTCACTGGCTTGAACTTGAACACAGACGACGTCATCCAGGTGATGACTTCTACGGGCGCTGGTTGGGGTGATCCCATGGAGCGGCCCCTTGAGTTGGTGAAAGAAGACCTGAAGAACGGCTACATCACGGAAGAGCAGGCGAACCGGTACTACCAGCTGGACAAACGCAGCGCGAGTGCTTAGGGGCCAACACCATGATCAAGCTGACCGTGCTCTACAACCTGCCGCCCGGCGCCGATCATGAAGAGTTCATGAAGTGGCGCACGACAACCCATCAGAAGAGTAACATGGCCGTCCCCGGTGTCATCAAGAGCGATTTCTATGAGATCAAACGCGCCTGGCGAAGGGACGAGACCCCCTATCGCTACATGACGGAGGCCTACTTCCCGGACATGGAAACCTTCGAGAAGGCGTTCTTCGATGCTGGCTATCAAGCCGGGCTGGCGAAATCGTTGGAGCGGATCGCGGATCCGTTGTTCCTCTTCTCAGAGGAGGTGATCTCCGAGTCTTCCCGCTGCATCCCAGGTACATAGGGTGGAGGGCATCACTCAGCGGGGTCACTCGGCCATTGGTCCACTACCCGGGTTGGTCTCTGTGCTCATGTTTCAAGCCGCCCTGGGGTGAGGGCTGGTTCTTCGGGCCGTAACAGCTATTCAGAGAAGAGAGAATGACAGTTGAGTACAAGAGGTTGGTCATGGCTGGACCTCTTCGCTGGGTGGTCTTGAGCGAAGGGGGGCAGGTGACCACTTTCGCTTTCCTGGTCAAGGTTCAATACACGGAGAAGGGCAGGGGCAACGTCCTCTTCCTCCGTAGCGACCTAGTGGGTGACGGAGAGGACGACGTCTTCGCGATCTTCAGCGACAACCCAGTGGTGGCGCAGTACCTGCGGGACGTGGTATTCAACTACACGGTCTTCGCCGGGCCGCCTGGAGAGGGCCCTCCTGCACCTATCGTGGGGGCGACTTTCGAGAGCGTGGGGCAGGTTCCACTGGATACGGTGGAGCGGATGGAGGCTGAGGACCGGACCACATTCACCCTGGCCTTGCTGGAGTTCGACCCTCCCGTCGCTTACACCCGGGTGGTGAAGCGGGGAATGATGGAGGTGGGCGCTCTATCCCGGCCATCTCGCTTTCTGCTGGAGATAAATGGAGTGAGGCCGATAGGCGAGCCGGGGGTGGGGCCACTGGCGGAGGCGCCGCCCATCGGAGGGGATGTGCAGAACCTTTGGTACCTCTCCGAGACCGCGGAGGCTGCCGCCTCTGCCTAGACGCGGTTCATCGGGAGCGCGAGCCCATCTCTGTGCCTAAACGCACTTCACAGCACCAATCGAGGGTGTGTGATTACCATACGGGGTCCCCGGTTGGCCTCTCAGCCAAGGGCCTTTAGAATAGGGGTACCAATCGCGGGCGCGTTTGGGTGCCCGCATTCTTGTGATCCATGGTTGTCCGTCCGGCGGCGGTAGCCGCCCATAGCATTTCCGAGGAGGGTCTGGTGGGTTGGCCAGTAAGGAAGCTGATCGAGGATGGGGTGCTGAGCATGTTGCAGGTCAACAGGGGGCTCCAGGAGGGGGAGCGACTGCTGGTGGTTGTCGATCCTCCCACCCTGACCCATTGGCTGGATAAGGACTTGACGGAGCTCGAGAGCCAGTTGGAGCGCTCTGTGCTGGCCAGGATGGTGGCGGACATCGCCCGAGAGTCGTTTCCCGCATGCAACGTGGAGTTCTATCCGTATCCATCGGTGGGGCAGCACGGCAGCGAGCCAGGGGAATTCGTAGCGGAGAAGATGCGGCAGGCCGATGTGCTGGTCGCTATCGTCAACTACTCTCTATCACACACCAATGCCCGGGCAGGGGCCACAGAGGCGGGGGCGCGCATCGCGAGTATGCCCGGTTTCGACGCCCGAATGTTCCACCCAGGTGGGCCTATGTCTGTGGACTACCATCAAGTGGCCGCCGATACGGAGAAACTGGCGCAACTGCTCACCGAAGCTGCTACTGCCACCGTACGCTCCCCAGGTGGGACCGATATCACTTTCAGCGTGGCCGGTCGTAGCGGTGGTCTGGACACGGGCCTTTGTGCGGAGAGGGCTGCTTGGAGCAACCTGCCGGCAGGAGAGACTTATGCCGCCCCTGTCGAGGGTACCGCAGAAGGTGTGATCGTGGCGGAGGCGGGCTGGTATCCTAACCTCGACGAGGACATGGTCTTCCGGTTCGAAGGGGGATTGGTGGTCCGTCTGGAAGGCGGAGGGAAGGTGGGAGACGAGTTCAGGGAACTCCTGCAACTGGAGAGCGACAAAGCGACGTACCAGGCCCGCCGCAACCTGGCGGAGCTAGGCATCGGGACCAACCCCAACGCAAAGCAGCCCGACAATGTGCTGGAGGCGGAGAAGATCAAGGGCACAGTGCACCTGGCCATCGGCGATAGCTCCCACATGGGAGGCGAGGTTGTCGCGGACCTCCACGAGGATTTCGTGATTCCGCAGCCCGATCTCGTCCTTGACGATAAGCTGGTCATCGAGGGCGGGGTGTGGAAGGTGTGAGGGGCGATACCGGTCGGTGTTCATCCGTGTCGCCTGGTGCCTGCCTTCCGTGTGACGATGGCCACGCCGCGGAAGGAGACCTGAGAGGGCCCTCTCAAGGCTGGTGAGGCGCAGATGAAACTGACGGTCCTAGTGGACAACAACACACTCATCGACAGGTACTTCCTGGGCGAGCCAGCGGTTTCGTATCTCGTCGAGGCTGAGGGGCAGAAGATCCTGTTCGACGTCGGCTACTCCGACGCTTTCATCGTGAACGCGCGGAAGCTCGCCATCGACCTGCTCGAGGTGGACTTCGTGGTCCTGTCGCACTGCCATATGGATCACACCTGGGGGCTCGAGCCACTGGTGCGGCTTCACACAGAGGCCATAATTGAGAAGCTGCCTGTGAGGAAGCCGACGCTGGTTGCCCATCCACTAACGTTCTCACGCAGGAAGCTTGGCGAACTGCCGGAGATAGGGTCGCTATTGGTGGAGGACGAGCTTTCTCGCTTCTTTGACTTCCAACCGACGAGAGAGCCTGTGTGGTTGACCGAGCGCCTGGTGTTCCTGGGGGAGATCGAGAGGTCCAACGACTTCGAAGCTGAGAAGCCGATAGGGAGGGTCCTGGACAATGGCATTGAAAAGGACGACTTCCTCCTCGACGACTCTGCGCTGGCCTATGTGTCCTCTGGCGGACTGGTGATTGTCACCGGGTGTTCGCATGCCGGGATCTGCAACATCGTAGAGCAGGCGAGGAAGCTCTGCGGTGAGGAGCGAGTGATTGACATAATAGGCGGGTTTCATCTGCTGGACCCTTCCACTCAGCAGCTACGAGGAACCCTGGAGTACATGGAATCGCTGCGCCCCGGATCCGTCCACGCCTGCCACTGTACGGATCTGTCATCCAAGATCGCTCTGTCCCAAGTTGTGGACCTGAGAGAGGTCGGGGTGGGTCTATCACTGGAGTATTGAAGCCGTAGGGGGTGCGGGAGGATGTCCGAATGAGAATCCTGGTCTTGGGAAGCGGGCTCATGGGACCGGCGGCGGCGTTCAACGCCATGTCGGACCCTGAAGTGTCCGGGGTGACACTCTGCGATGCCGATCAGCGCCAGTTGGAAGCGGCGGAGACCAAACTCGCCGTCTTGGAGGGTGGTGACAAACTATCCACCCTAACTCTGGACTTGAACGACCAGCTCGCTGCCTCCAGGCTGATGGCGGAGTTCGATTCCGTCGTGGGCGCTCTTCCCTGGGCGGCTGTCACTCCAGGCATCCGTGCGGCTGTGGCTGCCGGGACACCTATGGTGGACCTGGCGCGGCCCCCGGAAGCGGAGCTCCCGGGCTTGAGGCGACAGGTTGAGGCGGTAGGTGGGCTGGTGGTGCTGGGCTGCGGTGTAGAGCCAGGTTTGACCGAGATCCTGGCCCGGTATCTAGCGGAGAAGCTGGACCAGGTGGACGAACTGCACATCAAGTGCGGCGGAATTCCCGAGAAGCCGGCCCCACCTTTGGGCTACAAGATCGTCTTCGGGGGACGAAAGCTGCCACTGCGAGAGCAGGACGCCCATATCGTGGAGAATGGTGAGCTGAAGCTCGTTCCTCGCTACTCGGGCGTGGAGACCGTGTTCTTCCCCGGGGTGGGTGAGTGCGAGGCCTGGCACGAGGGCTTCATGCCCTGGTTGACGGACCTGGAGGCCCTGAAAGGCCTGAAGCTGGGCACGCAGAAGACGTGTCGTTGGCCCGGCTACGCTGCCAAAGTGACGATGCTCAAGGAGATGGGCCTGCTCAGCGAAGAGCCGGTGGAGGTGGACGGCGTCCAGGTCGCACCCAAGAGTGTGCTCGATGCCGTGCTGTACCCGCACGTCAAGTTGGAGGAGGGCGAGAGAGACATTACCCTCTTTCGTGTGGAGGCCATAGGGGAGAGGGACGGGCGTCTCTGCCGGTACCAGATCGAGATGATGGACCGGTACGACGAGGCGCTGGGATTCACATCCATGGCCCGCACCACGGCGTTCACCGGAGCCATCGTGGCCCGAATGATGGCGCGTGGCGGGATCAAAGCCACAGGGTTGCTGACGCCGGAGCAGGTTATCACGGGGCCGTCGCTCTACAGGTTGCTTGTTGAGCTGGCCGCGGTCGACGTGCGCTTCGAGCAGACGACAGAGAGGGTGGAAGCTCTCGGGCCCTGATACAAGGTCCGGAGTCAGGAGTGGGTTCGAGAGTGCAAGGCCGCGACGGCGAGGTGATGGTGCGGATAGTCGGGGAGCCAGCTCTTTTCTAGCCTGGGTAGGCTGCGTCGTGAGCTCTGCCGGGATGTG
>Ga0180438_10007780_pt1 | contig 13826 bp, 29 predicted proteins | sample SS_ome_12_FD_132455 | JGI IMG/M metagenome (GOLD analysis project Ga0180438, IMG submission 132455) | Hypersaline lake sediment archaeal communities from the Salton Sea, California, USA - SS_3_D_2 metaG | ecosystem: Environmental > Aquatic > Non-marine Saline and Alkaline > Hypersaline >... | reverse complement strand
GGTCGTTAAAATCTACTACTAGTATAGTACTACCCGTTTGTTTTACTATTTGGTCCATTATATAGAGGTATTAAAATTACTTAATTCGTTTACTACTTTGTCCTGGGTGTCTAGCGCTACGTCGTTACCGTCGTATAGTTTGGCTAGCTGTACCGTTCTTATTTCTGAGCTACGGCTACTATCTACTAGCTGTACCGTATCGGCGTTAAATTCATAACTAAAAAACTGGGCCCCTATCGTTTCCAGTATTTCGCCTGTAGCCTTATTACGTACTACTATCGAGTTACCTATTTGTTCTATCTTTTCGTCCATACTTTACGGGTTAGTTTCTATAATATCACAGTAGCCCCCTATTTCGCCTATTAGGGTTAGCTCTAATTTTACGCCAGCTAGTAGGCTGTCGCTTTCGTCCTCGGTCCAAATGTCTACCGGTACGTTATCTATACCGTCGTAGCAATTAGTAGCCCCCCAGGTCCGTAGCTTTTTTACTACCTCTACCGCTAGGCTGTACGTATTGGAATGTATAGCCAGCTTATTACTTTTATCGGCGCTTAGCTTATCGCATATTACCAGGGTTAGCGCTAGCTCTTGGCTCCACTCTTTTAGTATACCCTGTTTTAAGTCGTATACTATAAAGACGTGCATATACTTATTTTTATTTTCGCTTACCCTTATTAGTAGGTCCTCGTAAGTACATACGGTAACCTCTTCGGCTTTCGTTAGCCCGCTTATCTCAGCGTCTAGGCTTTCTAGTATTTCCTTAGTCGTTAACATTCTTATACTGTTTTAGGTAACCGTAGTATATACAGCACTCTATAAAAGAAAGCCGGCCGGCCCGTTCGTATTCCAACGGGTTAAAGTCAGCTACCCCCATTATAAAGTCGTACCATTGGTAAGTATTTCTAATACGTTCAAGCCGTTTAAATTCTTTATATTCTCGGCCTCGCTCGTCAATATCTCCAGCTGGCCCGTCGTCAGCTTTCGGGAATATCGCCGTAAAGCGTTTGGTAAATATGTTTTCAATCCAGTCAAAAAAAAACCCGCCGAATTCCAGGCCGTTACGAAATCTAAGTCTAGTAGCTCGTCCTTTATCTTAGTAAACCGGTCGGCGTCGTACTTATCTATTTTACCCCTGTAGTATATAACGGCTAGTACGTTTAGAATTTTTACCCCTACGTTTTCCTCGCGGGCGTTTAGCTGTAGTATTTCGGTTACCTGGTTAGCTGTAGTATAGTCTAATTTATCGCGCTTATACAGTCGCCACTTATGGTAAAAAAATACTACTTTCTTTTCCTTGGGTAGCGTATCTAAGAATTTAATACGCTTTACTATTTTGGAAATCTGAGCGGGGGCGTAGTCCCTTATTTCGTCCTCGGTCTTATCGGTTAGTACCGCTACGCGCTGTATAGTCCTGGTTATTTTGTTCTTAGTTTCGGGTAGGCCCTGTAGCTCTATAAATTGCTTTAGGGTTAAGTCTTTCCAGCTTTTAGGTATACGCGTCTTACGTCGCTTTAAATTACTGGGTATTCTCTTCGCTGTTAGTTTTACCATTTTTGTACTGGGTTATCTGTTTTGTAAAGTTAATAATTTTCTTTATAAAACTAAACCCGGTTAGGTCCTCGAAATTTTCGTCTATACTGTATACCTCTATACCTATTATAGCTACTAGTACTAACTTACTGAAAGGTATTTCTACGTCTATATGGTCGTGGCAAATTTGCGCCAGTATAATAAAGATAAAATAAAAGATACTTTTAGGTATTACCGCCTTTAGCTTTTTACTGGTTATAGCTTTTACGCCGTGTACTTTTCCTACTACCATTACCTTAGTAACTGTATCTAAGAATACCATACTAATAGCTACGATAAACGCGCTAGTAAGCGGGGCGAAAAACGACCCCAAAGAAAAAAATACTATTAAAAAAGTTTTGCTTAGCCAGTCCGTTATACCCTCTACCATTTTTTACTTATTAGTGTATAGTATATAAAGCTCAGCGCCCGGGGGCCGTTTCATTTTACGGACCAGGTTATACTATAGTTACGTAACTTACTGGTAGCTACATACCTTAGCGCGTCTAGGGTGTGGTCCATTTGGTTAGGGGCTGGTCTGTTTTCCTTTTGGCCGGTCCGGTCTTTATTCCATACGTACGCCCTTAGCTCCTTAATTACGTTTATACTTTGCTCGGTTACTAGTATATCGTATTCCTGTAGTAAGTTAATACCCTGGCGTATACTATCCGGTCCTTTTTTAGCGCCGTATATATTTAGCCCGTAGTTTCGTAGCTCGTCTATACTCTTAGGCTCGGCGCTATCGCCTACTATTTCGGCCCCTTTCTTAATACCGTCTACCAGGTTATTATATATAGCCCGGTTAGTTAGCCCTTTCTTATATAGTACCTCGTCTACTATTATCTTACCGTCGTACTGGTATAGTCCTACTACGGCCGTAGGGTCGTTAGTATAGCCCCAGTCTAAACCGTAGCCCAGTAGCTTAGCCTCTACCTCGCCCTTTTCGTTTCTAGGTAGTCCAGGTATAGCCCGCCAGTTTTCGAATATAACCCCCTCTAAATTTCCGGTAAGCCCCTGGCCGTATACCTTAAACCAGTTAGCCCAGTAGCTACTAGTCTTAGCCTTTTCTTTAGCGCTTTCTATTTCGGCTATTATCGTATTACTTAGGGCCTCGTTATCCTGGTAGGTTAATATAATTAGCTCGGCGTCGTCGCCTGGCTCTACTTCGGTATGGGCCCAAAACTCAGCGGTAGGGTTAAAGTCTATATAAATTTCCTGGTCGGTACGTATTGCTAGCTGGTGGTAGCTATTAAATAGTATATTGTTAGCCTCGTTTACGTACAGTACGTTACGCCTGGCCCCTCTTAGTCTAGCCTCGTCGCTAACGCTAAAGAATTCTATATAGGACCCGTTACTAAATTCGTACCGTAATAGGCTACGGTTATACTCATTAGCCCGCCAGCGTTTCGTTAGTATCATAATTTTTATAAAATCTTTAATAGCCCCGCGTCGTAGGTGGGGTATACTTTCAGATACTACAGAAATTTCTAGCCCTGGGGTTTTTAGCGCTCGGTCTATTAGTATAGGTAGTATACCGAAAGTTTTACCGGCTGAGGTACCCCCCTGTATAATTCGCTTACGCTTAGTTAGGGCTAGTATCTTATTTATCGCGGTGGTCCGTATAAACATACCTATACTATTTTAGCGTCGCCCTGGTCCTCGGTAGGTGGTAATACGTCCGGGAAAAGCGGGGGCTGTATTTGTATCTCTAGGGTAGCCTCTTGTTTTGGTAGGCCGTATACCCTGGTTAGTAAGGTGTCTAAATTGTGTAGGCTACCGTACTTAATAGAACGCTGTACGGCTTTAATTATAATACGCTCTAAGGTGGTTAGGTCCGGGTCGGTTAGTAATAGGTTTAGCTGGGCCTCATTCATAGCCAGTATATTATTTATAGTATCATCTATTTCGCCCTTAGTATAGCCTAGGCTTTCTAGCCTGGTAGTTATTTTTTTCGGTCGTCCGTTAGGGTTACCGCTGGTACCTTTAGGCCAGGGCTTTAGGTTTTGGTTACTAATATCTCTACCGGTTAGCTCGGGCTCTTCGGCTGGGTTATCATTTAACCCGCTGGGTTTTTTGGCTTCGTTTGGGTTTTGTTGGCTCATTGTTTTACCGCTGTATTTGTTCGAATTTACGAAAATTAAGCCGTAGGCTCGCCCCTTTTGTCCTCTATTTTTTGGGGTCCTGGGGTCTTATATAGTGTTTCTATAGTTTGTACTGGTGGGTTTTGAATGAAAAAAAACGACGACGACCGGCTACGCCGGTATATAGTGGGGGGCTGGGGGGCGCGGGCCCGGTCCTACTCTTTTCGTTTTACTGGGGGTTTAGGTGTACCTCGTGGTATTAAGTTATCTAGGTCCTCTAAGCTCTTAGCCTCGGCCTCGGTATACCTGTCTATAGTCTTTTCTATTTCGTCCTTATCGAATTCTATAGTATAGCTTTGTTTAGTTTCGTCCTCGTCGCCTAGTAGCTCGTATACTAGGGCCACTAGTTTAGGGTCCTTACTGTTACGTAGTGTATCTAGCCTATAGTAAAAATCGCTTTGTAATCGTAGGGCCCCGTCTATATCCGCTAAGTATTTAAAGCATAGCGCCCGCTCTACGTGGTAGCTTTCTAGTAGTCCTAGTAGTTTTACCAGGAATTTACCCAGGCGGTTAAGGTTACCGCTGTAATAATTTACCCCTAGTACATAGCTTACCGTGTCGTCTACCTCGCCGAATTCCATACCCGGCCAGTCGATAAATTGAGTATCTAGTATTTCGTCCTCAGCGCTTACCTCTATATAGTCGCTGGCCCTTTTCTTTAATAGGCATACGTTAAGGACTTCGCTAGTAAGTCTATTACCTAGCTGGTCCACGGCTAAAGCGCATAGGTAAAAATAGCGGTTTAATTTCTTACCGCCGGTTTTCCATTTTAGAGTTATTATATAATAGATAGGGGTAAATACCAGGCTAAACCCGAAGAGTAAAGCCCCTAGTATTAACGATACTAAAAACAGTACAAAGCCCATACCCTACTTTTTAGCTGGGCGTTTCTTTGGTTTCGCTGGTGCCTTAGCTTTCTTAGTTGGTACCGCTTTCTTTTTAGCCTTTGGCTTAATCTCTAATAACAGGACCGCCTTAGCTAAGTAGTCGGCTACTGTACGCCTACAGTATATACAGTTAGTAGGCTTTTTATTTTTGCCGTATACCTCGTTATATACTTCGTACATTTCTTTAAGCCCCTCAATAGTACGCGGTAGGCCGTTAGCCTCTACGTCCTGTACTATCTTAATTACTCTAGCGCGTAGCTTACTGTCGTCTTTTGCTTTGTCGGTAAAGCTCATTAGTCCGGTTTTCATATTTAGAATTTTATAATTTGCTTACTCATTAAGTAACCTATAAACCCAGCTAGTAAGCTAGCCAGTAGGTTATATAAAGTAAAGCCGTTTAATAGCCCGGCGGTTATAAGGTGTACCCAAAAGGTTAGGCATAACTCACAGGTAAAGGGCTTAAAGTTAAGTAACTTAACTACTACGGGCCATATACGATACCCTAGTATTTCGAATTGGTGCATAAGAATAACGACCCCGGCCGGTATTCCTAGTAAAAGGGTTAAGAATTCTATAAGGTTTTCCATATTAGTATAGTTCTATTTCTTTTAGTTCCTCGTCGGTCGGCGGTATTGTAAAGGTCGCCCGGTCCCTTTCTATTTTGTCCTGGGCTTTTTGGTCCAGGTCGTACTTAATTACTAGGTATAAAGATATTAAAATAATAATAACCCATATACTAGCCTCTAGTACCCCGCCGTTACGCTGGCGCCCGCTCATTCTCTAGGTACTTTTCTATTTCAGCTACTACCCTTTTTACGTCGCGGTGTATTGCTACCTTTGGTATAGTCCGGGGCCCCGTTCGGTTATCGGTTATTATTATGCTGTCGGCTATTTCCTGTAGGCTGTAGTCGTCTAAGTAGTATAGCTCGAATAGTCGGCGGTAATATAGGGGTAGGCGTTTCGATATTCTTATACAGTTTTCTAGGCGCTCAGCCTGTAGCTCGCTAAACCCTATACGCTGTAGGTCCTTTACTACTTCTGTACCTTTTAGCTCGGGCTCGTTTAGTATTTCCGTTTGGCGTTCTTTATATTCCTGGTTAACCTGGTCGCGTATATATAGTTTTTTTACTGGGTTTCCACCTTGCCAGCGGGTCGCGTTCTTTAACCAGCGTATACAGTAGTAGCGGTAATCTTTTCGGGTCGGCTTTATATTACGGTTTCTAACGTCTAGGTATAACTCGCTAAGCACTTCGGCCGGGTCCAGCTTAGTACGGCCGTATATACCGGTAGCTATTTGTAGTAGCTCGTCGTACTCTAGCTGTATATATTTGTCGAATGTCATTTTTTTAGGGGGTATATAGAGTAGGACCTATTAACGTGGGTACCGGCTGGGTATATATTAGCCGGGTCGTCTAAAGCCTCTACGATTAGTAGCGCGTTTTTATATATCCTTTTCGCCTGGGGGTTTTGGTTAAGGTCCTCGCCCCTGGCTTTTAGGTAGCTTATAGTTTCGTTATTCTTTGCTACCCACTCAGCCGTAGACTTAACTAGCATATACTCGCCGTCTACCGCTACGTCGCCGTGCCCCTCTATTATCTTTACCGCCTCGCTATATTTCACGCTCTAAAGTTTTACAAAGTTTTTTATACTTTAAAATTAAAGCTTTTAGCTCGTACTCGCTGTACTTTCGGGGTATGTTTTTTAGAAGTATTAGGCCGTTATATTCAGCCTGGCCTATTCGCTCGGGTAGTGTTACGTCGTATACCTCGTAGTTACCCCTTTCGCCCTGGTTACATTTCTTACATTGGCCCCAGGTGTTTAGCTCGTTATAGCGTAGCTCGGGGTAACCCCCTACGCTAAACCGGTGGCCCGCGTCGTATTTCGATACGTCCCAGCCTAAGCTAGTCGTACAGGTTATACAGTCCTTACCCCTATCGCGTAGCCTTATATACCGGTTATACCAGTAGGTTAGTACGTTATCGAATTCCTGGGCTTTTTTTTCGCGGTCCTGGTCGCGCTTTTTTTTCTCTTCGGCCTTTTGGTCCTGGTGTTTATTGCTACAGGCGTAGCTACATACCCTATCTGTAGACTTATACGGGGTAAAGTTCTTACTACAAATAGCGCATTTTTTCGCCTTAATGTCCTGGCTCGTATTCATATATAAAACGCTCTATTTTTTCTAGGGTACTTAGGGTTATCGACCTTTTACCGTTCATAAAAGGGTATAGTATATTTTTATTTACCCCAGCTAACCCGCATAGCTTAGAATAGTTTAGCCCATTGTCTACGCAAAAGTCGTATATAATAGTTTTTACTCGGTCCTCAGTAGATACAAAGGCCGGCGTATTATTTCCGTTTTCCATTTGTTAGTTATTTAATAACGTGGGCCTGGCGCTTACCGTCCTTAAACGTACGCCACTCGCGTATACGTCCCTTTTTTACGTAAACAGTTTGGTACTTATCTACCCGGGTCGTAATTTCGAAAGGGTAATTTTTTAGTACCCATTTAGTTAGCTTATTCTTTAGCCACTCGTTAACTCGTTTTTTCATGGTGTAAAATTTTATACTAATATAGTATAATTTATTTACCTGGCTATACCTTACCGGTCTTAGTATCTACCCTGGCCTTTTGTAGCTCAGCCTCTAGCCAGGTTACGTACCGGTGTATACGTCTTAGCCTAACCAGTAGGCGCCTCGCTCGTCGTTTCATTCTCTTCGATTTCGGTTAGTTCTAACTCTACTAGCCCGTGGGTTTCGTTTGCTATTAATCTTAATAGCTGGCCCGTAGGGGTTTCGTATATCCTACCGTTGTGTGCAAGTGCTACGGGAGTACTAATCCGATAGACTGTGCATCTAATTCTTTTTCTTTTCTTTTTCCCAACGCTCAATAAGAAATCCTACAAAGGCAGAAATATTTTCTCTACCAAATAAATCCTTTGACATCTCACGGGCTTTCTCTTGTTGGTCAGGAGAAAGTGTTATGGTTACTTTTTTAGTCTTACTCATAGTGGGTACATTCTAAAAATGTTCATCATCTTAGTTCTAATGGAGTTTACTTTCTCCATTGAAGAACGCTTTAAGGCAGGGGTTCTTTCAGCCCGCTCTAACCATTTCTCAATGCTATCATAAGCGTCTGAAAACTGATTAATCAAATCAATACACTCTGCCTTTGTCTTGCAGAAGAAATCCCAACGACACTCACCAGTTGCTTTGAAGTACTTCTCCGCTGATTCGTGAAAACAGATATGGTTGTCTTCTACACAAACAAAGAATCTTGATTTGCTTGAACTAAGCATATCATAACAAGCAGGAATAACCTCGCAAATATCAAACTTAACTCCGTTAATGAAGTCTGTGTGGATGCTTGGGGCAACTGTTTCGTGTGGGTATGTCATAAGTGAATCCATATCTGTTCCTTTTTGATAAATCAAAGATAGTAAATACTTAGTAAATACAAAAGGAATATTAAATTTTTTTTTCCAACGCTCGAAAAAGAAAAGAAAAAGGGTCTGTGGTTAATCGAAAGTAAGTGCTTTTAATCCGCACCAGACACACAACAATGTATAAACCCCATTAAAACGAGGGTTTATACTCGTCCGTTAACTAGTAGGCGGTCGCCCTTTAACGCGTCTAGCATTTCGGACCGTGTAAGCTTAAAGGTAGCCGTAAGAATTCGGGGGGCCTTTCCTGGTGGGTACTGTTTGTAGTATTGTGTTATATCCATTGTTTAAAATTTAGGTATTTTTAGATTAATTTCTAAGCATTAGGTAAGCAAGGGGCCCGGGTTTATTCCTGGGCCCTTTGGTTTCTAGTCGTTTGGAAAGTATTTTTTTCTAAGGGTTTGGTACATTAAGGTAACTATAATACCCTCGGCCTCTTCGCCCTGGCCCCCCTCTATTAGTTTCGCTATTTGGTACTTACGTCGGCCGTCTTTTACTGTTAGCTCTAGGTATAGCGTACCAGTCTTAGCTACCTTACCCTTATAGATTTTTTTACGCCGTATTACGTGGGGCTTTATTTTAACCTCGGGCGCTTTTGGTGGTACTGGTTTATTTCTTTTTTTCATTGTTTCGGTTTTTAATTTCTAGCCAGTCCTTTAGGTCGTCGTCGGTTACTATTCGCTCAGCTATCGACCAGGGTATAAAGTTAATTACCCCAGCCTCTAGCTTAGCGCGGGCCTCTATTTGTTTCTTAGCCCGTCGCTCGTCGCTATGTAAGTACCGGCCGTAGTCCTGTAGGTCGGCCTTTGTAAAGTATGTACGTTTTGATTTTGCCACTAGTAAATATATTTATATATATTAATTTCCTCGGGTTATTTTCTTAACTACCTGGCTTTAAGCGGTATACGTTTCGCCAGTTTTCTACGTCTTTTAAACCCTCGTAAAACTTTCGGGCCTCTTCGACCCGCTTATATAATCTATCTATAGCCTCGTCGTCGCGCTCTATATAAAAGTTTTTAACTCGCATAGCCTCGGGTAGTCGGCTGTAGTTATGGGCGTGGCGTATTTCTAGCTCAGCCTCGGCCGGCGTTTCTATTAGTCCGTTAATTCTAGCGTACTTATATATTTCGTCCATTACTAAAAGCTCCGGAGTATCGACTAAACAGTAAGATACTACCCCCATTTCGCGCCCAGTTAAAGCTAAATAGCTTTGTATTTGCCAGTAGTATAGCTCGTTAGGTAGTTCCTTTTCGAATAGTGGAAAGCTTAAAGCGGTCCAGCTAGTTTTAATATCCGGTACCAGTTCGTTATAGATTAAGTCCGGGGTACCTGTTATATATTCGTTTTCGTACCCCTCGTTATTATGGGCCTGGGGGTCCCAGCCGTTAACTCGCTGGGCCAGTTCTATACTAACGTCCTCGGCGTCGTTTCCTTTATCAAAGTATTTACTAGTAAATTCCTTTTTTATACCGTGTTCGTTTTCCCAGTACATACGTATTAGTAAGTCCTTAGCGGTTTCGCTTAGTAGTACCTCGTCCTTTACTGGCTCTAGCTGTTTTATTAATTCCTCTAGCGCTGGTATTTCTATTTTCGTTAATTTGTCCCGGCTTACCTCAGCCTTTGGGCCTAGGCCGTCTAGCCTTTTCTGTTTACTGGCTAGCTTTTCTACCGCCTCGTCGTACTTTGCTCTATTGCTTTTACCTCGTGGGTCTGTCATTAAGTACCCCGTATAACTCGCTCTAATTTTTAACATATCTATTTTGTTTTATTGTTGGTTATTTTTTAATTCTACCGCTAACTCGTTTAGCTCGGCTAGTTGGTCCTCGTTTAGCGCGTACTGGTCGTTAACCTTTTCGGGTTTATACTTACCCTGGCGTACTAGGGCTAGCGCTTTCTTAAAGTTTTCGGCCGTTATTGGTTTCTTTTCGGCTACCGGTGTAGCGTGGTCGTCGCTATGTTTGTTATCCGTGTCGTCTATTTCGCCGGTAGGTATTAGAAAAGTATAAAGTAGTAGATACTTTAGCGCGTACGTGGTAGCCTTTCCTGGCGCTTTGTCCTGGCTGTCTATACCGTGGCCGTAGCTCATAAGGTCGATACTTTCCCCGCTGGTATGCTGTAGCTTATAGGTTACTTTTACCTCAGTTAGTACCCTTAGTTTTTTCCTTATAACTTCCTTACCGTACGCCTGGCCCTTTTCGTCCCAGCGGTCCACGGTTACGGTAGGCTCTATATTAATCGGTACTATAATTAGCCCAGCCTCTACTAGTAAGGGCTGTAGTAATTCCTTTACGTCCTTATCGCTTACCCCCTGGTACGAATTGTTACCGGTGCCTACGGTTAGGCTTTTCTCTACGTTCTTAGCTTTTACCATTACGTAGTTAATAGCGTCGACCAGGTTAGCCGGTCGCTCGTTTTCGTTTTCGTTTTGCATTGTATTGTATTTAGTTATTAATTAAAAGGGCCTACGGTTTCTACCTGGGCCAGTTGTTCCTTTTTTTGTCTGAGTAGCTTACGGGTTTCGGTAATCTTAATACCTAGGCCCATATTAAAGGTACGGCCGAATTCGTCGACCATACCCGCCAGCTTATCGGTTAGCTGGTCTATTTCCTGGGTTACTGTTTTACTCTTCATCGTGTACGCTGTTTACTAGTTGGGCTACCTCGCGTACCTTTCTACCGGTTTCGCGTAACCTTTCTACGTTATCGAATTGTATACCCTTACCCTCACGTTTAAAAAGATGGTATTCTTTTCGCTCTTCGGTACGTACCTTACTAGCCGTTACCCTAAGTACTCGCTGGGTAGTTTCCAGGTCGCTAGGTGTTACGGTGTTTTCTTTTTGCCAGGCGTCTAGCCTTTCGTCGTCCGTTAAGCTTGCTAAGTCCTCAGTAACTAACCTAGCTAGGTCCTGTATAGTATTACGGTACGAACGCTGTAGCCTTTCCTTAGCTCGCTTAGTTGTTAGGTTATCCTGTTTATACTTTTCTACCAGGTTAGGAAATACCGCCGGGTATTTGCTTAGGTTTTCCTCGCGTGTCTTTATACGCTTATCGGCGTACTCTATTAGCTCTAAGATAGCGCTAGCCCTTTCTACTAGTCGCTGGTTTGAAATCATTTTCATTTTGTAAAGTTTTGTATTTGTCTTACAATACTAGTATAAAATATTATACTATGCAAGTTTTTAAAATAAAATTTTTGTATTTGTGGCTTACCCCTTTACTTACTCGGGGGGCTGGTTTTTATTTATAAGCTTTTCGTGGCGGGCCCATATTTCGCGGTCCTCACTTCTTAGGCTGTGGTCGTTATGTATATCCTTAGTACTAAGGTTTATATAGTGGCTAGCCCTTTCCTCAGCGTACGCCCCAAAAAAGCCTAATAGGTCCGGCATATTTAAAGCGCCGTATAGCTTACCGTAGTCGCCTCGCTTTATTCTACGAAATATATACCCTATTTCTACAGGGCTTAGGTAGTAGTAGGTAGCTAATAACTCTACGGCTATTTCCTTTATTTGAAATTTACTAAGAGGCTGGCCTACGTTTACCGAAGTATTTAAGGCTAGTAGGTGTAACTCTATTACAGCGCTTACCGTGTCGTAGCCTAACTGTTTTACGTACAGGCTCAGCCCGTCGCCGTCCTCTTCTATAGCTTTGGCTATACTATTTACGTGGCGGTATTCCATTACCATACGGGCCGGGTCGTACTTAGTTATAAATTCGCTTTTACTTATCTTAACTATTTCCTGGCTGGTAGTCTTTTCTAGCTTATCCATTTAGTCGGCTTTTTAATTCGTCTATATATTCCTGGTCTACGCCCGGACCTTTAGCCCCTGGGCTTTCTTTTAATTCAAATAGCCCGGCCCAGCCGTTCCCTACGCTTTGCTCTAGTATTAATAACGCGGTAGCCTCGTCGCCTTTCGATAGCTGGGCTAGTTTTTTTAGGGCCGTTTGTTCTGTTATAGCTGTCTTATAGTTAAATCTAAATTGTTCTTTTTTGTATTGTTTCCATAAGTCCCAGGCCGTACTAAACTTTTCGCTAGAAAAGGGTAGTACTATTTTAGTCTTATCCTTATCCTTACCCGTATCGGTACCAGTACCAGTACCAGTACCAGTATCGGCTTTTTTGGGTTTCTTTTTATCCGGCTGGGTTTCCTGGGTTTCGTTTTTTTCCTCGGGCGGTCGGCCACCTTTGGCCCCGTTCTTACGGTTTCGGTCTACTATAGCCTGGTACTTTTTATTATCTACTCTAAACTGGTTAGCGTAAAACATAAACGGCACGTACGCGGGGTTATCCTTTTCGGGTTCCTGGTCGTCTATTTGGTACTCGTGAATAGCTCTAAATAACTTACCTAGGGTTTCGTCGTCCATATGCTTAACGGCGTGGTAAAAGTCTTTATATAGTATAAAACTTTCTTTTTTTGTTTTGCTCATTGTATAGGGGGGTTTATTGTCTTACGTTTTTTAGTACTCGGGTCTTAAAAAATTCGGGGTATTGTGGAAACTCAGCCATAAACTTACGGGCGTAGTCCGGGGCGTAGTTGTTATTTATCTTAAAGTCGGTACTATTTTCGGGGTCCTGGTCGTAGCCCTGGCTAGCTGTTATACGGTTGTACCGTATTACCTCTACGATACCCTTAGCGCCGTAGTGGGTCCGGCCTTTTGCTATTAGGTTTAGGGCTATCTTTTTAAATTCCAGGTATATACCCGGGTTTTCCTGGTCGTATTGTTTAAAAGTCTTACGCATTGTTTTGTATTTTGGGGTTACTAATTTAGTTAAATTTCGTTACGTGCTATAAGCTCGTGTAAATTTTCCGCTATGCTTATAGGCCGGTTAGCTTTCGCTGGTATTACCTCTACTATCTTAGAAGTAGTAGCGCGGTGGCTGGTTAATTTGTGTAGCTCGTCGCTGAGGTTTATACTTTTACGTACGGCCTCTATATCGGTAGGCGCGTCGACGTACGCGGTAATTTTTACGGCGTAGGTTTTTATCTTATTACTCATAACTTAACGTATATAGGGTTATTAAAAAAGTCTTTTAGGTATTGTATCGTTTTGTTAAATTCCTTATCTAGCTTTAGGTCCTCTACTTTTCTTAGGCCGTGTAGTACGGTCGCGTGGTCCTTATTAAATAGTCTACCTATAGCCGTTAGGCTTATCTTTTCGTCGGTATTGTTTTCTATTAACCGCTTAATAAGATAGTACAGGTAGCTACGCTGGTCTACTATTTCGCGCTTACGCGTTACTTTATCTAGCCCGTTAGCCTCAGCTACCGCTATAGCTACCCTAAGTATACTAGCCTTAGTACGTAGGTACTCGTCGGCCTTTATTTCCTGTAGGTCCTTTTCTACTATTTCGTACGGGGCGTTACTAACTGTATTAGCGTAGCCCGTTAGCCTCAGCCAGTCGACTATAGTATAGGGGGTTTCGTTTTCGTTTATCATTTTGCCGTAATTTTTCTAGTCTTATCCTTTCTAGTAGGGCCTCGTCTATCCTACCGTTACGTCGCCACCAGGTTACTATAGACTTATCTATATAAGTATCTAGTGGTAGCTGGGCGCTTACTGTTATTACTTTCGTTTCCATACTGGGCGTATTAAAATACCGTGTTCGAATTGGTCGCCGGTTTCCTCTATTAGTTCCTCTACAAACTTTAGGGCCTCTAGCTCGGTATCTTTTGTAGCCTGGTGGTGTTCGTGTATTACGTGTTCCTCTTCGGTACTAATACCGTTACTACCTAACCAGGCGCCAGTTATTACCGTGGTTTCGCTTAGTCCAATTATTAAAAATTGTTTTTTC
>Ga0180438_10007778_pt1 | contig 13829 bp, 16 predicted proteins | sample SS_ome_12_FD_132455 | JGI IMG/M metagenome (GOLD analysis project Ga0180438, IMG submission 132455) | Hypersaline lake sediment archaeal communities from the Salton Sea, California, USA - SS_3_D_2 metaG | ecosystem: Environmental > Aquatic > Non-marine Saline and Alkaline > Hypersaline >... | reverse complement strand
GGGCAATGTCCACAGCTCCTCAGCCAGGCACTTGAGAAAGGCGGTCACGGCCCGATCCACTCGCCCCCGATTCTTTCGCCTGGGCAGCACCGTCTCGAAGGATTGGAGAACTGTATCCCGTTCGTCCTCGAGGTAGATGCCTGGCCTTCTGATGATGGCCAATAGTGCCCTCTGAACCTGCTCGTTCTCAAAAAAGTCCTTGTCGGCCGCGATGGCTACTACTAAATCTTCATCCTTCGGTTCGTACTCGCTGACAAAGCGATCGGCAGCACGCTGCAAGCCATCCTGAAACGCCCTGGCAAAGGCTGCATCGGATCTGAGTTTCTTGAGCTTGTCGGCGACCTGGTCGCCCAAGAATTTCTCGGCCTGCTCAGAGACAAAGTCAACCAGAGAGTCAACGATCTGTCGCTGTAGATCTTTGGGGATGAGGTTGAGAACGTCGAACAGAGACATATCAACACCTTGTTTCGCCGAGTTGAATTACAGAAGCCGCTACCTGACTTGCCAGGGCAGCGGCTTCGTGGGAAAATCTATCTGCCGTTGGCCTGGGAACGTCAGGCCGATGGTGAATGGGAGCGGGCGGAGGGAAAAGCTCCAACGTCCCGTTTTTGCTGCGCAGTTTTCGTGCCTGCGATTACATTATACCATAACCTTATGTGTTGGCAATACGGTGCCGTCTCAGAAACCAGGTTTTTGATGTTTTGCAGACAGGATTGGATTGGCTAGAGCTCTTGGGGACAAACTCTTTCGCTGCTCCCGAAAAACCTGGTTTCTCTGTGCCGTTATGTCAAAATAACGTTTTGGTGTGAGACTGGCCGCGCTGAAGCCCTGTGGCGATTTCGGCCAGAAAGGAAGCGGCGATGCGCTGCCCTTCTCGAAGCTCCATGGTGCTTCCTTGCTCAGGGGGGCCTCAAAAACAGAAAGCCCATCTCTTGTGGTGGATGGGCCGCAGACACCTGGGCAGCCCTACCACCCGGGTCTCAACCTCAGGCTTTGGAAAAGAGCCGAGGCTTTATCTTTGACTGTGGTTTGTAAACATTATACCATCTCTGAGCATTTCTGGCAAGGTTTTTATGTGCACTCCAGGTCACGTACGCCTGGCTGACGCCAATTGTCCCTTCGAAAGCCTGCCATTCTCCTGGAGACAGGCAGGCGGCCGGCAGGGCTGATACAGCCGGGAGGGATCGGCGCGGGCCAAATTGGTATCAATTGATGCCTTGCCAGGCTCGACGCCAACCTATCCTTACGAGAACCGCATACTGACTGACAGCAAAAGAGCCTGGAGAGGGTTTCTCCAGGCTCTTATCGCCCAGCGAACTCATGCGCTCAGCTCGCTCGTCAAGACCACCTCGTTCTTGAGAAAACGCGCCGCGTAACGTAACGCCTCAGTGACGGCCTCTTCGGTCAGTTGCGTGTAAGCTTTTAGAATGTCGTCGAGTGTCGCTCCGCTGGAGTAGAGCTCCAGAATGAACTCCACCCTTGATGCACGGTTTGCCACCCAGGATAGCCGGATCAGAGGTGACGTATTGAAACATCGCACTCTCCCTCTTGGCGTACAGGAAAGCCACGTAGGGTCACTTTCCCCACTACCAGAGATTATGCCACCCTTGCCCACTTCCGGCAAAGCAGCCTATTTGATCACATACCCATGCCGCAGTCGTAGTTCGATCGCTTCAACAGCCAGCCACAGCGCCTCATCATCGAACGTGACAAAGATGCGGCCTTCAGCCTGGGCGCGCGCGAGGACCTGGGGATCACGACGTACCGGCATAGGCCAGACAGGCCAGGATGTCCTCCCGCGCCAAGCCCGGATAGTTGCGCAAGATTTCCGCTTCAGTCCATCCCTGAGCCAGCAGATCGATGACAAATTCCACCGCGAGGCGCGTGCCCTTTACGACAGGTTTCCCCACGAGAATCTCTGGATCGATCACGATTCGATCTCGCCAGTTCATTCGTGCACCTCCCACTCAATTCGCGTTATGGCCACATTATGCATCAAGACACCCTTCATGGATTGGCATCTCCCTGGAAAGCACACCCAAGAGTTCTGGTCAGGCGGCATGGTATGCCTCACTACTTACCACCACGGCTGGCCGCGTCTTGGCAGCGGGGAGATCCGTGTAAGGGAAAGGGATCAGGACCACGTCACCGCGCCGGAACCCCATAGAGTTCTCTCCAGTTATCGTAGATGGCATCCTCGGCGTTGTCCCAGTCCCTTTGGAACGTGCTCAGGCTCATAGCCGTCCAGTCTGCTTCCCCCTCTGGTTCGCCTGTCAACACGCTTTCCAGCAACAGCTTGGCCAGTGTCAGCCGTTCCGTGCTGGTCAGTCGCTCCACTTTGTTGAATATCTCGGCTACACTGGGTGGAACGGTCTCTACAGTTGCTCCCATTTCTTCACCTCAATGACTCTCCTGAAAACCACCTGTCACGCCTCACTCCCCTTCTCCTCAAACCCCGTCGCACCGGGGGTTATAGTCTGGCTAATTCAATTATATCATGCAACGTGAGAAAGCGCAATAGGCAACAAATCAGCGAGTCGGCAAATCAGTAGAAAAGAAGCACGTGGCTACCTGAACAGTGACAAGGCCCTATAACAACTGTAGCAGATATGGAAGGATAAAATCAATGGGAAAAGAGTACCAGAGGGCAATGTTTCTTGATTTCATTCCCATTTTGTGCGATAATAGGGGTATGGAAATCTACACCATCGGACATAGCAACCACACCGTTGAAAGCTTTATCGCCCTGTTGAGGGAACACGCTATCGAGGTGCTGGTGGACGTGCGCAGCCAGCCCTACAGCCGTTACGTGCCCCACTTTAACCGCGAGACCTTGGCGCACGTTCTGCAAGAGGAGGGGTTCACCTACGAGCATCGAGGCGACCAGTTGGGTGGTCGCCCCGCAGACGAGGGCTTGCTGCTGGCCGACGGCTCTGTGGACTATGACCGACTGCGGGCCAGCCAGGACTTTCAGCAGGCCCTCGACGGGTTGTTGGCGCTGGCCCGGGAACGGCGGGTGGCCTTGATGTGCGCCGAGGGCGACCACAACCGCTGCCATCGCGGCCTGCTCATCACCCCCGCCCTGCTGGCCCGCGATGTGACCGTCCTCCACATCCAGCCCGACGGTTCTCTGGTTGACGCCGCCAGCGAGCCTCACCAGCTCTCGCTGTTCTGACGTAACCCTTGCGAAGGTTACAAAAGGCATCTGCCATAGGGCACTTTCGTTGTCGAAGGCGTGTTTGTCCAGAAATCTACCACCTGACCTTCGCAAGGGTTTCCCATCCCCTCGCTTTGGTTGCTATGGATCATTTCAAGAGAGGGTACCGTGCCCACCATCTATACTATCGGCTACACCCAAAAACCGCTGCGACAGTTCATCGGCCTGCTGCAAGAAGCTGGCGTGGAGGCCGTCATTGACGTGCGGCTGCGCAACACATCCCAACTGGCTGGCTTTGCCAAGCGCGACGACCTGGCTTTCCTTTTGAGCGAGGGCTTTGGCATCGCCTACGAACACGTCGTGGAACTGGCCCCCACCGCCGAGATTCTCGACGCCTACAAAAAGGACCACGACTGGCCGGCCTACGAGCGCGCCTACCGGCAACTGCTGGCCGAGCGAGACGCCCTGGCCATTGGGCGACAGTTGTTGCAGAGATACCAGCGCCCCTGCCTGCTTTGCGCCGAGGACACAGCCGACCACTGCCACCGACGGCTCCTGGCCGAATACCTGGCGGAGGGAATCGGCGATCTGGAGATTGTACACCTTTAAGGCCACCCTTGCGAAGGTTTTATTCGCAACCTTCGCAAGGGTTCCCCTAGCTATTGGAGGAAGCCATGCCCAAACAGGAAGTCCTGATCCTGGCCGTGACCAAAATGCTCAGCGGGGTGTGCACCGCCGGGATGACCACCGAACGAGACCCCGTCACCAGCCTGAAGTGGGTGCGGCCGGTGAAAGACTTTGGCACCCTGCTGCTGGGCGACCTCACCGACCGGCGCGGCACGGTCATCCGCCCCTTCGACGTGGTCGAGTTTGACCTGGTAAAGCCCCACACTGACCCGCCCCACGTCGAGGACTGGGTGACCGACTTTGTGCGCCACCGCCCGCGCATCGTGCGCCAGTTGGAAGGCGAAAGGCGGGCCGATTTCCTGGGCAAGTACCTGGATGAGGACCCCCACGAGGTGCTGGCCGGGCACAGCCGCTCCCTGTGCCTGGTGAAACCCGACCAGGTCAAGGCCAGCTTTGGCCTGGATGCCTACTCCGGCCAATACGAAGCGCGGCTGGCCTTCAGCCTGGACGCCGAAGCCTATCTGGGCTCGCTGCGCAAGGGCGGCCTGCCCGTGACCGACGTCAAATGGCGGGCCCTGGGACGGGAGTGGCTGGGCGAGAGCGGGGGACGGCTCGATTGCGACGAGGCCGAGCTGCGGGACAGGCTGGGCGTGGACGACTTTTACCTGGCCTTGGGCCTGAGCCGTTCATATGAGGGTGAGTATTGGTTGCTGGTCCTGGGCGTGCACACCGTGCCTGATTACGAGGTGGAGATTGACTATGGAAACCTGTAGACTCGATAAACCTGCTATCAACATCTTTGAAATACTCCACCTACGTAAAGAGCGTTACCACAACGCCATGCTGGCCTGGCTCCTTGACCCCGATCAGAGCCATGGCCTCGATGATTCTTTCCTGTCCCGTTTCCTTAAACTGGCTGGGGTTGATAGCTATACGAGGGATGATTTTCAGGACATCCAGTCCGAATATACCCTCTCAGCCGCGGATGACAGTACAACCCGGCGACCGGATATCTTCATCGAGACTGGAAGCCACAAGATCTACATTGAGAACAAGGTGTCTCGAGGTTCCATAAACGACCAGCAATTGAAAGACCAGGCCTACTATATTAGGGAGTATGCCGGGGACAAAGAGGGCATCCTTGTTTTCATTGTGCCCAGGCAAGGTGATATTCAATCTTCGACCCAGACCGTTGTAAAGGAACATGACATTTGTACGGTGGAGTGGTCGGAGATTGTTCGACTTCTGGAAGCTCTTCTTGTAGGCAATGAGATTGCTGACCCACATGTGAGAGCCGTTTTAGAACAGTACCTTGATTACGTAGAGGAGCACATAGTACATATGTTTAAGGGATTTGATATAAAAGAGATGCAAAAATATGTTGAGGCGGCTGAAGTAATCTGGCGATTTAAGAAGGAGGAAAGCCCAACCAAGCGGCAAATTGAAGGATTCCTCACGATAGTGGCGGAGGAGGTACTGTCACAATTATCTGGTATGGGGATCGGTGGATGGGATTTTCAAATTAAACAGCACGGGTGGGCAGCAGTTTGGTGGGGAATATATTTTACCTCTGAGCACTATTCCAATATCGAGTTCCACATCGAAATATATTATGCTCCTCAGTGGGGCTCATCGGGTGGTTTATTAAACACCATGGTTGGAGTGACCTTGTATGGCGAGCGCCTTCCCCAGTTTAAGGAGGTAATACATGCCGAGTCGAGTAGATTTGTTGAACAGGATACCGAAAATTATGCTACTAGCAACATGTATAAGTGTGCAGAATACTTTGATGAGGTTCAATGGTCAGACTTGGAGCGGTGGCCATCCTTTCGGGACCGCCTGGTTGAGCGTGCGGTCGCATGGATGACAGAATTAATACCTGTCATCGAGGAACGTTTGCAGCCGTTACAGAAAAAGCAAAGAGCAAAGAAACGATCCACCGCGCCTCGCTAGAGACTCTGCGTCGCACCGGTGTGCGGGTCTACTATGGCAACAGACAATTCAAGGCAAGAGAAAAAATGTAGGTTATGGTTAAGTTCATTGGATAGTTCACATATATGACAACGAATCAATAGGATGAATCGAATCTATTCGTTAAATCCCTGGATTCGTTGTTATATTGTGCGCGTGAAAACTGCCGGATTCTCATCCGATGAGAGCAGTCGTGAACCCCAATCCGTATAGGAGGTGTCCATGTCCGACGACATTCTTACCGCCCTCGATTTGACACCATCCGACGTCCCCTCTCTCCCCACCCAGGCCCGCCGCAAACTCACCGCCTACCTCCTGCGCTGGGGCCACTTTGACGCCGCCCGGCGCTGCCTGCAGCAGTTGCTCGTCACCCATTACCACCAGGTCTCGGTCTACGACGAACTGGCCAGGGCCCACCTCGGCCTGGACGAGGCCGAAAGGGCGCTGGAGATCATGGAGCGGCGCCACGCCCTGCGCACGTCGTCTACGTCCCAGGCGCTGGTGGCCCGCATCCACCTGGCCCGAGGGGACGTGGAAGCCGCCCAACGGATCAGTGAAGAGTTGCTGGACGGCAACCCGGAGAGCGTGATGGCCTGGGGGCTGCGCGGTGACGTGGCCCTGGCCAACAGCAACTGGACCGGTGCCGAGGCCGCCTGCCGCCAGATGGAAAGCCTCAACCCGGCCAGCCCCGCTGCGGCTCGCCGCCTGGCCCGTCTCTATCAGTGGCAGAACAGCACGGGCGAGGCTTTGAGATGGGCGCAGGAAGCCATGGCCCGCTACGAGGATCGCGAAGCCTCCGTGGATGATCTGCGTTTGCTGGAAACCCTGTTGCGGGAATCAGGCCGGACAGATGAGGCCGAGACCGTCGCCCAGGGACTGCGCCAGCGGGAGCAAAGGGAACTGGAAGAGTTACAGCTTGCCCTGGGGCTGAAACCAGCGGAGAAGCCATCTGCCAAAAAGAAGACAACAGAGGAGGAAATCATGAAGCCACCGCCGCCCGTGCCGCCTGCACCAGGGGTGGTCAAAGGTAAAGCCTGCCCTGAGCCCAGTCGAAGGGTCGAAGGGAGCCATACCGAGGTTGCCGTCACCGCCGAAGAACGCCAACGGCTGGAGCAGGCCCTGCGCCAGCACTTTGACCATGCTTCCTTCCGCCCCGGCCAAGCCGAGATCATTGCCAGCGTGCTGCGCGGCGAGAACACTCTGGCCGTGATGCCCACCGGCTTTGGCAAATCGCTGTGCTACCAGTTGGCCAGCCAATTGCTCCCCCAAACTACCCTGGTCATCTCTCCCCTCATCGCCCTGATGAAAGACCAACTGGACTCGCTTCCCCCGGCCATCGAACGCCAGGCCACCACCATCAACAGCACGCTGGAAGGGAGCGAACTGCGCCGTCGCCTGGATGGCGTGGCGGACCAAAGGTACAGGCTGGTCTATGTCGCCCCGGAGCGCCTGCGCCAGCGCCCTTTCCTGCACGCCCTCCAAGGAGCGGGTGTTTCCCTGCTGGTCGTTGACGAGGCCCACTGCGTCAGCCTGTGGGGCCACGATTTCCGCCCCGATTACCTGTTCATCGGCAAGGCCCTGGCCGAATTGGGCCACCCGCCTGTCCTGGCCATGACCGCCACGGCCACCCCGCGCATCCGCGATGACATCGCGGCCCAACTGGGACCGATGCGCCTGGTCTTGGCCGACGTCCACCGCCCCAACCTGCGCCTGGAAGTGGTACACCTGAACAACGACGAAGAAAAGATGCAGGCCCTCCTGCAACTCTGCCAGGAACAGGGAGGCAGCGGCATCGTCTACGTCAACTCGCGGCAAAAGAGCGAGCAGTTGGCCAGGCTGTTGCGTCGTCGTGGCATCTCTGCCATCCACTATCACGCCGGCATGGACGACCGCGCCGCTGCCCAGGAGCGCTTCATGACGAGCCGGGCGCGGATCGTGGTGGCGACCATTGCTTTCGGGATGGGCATTGACAAACCCGACATCCGCTTCATCGTCCACTACCACCTGCCCAAAGCGTTGGAAGATTACTACCAGGAGGCTGGGCGGGCCGGCCGCGACGGCAAGCTCTCGCGCTGCATCCTCTTCTACGCCCCCAGCGACAAGGGCAACCTGACCCGCTGGACCCGGCAGGACGCTCTTGACATCAAGCCGTTAAGAGCCGTCTACGGGGCCATCAGGCAGAGGCTGGCCGGGGAGGGGATGGGGCTGGTGGCCAGCGACGACCTGGAGCGGGATGTGGTGGCCGAGGAGACAAAGGTGCGCGTGGCGGTGAGTTTCCTGGAGCGCGCGGCGCTCCTGAAGCGTCATTTCGACCTGCCCCGCACTGCCGTGCTCACCGTGCACCAGGAGATGATAGACGATGTGTCTTTCGAGCGGTTCGTCAACGCCGCCCGGCTGCGCCCCCACCAGCCCCTGTCCGTTGACCTGATGTCGGTCTGCGCTCGAGCAGAGCTCGATCCCAGGGAGGTGGAATCACAGTTGCTGCAATGGGGCGACCGGGGTTGGCTGGAATATCGGGGCGCGGGGCGGGACATGTTTCTGGAATTGCTGTCCCCGCCGCCTGACGCCAGCCAACGGGTGGCCGACCTGCTGGAAGCATACTGCGCCGAGCAGGACAAGCGCATCGAGGAGATGGTGGCTTACGCCACGACCAGCGGTTGCCGTCACAATCACCTGGGGGCCTACTTCGGCGGGCGGCCGGTGGCCGATTGCCGCTCCTGCGACAACTGCACAGCCGCCACCTTTACTCCCCAAGAACGCCCGGTGAAAAAAGTCCCGCCGTCCATCCATCCGGCCGAGGCCATCCTCCAGTGCGTGGCACACCTGCCTTTTCCTATGGGCAAGACTGGCCTGTCCAAAGTGTTGAAAGGCTCCATCGCCAGCAGCGTGGGTGCGGACCGTTGCCCCGAGTATGGAGCCCTCGCTTACCTCTCCTCGAACGCCATCGGCCAGCAGATCGAGCTCCTGATCGCTGAGGGCTATCTGAGCCGTGACGAGGAGCACGAATTCCGTCTCATCGCCCTGACGGAAAAGGGCGAAGAGGCCCTGCAGGACCCTTCGTTGCTGCCCGATGTGCCTTCAGCGCCTCCTGCCAAGGGGGAGAAGGACAAGACGGAAAAGCAGGATGTTGGCGATGAGGCCGAAGTGGATGAAGAACTGTGGCAGCGGCTGCGGGCGTGGCAGTTGGAACAGGCTCGCTCCCAAGGCGTGCCTCCCCACTTCATCCTGCAGAGAGCCACCCTGCGCCGCATCGCCGCCCTGCGACCGACCGACCTGGACGAATTGGCTTCCATCAAAGGCATCGGCCCCAGCAAACTGGAAAAGTATGGGCCGGAGGTGCTGAGTATGGTCAAGGGCGAATAGAAACTTGCCATGTCCTATAAGTTATGCTATCATATATCATAACTACTGAAGAGAAGGTGATGCGATGAAACGCACAACGATCATGGCCGACGAAGACACCTTGCTAGAATTGAAGGCCATCGCCCAGCGGCAGAGCAAATCTACCTCCCAGGTCATCCGCGAGGCCCTGGCCGAGTATGTGGTGGCCCATCGGACTGAAAGGCACTACAAAAACCCGCTGCTGGCCCTGGTCGGTCTCGGTGAGAGTGACGGGGAGACCAACGTCTCGGAACGCGTTGAGGAGATTCTGGCCGCTGAGATAGACCCGATCCGGGGGTGGAGCTACCGCCATGACAGCGATCGTTGATACCAGCTTTCTCTTTGCGCTGGCCGATTCGAGGGACATGCACCACCAGCGTGCGGTGGACACGGCCGCTGTCATAGATGACTTGCTGATATTGCCTATCACGGCCCTTCCCGAAATCTGCTATCTGATTGACAGCCGTCTGGGGCACGTGGCCATGAGACGTTTTGTAGACGCTGTGGCGACGGGTGATTTGCAGGTCGAGTCGGTGGACAGAGACGATCTTGGGCGGGTGGCTGAGGTATTGGACCAATACGCTGACGCCCGCGTGGACTTTGTGGACGCTACCATCGTCGCCCTGGCCGAGCGGCTAAAAGTCACCCGCATTCTCACATTAGATCGGCGTCATTTCGAGCTGTTCCGGCCACAGCATTGCGCCGCGTTCGAGATTTTACCCCAGATGTCCTGACCCAGAGCGGCTTCGCCGCCAGCGCCCCTCGTCCTGAGACTTCGTCGAGCTCAGTCGAGTCGTCGAGACGCTCGGGACGAAGGCTCAGCCGAGCCAGGCGTCCTCTCCCGTTATCAGGGCGAGATGCAACCAGGGCGCGGTCTTTTTTTGTAAGAAGCGCGGAATACGGGTATAATGATAGGAAGCGATATTTGCCCTCTGGTAAGGCTCATCTGATCGAGGGGGATCAATGGCCGTCACACGACTTTCGCAACTGCGTTGCCTTCTTCCTATCCCCAGGTCCCTTCGCTGCCTGGTGGCCGGCGCCCTGCTGTTCAACCTGGCCTGGCTGCTGGTGGGATGTGTCCCACAGCGGCCGACTTATGACGGCGATGGCTCCAGGCCCGCTCAAACCATCGAGAACAAGGGCTCTGACACCCTGGTCAACCTGGCACTGGCCTGGGCCGAAGCGTATATAGGGCTGCATTCTGAGATGCGCATCTCCGTCACCGGCGGCGGGTCGGGCACCGGCATCGCAGCGATGATCAACGGCACGGTGGACATTGCCAACGCCTCGCGGGCCATGAAGCCGGAGGAGATCGCCGCTGCGGAAGCCAACGGGATCACCCCCATAGAATTCGTGGTCGCCCGCGACGCCATCGCCGTCGTCGTCCATCCGTCCAACCCGGTGGACAGGCTCACCCTCCCACAAATCTCTGACATCTATACCGGAAAAATCACCAACTGGAGCCAGGTGGGTGGCCAGGACCGCCCCATCGTCCTCCTCTCCCGCGAGTCGAACTCGGGGACCTATGTCTACTTTCTGGAAAACGTGATCCGACTGGGCGATAAGGAGAGCGACCTGCTCTTCTCGCCGGACACCTTGTTGATGCCCTCGTCGGAAGGGATCAGCGCTGAGGTGCGCCAAAACCCCAACGCCATCGGCTACGATGGCCTGGGCTACGTGACGCCCGACCAGAAGGTGGTGGCCGTGGCCCGAGACGCCAACGGTCCCTACGTGTTGCCCTCTGTTGACACGGTCAACGACGACTCGTACCCTATCTCACGCCCCCTCTACATGTACACCGCCGGCGAGCCGACCGGGCAGATGAAGACCTATCTGGATTGGATATTGAGCGAAGGGCAAGCCCTGATACCGGAACTGGGCTTTGTGCCACTGAGGTAGCGTGAAACGTAAAACCGTGAAACGTGAAACGCGATGCGTCAGGCAGGAAGGAACGATGAGCTATAACGACTACAAGCGGGCGATGCGGCGTCGCTTCACCGCCTACCGCAGGAAGCACTATCTATTCGGAGAAGAGCTTTTTGACCCACGCCGCTGGTACGTCTTCAAGGCCAAGCACGCCTTTTGTAACCTGTTCACCTCAGGGCTCGACCGGCTGCTGCCCCCAGATCGTCGCCACCGTTGGTTCGGAAGCATGGGTAGCTCACAGGCATTGGCAGTCAGCGTCTTTGGCACGATGATGAAGCGAGGCGGTCTATCGCTCCTGAACGAGGTCCCCGACGAGCAAGGAGGTGACTGACCTATGGCTCGCATGTACCCCAACCAGCTTAGCCCAGACACTGAGAGCGAAGCTGAACGGAAGCTCTACCAGGTATTCCAAGACGAACTGGACAACAGCTACATTGTCTTCCACGGTGTCGCCTGGCCATCGTTGGATGCGGAGGGCCGTCCCCGGGACGGCGAGGCCGATTTCGTCATCGCTCATCCTCAGCGCGGCATCTTGGTAATGGAAGTCAAGGGCGGTGTCATCCGCTGTAGCCCTCGCACCGGCCGCTGGAGTAGTACCGATCGCGTCGGGCGGGTCCACGACATCAAAGACCCTTTTACTCAGGCCAAAGACAATAAATACATTCTGCTTGACTCGCTCAAAGGGGGGCTGAGACAACCACGACGCCGCATCAACATCGGCCATGCTGTTGCCTTCCCGGACGTGGTGGTTGGGGAAGACTGGCTTGGCCCGGACAAGCCGCGCCAGATTGTCCTCGATGCTACTGACTTGGCCGACCTGTCGGGCTGGGTTGGCCGGGTTCTGGCATACTGGCGTGGCCCAGAAACCCAAAAGGAAACCGCCCCTGGAGAGGAGGCGGTCAAAACCCTGATGGGCTTCTTGGGTAAAGACTGGGAACTGCGGCCAGCCCTGTGGGGCGATTTTGTCCAAGAGCAGCAACAGATCATCCGTCTCACCGAACAGCAGTACCTGATCCTTGATGCGCTCAACCGGCAACGCCGGGCGGCCATCTGCGGTTGCGCCGGGTCAGGCAAGACTATGCTGGCCGCCGAAAAGGCCACTCGCCTAGCCCGGCAGGGGTTCCGTGTCCTGCTCACTTGCTTCAACAAGAACCTAGCTGCTGACATGCGGACCCGGTTGAAATCATCCTCCAACCTCGATATCTTCCATTTCCACGCCCTGTGCTACGACCTGGCCCGGCGGGCTGGCATGTTGCCAGTGAAACGGGATGATGAAACGTTCTTCAACCGACAACTGCCCGAGGCGCTCATGGATGCTGCTGATGCCCTGGATATCCGCTACGACGCTATCGTCGTGGACGAAGGGCAGGACTTTCGCGAGGACTGGTGGATCCCGCTGCAAACCCTGCTCCGTGACCCCGATCACGGCATTCTCTACATTTTCTTCGACGACAACCAACGTCTCTACGTCCCGGACAGTGCGTTTCCTATCCAGCAGCCACCCTATCCTCTGACCGTGAACTGCCGCAATACCCAGAACATCCATCGGATGGTTGTTAAATTCTATAAGGCCGAGGTCTCTCCCTCCGCTTGGGGCCCCATCGGCCGGCCGTTGGAAGTGGTCTTTTACGACGGTCCGCAACGCCTGCGTTCCACCTTGCAGGCTGTGTTACGCCAGCTGACCGTGGAAGAGCGGGTCCCCACCGACGAGATTGTCGTGCTCACCCCACGGTCGTTGAGTAGAAGCAGACTCTTGGGCAGCGATATCAGCGGTGGGCCAGGGTTGACTGATACCTGGCCGCCCTCGTCGGGCCAGGTCTACTGTACCACCATCTATGACTTTAAGGGACTGGAGCGCGCCGCGGTCATTCTGGCGGATATACATAGCTGGCCACCTGAGTGGGATGATATGGTCCGGTTGCTCTACGTGGGTTGCTCTCGCGCCCGCAACCATTTGATCGTACTCCTGCCTCATAACGCCCCTAAAAAAGTGCAAAGAGCTTTCACCACAGCCAGCAGCGGAAGCAAAGCACGGCGTGAAACCAGGCTCCACGCATCACGCATCACGTGAGGAGGTCTACACTGACTGAGACTGACAATTTGAAAAGTCAACGACTTCGCTGGATCGAGTTCGCCGTTGAGGCCCTCATCCGGGTTTTGGGCTTTTCCAGCATTGGTTTTGTGCTGCTCATCTTCTTCTTCCTGTTGCGAGAGGGCCTGCCGGTCTTTTTTGAGGTCCCGCTGGGCGATTTGTTCAGTACACGCTGGTATCCCACCTTTGACCTGTTCGGTACACTGCCGCTCATCCTGGGATCAACTCTGATCACGGTGACCGCTATCGCCATCGCCCTGCCGCTGGGTGTGGCGACTGCCGTCTTTGTGCGCGAGGTAGCCCCAGGCTGGGCGCGCGAAATCCTCAAGCCGATGATCGAAGTGCTGGCCGGCATCCCCTCGGTGGTGCTGGGTTTCTTTGGGATGACGCTGGTTGCCCCTCTCATCCGTGAGACGCTGGGGGTGCCGACCGGGCTGACCGCCTTCACCGGCGCCCTCATCCTGGCCTACATGGCCCTGCCCACCCTCATCAGCGTGGCCGAAGATGCCCTCGACGCGGTGCCCAAAAGCTATCGGGACGCCGGCCTGGCCATGGGCGCCACCCAATGGCAGACCATCTGGCGGGTGGTGGTGCCAGCCGCCCGCTCCGGCATCGTCACGGCGGTCATGCTGGGGATGGGACGCGCCATTGGAGAGACTATGGCGGTGATGATGG
>Ga0180438_10007777_pt1 | contig 13831 bp, 14 predicted proteins | sample SS_ome_12_FD_132455 | JGI IMG/M metagenome (GOLD analysis project Ga0180438, IMG submission 132455) | Hypersaline lake sediment archaeal communities from the Salton Sea, California, USA - SS_3_D_2 metaG | ecosystem: Environmental > Aquatic > Non-marine Saline and Alkaline > Hypersaline >... | reverse complement strand
TGGTAAAGGGAGTTATAGCATCAGCCAGAAAAGGCAGAGCTCCAAGCATGAGAAAAGCAGCAATAATACTTCTTGGTGAGATGAGAGAGCCCACATACCTAAAACACCTCTTCTCTATAGCACAGGATTCCGAAGACAGCAAGGAACTGAGGCTGGAAGCTGTACGTTCAATAGGCAAAATAGATGGTGAAGAATCATTGGAATTCCTTATGCATACCTTATGGAAAATGAGAGAGCTTCGTGGGGACATACTTATGGAAGCAATCAATAGATCAGGCGGCTCTATTGCTGGAAAGGAGATGGAATAGTTCTTCCTATATTTCTTATAACTTTGTAATCCAACTCATATTCTTTTCCTTCTACTTCACCCATAGCAGTTTGTAATGCTCTGGCAGACATCTTGAGTTTTCTTGCTTTTTTCCAGGAATAATAAACACTGATTGCTTTTTTGTCAATATAATTTCTTACTCTTTCCACGTACATAAGGGATTTTGAAAAAAAATCAGCGCCTTTCCAGCTTAAAGCAAATAATACTGCCCCTCCTGCAACAGCACCTGCGCCAACAGCAGGCCAGTGCCCTATATATGACTGGGCTGAAGCATAGATAATTTTAAGCATTAATGCACCGATTCCTATTCCAGAACCTACCTCAAGAACTTTCTTAACTGCTTTTTTGAAAACCTGGCTTGCTTCAGGGATGCTTTTCAATAATTCCATCCTGTTTTCATGCCTTTTATCAAGTTCAAGTATCTCTAATTTGTAATTTGTAAGAATCTGCTCAAGGTCTAGAAGCAGGCCTCCCATTGCTATTTTTACGCTGTCATTAAGATTTGCATCTATTTTTGCCTCATAAGGAGTTATCTCATCACTTTTATTCCTGTATTTATCGAGCAGTATTGCATTTGCTGCAATCACGAGCGTCATGGGTGTAAGTTCTATATTTTCTATTGAATTATCTGAAGTTTCTTCTATCTTTTTTTCTGTTTTATGAATCAGATGACCTGCTGAAATGGGTCTTTCTTCAACAAGTACTTTAAGACGGGATAATTCGATTTCAACGGATTTAGTCCTTTTTCTATGGCTCTTATTAGCATCCCCCCTTGCAGGGCTTTCTACTGCACCAGCCTTTAGCTTTCCAGCCACATCCCCACCTGTATTATATTATGTGTAGTTGTGTTTTTAAACCTCTCTCCAACAAAAGGAACAGTACCTAATTAAATGTATTTTCCCTATTCTACAGATAAACGGTGAATTCTATGTATGATGTAGGAATAATCGGAGGAGGAGTTGCAGGTTTATCGGCAGGTATGTATGCAGGAAGAATGAAGATGTCTGCCGTAATACTGACAGAGCTCAGAGGAGGAACTATAACAACTACGAATGAAATCAGGAACTGGCCAGGAATATCGAATATTGACGGCGTCGGCTTTGCAAAAAAGCTGGAAGACCATGCAAAGGAATATGATGTTGAAATAAAGGACACTTCAGTCTCAGAAATCAAGAAGAAAGACGGTGGTTTTGAAATAATCACTCCGAGCAGTTCATATGAAGCAAAAACAATCATAATCGCAACAGGAACTGATTACAGGAAGCTTGGAATTCCTGGAGAAAAAGAATATGCAAACAGGGGAGTTCACTTCTGTGCGTTATGCGACGGTTATTTCTACAAGAATAAAACAATTGCAGTTGTGGGTGGAAGCGATTCTGCTGCAAAAGAAGCTTTGCTGCTGACACAATGGGCAAAGAAGGTTTACATAATTTACAGAAAGGAGAAGATAAGGACAGAACCCATAAATCTTGAAAAAGTTGAGAAGAATGAAAAGATAGAAGTGATAAACAATACCAATATTACCGAGATTAAAGGGAATGATGACGGAGTAGACAAGGTTGTTCTTGACAATGAATATAACGGAAGGAATGAACTTGAGCTTGATGCTGTTTTTGTTGAAATAGGAAGAGTACCGAAATCAGCCCTTGCAAAGAATCTTGGCGTAGAACTTAATGGGAAAGGAGAGATAACAACTGATAAAGCTGCAAAAACAAACATTGAAGGTGTTTATGCTGCCGGAGATGTGACAGACGCTAAATTCAAGCAGGCAATAATTTCTTCTGCTGAGGGTGTTCTTGCAGCATACAGTGCTTATGAACATCTTGAAAAGAAAAAGTGAGGTATTAAAACATTTTTGCTGAAAAAGTGTCTTACTGCTCCTGTAGTCTAGCTCGGTCAAGGATAATGGACTCTCACTCCGTAGACCCGGGTTCGAATCCCGGCGGGAGCATTTCTTTTTTTTGAAGTGGTATTCTAATTTCCTTTAAAAAATAATCATATGAAATGGAATATTTCTTTTGATTACAGGCAAAAAACTTAATGAAGAAATTCGAATTAAACAACCTGCAAAAAGTCATATATCTCTCAGAAGCGGATGGACATTTTCAGGAGGATCCTCATCATCCTCATAATCCTCTTCAGATATGATCTTTGTTGAAAACAGATCAATAATCTTTTCTTCGCTTATTTTGACTCCTGAAGCTGCAGTTCTCAAAGCGCTCCAAAAGAAGAAAACCGAAAGAAGTCCGAAAATTATTGAAAGCCAGTTGAATACCTTTGGAAGCATCAGAAATTCCACCAGGATGTTTAGATTTGCAAATAATAGGAAGAATAAAATCGATACAATCACATTCCTTAGAAGTGCGACTTTGCTCTTTTTCTTTGTAGTCCTTGAGAATATCTCTGATAAGGCATCGAAGATTCTCTTTATTGAGAATGCAAGCTTGACAAAGGGTACCAGGGTTACTAAAACCAATACAACAAGAAGAACATGCTCAGCAAGGATCGCAATTCCTAAAAAAACTAATTCAAACTGCAGCTGGCCTCTTGCAATAAGGAAGAGAAGTGCGGCTAAAATCAGATATATGATGTCTTTGGCTAGTTTTTTAATCTCTGTAATTAATAGCCTGTGGAAATCTCCTCCGGGTTCAAAAGCGCTTATTACACTGATAAAATAATCCGCAGCTTTTTTCAGGGTTTTCAGTGCTTTTGGAGGTAACTTTCTTTTTATTAATAAATAAACTTTTTCGTGTTTTTCAACTATCAGGGAACCGATTACAGAACTTATCAATACTCCTACAGATGTCACCCCGACAAGATCTATGGATGCAATTCCAACACTCTCCTTTGCAATCAAGAGTGAGAATTCACCAAGAGGCAACATGGCCAATCCAGCAAAAAAGGATGAGCGGCCGTTTGAACTGATGAGATAGAATGTGAATGTGACTGTAAGAAAAACTGATGCCATGAATGTACCGACCAGGATCAATGTGATATCAAGAGATGCAATCAGTGCAAAAGGATCGATAAACATCCCGATCGATATGAAGAAGAAAGATGAAAAGAGGCGGTCGAACGGTTTCAATGAATGCTCGAAATCCCGGCCGTTCGGAAGAGCAGCAATCATACTTCCTGCAAGGAAGGCTCCAATTGCCGGACTAATTCCTAGCATTGATGCTAATATGCTCATCCCAAGCCCCAATCCAATTGCAAACATTACCAGAGTGTCCTCGCTCTTGTGGCGGAGTAGAATCTCTGAGAATTTTTTGAGAATCTTCAATAGTATTACATATGTAAATCCCAGTATTACAAGAGATATTATCAGCGCTCCAATAATACCATCGGCAGTGTATGATCCTGTTTTCAATTCTGAGAAAAATGTGATCAGGAAAACAGCAACTATGTCTTCTATTATCAGAATTGTTACAAGAGTCGGGACTTCTAGACGTTCTATGAGGTTTTTCTGTTCAAGGACCTTCATCATTATTGCAGTGCTGGAGAATGAGAAAACTGCTGCGACACAAAGAGCAGTTAGCGAACCCAGCCCCAACAATATTGCGGTTTCATGCATTACAACAAACATGATGCTTACGAGTATCAAACCACCGATTATCGCTCTCAATCCTGTTTTCATGAGTTTTGCAATACTGAACTCAACCCCTATCATGAACAATAATAGCATGGCTCCTATTTCGGCAAAAACATTGATCGTAGGAAGATCAACTAGACCAAGCAAATTAGGACCTATCACCATTCCTGCAACTAGCAAGCCTGCAACAGGCGGAACCCTGAGTCTGACGCATACTAATCCGGCGATAACGGCAAAGAGCAGCACCCATCCCAGATCCAAAAATGAGCTTATTTCCATAGCATCCCTTACAATACTCTACGAAATGTAATAAATATTACTTATCCTGGTTTTCACCTACACTGCGTATCTAATTAACTCTTAAATAATCTTCCATCCAGGCAATTAGACTTCTACTCCGGCTGCACAGCGGGGGCATTTCTTTTTTATTTACTTTTTCTGTTTTGTGACTATTTCTGCATTGTGGGGAAATGTGTTATTATTCGTTAATAAACATGGGGGTTAATAAACTTCGCCGTACATAATATATATGGGTGAAAAAGATGAAATTTGGAAGAGAAGTGAAATTTACAATGAGCGATGATTTGCTGGAAGAACATGATATTGCAGGAGATGTCCGCAAACTCAGCGAACTGATCGATTTAATCCGGGATAAGTCAGACCGTTATTGCGTTTTTGATTTGTTGACGAGTATACAATCCTCCATGGGTGTCAGAAAAGAATAAGGCATTCCAGTTTTTCAGGCAAGTTTTAATTTCTTTTTATCTTATCATTCTTTATCAGGTGAATTTATGGGTTTGAGCAAAAAAGATTTAGCAAGAAAAAAGTCCAATTTGAAGACAAAATTGGCAGAACTTGAGAATAAGGCAAGAATGGACCCGCTTAAGAAAGACAGAAAACTACATGAGGAGATTGCAGAATTAAAGAAAAAGCTCGGCGAATGATTGTTGGTATGATCTATTTCAAATAAACGGATTCAGTGCCGTACTTCTTGAAATATTCTTCTATCTTTCCGGCAACTTCATCAGAAGGCTTCAGCTTCTTGTAAGCCAAAGGAAGCAAATCAATGGCATTGCTCATTGTGATGTATTTAACACCTGCTTCTTTTACAGCATGTTCAACTGTTTTGCCGTCATCCCTTTTTTCCATTCTGTTTGTCAGGCCTATGGCTGCAATAACATCGATTTTCAGTTCTTTCAGTATTTTTATCGTAGAGATAAGTGAACCGCCGGTAGTTGTCACATCTTCCATTACGATTGTTTTTCCGCGCGGAACTCCAAGGAAATATTTGTCCTTCGGGTCCCCATGCTCTTTCGGCTTTCCGCGGCCCATTGACAGAACATATCTTCCTGCTCCGTAATCCTTCTGTTTTTTTGCGAATTTATATTGTGTAATCACCGCAAGTTTCGTAGCACCTTCGGGAACTCCGTAAAAGCAGTCAGGCTTAAGCTTTTCCTCTTCAACAAAATCAAGGACAAAATCAGTCAATTTATTAGTAAGATAAACGGATTCGGTAACAGTCCTCCAGTTCACATACCAATGGGATTCCCTGCCGGATTTCAATGTTATAGGCTGTTCAAAAAAGCCTACGACATCATTCCCAATTACAAATTCATTGAACTTACGTTGGTCGAACAATCAAATCCCCTATTCTTTTTTCTTGAATATCCTGCTTACGACCTGGGAATAAATTATCCAGAGCAGAATGATAACAACAACTCCTCCCCCGACATACCAGAGGGGGTTTATCTCGCCGGATACGACAGTAACATCAGTTGTTTTTGTATTATAGCCCAGCTTGCTTGCTTTTATTTCATACGTTCCTTCCTGGCTGATCGACATTGTTATGTTGTGGTCTACATCGTAATCCTTTCCGTTTACATTTGCGGTAGCCCGGTAAACCGGCGAACCGTCCGTAAGACTGTTAATATATATTGTGAATTCTTCCCCTATAATCGGAGTTTTAGGGACAACCGATATCTCAAGATTTTCAAGAGGCAGACTGGAATCCCTTATGAAATTTACGGTTGTGAAAGTGTCTCCCGTTTCCTCACCTCCAAGGTCTACAACCCTGCATGATATGCTGTTCAGGCTTTCAACAAGGTCTTTCTGGGGGTCAAGGTAATAAATCCAGTCTCCATTTGCTGAAACTTCGGTCTCCGTCCATGCACCATTGTTTATCCTTATGAATACCTGCTGGGAACCCACTTCTGAAACGGATTTTCCGCTTACAACAAGCTCCTTGTATCCTACAGTCTCTCCTTCTTCAGGAGTTTCAATGGAACAGGCTCTTTCAGTGTCATGAACATAAACATAGCCGTCATACGAGCCGAAATAGACTTTTTTATCATAATACAAAGGTTTTCCAACCCTGTCTGTTGCGGAAGCTTCCCATACGATTTCACCGCTGTCTATCATTATCCCATATACGCTTCCGTCAGTTGAGCCTACGAATATTACAGGTTCTCCACCGATAACTCCGGATTCTGCCTGCTCCACTACTGAAAACCCTATCTTTGTCTTCCAGTCCAGCCCTCCGGTGTTTTCATCAACCGCATAAACATAGCCGTCATTGCTTCCGAAATACACGGTTCCCGATTCTACAAGAGGCGGGCTTAAAACCCATCCGTTCGTTATTGTGCTCCACCTGTCATATCCTCCTGAAAGGGTAATCGAGTGCATCTTGCTGTCAAGAGCACCGAAATAAATAGACTGTCCTGAAATTACCGGATAAGAAGTCCAGAGATTTTCATCGATCTCCTTTGTCCACTGCACATTTCCGTTCAAATCAGCTCTTATCACGTTGTTGTTCCTTCCGAATATCATGTAGCTGTCGCTGAAAGCCGGTTTGGTATATACTCCCTCTCCGGTATAAACGGCAGTTGCAGAACCGCTCTCAACCTTATATATTCCGTTTTCGGTTGAAACATACAGTCCTTTTGAGTTCTTTCCTGCGCCGTAAACAGTCGTTATGTTCAGGCTGTTAAAGTTAAAATTCCAGCTTTCTGCGCCGTTTGCATCAATGGCAGAGACCTTTCCATCCTTGGTCAATACGATAAGCCTGTTCCCGTAAATCAGGGTATCGATAGCATCTCCGACTTCCGTTTTCCATATTACCTTGCTGCTTGCTTTGTTTAAGGCATAAACGCTGCCGTCTCCTGAAGATACTATTATTTTATCTTCAAAAACTATGGGGGCGGTTCTCGACTCCCCTCTTATATCAACATCCCAAAGCAGTGATGAAAAACAAACAGAAACAAGAAGCAAAAATGAAAAGAAGTGGAGTGCTCTCATCAGCTCAACCCGTTAGAAGAGAATCGTGTTTTCCTTCATCCAGTTCCTTGGTTATCTCTCTGGGCGATTTCCCTTCTATCGTCAGTCCGAGGCTTACGCATGTTCCGCATATCTCCTTTACGGTCTGTTTCAAATCCGACCCAAGGGAGTTTGTCTTTGATTTTGCTATCTTGACAACTTCCTGAAGTGATATGTCTCCCGCAGGCGCTTCACGGTTGCCTGCACCTTTTTCTATTCCGGCTGCTTTCTTCAGCAGTTCGGATGTCTGCGGTGCTCCGACTTCAACCCTGAATTCCTTTGTTTCAGTGTCAACTATGACTTTTACGGGTACCTTCATGCCTGCAAATGCCTTTGTCTCCTCGTTTATCTTTGCTATTACCTGTCCTGCATTTACTCCCATCGGTCCAAGTGCCGGTCCTAGTGGCGGACCTGCCGTTGCTTTTCCTCCATCAACTATTGCATTAATAGTCTTTTCCATGTTAATCTCCCGATTTCTATTAAGATAATGGGTTTTAAAAGACTAACTTAAGAGGCTAGCCCCAGCCTTCAAGCCTCATTTTGTCTTCTGAAACACCAAGCTGGATAAGCATGTCTTTCATGGACAATGTCATTTTTGCCGGGCCGCAGATATACCAGTCATATTCCAATGCATCAGGCACGTATCTTCTTATTCTCTCGGAATTCACCCTTCCTAGCTCGCCTTTCCATTCCCTGGGCTCTTCCCTTGTGAGGAAAAAGACAACAGTTATGCCGCTATTTTCAGTCAGTTTCATAAGTTCTTCATAATAAAGAATGTCCTCTTTTTTCCTGCAGCTGTAGAACAATACAAAATTTCCCTTTTTTCTTTCCGCATCTATATAACGGAGTATCCCGATAAAAGGAGCAACTCCTGTTCCTCCTGCAATGAATGCGCATTTTTCCTGGTCATGGTATGTAAAAGACCCGTAAGGACCTTCCACACCTACTAAAGACTCCTCTTCCAGTTCTTCAAGTTTTGAAGTGAACCTTCCATTAACCATTTTTATTGCAAGCTCTATGTACTCCTGTGTGGGGGATGAAGCGATTGAATAGGGGCGCTTGTCAAGACTGTTCCCATCCTTGTCAATGATGTGAAGCATGAGAAAATGCCCTGCCTTGTAATCGATTTTTCCCCTGACAGGGGATAGACGGAATATCCTGATGTTATCGCAGCATTTTTTTATCTCATCTATCCTGTAAATCTCCATCAGAATTCCTCTAGTTTTCTGCCAAGCGCATATGCATTATGCCAGTTTATCCCGAAACTTTTTTTGCTTTCATTGAATAGGGACAATGGGATGAAAGCCCATTTCTTTCCCTTTCGCCTCCATGCGATATAGCTTGTTATTCCGGTATTGAGCTCCCACTGAATTAAATTAAGATACTGGTCCCTGTCTATGTTAAGATTGTTTTTTTCTATCGCCTTGGATTCAAATGCAAACTGCATTCCTCTTTTGAACACCAGCAAATCTGGGCTTAATGAATTTACACCGCTTCCGGCAGCCCTTATCACCGAATATCCTTTCCCGGAGAAATAATCTATAAGTTCCCTTTCCGCTCTTGAGCCCTTTCTGTATGTTTGCATCAAACAGAATTTGACACTTAGATTTAAAATTCTTTTATCCAAATTAATCACTTACTGCCTGCGTAGCTCAGTGGCTAGAGCGCCTGTCTTGTAAATAAAATCAGGAAAACAGGAGGTCGGGGGTTCAATTCCCCCCGGAGGCTTAGACCAGTGATAATAATGAAGCACAGAAAGATAATTAAAAAACCGATAAATAGCAAACTTCCCCCTTCTTATCCTCCGGTTACGGACAATCTTGCTGTAGAATTAGTCAGCCTTGTCCAGGAATTGAAATACGGAGACCCTAAACTTCAGAAAAAAGCTGAAAAGGAAATACGCAATTACGGTCCTGATGCAAAAAGCTACATCGAACCGCTTCTGAATCACGAAAAATGGCAGGTGAGAGTCGCTGCCATAAGGTTAATGGGAAGCCTGGATGGTCCCTCTGTTATGGAGCATCTGAGCAGCACCGATGAGAATATAAGGCATAGGACGGCATTGGTTCTTGAGGAATCAAAAACACTTGACCAGAGCGCAATTCCAAAATTGAAAGAAGTCCATGACAGCGAACCTACTGACATAGTAAGAAAATCAATCAAAAGGATTCTTGAAAAATTGGGCTTCCATGTTTAAACACTTCTTTTAAAAATATATCACTACATTATTATCTAATCTTAAACACTAATGGTGATAATGTTGAGGGTATTTGACAGGGCAAGGATACTGCTGGAAAACATTTCAGAGCATCCTGAAAATGTGGAAAAACTGGTAGAACTGGCAAGCCAGAGCCAGGAAAACAATGAAACAATTGTAAAATGCGCAATTCATTTCGAGCACATGGGCGACCCTGAAAAATACGAATCCACGAAAAAACTTATTCTCAAGCTCGAAGAACTGGAATATTCAAACCCGGAATTAAGGTGGGATCAGAGTATTGCCAATACTCTTACAGGTCCTCTGTCAGGAAATTATGTTGCACGAAATAACGAAAATCATGATGAAATGCACGAATGGAGGGCATTAGTCACCGAGGAAATCCTTGAAGAGCTGGCAGAAAAGAGAGGTGTGATAAACATAATTCACCCCCTTCTTGCAGCGCTAAACGACCCTGAAAAAAGAGATGTCATCGATGTTTTTCTTGATAAGATAAAAGATAAAAGAATGGGAAAAGCAGGTCCGCAAACCATGAAAAAACTCAGCCTGCTGTGGACAGCGCTTATTTCAAACAAAAACGACCATAGATATGCCCATGAGTTTTTCGCGAAAATAATAGAAGAAAACCAGAACGACCTGATATATTTTGTTGGGCCCCTGATTGCGGCAACCCAAACCGATTATCAACGAAAATCGGCTGAATATCTTTTGAATTCAATTAAAGGTAAAAATTTAGGGAAAGCGGATTCTGAAACATTAAAGGAACTGGTTGCAATATGCAGTGCAGTGCTTTCCGTTTCAGAGCGCAAAGTTTATCCAATAATTGTTCTTAAAAAAATAATAGAAGAAAACCAGAATGACCTGATATATCTTGCAGGACCTTTGATTGCAGCTCTTAAAGAGCAATATGATGATTCAGCATTTTTGCTTGATGTCATGAAAGACAAAAAACTTGGAAAGGCAGACCCGGAAACACTTAAAAAAACAGTAAAAATATGCACTGCCGCATTCAAAATAGATTCCCATAGGCATTATGCAGAAATTGTTCTTAAAAAAATAATAGAAGAAAACCAGAACGACCTGATATATCTTGCAGGGCCCATTTTGGCGGCAACACAGGATACCAGAAATCGCTCCGTTGGAAAGAATATTCTCGATAAGATGATGGATAAGAATCTTGGCAGGGGAGATGAGGAATCTTTAATTGTTCTTGCAAAGGTAAGCATGGCTGCATTGAGAGATGCTTTTTCTGGAAAGTATGTGGAGATGATTCTTAAAAAAATAATAGAAGAAAACCAGAACGATATGATGCATCTTGCCGGTCCTTTAGTGGCTGCAATTTCCGATGATAGCTGTTCTGACAGTGTATTGTCTCTATTGGATAAACTTAAAGATCAGTCCATGGGTACAGCCCCTCCTGAAGTCCTTAAGCAATTTGCCAGAATAGCAACTGCGGCATTTGAAGATAATCGTAAATATGTTTATATAAAAATTTTATTTGAAAAAATAATAGACGAAGGGAAAACTGATTTGATATATTTTGTTGCACCATTAATCGGTTCTTTGGGAGACTCCAATTCCAAACGCAGTAATTTATCAAAAGTTTTGCTTGAAAGAATGAAAGATGCTCCTTTGGGAAATTGCGACCCTGGAGAGATGAATGAATTAATCAGGATTGGCACCGCTTCATTAAAGAATGATGTCCAAAGGCCATACGCCGAGCATTTTCTAGGAAGGATTATAGATGAGGAAAAAGACAACCTTATCTACTTCGTAGGGCCTCTTATTGCAGCCCAGAGAGATTACAAGCAGAGCGATATTACATCGCATTTATTGGTTAAACTGAGAGATAAAAAACTTGGAAGCGCAGACCCGGAAGCACTTAAAAAACTGGCCAGGATATGCACCGCTGCCATGCATAGCAATATGGATAATGTATATCATTTCACTACAAAAATAATCAATGAAGGAAAAAATGAACTGATATGGTTTGTCGCACCATTCTTCGGAGCCTTAAGAAGCGATAAATACGGTCATATTGTAGAGGATTTGCTGGACAGTATGAAGGACAGAAAGCTCGGCACTCCTGATTGGGAAACCAAAGAAGCCATCGAACGCATATTCAGCAGGGCAGTTCATAACCCGAATGAAAGAGAGCTGGTTCTGGAATTTGTCGATAAATTGAAAAATGAAGGGACAACCATGAATATAAACAAGAGATATAACGGTCCTGGGTGGAATGGAAATCAGAAATACAACCCTACGTTCAGAAAAATAAGAAGAAAGATACGCTGATTATTTTTTCATAGCCTTGTAGAGCCTTGCCGCATTCAATCTTTCGCATCCGACATCGTCAGCAAAATTAAGGACGCCTTCATCAGATGATACGACCGTTGCATCCAGCTCCTTTGCAAGCATCAGAAGCTCGAAATCCTCCTTGCTGTCAAGGAGTCCTGCACGAAGCGCGCCCCTGTATTTTTCCCTGAGATTCCTGAGCTTTGTGGAATTGTCCGGCCTGTTGTCCTGTGCGAACTGCTCTGCAAGCCTGAGCCCTTTATCCATCCTTATCCTTATGTCATCAACGAATTTGTCCATGACAGCAGCAGGAAGGTATATTCCATACAGGTTTGGAGAACGTTTTTTTACGACAAGCTCCAGGTCCTCAGCATTCTTCTTTTTTATGAATGTTTTCAGTTCATTGAATATCAATGGCGGCATATAGAATGCGATGTCGGTTCTTTTTTTTGCCATTTTTATAAAACCCTTTACTGCTTCATCAGGGCTTTTTCCGAATGGTTTTCTTGATGCGGGATTGACAAATACGGATGTATCCAGTATATATTTTTTCATTGGCATGATTCTGATTCACTGAAAGCATTTAAATTTCTTTTCAAAGCAGTTTATCCATGGTCTCATTTGAGGAATTCCAAAGAAAAAGAAATGCGGAATACTATTCAAAGACAGGTGTTGATTTTGTAAAGGATTTCAAGACATTTTCAAGCGACAGATTTTTCATTGAGGCGCTGGCAAAGGATTTCTATTCGAAAGTCAGGAAAAAGGAAGTAATAAACATCTATGAATTCGGTGTGGGGACTGGAACATTATTCGTTTCATTCATGCAGTCTCTCAGGAAACTGGATGCGGAATTTCCTGAAACAATAATCTATCATTTATGTGATTTTTCCCAGAAGCTGGTTGATAATGCAGTGAAGAGAGGGGATTCCTTCGGCTTTAATGTAGACGGGATAGTTTACGAAGGCATTCCTAAATTCGTCAGGAATGCGGATTATATAATTGCAAATGAATTTTATGATGATCTGCCGGCTAAAATCCTGTCGAATTATGCAGGGGAAGTAAAGGAGCTTTATCTGGAAGATGGGGTTGATGTGCTTAAAGAATTCAGGAATGGGGATATTGAAAAGTATATCAAGAAAATGCCCGAAGGATATCTTATTCCTGTAAATATAACTTCCCGGGAGCATCTTGAAAAATGCATCGAAGGTTTGAATTCCGGAGGATACATTGATGTTTTTGATTACGGATTTGCTTCCGTTTCAGATATCAGGGAAATGCCTCCTGAAATGTGGAACAACTCAATACACCGGGAATTCGGAAGCCAGATAACAACGGATGTTAATTTTGATTTTATCTCAAAGGATGTTAATGCCGAAATTGAGAAACAGAAGGAGTTCGTAGAAAAAGTTTTAAAGAAAAAATTCGAAGAGGACTTGGATTCGATGAGATACAGGGCATGCAAAATCAAAAAAGAGCTTAAGGAGGAAACGGATTTCTACCATATGAGAGTGAAAAAATGAGAAGGAGATTTTTGAGCAAATCGGAAATAAAAGAGCTTAACGGAAAAATGGGATTCGACTTTGAAGTGCCGCCCAAGGGAAGGGCCGAAATCGTAGAGGATGAAACAGTGCTCGTGCTTCTTGAAGGAAAACCAGTGCTTTTCCAGTATGAAGGAAAATGGCTTCCTTCCCTGCATGTTCTCCAGGAGAAACATTTGCTGAAGAAAATTATAGTTGATATGGGCGCAATAAAATTCGTTACTTCCGGAGCGGACATCATGAGGCCCGGTATAACAAAGGTTGATGACGGGCTTAAAGCAGGGGATGCGGCGGTTATTGTCGACGAAAAACACGGGAAGGCATTGGCAGTGGGAATCGTTATGATGTCATCGGAAGAATTAAGAGCAGCCGATAAAGGAAAAGTCGTGAAGAACATCCATTACATAGGGGATATCATCTGGAATTTCGGCAAGACTCTGGAATAATCATTCAACAGTGACTGATTTTGCAAGATGCCTCGGCTTGTCAGGATTATTTCCCCTTATTACGCTTATATGGTAGGAAAGTAACTGCAATGGAACAATCAGTGC
>Ga0180438_10007776_pt1 | contig 13831 bp, 3 predicted proteins | sample SS_ome_12_FD_132455 | JGI IMG/M metagenome (GOLD analysis project Ga0180438, IMG submission 132455) | Hypersaline lake sediment archaeal communities from the Salton Sea, California, USA - SS_3_D_2 metaG | ecosystem: Environmental > Aquatic > Non-marine Saline and Alkaline > Hypersaline >... | reverse complement strand
TCTTGTACGTTCGTCATATGCAGCATAATAGGTCTCTGCAAGGGCCTCCCCTCTGTTCTCCACCTTCATCTTGTCAAGCTGCATTGCAAGCGTATCTTCAAGTCCTACTCTCCGTTTTATCTGGTCCTCTATCTGAACTCCGTTTCTTATGAACCATTTGAGCTGTTCTCTGTTAGATAATATGACCTCAACAAGCTTTGGCCCGTAGTCAAGATAGAGCCTCTCCATATCCGGCTTTTCCCTTGCAAGCTCAGTATAGACATCCCTTATCGCAATGGGGACTATATTCCTCTTGAAGCGCCTTACGATACCTTTGAGTGCTGTGTTTTCTGTTATCTCCTTTATGTAGAGTTTCTGGAACCTATCCCAGAACTGGTCATTTTCCTCTATTGGTTTCCCAAGGAATGTTCCATTGAGTATTGTCGCGAATTCTATGCTAGCCCTCTGGTCTCCTGTTGCCATGACCTCGCGCATCAATCTTATCGAGCGCTCTGCCAGCCCTGTGGAGACCACCTTCAGCAGAGGGTTGACGACCTCACTGCTCATTCTCTTCAATGTCTCCTCATCTGCACTCTTCCCAAGCAGCTGGTTCATGAACCTTCTCACCTGGCCGTCCACATCATCTCTGCTGCCTGTCATTGCGAGATTATATGTCTGGATGACAAGAGTGGCGAATTCACTTGGGTCGATGCCTCCAAGGCCGGTATCTTTCATGATTTTGTTGTAAGCATGTGTTATGTCTGCAAGGCCTGATGCCTTGTCCTCATATATCCTCTCAACGAAATATTCAGAGAATTTCTTGGTGAATTCAGAGCTGGTATTGGCTTTCCATATACTGTTGAATGCGTTCCTGCTCTGCTCATTCCCTGTGAGTATGAATTCCTTCAGATGGTCAACCGCCATGCGTGCCTGCTCTTCAGGCATTGTCCTCATGGCAAGCTTGGTGAGCTTCTCCCCTTCCCTCAGGACTAGCTCCTCTACCATGGCCGCTTTCTGCTCGGGCTTGGCTACCGCAAGCCCTGTCCTTATGCGGTGCATGGCATTGATGACATCGATCATGACGACGGGCTCTGCGAACTTCCTGTCCTCTTCGTATGCCTTCACGAACTCTGCGACCCGTTCATCTTTTTTTACTTTTTCCATCTCATCTTCAAAACGGTCCATGAAGACTGCGTTCTCGTGCATGGGAGCTCCTTTGAAAGCCTCGTTGTATGTACTCCAGAATAAGTCATATTGAGCGGTGTCTCCCCCTATCATATAATTCTTATATGCCGCTGCAGCTTCAGCCGCTTTACCCTGAATATATGCAACGTCTTCCTTCTCATCAGCACCAACGCGGTGCTTTCCAGGTTGTGCCATAACTGGATTACCCCCAAAGTTCTTTATATTGCTTCCGCTCGTCATAACTCCGCTGCCGATTGTGATTGCAAGGAAGTATTTGAGGAACCTTGAGCCCCGCATCTTTTCCATGAGGCCGGGCTTTGCAGGCTTCCGCCTGCCCGGCCTATCCTTCTCTCTGCGGTGAAATAATCTTGCTCCTGCCATTTCCCTCTGCCTTAGGCTAAATTACCTTAGTATTATGTGTCAGGAAAGATTAAAAAAAGGTGTCACAATTCGTGTGATATTCATGGAGGCAGCCTAAGGACCCTTCTGCGCTTGGGGCCCTCATCCACCTTCTCGGATGGTGCCTTAAGGGTCTCCGGCAGTGTGACATTGGGTATGTTCTTCGCCCATTCGCCTACCGCCGCATCCCTGTTTGTCTTCCTCCAGTTATGGACCGCCACCGCGGCCAGGGTCCGCATGTCCACCAGCCCGTTGACACGCAGGTCATCGTCTTTCAGGCCCAAGACCTCCTTATATAATATATTGAGGTCCTTGTCCAGGCTGCTGCACCAGTCTTCGTCTGTTCTCTGCGCAGAGAAGTTTACATATGCCTGGACTGCCCTTGCCACAAGCCTTCTTGCAGCTGCTGAGGAATTCTCATCCAGCCTAACTCCCTTCCTTGCGACATTCCTGAACGCTTTCCTGCTCTGCACGAATCCCCGGAAATCCTTGTCCTTGTAAAGGTATTCGTTGAACAGCCTGTCGAATGCCTGTGCGATGTCAGGCCTGTGAAGGTCTCTCAGCGCATCTTCCATGGTTTCATATCCTTCAGGCAGGTTGCGCATCAGCGCGCCTAATGCTTGGGGCCTTCCGTTCCTGGCTCCCAGATAAAGTTCATTGACAAGATTCGGCCACTCCTTTTCAGCGAACTGCTGGAGCACTGTCGGTTTTGCAGCTTCCTTCGCTGTTTCTGCTGCTGAAATCACCTTAGGGGCGCTCCAGACCGGAATCCTGCCCTGCTTCTCTGCTGACGGGTCAATGTGCCATCTCCTCAGGTACAATGCAGCTGCTGTTATGGTGTCCTCGTCCATAGGGACGGAACGGTATGCGGCCAGCTTCTTCTCATTGTTAAGTTTGAGTTTTACCCCGGAGAGCTGCTCAAGCTCCCTTTTGTATCTCTTATGCTGCGTGCGCTGCGCTTCGAATTCAAAAAGATAGTATCTTGTGATTACACGGGCCGTCCTTATCAGCTCATCGCTTGCATCTGCGCCTAATTGTGTCCTGAGGGGCTCATTGTTCTTGTCCAGCTCTGTGAGATAGAGCTGGAGCTTCAGATAATCTCCTTTCTCACGGCTTGCGACTGATGAGATGAATCTTCTGAATCTTGATGATTTGTACAGTTCATTGAAGACAGCTATTGATACCGCCTTCTGGTTCGAAGTGCTTGAAAGGTACTCATCTATGAATTCCTTGTTCTTGTGGATGGTGTCCACCGCACGTCCAGGCTTCTTACCTGCTGTTTCCTTCAGGTGCCTTCTGAACCAGTCAACGGTTATGGTCGGCCTTGCAGCAGCCTTGCCCTTCTTCTCCTCAGGCTCCGGTTTCTCAACTACCTTGGGCTTTTTCTCACGTTCCCTGCGGGGCCTTTCTCTTCTCCTCCTTTTTTTAGGGGCTGCGGGTTTTTCCTTGACAACAGCAGGGCGCTGGAGCTTGCCGCGCACATTGCTTGTCTGCGCTGAAACATTCAGCCCGTCAATCGCATCAGCATCGTCATCGTACTTCGCCCTTCCTGCTCCATAAGCCACGGCGGCCCTTACCTTTGAGCGTATCTGCCCATCAGTCATATCTTTCGTCACTTTCTGGGGTGTCGAGTATCTTCTGGTGCCTTTGATTCCTCCTCCTGTGCACACCACTATCAGATTCCCGTTTTTCCCTACAGTCAATCTGCAGTTAGGGCCTGCCATTTATCATTCACCCCTGTTCTTCTCTCTCCTTTTAGCTTCACGGCTAAGCATCTTCATTATCTCTTTTCTCATGAAGTTCCTTATGGAGCTTGTGCTTCCGCTTCTCTCTGCATTGATTGCTCCTTCAACAACGTTAATCTCTATTGTTTTCCAGTCAAGCTCCCCCCTTCTTTTTCTCACTCCCAGCGCTCTTCTGTTGCGGTCCCTTGTGTCCTTTTTCTCTGTATTGAGGTCTGATGCGTCCTTGAAGAACCGGTAGAGGTGCTCCCTTATCTCTGTCTCCGCCCTTTTCCTTGCATCGCTGTTCTTGTCAGTGACATCCTCTCCGTATGCATCCTGGAAGGCTTTCGCATCCCTCTCATCCTCAAGCATCATGTCTATGGTTCCTGTAAGGCGGCTGTTCAGTCCGCCTGCAGGCCCTGGCTTTGTCATCTCCTTGTCAAGCCAGTCAACCCAGAATGCCTGGGCTTCTGGCGAGAGCGTTACTGCAACCGCTTCAGCCTCTGCTTCAGCTTCCTCTTCTGCTCCCCCCTCAACCCTTCGCGGGACTACAGGGAAACCTGCTGCGCGCACATAGCGCGCTTCGAATTCCTCCTCCCAGCTGGGCTCCTTTTCTTTTGTCCCTCTGCTCCTCCGTTCTTTCATCTCCAGCTCCTGCATCGGTGTCGGGCCGACCCACCAGGGCCAGTCGAGAGCCTTCCTGTCGAAGTATCCCCTGCCGGGCTTGTTGGGGTCATAGATTGCGCCGTACCTTCCGGCTCCTGGGCAGGTCGCGCTTTTCTCCGCCTCCTTCAGTATCTCAAGCACATGGCCGGCTATGTTGTCCCTTCTGTCTTCCAGCCACCTGAGGAGCCCCATCTCATCCCCTCTTGAGCGGTCCATAACGAAACTTATCAAATATGCATTGGCAGGGTCATAGAGCCCGGGCTCCATATCCCCAAGCACAGCAGGCCCGACAAAGCCCTGCTCCCTTGCCTTTTCCGCTGCATTGGCAGGGTCATCTATTATCAGCCTTGCGAGCTTTGCAGCATCTCCGTAGATTGCCTCGCCGCCTGTCACTGTTGCCTTGTCTTTATCTACAGTGACCTTCTCCAGGCTGAAACCGCTGAATGCAAGCAGCGCGTCATTGTCATTCTTGTACTCACCAAGTATTTTTTCCATCACAGGGATGAATTTGGGCTGCGCTGCTGCGCGCATGTCAAGCAGGCCGAGGAACGAATTCTTCTCATGCAGCACTCCGACCTCTGTCCCGTCAGGCCTTCTGACCGCGATGTAAAGACCTGCTGAGCGCAGGTGCTTTTCAAGGTCAAGCCCCTCAAGCTCCTGCTTCTTCAGGTTGTCTATTACATTATCTACATAGACCGATGGTATGTAGCCTTCCTGCACTCCCTTCCACAAGAATGAGAAGACCTTCGGATGGGCAGAAAGGAAATCCATGGCTGCGTAGCCCCTTTTCTCTGTTTTTGCCCTTTCCTTCTCTTCCATGCGCATCCTTGTCTGCGGCTCTGGCATTATCGAGGTGTCTATCACGAATGCCTCTGCAAGAGCATCGCGGAAGTAAACAGCAATCCTGCGGCTTCTCCAGTCCTCTATGCGCATGTCGAACATGTCTGTTATGTCCAGCGCCTTCTTCCTCTCCTGGTCAAGAAGCGCCTGGACTGCATCTACAACATCAGCGTATTCCTTTGTCTTCCTCTTTCCTTCCAGGGTCTCAAGCACCGCAGGCACTGTTATCTTGTGCTTCTTGAAAATCTCTGCGAGCTCTTTCCTTGCTTCGGCTTTATCCTCTCCTGTCTTTGTGCGCACATCCTCCATAAGGCCGTTTATCTCCTGGAGGTCCTCGTCCATGAGCCTTCCGTCCTCAAGCACTTCGTTCAGCCTTCTGGGGTCTATCAGTATCTCCGTATTCTTCATGTATTCGTCCATGCGTTTTTCTGCATGCGGCTTGAGCGCTCTGCCTTTCGGGAAAGTGGTCGGTATATGAGTGAAGAACCTTGTGCCGTTCCCTTTGACCTGGACGCCTGTAAGGTGGTCCTTGAATTCCTCTATGATATCGTCCCTTGAGCTTTCAAGGAGCTTCTTGATTTCTCCTATCATGGCTGCGTTGAGCTGCCCTTTCCCTTCACCTCCGAACTGCTCTGTAATCTGGTCAAGGGCCTCTTCAAAGATTGCATTGATTTTCTGCTCCTGGCCTTTGCTGAATTCAGCAGCGCTGACTTCCCTGATGATAGCCTCTTCTGCATTCATTATTATCTGGCCGAATGGACGCCTTGCTCTTCCAAGTAGGATGTCACCGACCTCATCAGCAAAAGGACTTATGGAGGGTGATGCCTCAATGATGTCTTCCTTGAGGTCTTCGAACTCATCCCTGATATCCCTTACCAGTTCCGCCTGCTCAGAGCTCCTTCCGCCCATAATCCATTCAGCATTCGTTTCGCTGATTTCAATGTTGAAATCCCTCTTTGCAATCGCTATGCCTTCCCTTATCGTGCGTGCGCCTGTCATCTTTTCATAGAGCGGCTTCCAGATATTATCCTGCCCGTAATCTCCGAACACCATCCAGTATACAAGCGCCTGCGGTATGAATTTCGGGGAATTCACCAGCAGCGGCCTGGGTGAGCCTGTTTTCACAGTATCAATCAATGACCTTACGAAAGTCCTTCCTCCCCAGTTGGTTACCGGTTCCCATTCCCATATGAATTTTCCGAAGTTTCTGACCCATCCTTTTATCGTGGGGAGCATGGCCCTTGTGTCCTGCGCATATGTTCCTGCCTCAGCATCTGCCAGCTCATTAAGGTGCGCTGTCCTGGGGTTCAAAGAACCTGCGGCCGAGAAGTCGCTTACAAGCTCAGGCGCTCTTGCCTTGTTCACGAAACTCTCAACTGCCTTAAGCATCTCAGGCATCGGAGTGCCCTCTTTTCTCATGGCATTCAGCATCTCATCAAGGGCCTCCCTGTTCATTCTTGCCGATTCTGCGATTTCTGCTTCAGCCACTGCACCTTCACGCACCTCCGGGGCCTCCCTCAATAATGCATCCCTGTAGGTTTTTGCAGCCTCTTCCCCATATGCCTTTTTTATTGCATTCTCAATCTGCGGCTGGTCTCCCATCAGCTCGCGCAGTGCCGCATCCATGTTACCCCCGGCTGATGTGCGCTGTCCAAGCCTCTTTTTCATGGACTCTACTACCGGATTGTTTTCAGTCGGGAGCTCCTCGACTCCGCGTCCCAGCCTCAGCCGCACTGCGCGGCTCTCTGCATAGACTGCTTCAGGGCCGTATACCGGCGTCTCGCCGCTTTCAAGCCGTGCAATGACAACCGCCCTTTCGGCCGATGTGAACCTGATGCCCAGCATCTGCTCTGCGCGTTCAAGGACAACCTTTCCGCGCTGTGCTTCAATAGCTTTCAGCGCCACTTCTGTATCCAGAGGCGTAATCTCTCTTCCAGAAAGGCTTTCCCTGTACTCCTCCACAGGTATCTTCGCGCGTTTCGCGCCCCTGGCGATGCCTGTCTCCAATCTTGTTATAAGCCGTGTGACACTGCCTTTCCCGATACGGCCGCGCAGCCCTTCATTTGCCGCCATCCTTTCAAGCTGCGCCCTTATGTTGGGCCTTGCATAAAGCTGCCTTGCAAGCTGCGCAGGCGCTCTTCCCCCTCCTTCCTGCGTATAGCTGTCAAGCGCCCTGAGTATCTCCACGACATTTTTCTGGGCTGAGCGCAGCGTGTTCTCAAGCTGCACAGCCCCTTCCCTTGCCGCGTTAAGCTGTTCTGTTGCTTTCCTTATCTGCCGCGCGGGAGCTTCTTCGGCAATCAGCCTCTGCGTCTTTGCCTCCAGACCCTGCACCTTTGCACGCACTTCTGTTAGCCTTGCTTCGATAAGGGCCGGGTCTCCGGCAAGGTCAAGCGTGTTCTTGAATGCCCCGGTGGCCTGGTCAAGCGTCCCTTCAAGGCTCGGCGGCTCAGGAGCCTTTTCCAGCGCTTCCCTTTCTGCTATCTGCTCCCTTCTCCCTTCAAGAGCCTCTTCTACGCTTCGTACCGGCCTTGTCTCCCTGACTGCCCTGCTGACTCTTCCTGCGCCGCGCCTCAGCATGCCCGGGGCCTTCTCCATTATCACCCGCTGTGGTTCAGCCGGAGCCTCTGTTTTCGGAGGAGAAGGTCCTTTGGTTCCCTCTGCCATGGCTCTTACTTCGGGCATTCCTTTTACCATCTGCGGGCCTTCGGCAGCCTCTCCGGCCTTGGGAACCTCGCGCCCAACTACTGATAATTCTTCGTAATATCCTACCGCCATCTTCTGCTCTGCTGCGATTGTTTCAGGCGGAAGCGCATTCCTTATCTGGCTCTCTGCCTGCCCCCACATCCTGTGCGCGAGCTGGTTTGCCTCTCCTGTCGCCACATACTCCCTTATTGTCGGGTTCTTCAGCATGCCGTCTATGACATCCGCCACTTCAGGAGCCTCTGTCCTTATCCTCTCCAATGTTGCACGCGCAGAGCTTCTTTCCACCATCGCTGCACGCGCAGCCGCTGTTTCTCCTGCGACTGCGGTGTCAGGTATCATGAGCCCTCTGACCAGGTTGCGGAGCATTCCTCCATGGAGCAGTCCCGCGCTTTCGACTTCTCCTCTTGGGATAGGCGCTCCTCCCCTTGGGCCTTTCGGCGGAGTGGGCTCTGGCCTTGGCCCTAATTCCATCTGGCTTATCGCTTCTTCAAGAAGCCCTCTTGCATGCCCTGTCATCTCCCCTTTCTCAAGAGCGCCTCTCAATTCAAGATGCGTCACATTGCCTATCTTGGCATTCCTCAGCCCGGCTATAACTTCTGCCATCTCTCTAGGCAGGGTGTTGAGCTCTCCTTCAGCGTTTGTCCTTACTTTCACATCCCCGCTCCTCAGCCTTCTCAATAAGTCGAACAGTCCTTCAGGGCTGCGGTATCTTTCCGCAGCAGTCCTTGATGCTGCCTTGCTCGGCTCCATCTCGAACTGCGATTCTGCGACTTCAGGCACTCTAACTTCCTCAACAACGCTTTCAAGCTGCGCCCTTGCACCGACCCTTCCCCTTAATCTTGATATCTTCGCCCTCATTATTGCAGGGACCTTGGGACCGTACCTGTGCGCCCATGGGAATGCTGCAAGGAATGTGAGGAACAGCCCCTCCTTGTTCCTTCCTTCTTTGAATGCATCTATCGCATGGTATCCCATGTATACTGAGAATCCTACGCCTATCCCCATATTCGCATAATTGACTCCTGTAGCAATTCTTGTCAGCATTGCTGCGCGTGAAGTCGCCCCTGCACCTTCTGCTGCAAGAGCTGAAGTGCGCAGCATGCCTGCCCAGCCGGCAAGCCCCATAGATGCCACTATGCCGCCAAGCATAATCCATGACATGGCGCTTGTTGTCCCTGTCATCCTGTATTCTGTAATCAGGTTGTCGATGCCCATTGTCACGAATATGGCACCGCCGACATGCGGGTGCCCGCAGAGGATTGCCGCAAGGCCTGCGGCAGTGAGCCCGACCTGCCCTAAAAGCCTCCAGTCAGATACTGTCTCCTGGAGCTCTGCAAGCCTTGCATTGGCCTGCTCTATCTTTCCGGCTTCAACTAATTTCCGGATTTCTGTCTGGTCATCAACATAGCTGGTAAGGCTCTGGCTTGCTTCATCCGCAGGTGTGCCAAACACAGAAACCTCGATTATCCTTGCCCCTTTCATCGCGGTTTCCAGCTCTTCCCTGCTTCCTTTGCCCTTTATGATGCTGCTGAATATCGTTTCCTGCATTTTGCTGTAATTGTTATATCTGGACCAGTCAGGCTCTTTTGTCCATACGCTCTTGTCTCCTTTCATCAGCCTGCCGATGATGCTCAGACCGCGTGCATATGATTCCCTTCCCGACTTGGTGAACGGGGATGATGCGTTGACCGCATCATAGTTCGCAAGTGCGCCCACCTGCCAGTAGACCGCTTCCCTGAAAGCCTTTTCAGCATCATCGAGCTTCCCCTGCATGAGAAGATTCCTTGTCTTCTCAAGGTGCGGTATCGCCTCGTCAAAATTGATTTCAGCCATTGCGGAGACACGTCCGCCCAGAACTCTTCTGTATTCCTTGAACATTGAAAGCTGCTGGCTCACGAAATCATATGCAAGGGCTGTCCTGCTCTCTTTCTGCGCGAATTCAAGGAACGGTGAAATATGATGGAAGTTAATATCTGCCTCTGTGTTCTCTATTCCCTCCATATCCTTGAGCAGCTCTCCCATATAGCCTGAATACTGCACAAGCCCTTCCATCCTGCGGAATTCAGCGCTATCCTTTTCGCCGTAGTTTGCTACCAGTGCTTCATGAATCTCCTTCAGTGTAGGGCCCACAAAGACCTGGACGCGTACGCGCCTCCCTGTTGTGGGCATGACACGCTCCTCTGTCACATATTTGGGCGGCCTTTGCCTGTTCACCTGCTCTGTGAGCTCTGTCCAGATTTTCTCCCCTTTGTCGTAGTCTCCTCCTGCATAGACCTGGGTGACGTATGTTCTGTAGCTGTCCATCAGCGACTGCTGGCCCTGCCTCAGCATGCCCCTTGCCTCTGTCACTGCCCTTCTCCTCTCTGCCCTTCCGGTGACAATCGACAGCCTGTTCCAGAAGCGTGCGTTCAGCCTGTCGAACCTTCTGGCCTGCCCGTTCAGGGCAGCTGCCCTAAGGTCCTCGAAACGCTCTGCAAGGGGCTTGGCCCTGCCCCTTGTTGTGACAGTGTCATTGACGTTTTCAGCTTCATATGAGCGGATTGTCTCAAGGTCTATCTCGCCCTGAATCTCCATTGTCCCGTCTTCCTTTGTCCTTCCCAAAGGAAGCTTTCCTGCCTTCACTCCTGGAGCAAGGGATTCCTTTCCATAGTAAACATCGCGGAGCCTCTCGTAATCAGCAAGCAGCAGCTGTGTGTTCGCCATCCTTTTTGTTCCCTGGTCAAACATCTGCGCTGCGGCGAAATGCTCATCATGCGTCTTTGCCCTCATCTCAAGTTCCATAGCCTGGAGTATCTGCTCTCCCCCCTGCCTGTAGCCCCTTGGGATTCCTTTGTAGGGCCTGATGCCCATGCGCGGCTCTTCCTCATAGCCTTTTGTGAGCAGCGCGTATCTCCACCCTTCTTTCTTTGCTTTCTGTATCACTTTGCCTTTCCGCTTTATCGTTTTCTGCGCTTCACCATAATAGTCCCTTACGTTCTGCAGCAGTGTGTTTGCGCCTACGAAATCCCCGTCTCCGGCCCTTCTCCTTGCTGCATCGAGTGCATTAAGCACCGTCTCCTGGCCTATCTCCCTTTTCTTCGCGAGATTCTCAAGCCTGTCAGCCTCTCCGCCCACATAAGCTGTCTGGGACAGCTTGAAGCTTTCTGTGAACGTATCTTCAAATGCCGCTTTTCCTGCGGCCATCGACGCCATGGCTTTTTCCATTCCGCTGAGATATGCTGTATCCTCATCCGCGACTTTCAGGACAACCCTTCCCTTTCTTTCAGCAAGCCTTTCCGCAGAGTCGACATACATGCCGAGCATTGTGAGTGCCTTCCCTGCGCTCTCAACATCCCCTCTTTTCGCAGCCTTCCTTGCGTATGCGAACATCTTCTCTATGGTCTTCTTCTGGGGGGCCATGCCCTTTCTCCAGTCCTTTGTCGCTTTCTTGAAATTATCAAGCTCCTCGCTGACATTGTAGAAAACGAGCCCGCTGTCAAACAATCTGCTTCCGTCCTTTCCTTTGATTTCCTCATCAAGCGCCTGCTCTATGAGCTCTATGCCTTCCCAGGATTTCCATTTGTTCTGCTCAAGCTGGTCCATGTAATAGGCGAGCATGTTGAGAATCCTTCTGCTTCCTTCACCGTCTCCATCGGCAAGCCTCTCCCTTGCGACCGCTGCTGCTTTCTTGACACGCTCTCTCTTCGGCGCTGCCTTCCCTTTCCTCAAAGATTCGTATCTCTCTGCTTCAATGAGCATGGATGCTGCTTCCAGCTGGGTTGAGAACATGCTCAGCATGGCAGGGCTGGGCTCTCTTTTCTTTGTCAATATGTTGCGCATCTCCAGGTAATTGGAAAGATAGTCCATCGCATCCCTGTTCAGCTCCCTTGCAGCCTGCTGGATAAGGCCGAGACTTATTGCAAGGGCTGCCCTGTTCCTCTGCTCCTCGTTTATGGCATTGATAGCCAGCTGTCCGAACCACTGCGCTGTGTCTTCCTTCACTTTCTTCCTTTTTCCGCGCAGCTCTGCTGCAACAGCATCAAGTTCATCAAAGCGCTCTTCCCTGCTCTTGGGCATCTCCCTCCCTGTCGTCATGAGATAGCTTGTCGTGAGTCTTGTGATTTCTGAATGGCCAAGCGTCTGGCCTTTCTCAAGCCTCTTTATGGCATTGCTGAGCTGCCTCATCAGGTTCCGCACATGCTCCCTCACCTGGTCGCTGGTCTGCATGTCCACAAGGGCTTCCAATTCCTTTCTCCAGGTTTTGAATACACCTATATTCATGTCCCTGAACTGTTTTGCTATGAGCGTGAGGTTTGCCTCGAATTTCTCAATGGATTTGTTGTCCTGGGCTTCAAGTGCAGGAGAATAAGCGAGCCCTTTCTCAGCCTGGTCCGCTCTTTCGACCAAAGAAGCCGCCGCAGCACTTGCTTCCTGGCTTACGAGGGGGTCATCTATGCTGTAGATGTCTTTGTTCTCTGCAAGAAGTGCTCCCACCTTGAGCATGTATCTTGAACGTGCTGCATTCTCTGTCCCTACATCGAGCACCGAAGCCTCAAGTGCGCTGTATATCCGGGGCCTGACGTTTTCAGGCTCTACGCCTTCAAGCTCCACATTCTCAAGGACGCTGGATGTGTGGAGCTGCGCTTCCAAAGCAGCCACTTTCCTTAGGGCCTTCACCTGGTCTGTTGCTTCTACAAGAAGATGCACGGCACGGCCGAGCCTGCCCTCTTTGCCTGCCTCTTTTGCTGCCTTTATGGTGTTGTTTATCAGGACGAATTCATTCTCAAGCCTTTCCCTGAACTCAGGAGTCAGGCTTTTCTTCATTTTCTCCAGGGTTTCCCCTACCTTCTCCGCATACTGGTTAACATATTCTATTGTCGCCTCATCAGGGCGTATCTTTATGTCCTCGGAATATTCCCTCAGCTCACTTACTGCACTGTTCACCTGGTCAAGGGAGTACTGCATCTCCCTCATCTGCTCCTCCTCAAGACGCCTTGCGGGAACAATCTTTATCGGTATCCTAGGCTCCTCCTCTTTCTTCTTTTCTTTCAATAACGGACCTCCTCCCATCAGCTCACCTTATGAATAATTCCTGCAGATAATCACGAAATCCTGCAGCCTTCTCAGCCTCTCGCCGTCCTTGTCTCTCTGCCCTTTCAAAGCACTTTTCTGCCATTTCAGAAGCTCCCCATGGAATCTCCTTATCTTCTCTATCTGGGGCTCCATAGCATCGTTCTTTATCTTTGAAGCATCCCATTTCGCAAGGAACTTTTCAATAGAAGTTATGGTGCGGCCTGCACGTTTTATTGTCTCTTTCTCAACAGAAGAAATATCGGTTTTTACAGGGACTTTTTTCCTATCGGTCTTTTTTGAAGGTTTTTTCTTAGCCATAGAGGAGCACCCCCTGTAAAAGTATGGCGCTCCAGCTTTATAAATTCTTGTTATATGGATATCTCTATGTGGATTTCCACAATTAGAGGTAAAAAATCAGTAAAAATAAGGAAAAAAAGGGATTATTCTCCCTGCTCTCTCAGGAATTTCACTACGTGGTTCTTTATGCTTCTTCTTGCTTTTCTCCTGTCTGTGACCTCGACGTTCAGCTCACCGCCTTCGGTGCTCACTTCAAGTCCGTAGCTCCTCCTCTTCTGTGCGCTGCGGGTGTCGTCTGCCGTGAGGAACCTGTAGAGCTCCTCCTTTATGGCCTGCCTGGTCTTTTCCTGGTCCCCGCCGTAGGCGTTCTTTGCCAGCTCTCCGTCTCTTCCTTCATCCGCGAAGAGCCTTTCTATTGTGCCGCTCACAAGGCCGTTGAAGGTCCCTTCCCCTTCATAGAACCTCTGTATCTGGCTCACCGGGGTGCCTTCTCCTGTGGCCGCAGTCCCTACGCTGTGGAAGATTTCCCTTTCCACTATGTATCCTGCGCTGATGGCCCAGGCCGCACGCGTTCCCATGGTCTCTCCGAACGGGCTGTAGTCAGTGACGTCTCCGCCTGCCCTCTGGTATTTCAGAAGCTCCTGGATGAAGTCGTCAAGCAGGGTTACTTTGAGCCTGTAGGTATCGCTGCCTGCGAACTGCTCAAGCAGGTTCCTGATTCTCTCATTGGTGGGCGACAGGAGTGTATATGCCGTCTCCTCAGAGAGCCTGAGTTCTGACAGCTGCTCCACGAGCCTGTCCCGCTTGTACTCCTCTGTGATGTCAGTCACCCATCCCTGTGTCCTTCCAAGCGCCAGTGCTGCATTGAACTGAACCTCAAGTTCAGCATCTCCCAGCCTGTCACGCCTCGGGTCAACGTTCGGATATGCCTGCTTTATGTTCTTCTCCATTGACAGGAGGAATGCATCCCTGTGCTGAGGCTC
>Ga0180438_10007774_pt1 | contig 13835 bp, 17 predicted proteins | sample SS_ome_12_FD_132455 | JGI IMG/M metagenome (GOLD analysis project Ga0180438, IMG submission 132455) | Hypersaline lake sediment archaeal communities from the Salton Sea, California, USA - SS_3_D_2 metaG | ecosystem: Environmental > Aquatic > Non-marine Saline and Alkaline > Hypersaline >... | reverse complement strand
CTGGCCTCCAGCGCGAAGATCATGAGCATCAGCCTTTTGGACTTTATCTGAATCGGAAAGGAATAGAACGTTGCGGTACCGTACGAGGGAAATGGGAATCGTCGAAGTTCAGGCCGATCAGACGTTCGATTTCACCTCGCCAATGCTCGGCTTCGAGTCGTTTCGGAAATTCGCCATCCTTCTGGACCCCTCGGCCGAGCCGTTCCACTGGCTGCAAAGCCTGGAAGACCCCGCGCTGGCTTTTCCGATCGTTCATTCGGAAGAGCTCAACATCCGCTACGCGGGAACGGAACACGCCCTGGACGCCGTCGGGGCGTCGTGCTGGGACGAGGTGGAGGCATGGGTGGTGGTCGTGATTCCTCGCGACGGCGATCAAATGCGCGTGAACCTACGCGCGCCGATCGCGGCCAACCGGCGGCGCGGCCTGGCCGGGCAGATTGTCGTCCAAGGCGATTATCCCGTCGGTTACGTTCCGGGGACGCATCTGGCCGCCGTGTGAAAACGGCACGCCGTTTGCCCGTGAGCATATGGCGGCTCGAAACGGCCCGGGAGTGCGCAAAAAGTCATTCCGGCGACGGAAAAACCATCAGCGACCTTCGTTGTCGGCGCCGTGCAAGGAAGCGGGTTCAAGCCAGGGAAGGCAAATGATATGCTGGTGCTCAGACGAAAACCGAATGAGACGATTCGAATCGGCGACGACGTTTGCGTTACCGTGATTTCGGTTGAGGGAGGAATCGTAAAACTTGGCGTGGAAGCGCCAAGCCAAGTCGCCGTTCACCGGGGCGAGATCTACGAGCGCATTCAAGTGGAAAACCGCATGGCCGCATCGGAGTTCCCGACACGGCTTTCAAGTCTCGCGGAGAAGTGGCGGGAGCGCAAGTCGCGCGGAAACCAAGGGGGGCAGCGCGGCCCGGAGTCGGCCCGGTGAAGCGCATCCTGGTCCTGCAACTGTTCCGCTTCGGCGATATCCTGCAGACGACGCCCGCCCTGTCCGCACTCCGCCGCGCACATCCGGACGCGAAAATATGGGCGCTCGTGCGCCGCCGTTTCGCCGAGGCACTTCGCGGAAACCCGGATGTTGACAACGTGATCGAATGGGACCCGGGGCCCGAGTACGACCGACTCGTGGCCGGCAAGCGTCCAAACGGCGAAGCGGCCTCAAGGCTCCGCGCTTTTCTGTCGCCGCTGCGAGGCGTTCACTTCGACTTGGTCTGCAATCTGACCAGCGATCTACCCAGTGCTGTGCTTGCCCGCCTCGTGAGAGCGAAGCAGGTTATCGGTCTCGCTTTTTGTCGCGACGGGGCGTACCGCGTGCGAAACAAGTGGATGAAGTATCTCTTCGTTACAAACGAAGCGCGTTGCCTGAATTCGGCCAACCTGGCCGATTGCCTTTCGATGGCGTGCGGGAGTGTCCCGGCGGATCGGCCCGTGTTGACGATAATGCCGAAAGACCGGAACGTGGCCGAGGGTATGCTGCGTGAGGTTTTCGAGGACCTCAGCCGTCCGGTCGTCGCTCTCCAGGCCGGCGCCAGCAAGGCTTACAAGCGGTGGCCGGCCGATCACTTCGCGACGCTCGGGACGCGTCTAATCGCGGAGGGGCGCAACATCCTTCTCTTGGGATCAACGGAGGAACGCGCTCGCAATCGGCGCATCCTCGCTCGCATGTCCGGCTCGGGCGGAAAAGCCGCCGACGTCGCCGGGCGCACTTCGCTCGCGGAACTGGGCGCGGTTCTGGAACGATGCCGCCTGCTCGTCTCCAACGACACCGCGACAATCCATGCCGCCGCGGCAGTCGGTACAACCTCTTTGACGCTCGTCTTCGGGCCGACGGGCGCGTTCGAAACCGCTCCCCTGGGCGAGGGAAACTTCGTCCTGGCGCCGGCGGCCGACTGCTATCCCTGTGATTGGAGCGATCTGTGCACGGACGTGCCCTGCGCCGACGTTCTCACGCCGGACATCGTCCACGCGGCGGCGACGTGTGCGATGAACGACGGCCTGGTCCCCGAAGAGTCAGCGGCGGATTGGCGCGACGCCGTTCTCTACGAAACCGGGACCATGCCCGACGGCTTGCTCGGTCTCCGGCCCGTGAATCGCTCGCAGCTTTCTCTGAAAGATGCGCTTCGCCTCGCCTATCGGGCTTACACGCTGAAACACTGGGTCGGCCTCGAAGCTCAAAGCGCATCGCACGCTGATCCGGGAACGTGGATCGCCGATGCGCTCGCCGATTATGGTTGCGACAACCCAAACGCGCTGAGCGAACTCCTGCGGGCGGCAGTCGGCGATTTTAGCGCGCTGGCGCAACTCGCGCGCCTTGGCATGCGGGCAGCCGGGGTCTTCGAAACGGCGCGCGTCGGACCGGAGAATCCTTCATACGGCCGACTGGCCGCGGCGCTCGGGCGTTTGGAAAAGCAGGTTCTCGACTTCGAGAGCAGCCCCGCGGCCGGAATGCTCGCCGCCGCCTTCCGCCATAACATCCGGGATATCGAGCCTGCTCCGGTTCAAAGGCAGGTCGCAACGCGCCGGAGGAACTACCTCGATCTCATGCATGGATGTGACTGGATGGCCGAAGGCCTAGAGAGTCTCTCCAATACGCTCAGCCCGGCTGGTCGCGCGGCCCCTGTCCGCGAGCCGGAAACGATAGGGAAATTATGACTCCCGATGAAAGACATAAAGCGGCGGAACCGAAGCGTCCGACGCTCAGTCTGTGCATGATCGTCAGAGACGAAGCGGCGATGTTGGGGGAGTGTCTCGAGAGCGCGGCCGGACTCGCCGACGAAATCGTCGTCGTGGACACGGGATCGGAAGACGGCACGCGCGAAATCGCCCGGTCGTACGGCGCCCGCGTAATCCGTTTCGTGTGGCGCGACGATTTCTCGGCGGCGCGTAACGCCTCGCTCGACGCGGCAACCGGCGACTGGATTCTCTGGCTGGACGCGGACGAACGGCTGCGAAAAGCCGAACACGACCGTCTGCGCGGCCTGATAATGAGCGGCTCCCATGACGCGTACCTTGTCCCCATCCTCAGCCCCAAGCCGAACGGATCGCAGGTGACAAGAGGCCACCGCTTGTTTCGGAAAGATCGCCGGGTGCGCTTCGCGGGCCGGGTCCACGAACAGATCGGCCCGTCGCTCGAGCGGGCCGGGTATCGTGTCGGAGCCGCGGACATCGCCATTGACCACTTGGGTTATAACCTTGCCGCCGACAAGCAACGCGGCAAGAACGCCAGGAATCTTCGCCTTCTCGAGTTGGCGCGAGACGAACGCCCTCGAGACGCCTACGTCCGTTTCACGCTGGCCCAGTGCTACATCGCGGAAAACCGGGACGCGGACGCCGAAGAGGAATTGAAGATTGCGCTCGGCGAATGCGACGGGACGCGCGTGGACAAGCCGTTGCCGCGCGATATCCGGGCTTCGGCGCAAAGCAATCTCGCGAGCATTGCGCTGAAACGCGGCGCCCATGTGGAAGCCTTGCGGCGAACGGCCGAGTCTCGGCATATCCTTCCCGAACAAGTCATGGCTCATGTGGTTGCCTATCAAGCGCACCGGGCATTGGGCGACGACTCGGCAGCCCTCGACGATTTGAGAGCCGCGGCCAGATTCCTCGAAATGCCTCCGCGGCACGGAGGCGCCGCCATCGAGCCGACGCTGGACCCAGCCGATCTCGAACGGCGCATAGCGGACTGCTGTCTTCGACTTGGAAGAACTGACGAGGCACGGGAGACTCTTGAAAAGACCCTCGCCGCGAGGCCGGACGAAACGGCGGCACTGGCCATGCTGGCGCGATGCGCGATCGCCGAGGGGAAACCCGACGAAGCGTGGACTTGGGTTGACCGCGCGTGCGCGGCTGCACCCGAAGACGAGTCGTTGCTCGATCTGGCCGCGTTCGTTCTGTTGAAACAGGGGCGATTCAGCGAAGCGGCCGACCGGCTGGCCCGGTTGTGCGTGCGTCGCCCGGACGATTTCGGCTTGCGGCGTCGCCTGGCCGGCGTCTTAATGAAGGCCGGAAAGACGCGCGAAGCCGCCGATGTGATGGCGTCTCTTCAGGCGTCCGGCTCGGCTTAGGTTGCTTCCCTTTTCGTCGGCCGCGCCGCGTATCCCTCCCTTTTCCTCCGCCGGAAATTTCCGTCCTGTCGGTCTCACGCCATTCCTGCAGCAAGCGCAGCCGATTTCCCAACCCCATTCATAGCAATACGATAAGCCCTTTCCTGCCCGCGTCTTTTTCCTCTCCTCGGCACGATTTTCCGGAATCGGAAATTTTTTCCTAAACCTTTTCGTGCCTTCCACGATCATTGCCTTGCCGCCGCTTGTTCGGACGTGTCCGCGGCCCCGATTCCAACTGCGAGAGGAGGTGAAAACCGGCGGGCGCCTTTTACGGCAGGGGACCGATGGCGGGACCGGGCCGGGCAAGTTGAGGCTGATGGCGCAGGCAGGGAAGTCTGCGCGACTACGAACACTCTATCGCGTACAGGGAGGTAGTGAAGATGAGTCTTACACGTGTTGCGACGAACGTCAGCGCGTTGAACGCGTTGAATGCGTTGAACCGCATTAACGACGATCTTGGCACGCGCCAGCTTCGCCTGGCGACGGGCAAGCGCATCAACAGCGCCAAAGACGACGCCGCCGGCTGGGTGATCGGTAAAGGGATGGAAGCCCATGCCCGCGGTCTCTCTCAGGCGCTGAACAACGTAGGCGACGCCCAGAGCCTCATCGGCGTCGCGGATGCCGGTCTGCAGAGCATCCTCGACATTCTCATCACGATGAAGGAAAAGGTCACTCAGGCCGCTTCCGACACGTTGGGGTCCAACGAACGTGATGCCGTCGAGTCTCAGCTCGATGACCTCGCCGCGGAAATCGACTCGATCGTCGCGCAGACGACCTACAACGGCGTCAGCCTGATTGACGGAACGTACACCAGCAAGACGTTCCAGATCGGCGCCGCGACCACGGACACCATGTCCGTCAGCATTGCCTCGGACCACAGCGCCGCGAGTCTCGCGGTGGCCGATACCGACCTGGATGTCAGCAGTTCCTCGGCGGCCAGCACGGCGCTGTCCAGTGTGAACGCGGCCATCACGACCGTGAATAGTACGCTGCGTTCGATCGGTTCGCTCGGCATGCGTCTCGAAGTCAAGAGCAATGCGCTTGCTTCGATCCTGTCGAACACCGAAGCGGCCAAGAGTCAGATTCTTGACGCCGACTTGGCGCAGGAGCAGCTCGAAGCCGTCAAGCTGCAAATTCTGCAACAGACTGCGACGGCCGCTCTGGCGCAGGCGAACATGGCGCCGCAGGTCGTGCTGTCGTTGTTCTAAACCGTACCGTAGCGATCCGGGCGGGCGGGATAATCCCGCTCGCCCGGCCGTGCCTTCCGACCCTTTGACGTTGTCCTGGTCAGACAGGGTGTCCGGGGGCGGCTCGCTCGGCCGTCCCCGGAATTGCCCGCGGTGAGAGAGGCGGGAAAAACAGCAAGTCGCTGGAAACATTCGGCCTCCTCGCCGCTTAACCTGTTGTTTTACAATGAGATAGGGCTAGGAAAAAGAGGCAAAAAACCTCTGAATCCGGCTAAAGGCAACGCTGTTACCGACGATGATAAGTGTGTCGTCCGGTAAGAGCGATACCTGCCGTTTAACTTTCTGAAAACAGGCCGGAAGGAGGTGAGCGCGGAGCCGTGGCGCCGGTTGCGTCGTAGGACGCGCGGGCGCATGTCTCAACCGCGGGCAAGGATGCGCGCGGACGTTTCTGAAACAGGGAGGTTATTTGTCATGAGTCTGACCAGAATCGCGACCAATGTCAACGCGTTGAACGCACTCGATGCGCTGAACAAGGTCAACAAGGAACTTGGAACGCGTCAGCTTCGGCTGGCGACCGGCAAGCGCATCAACAGCGCGAAAGACGATGCGGCCGGATGGGTGATCGGTAAGGGCATCGAGGCTCGCGCTCGCGGCCTCGCACAGGCCCTGAATAATGTGGGCGACGCGCAGAGCCTCTTGGGCGTCGCCGACAGCGGCCTTCGGAGCATCTTGGACATTCTCATCACGATGAAGGAAAAGACCACGCAAGCGGCCTCCGACACGCTCGGCGCGAACGAGCGCGACGCGATCGAGTCGCAGCTCGACGACCTGGCCGCGGAAATTGATTCGATCGTCACGCAGACCTCTTACAACAGTGTGGCGCTGATTGACGGAACGTACACGGACAAGACGTTCCAGATCGGTTCGGAAACGACCGATACCATGTCCATCAGCGTGACCACGAACCATACTGCGGCCAGCCTTGCGGTGAGCGACGCGGACCTGGACGTCAGTACGTCCACGAATTCCGCCTTGGCAATGGGCAGCATCAACGCAGCGATTACCACCGTGAACAGCACGTGCCGGCAGATCGGGTCTCTGGCCGCCCGGCTCGAGGTCAAGTCCAACGCGCTGGCTTCGATCATCTCGAACACGCAAGCGGCCAAGAGCCAGATTATGGACGCCGACTTGGCCCAAGAACAGCTCGAAGCCGTCAAGCTGCAAATTCTGCAGCAGACGGCGACCGCGGCTCTGGCGCAGGCGAATATGGCGCCGCAGTCCGTGCTGGCGCTGTTCAACTGAGCAAGAACCCAGTGAGTAGTCCGCCGGCGGGGAGCGGGATTCCGGCCCGCTCCCCCACCCGGTGGAACGAGGAGTGTAAAGCATGAGCACCCCAGCTATGACGATGCCCAGGCGCGGCCAGGCGTATATCAAGGACCAACTGGCCGGCCTGTCCTCCGTCGAACTGCTCATCAGGGTCTATGACGTCGCCATCGCCAGCTGCAAGGCCGGCGATGCGCAACGGCTCAGCCGCGCGCTTGTGGAGCTCGTCGGCGCGTTGAATTTCGAGCATCGCGAGATCGCGGTCGGTTTGTTCCGGATGTACAACTACTGTCTTCGGAACGCCAAGCAGGGACGCTTCGACCTCGTCGAGCCGGTCCTGGTGGAACTGCGGGACGTCTGGAGCCGGATCGCTGATGAGCGGAAAGAGTAGTTCCCGGACGTGCGCGGCGCGCGAGAGTGCGCGCCGCGCGCGCTTCGGCTTTCGATAGAAGAGAGGACCGGCCATGGCCAGTGTGTCAAGCCTGAGCAGCAGCTCTCAGCTGTACAGCTTGATCTCGCAGCTCATGACGCTCGAGCGGCAGCCCATCTACAAGCTGGAAGCGAAGAAGGACGACCTGCAAACGCTCAACGGCATCTACACAGACGTTAAGACCAAGCTGACCGCGCTTCGATCCATCGCAGAGGACATCATTGATCCGCTGGCGTCGGATCTCGACACGCGCTCGGTCGCCAGTGCCGACGACGCCGTCGTGACGGCTACGGCGACAACCTCGGCGGCCTTGGGGTCCCACTCCATTTTCGTGACGCAACTCGCCAAGCATCACACCATGGTCACCGATCAGATCACCAGCGCGGGAACGGACCTGCGGACGACGCTGGGGGTGGGGGACCAGACGTTTTCCATCACCGTCAACGGAACCGCTACTGAAGTGACGGTTACCATTGACGCCGACGACACGAACGAGGATATCCTCGCCGCCACAGCAAGCGCCATCAACACGGCGATGGCAGACGTAACGGACGGCGTTACCGCCAGCGCATTCAGCGACACGTCGAGCACCTCCAAACTGGTCCTTCGTAGCGACAGCACGGGGACCGACTACAAAATGGACCTTGACGATGTGTCCGGCAACCTTCTGAACAAGCTTGGAATTGACAGCGAAACCACCGCCGCGAATGATACCAAGGGCGGCTATATTTACGCGGATGCTGAGCTTGATGCGATATTCGAACTCGACGGTGTCAGTATTACACGGTGCAGCAATATCGTAGATGACGTGCTCACCGGGGTAACCTTCACGTTGAGCAGCCACCAGGAATCGGGCGACGAGGCCGTGGACGTAACCGTCAGTCGGGACACCAGCGTTATCCGCGAGACCGTCGAGGATTTCATCGAAAAGTACAATGACGCCCTGGGATACCTGCAGAGCAAGACGGCGGTCGACTCGACCGGCGTGCGGCAACCGTTAAGCAACGAATACATCTACCGAAGCCTGATCGGCTCCATGCGGACGATCGTCGGCGGAAGTTTCAGCACGGGTTCTACAGATATCACCATGCTGTCCCATCTGGGGATCGAGATAGACAGCACGGGCCAACTTTCCCTTTCGGACACCGATGAGTTCGACGACGCGATGGACACCGACGCCGCTGCGGTCATCGAGTTGTTCAAGGGCGCGAGCGGACTGGCGACGCAAATTGACGACCTGCTGGAACCCTTCGTGGAGACGGGGGGATACATTGACAATAACAAGACGAACGTCAGCGACAAGATAGACAGCATTGACGAGTCCATCGAGCGCCTCGAGGAACGTATGACGAAGAAAGAGGCGCGCTACATCGCGCAGTATTCCCAACTTCAGGAAACCATGGCGCTCCTGTCGGCGCAACAGAGTTTCATCACGTCCATCATGCAGACCATGGGATGGCAGTAGATTTGTTATAATGCCCCGCCGCGGGAGTTGGATAAATGAAGCAATCCGGCAAGAACGGATCGACGCGCGCACGGTCGAACAAGAGCGAAGCGAACGACGCCCGCGCACGGTCTCTCGTGCGGGACCTTCGCTCGCTTCGCCGCCTGGCCGGACAGCTCCATCGCCGCGCCGCGACGGCCGACGAACACAGGCTGCGCGCGATCATGGGAAAGCGCGAAGCCCTGCTCGAAGCCATTCGTGACCGCGTCGAGTCGGCCGACGAGACGGCGGACCGTGAGAGCTTCGCCGCGCAACTCGACGCCAGTGCTGCGGAAAAGGAGGCGATTGCCGAGACGGTCAGGGAAATCGCCGTATTGGATAGCGCCGCGGAAAAGATACTGCGGGACCGCGCCGAGGAATTGGGCGCGGGCATCCGGAAACTCAAGGCCGGCAAAAAATCGAGGGAGTCTTACAGACAATGGACATGAAGGGAATTGACGGCACCCCGCCGAAGGGAAACATGTCGAACATCGAAGGCGTTGGCAAGAGCGACGAGAAACAGGCGCAAGACGCCAAGAAGCCGGGTCAGGGCGATCGGGTCGAGTTGTCCGACCAGGCGCGCCAGCTTCTCGACGACGCTGAGGACCTCGGCTCCGCCCGCGACACCGTGATGGACGCCGCGCGCAAAAAGTTGCTGACGGGCGACCTGCTGAATAAGGACGCCCTTCGCCGGGCCGCCGAGAAGTTGTTGGATTCCGGCGACCTCGATAAGGCCGGCGACGCATGAATCCGCGTTCGCCATCCGCCGTCCGCCCGCGCCGTCCTTTCATCGGCGTGCGATTCCGGTGCTGCGGCGCGTATGCCCGTGTGTATCTGAACGCCGCCGGAACCGCATACGAGGGCCGCTGTCCGCGGTGTCTCAGACCCGTGCGCGCGGTCGTTGGGCCCGGCGGAACCGACGCGCGTTTCTTCGAGGCGATTTAATTAAGAATGTCCTCCGCCCTCTCATGCGCACTGGCCGTCTCGGCGAGCCTGCTGGGGCAGGTGGCGGGAACACCGTACGAACCCTCCGACATGGATTACAGGCCCACGGTTCTCGTGCGCGACTTCGCGCATCCGGGGCTACCGGCCCATCGGGGCGAGCTCGCCGCCGAAGTCGTCGCCGCCGCGTTGGAAACAGGGGGCCTTCTCGCCGTTGTTCGGCCTCAATACAAAACGGGCACGGAATGGGACGGACGCGGTGGCGCCATTAAGGTTGACGACATCCAACGGGACGGTCAGGGCCAATGGAAGGAAGACGCCGTGGACATCCACGGCGGGGGCGCGATACGCGAGGTGCGCAAGGAGGCGATCGTTCCGGATGCCGACTATGAAGTGACCGGAACCGTCTCGGCCGTCGGCGAGGTGTGGTGGGTCAAGGCGACGCTTCGCGATCGTGCCGAGCGCAAGAACCTGAAGACGTTTTCGGAAAAGGGCGAAGGCGACCGGGCGCTCTTCGATGCCGCGGCCATCGTCGCGAGCGAGATGCAGGCCGTTTGTGCGCGGCGTGTCGCCGCGCATCGGTCCATGGCCGTCCTGCGCATGGTGCGCCGCCGACTGCTGCTGCCCGAAGTCGCCGCCGAGAAGCTGGAGGCATTGGACGCGGCCGTACCCAGCGCGCTCGAACCTGCCGCCGTGCGGCTCCAAATCGCGCTCGAAAGCGAGCCGCTCGATCGCCCCGGGGTCGCGGCGTGGGCGACAGAGGTCGTCGAGCGCCTCCGGCGCGCCGACTCGGGTGGACTGCGTTTCTTGGTCCGCCTCGGGACCGATCCCTATGACGCGCTCGCCGCTGGTCATCTTGCCGCGGGCAACGCGGAAAAGGCTGCCGCCGTGCATCGCGAAGCCGTTCGTGTCTATCCCGGCGACCGCATGCCGCACTGGCGGGCGCTGGCGGAACTGGAAGCCGATCTCGGCAATGTTCCTGAAGCTTCTGCGGCCTATGAGTATTATCTGGAACGGGCGCCTCTCGACGCGGATGTCGTTCTCGCCTACGCCGCCTTCCTCGAAGCGAACGGACAGAAGGATAAAGCCGCCGCCCGCCTCCAGACCTTCCTCACCCGCGCCCCTGAATCCCCTCGCGCCGAGGAATTCAAGAAGCGCCTCGCCGCTCTTTTACCTTGAGCGCCGCTTTCGCCGCCGTACCTGGTATTCCATCAGCCGGCATTCGATGGGACCGTTGAACAGCCGAATGCGCCGGTGCGGCCGCAGGCCGATCCGGTCCACGAAGTCCAGGCTGCCCGACAGGATGAATGCCTTGTACCCGGCGTAACGCTCCTTCAGAACCGTTCCGATCATTCGATGGAACTCGTCCATCTGTTGCACCGCGATGCGCTCGCCATAGGGAGGATTCATCACCAGCGTGCCGCCGCGCGGCGGGTTCGTGTCCTCGAACGCCTTGCACTCAATTCGCACGGTGTCCTCCAGTCCGGCATTCTTCACATTCTGCATCGCAACCTGAACGGTATTCGGGTCCTTGTCCGAGCCGACGATCTCGAACGGAACGCTTCGGATTTCCCCGCGTTCGGCCTCGTCGAACACCTGCCGGTAGAGCGCGGAGTCGAAGTCCTTCCAGCGTTCGAAGCCGAACTGCTTTCGGAACATGCCGGGCGCGATATTGCGCGCGAGAAGGGCCGCTTCGATCACGAACGTGCCCGAGCCGCACATCCCGTCCACGAACGGCGATTTTCGGTCCCAGCCCGTCAACTGAATGATACCCGCGGCAAGGACTTCGTTGACCGGCGCGATGTTCGTCACCGTGCGGTACCCGCGCTTGTGCAGCGAATCGCCGGACGCGTCCAGGTAAATGGTGGCGATGTTCCGGTTCATGTGGAAGTTCAGCCGCAGGTCGGGATCGTTCAGGTCCACCGAGGGCCGGACGCCCGTGTTCTCGCGGAACTGATCCACGATGGCGTCCTTGGCCAACTGGGCGACGTACTGCGAATGCGTAAAGGTCGAGTTCGTGACGACGGGATCAATCGCCAGCGTGCCGTCCTTGTCGAGATGCGTTGACCAGTCCACGCGCTTGACCTCGTCGTAGAGGTGCTTCTCGTCGGTCACATTGAACTTCTTGACGCGCACGAGAATACGAATGGCGGTCCGGCAATGGAAGTTCGCCGCGTACAGAACGCGCCTGTCTCCTTTGAAGAGAACGATGCGGTTGAGCGGGCGGACGTCAGCCGCTCCGAGGACGCGGAGTTCATCCGCGAGGATGGGCTCCAATCCCGTCAGCGTCTTCGCGACCATGTTGAATTGAGTCTGCATCGCGCTTCAGCCCGAATCATTCGCCACCGAGACACCGAGGACACTGAGAACCGCATTCCCGATTGATTTGTTTGCATTCGCATGCGGGCGGGATTCGAGAGTTTGTTTGCGTTTGCCGTCACGAAAATCGGTCATCATTCGCTGTCTCCGTGTGCTCTGTGTCTGTGGCCAGCCGTTCCGTTCTTCATGTATAACCGGCGCACAGTTTACCCCAAAGACGGTTCGGCGTGGAAGCGTAACCTCAAAGAGACCGCGCGGGCCCCTCAATCAGTCATCCTGAGCGAAGCGAAGGATCTTTCTGTTTTGTGCACTCATGGCCTTTTCCGCTTCGAGCGATTCTTCGCTGCGCTCAGAATGACTTCCTCCAGCGGCCTGTCAGAGAGGGAAGGAGCGGCAGGCTATTCCAGCCGGATAAACGAATCGGTATCCGGCGACCAGCCCGGCTCGCGCGCGAAGATGTTGTCATTCGGGTCGTGCGAGCAGAACGGGGCCTCTTCCCAGGTTATCGCCCCGTCCGCATACAGAACGTTGTATCCGGTTTTTCCCCCTTCGGCATGATTCTCCGGCATGTCAGCCGCGATTATGAAACGCGGCGAGGGATTGGCTGCGCACCTCCAGGTGTAACCGTAGTGACAGCGTTCTCCGGACAAGGCCGAGTCGGCGGGGAATTGAGCCCCCATATGTCTTTTTGCCCAGCTTGACCGCACGTAAGGGCATTGAAACGGCCTCGCGGACAGGAAGTAATCCGGATACAAGATCGCCAGCGAATACAGCGGACCGCGTTCGTCATAGGGCATGTAGCCCTCATTGTTCTGCCGGTAGGCCCAGATCGCCTTCCCGATCTGGCTCAAGTTCTCTTTGCAGACATGTCCATATCCGGGGGAATGTATGGAAGAAAGGTAGACAGGCCCCAAGAAGACCACCGCCGTGAGAATCCCACCGACAAGCCATATCCATATGCAAACGGATCGTCCCGGGAATAGCAGGCACAGGCCGAACAGCCCGATGCCGATTGAGACCAGCTCAAGCAGTCTGCCGTAAGACTGGAACTCGCGATAGACCGACCTACACATCGCAGAACCCGCGACTCCGCCCGCGACGGCCAGCAGAACAACCAACACCCCCACAGCGCGCGACATTTGCCGGCTCATTCCGTGCCCTCCTCCGCCAAGTCAGTGTCTACAGAAGCCTCTCACCGCGACCGGTAACGCCCTGTCGGCTAATCGTCTCGTTCGACGATGTTTTCGAGCGACCTGATCAACGAAGGCAAGTCTGTTGTGACCGTATCCCATAGCAGTTCCAGATCAATCACGTCGTAGCCGTGCACCAGCCGGTTGCGCATACCAATGATCTGAGGCCAAGGCACGTCCGCGTACTTTTGCCGAGCGGAGGAGGAAATGCGATTGGCCGCCTCACCGACGATTTCCACCAAACGCGTCAGAGCCAGTTGCAGGACGCGATCCTTCGCCAAGTCCTCAGCGCTTCTCTTGCCCAGCAGTTGGGACGCCTCGCGCGCGTGGCTCAACATGTCGTTCAGGCTGACGCGGTCGTCATGCCTGCTCATACTGCACCTCCGCCGCGGCCAATACTTCGTCTCGAAAACGTGGATTGAGGCCTTTGGCCGTGTGAATTTCCGCTTTTTGTCCGAGCAGTTCTCCGAGTTCGATCTCCATGCCGGCCAACGTGATGAACCCCACGCGCGCGTCCGGCTCGAAGTCCACCAGCACGTCAACGTCGCTGTTGGGCGTGAAATCATCGCGTGTCACCGACCCGAACAACGCCAGGCGGCGAATCCGGTTCCGCTTGCAGAACGCAGCGATCTTGTCCTTCGGTACGGCGATTTGTACGCTCATGTCCGTCCCTCCGCAGTCACGCGCCGCTTCGCCCTCATTCTCCCTGTTTCCCAGGGGCGAATCAAGTCCGGTCTTGCCGCCAAGTCACAACGTCGTAAAGGGAATGGCATATGAACTGAGTGCAGCATACCTTCTCTGCGGCTTCGCCCGTCCTGAGCGGAGTCGAAGGGCGCCTTTGCGTGAGGCAATCTGTGCCGG
>Ga0180438_10007773_pt1 | contig 13838 bp, 17 predicted proteins | sample SS_ome_12_FD_132455 | JGI IMG/M metagenome (GOLD analysis project Ga0180438, IMG submission 132455) | Hypersaline lake sediment archaeal communities from the Salton Sea, California, USA - SS_3_D_2 metaG | ecosystem: Environmental > Aquatic > Non-marine Saline and Alkaline > Hypersaline >... | reverse complement strand
TGGACAACTGGTGCTTAGTCGGGACGTGCTCAGATGCAGCCTTCTTTTGTTTCTTCGCCAAGAGTCAGAACCTCTCTATCTACAAGATTTTCTTTGTTGCGGTCACTATGATAACATATTGACAGAAGTCATAGCGACGGGGTGTAGCGCAGCCTGGTAGCGCACCTGAATGGGGTTCAGGTGGTCGGTGGTTCAAATCCACTCACCCCGATTCTTGATTTCAGAACTCGGGTAACGGACTGATTTTCTGATACATGGGTTCTACGCTAACCACTTCACGATGGACTGGATTGGGTCTCTTTGTTACACTAGCAGGTCGTCGTCGTGAGGCGGGAGTAATCCTCGAAGAGCTTCTGGCGGGCTCGGTTAGAGAAATCGAGAGACCCCTGCTTGTGAAGGAGGGTGTCCGCAGGCCACAAGGTGTGATTTGGAACTAAGAGCTTATATTGTCCGCCGCCTGCTACTTCTTATCCCGGTCCTGTTTGGAGTGACCCTGTTTATCTTCGGCGTTACCATGTTCTTCTCGCCGGGACAGCGCGCGACTCTCTATGTCAGCACTCCGCAGCAAATGCGTGATCTGCCCTCTGTCATAGAGCAGTATGGTCTTGACAGGCCGTTCTTCATGCAGTACGGCACCTGGATTGGGCAGGTGTTCAGGGGTAACCTGGGCTGGTCAACTGTGGTCTCGATGCCCGTTGCTAGGGCTATCTTACATTACCTGCCGGCGTCACTGGAGCTCGCCATATTCGCCACGCCGGCTATCATTCTGATCGGCATTTTCTTCGGTACTAGGGCCGCGGCCCACAAAGATAAGGCTGTTGACCATAGTAGTCGGGTAGTTGCTATTCTCGGCTGGTCACTGCCGACCTTCTGGCTGGGTCTGCTACTGATGATGGTCTTCTACGGCTACTTCCGCGGTCTTCTGCCGCCGGGGCGATTGACCATCCCGAATGAGGTTGTGGTTACGTCCGCCGACTTCATGCGCTACACTCGCATCAACACGCTTGATGCCGTCCTCAATCTTAACGGGCCGGTCCTTCTGGATGCCTTGAGACATCTGATCCTGCCCGTACTCACACTTTCGGTCGTCAACATGGCCTTCATCATGAGGCTGATGCGCTCCAGCATGCTGGAGTCCCTGGGCAAGGGATACATTCTCACCGCCAGGGCCAAGGGGCTTGAAGAAAAGGTAGTCGTGAATAAACACGCCCGCCGTAATGCTCTGATCCCGGTGATAACCGTATCCGGTTATGTGTTTGCCGGCCTGGCAAATGGCGTGGTTATTACCGAGACCATCTTCAGCTTTAAGGGCATCGGTTGGTGGGCCGCGCAGGCGGCGGTTCGTCTGGACATATCATCGGTCCTGGGCTTTGCACTCTTCAATGCCGTCTTGTTTGTGCTGGTTAACTTGGTGGTGGACATCCTGTACACCCGCGTCGACCCGCGCGTAAGGCTAGGAGGGGTAGTGCAGTGAGCGACTGGGAATTCATGCCACTCCGTCTTATCAGGAGTCCGCTTCCGTTTGTGAAAATCATGATGGTTGGCGTCTCTGGTATCGTGACCTGCTTCGCTCCTCCCATTTATAACTGGTTCAACGGTGAAGGCAGTGGTTATCCAAGAATCAGCTTGGCAGTTCGTCAGCCGAGATAGCCTATCAGTTTGCGGCTGCTGTTCGGGTGGCGCAGTTTGGTCAGCGCCTCTTTTTCAATTTGGCGTATCCGCTCCTTGGTGAGGGATAACTCTGTGCCGACTTCGCACAGAGTCCGACTGCGCTCATTACCTAGTCCATACCTTAACTCAATGACCCGACGCTCCCGCGGCGTCAGCGACTCCAAAGTCCTGTTCAATTCTTCGCTGAGCAGGCTCGTGGTGGCGTGCTCTTCAGGCTGCAGAATCGTCTGGTCTGCGATTAAATCACCAAGTTGGCATCCATCTTCCCCAACCGGTGTATCCAATGAGACAGTCCCGCCGGAAATCAACTCAAGCAGCACCTTTATCTTCTTGGGCGGCAGTTGCGTCTCGGAAGTCAATTCTTCTTCAGTCGGCTGGCGGCCAAGCTTCTGGGCTAGACTATTCCTTGCCTTACCTAGCTTCGTCAGCTGCTCAATCACGTGTCCTGGCAGGCGCACAGTACGTGACTTGTCGTTAACCGCCCTGTTGACTGCCTGCCAGATCCAGGGAGTAGCATAGGTACTGAACTTGGTGCCCCTGCGGTGGTCGAATTTCCGCACCGCCTGCATCAGCCCGATATTGCCCTCCTGAATCAGATCGGGCAGAGGCACGCCCCAACCGCTATGTCTCTTGGCCACGCTTACCACCAGGCGTAAATTGGCTTGAATCATACGGTTGCTTGCCTGGCGTGCTCTTTCCTTTATCCGCTCAAAGTGCTGGGCAATTTCTGGGCGATGTACTTCCAGTGTGTCACGGAATTCCGGCGACTGTAGCAGCTCGCCAAGTTCGGCAAGTGAAATTCTCGGGCCTGCCTCTTCCACGATGTCCCAGGGTATCAGTCGACTGTCCCGCGACAACTCAATCATGCCCTCCTCTGTTGTAGTTGCACTCTCCCCTGTCATTTCGGCCATAGAATCGGATAAACCCTGGTCAATCGTGTTATCAATTGCGCTACGTAGGTCTGGATGCAACATCTTCTTTGCTATGTTTACATGGGAAGGCAGTTCAAGATAGTGATATATGGTCTCAAAGAGGATAGACACTCCAGCGAGGCGCTCCGTCAATGCTGACAGCAACTCAACTGGCGAAGGCTTGACACCATGCCCGGTAATCCATTCCTTTTCAACTCGAGCAAGATGCTGTCCGTCCTCTATCTGGCTGGCCAGCATCCTCGTCTCCTCATCGTTGAGAAGCGGAGTTCTGCCGACTTCTGTGAAGTACAAGTCCAGCAAATCGTCATTAAGTTCAAACTTGGACTGTTGAGACATAGCCTCGATCCCAGACAATGCCTCCTCCTCAACCTCTTCATCACTAACACGTAAATCCTCATCTCCAAAAGAGACTCGTTCTCTATCTTTGACGTTCTCTAAGACGGATACCATGTTCACCTCCTTTGTATTCATCACGCCGACAAATGCATCTGTTGTGTACGATGATTATAGGTGAAGAGAGTATTCCTGTATGCGACTTTTGTCTCAACAAATGCATGGTGGCGAGACAGTCAAATCGACTTTGTTGACAGATTAGGCGCGAAGGCAATTGGAAATCTTCTGTAATAGCGCTTGGTCCCCTACGAGTCTTGGCTGATTATCTCAAAAGGGCACCTTATAGCCCCGGTGCGGCATACTGCTTCGCAGTCTGTGCACCAGTCGCATTTCACTGTCTCAATAATGGTGATGACGTTCTTGACCAGGGCCAGAGCATTGCAGTGGCACACGTTCACGCACAACCCACACCCGTCGCACTTCTGAGCGTCTATGATTGGCATCTCAATCACGTTTTTCAGTCTCCGTGCTGGTTATTCTAGAATTAAAGGCGCCACCTGTCTGTGACCTTTGTCTCAAGAAGACGCCTCCATTATCTTCTGGAGTGCTTCTTTGTCCGTAATTATTATGCGATGGTGGTCCAACTTGATCGCCCCTTGCTCCTCTAGTTCCTTCAAAGACCTCCCCACTACCTCCCGGGCAGTACCTGCCATAGCTGCCATTTCTTGCTGCGTAAGCCGCGGCCCGTGGCTCGTCTCACTTCTGACCTGCTCGAACAGTATCTTGGCTACCCTGCTGATGACGTGCTTGAAGGATAGGTCCTCAACTAGCGATACCAGCTGACGCACTCGTTTTGCCAGAACTCTGGTTACATTCAATGCTATGTGTGGATGGTTTCGAAGGATAGCTTCCATATCATTCTTCCTTATCCCATAGAGGACAACAGGTCCCATAGTCCGGGCACTGGCAGGATTCGGACCACCGTCAAAGATAGGGACATCGTTGAAGGACTCTTCGGGTCGCACGATGCTCAAGATCTGTTCCTTTCCTTCAGCAGAAGTTTTGAAAACTCTCACCGCCCCTGAAACCACGAAGAAGAGATTTGCAGCCGGTTCACCCTCAAGCACCACCATCTCGGCTCTGTCGGCAGACCTCTCAAAGACAAGCTGCTTGATTGATTCAAGATCAGCAAGCCCAACGCCGGAAAAGTATGGAATTCTCTTCAAGAAGTCTAACTGAACTGTCATATTTCATATCTGCACGGGGTGGCAAATCCTGCTCGGCTACAATGTCGTTCTTGACATTCAAGAGAGTCACTGTCTTTCCCGTTTTCACCGTCTAGCGACATTGTTATGTACAACATATCGAACCTAAGTCGATTGCGTTCAGCGGCCAAATGGCGCTCCGATGTCGTTCCCGGTGCCTCCAGCAAGTTTGATCTGCCCCCTGATGGCGTGGTGCTCCGAGGTTATTTTCGTGACAGTTTCCAAAGCATCCAGCATAGACACTTCCTTTATAGACAATCATAACAACGCAGAACTTAGCTGGGCCAGGCGTACTCCTTCTCTATCGACAGGAAAGGGCCAGACAAAGCCGTGCCAGCCATCTTTCAACCTAGAACCACATAGTCCCGTCGGCATCTAGCACTAAGTCGTTGAGTGTCGCAGCCCCTACAGTCTTGGCCTCTGGTATGAAGTCCCCTCTTTCTATGCCAAGCAATTGGCAGCTTTGTTCGCAGACCAACAGTTTGACCCCGGCAGCTATTGCCTGGTCCATTATTTCCTTAACAGTGGGGAAACTGCCCTCTTTGACTTTCTCTGCCGCGCCTTTCTTAATGACGGTTACCCCCGACCCCAAGAAATAGATAGTCGCGTCTATATCCATTGCCTTGGCCGTCATGCCCAGGACGAACGGTGAGTAAAGACGCTTCGGTGTATCAACACCGCTCGTTTGCACATAGAGGATTTTTTTCTTCTCAGCCATGTTTCAACCTCCTATTTTGTTTTCTGTATGAGAAATCTCATACCTTCGTTCGTTTTCTCTGTCTCAATTATCTTCTGTCCGGTCCGCTTCGCCCAAGCCTTGAGGTCCTCCTCGGCGGCAGGGTCATCGGCCAGAACCTCCAGGGTCTCGCCAACAGCGAGTTTATCCGTTTCTTCGTCTGTTCGTATAACTGGCATCGGACAATAAAGACCTATGCAATCTAAGACTCGATTAGCCCGCTTCGGTGAACTAGAGTCTGTCACTGTTCAGACCTCCTACAACACTAGTCTACACTCTAAGTGACACTAGCCCTTAATCTCAGCCCCACAATGAGGGCACACCCTGTTCTCGCGGGGCACAGGCTTTCGGCACTTGGGACAGTAGAAAATAGTGACGTGGCAGGCCTGGCAGTAGGGGAAGCCCCCCTCCATTATCTCCTGGTCACAGTAGGGACAAAAGATATGCCTATTTTTGCCTTTTTGCTCTCTGGTCACTTTTTACCTCTCTTTTCTTTTTGCTCAGGTAGTCTTCTATGGCTTTGTTCAAAGCCTGGGCGCCCAGATTGGAGCAATGAAACTTCTGCTTGGGTAATCCCTCTAGCTCATCAGCCACTGAGCGGGGAGTGATCTTCATCGCTTCCTTCAATGTTTTGCCCTTAGCCATCTCGCTCACCATACTGGAAACAGCGATAGCTGCTCCACACCCAAAGGTTTTGAATTTGACATCCTCAAGGCGGTTGTTCTTGACCTTAATGTAGAAGGTCATCATATCGCCGCAAACCGGATTACCGACCTCGCCGACCCCATCGGGGTTTTCAATCTCCCCAACGTTACGAGGATTTGTAAAGTGGTCCATAACCTTTTCACTATAGACTGGCATGTTACTTGCCTCCTTTAACTGTTTTGCTGAACTTGGCGTAAAGCGGCGACATCTGCCGCAGCCTGTCAACAATAGGCGGCATAGTCTCCAGAACATAATCTATATCTTCCTTGGTGTTATCTATTCCCAGGGTAAACAGGATAGAGCCCTGGGCTATTTCGTGAGACAATCCCATTGCGATGAGCACATGCGACGCCTTAAGCGCCCGGGAAGTGCACGCAGACCCGCTGGATACGGCGATGCCTCTGCTATTCAACAGCATAAGCATAGACTCGCCCTCAATGAATTCCACGCAGAAACTGGCATGTCCGGGCAAACGATGCTGCGGGTGTCCGGTGACAACTACACGTTCGATTCTTTTTGGTAGCTCCCTAAGTAGATGGTCACGCAGCGGCGTTAACCTCTTCATTCGCTCTGTCATATGGGTCTTGGCCAATTCTGCAGCTTTCCCCAAGCCGGCAATAGCCGGGACATTCTCGGTACCGGCACGCCGACCCTCTTCTTGGATACCTCCGTCGAGAAGCGGCATAATCCGCACTCCCTTCTTTATCCACAGAGCTCCAACGCCCTTGGGACCGTAGAACTGGTTTCCGGCCAGGCTTAAGGCATCTACTCCCAGTTCTGCCACATTGACAGGTATTGTCCCGACCGTAGCCACGGCATCGGTATGGAAGGGAATCTTCCGCTCCCTGGTTATCCTGCCTATCTGCTGGATGGGCTCAATAGTACCCACCTCACCATTAGCATGCATTATGGAGACCAATATTGTATCCTTCCTTATTTGCCGCAGTACATCGTCAGGGTCGACCGCCCCATGTTTATCCACCGGTACTTCACTCACCTCGAAGCCCAACTTTTCCAGTGTTCTCGCTGAGTGCAGTACCGAGAAATGCTCAATAGCAGAAACTACTACGTGTTTGCCCTTGTTTTGCTGGGCAAGTGCCAGCCCTTTGACAGCAAAGTTATTGCTTTCCGTGCCACTGCCAGTAAAGATAACTTCATCGCCATTAGCGCCGATAAGTGCCGCCACCTGTTCACGGGCCGCCCCGATAGCCTCTCGGGCACCGTCGCCCCAATCATGGAGCGATGACGGGTTACCGAAGATATCGCCCAGATAGGGCATCATCGCCTCACGGACTTCAGGAAGAAGCGGTGTGGTCGCCGCGTTATCCAGATAGACCTTTCTCAAGTTGACACCTCCCTAACTTATCTTTCCAGACTCAGGGATATAACTGATTACCATCATCGTCCTCGAGGAGAATAGCGTTCTCAGGACAGCTCTTGGCTGCCTCCATTAGTGTCTCCTCATCAACAGAGCCGGGGTCGAGAACTACAGCCTTGTTCTTGTCATCGAGCTTGAAGACAGTGGGGGCGATAGCCACGCAGTTACTGACCCCGCTGCATAATTCTCTATCTACGTTCACCTTCATTTCTCATAGCTCCGGTAATTCGCCTCGCTGGTGATTGTGTGCCAGGACAATGGCGCCTCTTTGCTGTTTGAGGCGCAGGTTTACGTCAACAAGTTCGACGCGGTGGTTTTCCATAGTCATCACTGCCGCTTATTATTATATATCTGCTGACGTATCTCCGATACTATTGTTCGTTCTTCGACCAACCGAGCCTCTGTCCGCCTTATGCGGTCGGAAATACAGCTAGAAACCCTACCAGTACGATTGCTCATTTTAGCGCAATTACGAAATCAAAGATGGAGGAGAAAGGCAGGACAAGATAACAGCCGAAAGTCGAGCCGATCACCCCATTCTGGTTCTCTTTAACTTTCTGCCCGAGAACCAACCTGGTTCCCGTTAACAACTCAAGCAGAATTGGTTTCCGGGCTGAACGAGACCGCACTGCGGTCTCGTTCAGCGCCGCCGGTGTCGGAATCTACGCCCCAATCGAAGCCAGAAGTCTCACGTCTGCTTGATCTTCGCCTTCAGCTGCTCTACCATCTTCGGATCATTAAGCTGTGTATCAGTATAGCCGTGAACTTCTTTGCCATGCTTTGCCGCCTTTGCAAGTACGTCTTCCTTGGTTTCACCCCGGGCGACAAAAGGGCAAGTGGGCTGCCCCGCGTCTTTGCAGGCTAAGGTGTAAGCCATTTTTCACCTCCTTTCTTCTTTTTCTTGATATACGTCTCAAGCAACTCAAAGTCATGTGTTTACTTTTCTGCAAAACTTCTTCTCACAGAACAGTCCCGAATGACAACTCCAGAGCAATCACCTCACTCCGGTCAAGTCGTTCTCTTGACGACTTCGCGGCCATCCTGGACGACCCTCGTCTCGGCGTGTGCTATCTCGTAAGCCGGAGCCAGGAATTCCCCAATTTTCTGGGCAGAATCGGTCTCAACTACAATATAGGCGGTATGAGCCGGCGTGTCGACCCAAATACCAACTAATTTGACTCCGAGCTTCTCAGCACCGCTGAGCATCTTGCCGAAGGTGGCACGGGCCTTTTCCGGGTTGTGGTAAGGGCATGTCTCCGGTGTGTGGACATGAGTAATGTGAAATAACACTTTGTCCTCCTCCCTCTCTGTTTATTGGTTCAATCTTAGCAAGCTGTCTGTGAAATAGTCATAAAATGAAGGCAATAAAAGTTACAAAATCGTGACATTTAGAGAACTTCAAAAATGGTTCAGGCCATGGGAATTAATGCAGATGACATCCCCCTATGATCCCAGTTTAATAGATTGCTCCACCTGTGGTAAGTAGGGATGGTTACCGAAGAAGCTGCTCGTACAGCTTCTGCACCTCAGAATCGGACAATGCGCTCCTGAACTTGACCAACCTGATAATCATTCTGATTTCTTCTCTCAAGGCTGCACGGTAACCTCGTATATCTCGACCTTGGCCGGTGGGGCAGCGACTGTGTGGACAGCCTGTGCCCGAAGTCGGTTAGCAACCTCGGTGCTGGCTTTAAGATCAGCCTCAGTCTCCCACAGGGCGACCGTCATCTCCTTGCCTGTCTTCCGGTCGACCAACAAGTATAAACCCTTAAACCCCTGCATCCTCCTGGCTTCGGGAAGGACTGTCTCCCGTACGTGGCGGATGGCCTCCTCGATTCGTGTCGGTGACCCCTCAATTATGCTTACTCTGGCGAACATATTTCTGTTCCTCCTCCGTATTACTTCCTGGCTAAAGATGGAGCAGCGTCATCGTGACTGTCCCGGCGGACGGTAGCGCACTGACGCTGCCTTTTTCGTCGCCTGGTCAATCTCTTCAGGTGTGAGGAGAACAATCGTGCTGGCTCGAAAACCACCGCCAGCACCGAGGGCCAAAGAGATGGCGGCACTACTGACATTGTCAGGTAGATCTACGATGGCGTAAATATCATCTCCTCCGAAAGCGTAGTACAATGCTTCCACTTGTCCCCCAAGGTTTCCGACATTCTCCTTAAAATGCAATCTCCGCGAAGAACCTCCCTCCTTGAGAAGCCCCTTGACACCCTCCAGAGTGTAGGATCCATGAAGCAGGTATTTTGGCATTTCACCCTCCCTAAACCGGTGATTTCTGCGAGTAGCGTACTACACAACATATCGTAGCAACGGCGACGTCAAAAAGTCATAAAATGGTGGCAACAAAAGTTACAAAGTTATATCATTTCGTTCTGAACCTGCTGGAAAAAAAAGGGCAGCCTTTTTCGGTTCTAACACCTACAAAGGCTGCCCCCACCTTCGTTCCACTACTCCTCCCTTCGATTAATCTCGTTAACTTGCTCGTTTGACCGAGAGCCTTCACAATATTATGAGGAGCTCGGGAACCTTCCTTCACTGAAACAGTTCACTCTAGTCTGTAAGCCACCTCCATTCTTTAATCTTCGCTGTAATTTTAGACTCTAAGGTAGCCGGGGTCTGCGACTTTTGTCACTTCCGGCTAAGACACAATGAAATATTTTTGTAATTTTTCCCACCGATATTTTATGACTTCTCCATGACAAACAGACTATAATTGCAATCAGAGTGTGTTCATGCGGTCAATGGGTGCTCAGTAGTCTATGCGGAGACTTGTCTAGGGGAAGCCGGTAATGATTCAAGTAAAACGCGTTTACGAGCCAGCAGACCCAAAGGACGGGGCCCGGATACTTGTGGATCGGTTGTGGCCGCGGGGCATCGCAAAGAAGGCACTCAGACTGGACTCTTGGTACAAGGATGTGGCACCCAGCAGCGAGCTAAGGAAGTGGTTCAATCATGATCCTGCCAGGTGGGATGAGTTCAAAAGGCGCTACTTCGCTGAGTTGGATAATAATCCGGCCGCATGGAGCTCCCTCGCAGAGCTAGTACGCAGCGGTAATGTGACGCTGCTATACAGTGCCAGGGACGAAGGACATAACAATGCGGAAGCGCTGCGGGATTGCCTTGAGGCGAAACTCTAGAGGCAACAGCCAGTGGTTGGCCACATGTTTCTAAGGTAAGAAATGTGCGGCGTGAAAATTCTCACACAGTGCTAGGGATTTTGTAAGATAAGGAGGTTGGCGGGAATGAGGCTGGACAACAAAACCGCGATTGTGACCGGGGCTCGGAGAGGAATAGGGCGTGCTATTGCCTTAGCTATGGCCAGGGAAGGAGCCAACGCAGTTGTCAGTGACATAAGCCGAGAGGATTGTCAGAAGGTGGTTGACGAGATAAACGGGATGGGGAGAAAAGGGTTGGCACTCAAGTGTGATGTCAGTTCCGGCGAGGAGGTCGAGGCTATGGTAAAGGCAACAGTGGCAGAGTTTGGCAGAGTCGACATACTGGTGAATAATGCAGGTATCATAGCCTACAAGCAGTTCCTGGAGCTCACGGACGAAGACTGGGACAAGACCCTCAGCGTAAACCTCAAGGGGCAGTTTCTCTGTGCTCGGGCTGCCGCCAGAGACATGGTCAAGAACAAGGCGGGACGCATCATTAACATTGCCTCAATCTCTTATGGAGGATGCGGCATTGCCTTTCCTCTCATAGCTCATTACACGGCATCAAAAGGTGGCGTTGTCGCTCTCACCGTAGCGCTGGCATTGGAGCTTACTCCCCAGGGCATAAACGTAAATGCGATTTGCCCGGGGGCGATAGATACCAAGATGGCCAAAGGAGCCAAAGAAAGCGGCCAGCTGGAGCAGGTGCTGGCCAGAATTCCTAAGGGAAGACTGGGACAGCCGGAGGAAATTGCCGACCTTGCCGTTTTCCTGGCATCTGGCGAGTCTGATTACATAAGCGGGGCTGCCATTGTTATTGACGGGGGGTGGCTGACAACATAGTGTATGGACAATTGTAGGTTTGACGCCTAGAAAAACGAACGCTGTGGGTATTCTATGATATTCGAGCGGATTAAATCGGCAGGCATAGCTCACAATTCCTATGTTATCGGGTCTGGCAGCGACGCTGCAGTCATCGACCCGCGGCGCGATTGTCAAATTTACGTAGACTTTGTTCAAGACAAGGGGCTGAAGATCAAATATATCTTCGAGACCCACCGCAATGAAGATTACGTAATCGGTTCAGTTGAACTGAACAATATGACCGGAGCTGAGATTTATCATGGGCCGGGTCTTGACTGGAAGTACGGTAATACATTGAGGGATGGGCAACAATTTCGTATCGGCAGCCTCAGACTAGCCGCCATCCACACTCCGGGTCACACCGATGAAAGCATGTCTTACACCGTAGCCGATCTGGCCACCGGCGAAGCTATAGTGATGGTCTTCACCGGCGACGCGCTATTTGTGAGTGACGTGGGACGAACAGACCTTTATGGACCAAAAGAGGCATCGAGACTGGCATCTAACCTCTACGACAGTATCTTCAGCAAGCTTCTGCCGTTGGGTGATGGTGTCATCCTTTGTCCGGCTCACGGCGGTGGCTCAGTCTGTGGGTTGCACATCGCCAGCCGGGACGAAAGCACCATCGGCATAGAAAGAATCCAGAACCCCGTACTTCAGATGAAGGACAAACGCGAGTTTGTAAAATACAAAGTAGCTGAGAAGCCGGAAAAACCACATTACTTCCGCCAGATGGAGATATATAACCTGGAGGGTCCACCACTTTTGGGGTGCCTGCCACTGCCAGTTCCGCTCACCCCATCCGAATTCCGAGAAGCAATGGATAAAGGAGCGTTGGTTGTTGATACGAGCGAACCAGCTGCCTTCGGTGGCGCCCATATTAAAGGTGCTTACAGCATCTGGTTGGAAGGACTTCCCGTGTTTGCCGGCTGGACACTGCCTTACGACAGACCTATTCTTCTAGTTCTGGAAGACCAGTCTCACCTGGAAAGAGCGGTGCGCTACCTGATACGTGCTGGCTACGACCAGATTGCCGGCTATCTGAGAGATGGCACTGAGGGCTGGTATAATACCGGTCTCCCTACTGAAAACCTGCCACTGCTTTCGGTGCACCAACTGAAAGGCATGCTTGACCGGGGTGAAGAGCTGCTGGTGCTGGATGCTCGGGGACAGGACGAATGGGATTCGGGACACATAGCAGGTTCTCTTCACGTATATGTCGGATATCTCGAACAGAGGCTGGGAGAAGTACCTGGCGATAAGCCAATAGCTGTAATTTGCAATGTAGGGCATCGCGCGGGGCTTGGCGCAAGTATCCTGCTCCGGGCTGGTTATCCGAGTGTTTACAACGTCCTGGGCAGCGTCAAAGCATGGGTAGCCGCTGGTTTTCCCGTCACTATTGACGAGACTTCTGAGCACCAGGCAAATGGAGGGCGGAGCAAATATGAAAAAATATGATGTGATTGTCATCGGTTCAGGGTGCGGGCTTAACATTGTCAACGAAACCCTGGCCCACGGTCTGAGCGTGGCACTTGTGGACAAAGGCCCGCTGGGAGGTACCTGCGCCAATCTGGGCTGTATTCCATCCAAGATGCTCATATTCCCTGCCGAGGGAATAACCGAGATACAAGAAGCCAAGAAGCTGGGCATCGAAACCGACATAAGAGATATTGACTTCAAGTCCATTATGGAACGTATGAGAAAGGTTGTACGGGAAGATCGAGAACACATGAGGCAGGAGCTCTCCTACGTCGCAAAGCTAGACTTCTATGAGGGCGAAGGATACTTTGTCAGTGACTACACCATCGAAGTTAACGGGGAAAAGATAAAGGGTGATAAGGTTTTCATCGCCTCCGGCTCACGTCCCTTGATACCGCCAATAAATGGTCTGGAAAACTTAGACTATCTTACCAATGAGACGGTGCTGCAACTGACGGAGCGGCCAGGAAATCTCATAATTGTTGGCGGTGGCTACGTTGCGGTGGAATACGGCCACTTCTTTGCCGCCATGGGAACCAGAGTGACTATTCTGGAAATGGCAGACCGGCTGGTCCTTTCTGAAGAACCGGAAATAGCGGAGACCCTGAAGAATGAGATGAGTCGCCGTATGAGTGTCTACACCGGCGTCCAGGCTGAGGCAGTGAAGAGCAATGAACACGATGCCACGGTTGTGGTAAACGATTTAAAGAATGGCGGACGTAAGGAATTCACGGCACAGAGAATTCTGATGGCCGTGGGCAGAAGGTCTAATGCCGACCTGCTAAAGGTAGAAAACACTGGCGTGGAGCTTGATAAGAGAGGTTTTATCAAGGTCGATGAGTATCTTGAGACTACCAAGAAAAACATATTTGCGGTGGGAGATATCAACGGTCAGCAGATGTTCACGCACGTAGCCAACGTGGAAGCATCGCTGGCTGCCGATAACGCTGTCCATGGCAACAAAACAAGGATGGACTACAGCGCTGCTCCCCACGCTGTATACTCCCACCCCCAGATCGCATCCGTAGGAATGACCGAGGAAGCTGCCCGAAAAGCACACAAGGTCCTGGTGGGCAAAGCCAGGTATTCAGATGTGGCCCAGGGTGAGGCCATGATGGAGGAAAACGGCTTCGCCAAAGCCATTGTAGAGGCAGACACTGGTAAGATATTAGGTTTTCATATCATTGGCCCATATGCACCTATCCTGATTCAGGAAGTGATAAACGCCATGGCATCAGGCGCCACCGTTGATCAAATACAAGCAAGTATGCACATCCATCCGGCTATCACCGAACTAATACCACGTGTGTT
>Ga0180438_10007772_pt1 | contig 13838 bp, 12 predicted proteins | sample SS_ome_12_FD_132455 | JGI IMG/M metagenome (GOLD analysis project Ga0180438, IMG submission 132455) | Hypersaline lake sediment archaeal communities from the Salton Sea, California, USA - SS_3_D_2 metaG | ecosystem: Environmental > Aquatic > Non-marine Saline and Alkaline > Hypersaline >... | reverse complement strand
CCGCGAGAAATAAGCTCGCAAACCTTTTCGACCTTCTGCACTTTCGGCGACCGGACGGTCGAAGTCTCGCCCTCGTTGGCCTCTGCAACTTCCGTGCTGCCAGTTTCATCGTTCGCTGCTGCCGCCGACTCAACCTCGGCCTGCTCCACAACTCGGGCCCTCGAAGCAAGCCCCAATACACTTGCCGAAAAAACCAGAAGCGCTAAAAAACTCAGGCCCACCAAATACTTTTCTATGTCGTATCTCTTAATTCGCATATTCTATCTCAAACTTCCTGTACTTTTCTCTTGTCCCGACTGCCGGCCCGTCACAACGACGCTCTTGCTTTCTGCCGGCACACCATTTCTCAAATACACTCTGCCGACTTGCCCGCGCAGCCCAGCACCTGCAGCTTGTGTCTCACCATTTGTTTAATGGCTTCTCGGCCAGGGCCCAGGTACTTGCGGGGGTCAAACTCGCCGGGCTTTTCCGCGAAAACCTGCCTTATCTTGGCCGTCAGCGCCATCCGTAAATCCGTGTCGATGTTCACCTTGCAGACGGCCATCTTCGCCGCTTTACTGATGGCCTCTTCCGGAACGCCCATGGCGTCAGGCATGTCCCCGCCGTACTTGTTGATAAGGTCCTTGAACTCCTTCAAAACACTGCTTGAGCCGTGCATAACCAGCGGAAAGTCCGGCAGTTTCTCCGATATTTGTTGTATCACGTCAAAAGCAAGCTTCGGCTCACTCTTGAACTTGTAAGCCCCGTGGCTCGTACCACAGGCCACCGCCAAAGAATCACACCCGCTCCTCTCAACAAACTCCACCGCCTGCTCCGGGTCCGTGAGGTGCTTGCTGATGTCATCCGCATCCACACCCACCACGTCCTCCTCGATACCCCCCAGTTGTCCAAGCTCCGCCTCAACCACCACTGCCCTCGAATGAGCATATTGAACCACTTGCTGTGTCACCCTGACGTTCTCTTCGAACGGCAGCTTCGAAGCATCGATCATCACCGACGTGAAACCATCGTCCACAAACTGCTTGCACGTTTCAAAAGTGTCCCCGTGATCCAGATGAATGGCAATGGGAATATCCGGGTTCTCCTCCACGGCGACGTCTATAATACCTTTCAGGTAGCTGATGCTCGCATATTCGCGGGCCCCCCTTGAGACCTGCAGAATCAGAGGCGCCTTCTCCTGAGCTGCCGCCGCGATTATGCCCTGCGTAATCTCCATATTGTTCACATTGAACGCTCCTACCGCATAACCGTTCTTGTACGCCGCCGCGAACATCTTTTTGGTATCAACCAGTGCCATACTGCTCTCCTTAAATTGCCAAAAGCCCGTCCATAATCTCTATCGGCAAACAATCAGCCGCAAACCAGACATTATATCAATAATCCACCGACTCTCCCACCTTTAAATACCTTCTTGGCCCAATCCCTATCTCCGGCACGCCCTGCGGCCAGATGCTGAATACTATCGCCTGTTTATCCAGAGATTCGTCCGCACTATAGGTAATGCCCCAGTAAATGCGGTGATAACGCCTGACAAGCGCTATATCACTGTGAATACTCGCACCGTAGTCAAAATCAAACTGCTGCGAAAAGACCACCGTATATCGCGGGTCCAGAACATAAGTGGCCGCCAAAGTAAATACGTTCGACCCCTTCTCACCAAGCCCGTTTTCCACCCGCCGCAAATATCTGCTGCCCACATAGTAGCTAAGATTAGGCCAGACAAGACGCGAAAAGCCTATGTTGAACTGCTGCACCACCCCGCTTTGCATGTCAAAATTCAGGTCGCTCAATACCGCCGTCGTGTCACTCACACGCCAGATATAATCGGCGCTCAAGTAATTCCGTCTCGGACCGAACACTTCCGTGCTGCGCCTGTCCTGCGGAGGCACCCCCTGATTAATGGTGTTCACCACCGGAATAAATGGCTTGTTCCATATAAGCCGACTTGGCCCGCCCGACGTGTCGCCCGAATCATTTACCCACGTCACCGCCGTATCCAGCCGCATCCAGTCAACCGTTCGACGACTATCCGAGAGCCCCCGTTTCGTCTGAAGACGCTGCGATATACCTAGACTCAGCGTGTCACGCTGCTCCGCCGCCGACTCAGTATCCGCGTAACCGGCCGCCACTGCGTATGGACTTATGATATGCCTGAGCTGGTTCAAATCCCACAGTCTTGACTTCGCATCCGGGTACACATTCCAGTATTGAGTTGATGCGCGAACCCCCAGCTCTCCCGTCAAAATGCAGTCCTCGGGCGCAACCGTTTCACCGTCAAGGTCCGTATGAAAGCCGCCCCCGTCGTCGTAAGCCACCGTCCCCGCCAAATACGGCACAAGTCTCATCCTGCCCACCTTCGTCGGCATACCAATCTCAGCCCGCTCGTACATAAATGTGAAAAAGTCCTCCGACACCCCCAAACCTGAATCCACCCGCTGGCGAAACCTGCTGACCTGACTGTCGCTATAAAAGGTTAACCGGTCGCCCCACAGCGACTGACCCGTCAAATGATGCTCGACACTCGGCAATTCTTCCAGCTCATCAACAAAATCGTTTATTCTGACCTTGCCCAGAAATGAAAGGCCCCAGTTATCTTCAGTACGCTTCAAATGAGCAAGTGTTTCCTGGTCTTTGCCCACGTTGAACTCGTTTCGATAGTAACCCTCCAGAAAATTCTCGTCCGACAGGTAGCTGATTTCCGTGGTAAGCTGCCAGCTGTATGGCAGGAACTGCCGGTGCTGCCACCGAAATCGCCCGCGAAGCTCACGCGGCGGCGCAAGGTTCCGGCGGCTCGCGTCACGCCCAAGGTCATCTTCGCCCCTGTCATTTATCACATACCCAATGAGCCGCCCGAAATAGTCCTCCCTCTCGTACTCGGCCTCAACACCCACGCCTGCCCCGCGGTCGCTGTAATAGTCCACCGCCAGAGTGCTCTTGGTACCCTCCGGCTCCGGCAATCCCAGCAGCCGCCACAAATACCAGCGAGTCTCAAGGATTGCACCCCAATCACTGTCGTAGCCTGCGTGTACGCTCTTTAGTGCTGTATCCGGCCTTTGCAGGTTGCTTCGAATATACGGCCAATAGAAAATCGTCGTGTCCTCGACCTTGAAACATACATCGTGCATCTGCGCGTCATAGCTGCTGTCCGAGACTCGTTCTCCATATTCATCAACCGCCGTGGTGTCCGTCACGAGTATGCTCGATGCGTTAACCGAAAGCTGCGGCAGGTAGAACTCGCTGCTTGTCAGCGTGACGTCTTCGGCCGAGAACTTATCCTTCGCCAATTGCCGAAGACGTGCCGCCCGAACGTAAATCGGAATACCCCGCTTGACGTCAAACGTCCTCATCTCCGATTCCACCATCAGTGCCTTATTCTGCTCGAAGTCGTAATACAATTCGCGGGCTCGAACCGTCCGCGGCCCCTCAGTAAATTCTACATCGCCGGACACGTAAACAGCCCTCACCGCCCCGCCGGCCGGCAAGACCGAAAGCCCCCCCTCTGCCGCAGGACCTTGACCGGAATCCCCGGCCCCTTCCTGATACCATATTACTGCGTTATCCGCCTGCAGCTCCAGCAATGGGCCTCGCCGCTGCTTTTGCCATACGTACAACCTGCCAATCACCGTTACCGTGTATGCCCCGTTCGGTTCGCCATTCACATCCACCTGAGGCGGGATTTCCCCCATCGGCGAGATGTTCACCGGATAACTCACATTTTCCTGTGCTGCGGCAATCGCCCTCCCGGCCGGCTTTGGCTCGACTCGCTCTGCCCCCGACTCCGAACCGGCTGCCCGGGACCCTTCGGCCGGTTTCTCAGCCGCCAAAGACACTGCCGCCGCCAAGACTAAAACAAGACCAAGACAAATATGGTATCTGTTATTTCGCATACCCAATCTAATATCGCACTGTTCGCGTCCGATTTCGGAACCGCATTATAGCCCTCCGCCCGCGCAAAGCCAGCAAAAACCGCCTCGCTGACGTGGAACTTGACTTATCCACATCGACACTGTAGAAACTCTATGGTCAAATATCTTGCTCACAATCGGAACTATAGATATGGCGAAAAACGAACATTCAGAATATCAGCAGCGAATTATCTCAGCCTATTACGATAACCTTGATGCGATTATGCTCCGCAAACTAAGTGAGCTTGTTACCGAGCTCTACCTCGCCCACTCCGACGCCAGGCGCGACAGGCTCTGGCAAAGAGCACACAAGGCCATGCTCAAACTTAAAATCCCCGCTGCAATCGTCGAGCACATAATGCAAAAAAAAGACATCGAAATATTGGCCAAAAACCTCCACGACTGGCTCGCCCACAAACACAAGAAATAGAACAGCCTCCTCTTAATTTCCGCCGCCCGCCTGGCAAAAAGAGAGTGGTATAAGAGCGCTCCGCAAGTCCGCCTCCGGCTCGCCCACCAAGCCACAAAAGGCCAAAATCCGCAAAAAAGTCAAGCCTCTAAGTCGTGTATGGAACCGGTCTTATGGCACCTGTTAAGTTTTTTTCAACTTTTTTGAAAAAACTTATCAACATCCGCCCGTTGACCGACGCTAATAGTGTGGACAGAACGAACGTGGGAGTATTCATTGTTTTATTTTCGGGAGTGTGGATTATGAATGGCAAAGCAAAACAAATCGAATCACTTTGCCTGTGCATGTTCCTTGTAGCCATCGGCGCGGTTAAATCTGCGGACGCTGCGGACGAACCGGCCGCCGAATGGTACAAGATAATGGAGGAGGCCGTCCACCTCTCTTCCATCGGTCACAGGACGCAGGCACTGAAGCTCTACGAGCAGGCCCTCGCCCTGGCGCCCTCCGATGAGCACCGCGCCGATACCCTTATGTACGTCGCCCGGTCTTACGAGAATCTGCCCTCACGCAGGCAGGCCATAGATACCTACAAGCGCATCCTTGCCGATTACCCCCAGACCAAACACGCGCCGCGAATATACTTCCGCCTCGGTGAAGTGCACAGATCAATAACCCTGCTCTCGCACCCCCCGGACCCCGAACAGGAGCGCCGAGTCTTTGAAACCGAGATGATTCCCTCCGTCAGTATCCCATACTTCGAGAAGTGCGTCTCCAGCGCTCCCGCGGTGAACGGCTGGGTCCGCGCCAGCCGTATCTATCTGGCAAACCTCTATAAGGAGACGGGCCGCGAGGACGACGCCTGGCAGATTACCCATGAGATCGCCACATTAGACATCTACGATGTCACCGAACCCCTGTACATCGGCCCCTACGTCGAAATGAACGCCCCCGAACGCACCCTCTGCGAAAGGCTCGACGATGCGCGTGAGGGCGTGGTCCGCGCTCGCAATACCTCTCGGCGCAGGCTCGTCCGCTGGTCGATTTCCTCGGACCCGACCGAAAGCATCCTCAAGCTCCAGCAGCTTATCAACCGCTACCCGGGTACGGATATAGAAACCAAAGCCGCAGAACAGATAGAGCTGCTTGGCCAGAAGATTGTGGAACAAACATTCGAGGAAGGCGTGGACCCGAATGCGCGGCAGAACTGAATCCAATTGACCAACCCGTCTGCCTAAGGGGAGAGAAAAAAATGAAAACAAAGCTCTCAATAATTATAGCAGGCATCCTGATAATCCTGTGCGGCCCTGGCTCTGCTCCTGCTGGCTCCTCGGCGCCCGAAATCGGAACCGGCTACACCGGCGCCCACAAGGGAGAAATCACGCTCTCCTGGAAAGGCTGCCTCAAAGACGCTACCAATCTGACGCTTAGCGCAAGCAGAGCCTCGGGTGACAAAGACACCTATTGCGACAGCCTCGTATCCGATTCGCTCAAATCCGGGTGGCCCCGATGGAAGGCAACCGCCGGGGATTTTGTAAGCGGCGACGATACGGGCACCACCGTGCATTGGAACGCCCCGTCCACCGAGCAGGACGTGACTTTTGACCTGTATGAGGACGACCAGGCAACCGCAACCCACACCTCCGACGACACCGACCTGGCCGATTACGGTCAAAACAGGATTCCAATACCGTGCGCGTCACCATAATTGCCGTGGACCTCACAGTCAGAACGAGCGGCAACACCACCAATTCGTCCCCCGGCCCTGACAGCCGCGGCAAACTCGGCTTGTGGAATGACCACTTGGCTGGCAAGAACGACATGAAGAAACGCTGTGAAAACCAGACCACCGGCGATACCGTCAATGGCGGCGCCTCTTATACCGGTAGCCACGACTATGCCGTCGGGACCGGCCTGAAGACCGAAATGTACGGACACATAACGGACCGTGCCGGCATACCCGACGCCACCGTTGAAACTAACGGCAACTGGCGAATCTACCAGCAGAAAAGGGGAGGCGTTAAGCTTATGGGCACATCGCCTTGGCCTGGCCATTACTGGTCTGACTGGACCAACGATGACTTCACACCATACATACACACCAGTTCCAATACTGCCTTGGATCTTACCAACAATTACTTGTATAATATGGATTGCCCGAAAATGTGTGGAGGCGAGCTGAGTGGCGCCGACGGTACGTTTTTCACTTTCGATACTGATTTTCGTACCTGGATCAGCTTCTACTACAACGGCACTTGGCATCGAGTCACCCAGTCCGAGATATGGGGAATGAAAGCTAAGCTCTTGAAATCAGGTGGTGCCTGGACCGTGGACGAGGAGGCCGAAGCCAAAACTTATGAAGACTAACATGAGACCGTCGCTGTAAGATTATGATACCTCCTTCGGAAAGGAAAGAACAATGAAGTTTCCGGTTTTTCGATCTATGTTATTCACTTTGGCCGTGACAGGCATCATACTTGCGGCAGACCCCATCGACACAGAGATGTTCCCGCTACTCGAAAAGGCAAGGTCCGCAGAACAGACGGACCGCCAGGAGGCGGTCCGCGAGCTGCTTGCCCTGCGCCAGACCGTCAGCGATGAGCTGACCAATATAGTAATCGACGCCAACAACGGCAACGCCGAACCCCGCAGCAAGGCAGGCGCATTGTTCCTTATGGGCGAATTGGGTCTGATGCAGTGCAAAGACCTGCTCGAACGCGAAAAAGACTGGATATGGAAACCCCCACCCGGCGTATATGCCTTCGGCGATGGCAGCCGCTTAAGTGCCCTATGGGGTCACACATCGCAAATGGCACTCCATCGAGCCTCCTTCGCAAGTAACGTTACCCTCCTTGAGACCCGCAAAAGAACCTCATTGGAGAAGTATCCCAATCTCGCCGAGGCCATAGCACAACTTCGCTCCACAGATGATTCGCATATCCAGGAAGCCGAGGATTGGGCCCTCCGCTGGTACGATGTCGTCTGTCGCGGCATGAAGAGTGTCTTAGACCCTTCACGCGAGGCCGTCTACTCCAACGAGGTCAAGGCAACAGCAGCTTATATTCTCGGGGAATATCGCGCACCCTCCGGCTACAAGCTGGTACTTAATATCGACCTGAAGGATGAAAAAGGTGTCTGCGGCGAGTACGCTCAGACCCTTATCGCACAGGCGCCCGAGCCGCAGTACCCCTGCGCCGTCGCAATGGTCAAGCTCGGATACAGGGCCGATATCAGCAGCGCCTTAAGTCGAATCGCGGCAAAGTCATACCTCTCGCAACAGACCCGCGACCGTATCGCCCGCGTCCTCGTCGCCATCGACAAAGACGAAACAAGAAAACTCTACGACGCGCAAATAGCCGGCTTTGAGAGCATACCCGAAAACCAAGGGACCCCCGAAGAAAGGCAACAGTGGCAATCGCACCTCCAGTTGCTCCGCACCATAGAACCCATAATCAAACCGTAGCCCGCCCTCCGCGCACCCCCGGCCACTCCCCCGGCTGCGGCCCTTCAGCGGCCCGTGCCGCGATTTGCTCATTGCTTCGCGGCCCCTGCGCTGGTATAATTGACGCTGTAGAAGGGCCCCAAAATACGGCCCCGTTCAACCGAGGCAAATATGGCCGAAGGATACCAGGGTACCGCAAAGGTTTACGCCACCGAAAATCTCGGAAAACTCAGCATACTCGATATGCTCGCCTACTTCGAGCAGCACGGCGCCATGCGCGTCTCAGACCTCCACATCAAAATCGGCGCCGCACCGGCCTACCGAATAGACGGCAACCTCGTCAAGCTAAAAGGCCTTACCGTCACCCCCGAGGTGGCTAAACAGCTCATTTATCCCCTGCTCAGCGACGAGAACCTCCAAAAATTCCAGAGCCTCCACAGCGTCGACTGCTCCTACCGGCTCGGCTCGCTGCAGTTCAGAATAAACGTCTTTAAGGAAAACGATGGAATATGTGCGGCCATTCGCGCCCTGTCGCTCCAAATCCCGCCCGTCGAGAGTATCGGCTTTCCTAACGACATCTGGCAGGATATCATTAACCGAAAGCAGGGACTCGTCCTCATCACCGGAATCACCGGCGCAGGTAAATCCACCACCATCGCCGCTATGATTGACCGAATCAGCGAGAAGAGCGCCTGTCGAATCCTAACCGTTGAGGACCCCATCGAATACCTCTTCCAGCAGAAGTACTCTATGATCTCGCAAAGAGAAATCGGAAGAGACGTCAAGTCCTTCGTCGACGGCCTGCGCTCGATGCTCCGCGAGGACCCCGACGTCGTATTCGTCGGAGAAATGCGCGACCCCGAGACCATTGCAATGACACTTATGGCCGCCGAGACCGGACACCTCGTCTTCTCAACCCTCCACACAAGAGACGCCGCCGGCAGCATTACCCGCATCCTCGACTACTTCCCCCCCGGCCGGCAAAGCGAAGTCCGAAACCAGCTCTCACTCGGACTCAAATACATCATCAGCCAGAAGCTCATACCCAAAAAGGACGGCAACGGCAGAATCGTCGCTATGGAAATCCTAAACAACAACTACGCCTGCGCTAACCTAATACGAACCGGAAAAATCGAGCAGCTCTATTCCCAGCTCCAGACCAAAACACAAAACAGGCCCGACGAAAAAATGATTACGCTCGAAAAGCATCTGGCAATGCTCGTTAAAGCCGACAAACTCGACCTGCTCGAAGCTAAAAAGTGGGCCAACAGCATTACCTGCTTCGTCGATGCTATGAAACAGGTCTGAAGTATGACCGTCAGCTTCAACTGCCCCAACTGCGACAACCTGATCGCCTTCGACTCCAAACACATCGGAAAACGCGCCCGATGCCAGAGCTGCGGCCAAATATTTATTATCCCCGACAAAGACGACCAGACCCCGCAGATAATCCAGCCTGAAACCGAAAAGGACGACCAGCCCGTCCCCGGATTCTACCGCGCCGTCTTCCTCGACAACTGGAAACTCTTCGCAGACCGCGAAAACGTCAAGCCCCTTGTCTTCATCGCCGCTGTCGTCTGTTTCAAATTCTTCCTCGCCCGCGCAATATGCGGCTGTAACTACTTCACGTACATCATCGTCTGGGGCTGGCTCTTCGGCCTGTACCTCAATATCATTTATGAAGCCGCCTCCGGCATCGACCGCCTCCCGGAAATCTACCTCGGAACAAGCCTCACCTTCCTGTGGTACATCATAAAGCCCTTCATGATTTTCTTCTTCACAATGTTCGTCGCCCAACTGCCGTTCATCCTTACTCTCGCCCTCCTGAAAAACAAGGGTATCACATACACCAACTTCTGGCGGTTCGGCATCGGCCTGCACACAATCCCACAGGTTCTGTTCGTCCTCGGATTGTTCCTGTTTCCAATGGCCGTACTGAATCTGGCCGTCGGAGAGGACATCACCCTCTTAAGACCAGATTACATCTTCAAACCCATACGCGCAGCCTTCAGGCCCTATCTGGTTATAGTAGGCCTGCTCGTCGCCTTTGGCGTGCTCGAAACTCAAACCTCCCAATACCAGACCGGCCTGCCGCCTCTGATGGTCACCGCCCGCCTCGCAGTGAACCTGCTCCTTCAGATAATCGCCATCTTCACCATGCGCGCAATCGGCCTGTTCTACCGACACTACGCCTGCCACTTCCCCTGGTAATCCCCTCAGCGTTGGAAAACGACTCTGTCAATTTCCCCGCCGCCCCATCCGCCTTTGTCATTCCTGCGCAGCTTGTCCCTGCCACACCAGGGAGCAGCCACTGCCTCAATAATCATTCATCAATTATCTTTCATCACTTCGAAGCCTCCACCGCCCACTTAGTGCCCGGCCACCTCTCCACCGCCTGCTTATAAAGAAGGGGCACAATCTTCACTTGTCAAAGAAAACACTCCCTCGCCAACTTCCTCCACCGGCTAAAGAATCCTGCATAAATCTTCTGCGAGTAATCTGCTCGTCCGTCATACAATTTTCTCTTGCTAATCAGACCAATGGCTCTGCAATTCTCGCTGTGAGCAGCACACAAAAACCACTGTGGATTATTTGAGAACAGTATTTTCTATACTTACCTGCCTTTCTCTCAATCTGCTCAAGCAACCACCATTCGTAGGTGTTCTTATTTTCTAAAATACGTAAAGATCCCTAAGCTTCTCTAATTTTCTACGGTGGTTCTAATGGGTTTCTCACCTCGCAAGTCTATTATCATCGATCCTGGAGGCAAAGGACTGTCCAGATGAAGAAGGACCTCCTCATAAAGCTTATTTGGACCAACTACCTTAGATATATCCGTAACCTCAAATGATCGCTCAGGAGAGCTTGAATATCTATAGGTTCCGTATTTGCCGGTCTTTATCCCGTCTTTCATCATAATCCCGCCGGATGTGACTACGATTGTGGGTTTATTCTCCCCTTCCGGCGTCAAAATAGCCTTCCTGACGAGGTAGTCCGAGTTGGGATCTATAGTTAATTTCCAAATATGTCCCGGCCTACCCGGTCTGTGTCCGGTTGCTTGCAAGAGGCCTGAGGGCAAGGTCTTTGCTGACGTAATCCCGCCTAGGTCCCTCGAGAATCCCCGTCCCGCAGCCAATTGCAACTCGTCAAATTCGTACGTATTGCCTCTGCCAATGGGATAGCGATGAAGCGTTCTCTTGATACTACCCTCGCGTACCAATTTACCGTTGGGGTCAATACGCAGGGCTTTTGTGTGTTGGATTCTGTCATTCCGTTCGGGTCCAAACAGAACGTAGCTTTCAACCTCTCTCCACACTATCAAGTTCCCATCACGGTCATAATCCCAAGCGCTGTAGCCCCCCGTTCCATCTGCGCCGAAAACAGGTATTTCTTTTTCATAATAATCGGTTTTCTTCATTGCAAACGACCCTTCTGGTGTCAAGGTAGCCTGGCAATCCTGAATAGCTATACCCTGATTTGGGTCGAATCGATGGGCTTGCTTTTTCAACAGGAATGAAACTTTGTATCCGATGGCTCGAGACATTCGGTCTTTCTCGCGCAATAGGTTCAGTAACTCTGGGCCACTCACTTCAGCGCCACGCATCGTTGATGGAAATAACAACATTGCTGTCACAGCAAAAACCCAAATGCTCTTGAATAAAGGATTTTTATAAGGCATTTTTTTTCTCCTTTCACCGTTAGGTTTCATTCTTTTATTAGTCTTTACTACTTTTGCCGATTATCCAATAAATATTCCGACCTATTGATTTACTGATAATAAATTCCTTTTTCTTTTTTGCATGTTATTGTCAGTCACAGCCGCCGCACACTTTCTTAATTCCTACAGGGACAGGGTCTTCAGGCGTTCCAGAGCAGTTACTTGCGGTTGTTACACATGCCACGTACCCCCACTCGGGCGAACAAATTTCACAACCCCACCAAAGCTCGTACCACAGTTCCTCAAGCTCCGGATCTCCCCCTGGACAGGTGACGTTTGGGTCTTCTATTTCATATTGGACAACCAGCGGATCCTCCCAGAAGTCTTCGTCGGCGTCGCAATCCATCTTGATGCACGGCCACTCATACCCTTTCCACTCGCAACTCGCTGAGGAAAGCACGTTCATAAGGCACTTATTGGTAGCACAGTTTACGTCATTTGCTTCATGGTAACATTCGTACAAAGTATCGTTCACCGGGGAACAATCCTCACATATGGGGTCAATACAGTTGCCTTCTATGCAGCACTGCCAGTTTTTGCAGCACGTGCCGTCGCAGCAGAATTCGGTATCAGGGTCGCAGACTGATTCACACTGGCCGGTGACGCTGTTACAGTCTTGACACAGGTTTGGGTCACAACAATTACCCTCACAACAAATATCGTTTGGGTCGCAGCAATAACCGTCATCATCTCCGCCTATGTCATCACAGCATTTTTCGGTCGAAGTATCACAACAGGCACCGTCGCAGCAGGTATAGCCGGGATCACAGCAAGTGCCGATACAACAAGCGTTACCACAACACTCCGTACCACAGCAGCTTTCGCCGGGGTCACAACAGGTGCCGGTACAACAAGCGTTACCACAACACTCCGTACCACAGCAGCTTTCGCCGGGGTCACAGCAAGTGCCATCGCAACAAGGATTACTGCAACACGAACCGTTGCAGCAGGTCCCTGTAGGACCACAGACCCATTCGCGTCCGCGTACCACGTCGCCCCTGCCGCCTGCCCAGCCGCTACCGCCAAAGACACGCAGACCGCCACCAAGATATCAAGATTTTTTCGCCCGTTCATTCTTTCGCCTCGTTAAGAAGGTTGTTACACTTATTGTATTTGGCAACAAGAAGCGATTCCATACCGGACAATACACACTCAGGCAGCGACACGGCCGGGTCCTTGCGCTGCTTTGCTGAAATGCCTCTTGAAAATGCCTGGTGACAGAGCGCTGCCCAATCTTTCCGCCTCCGCCGCTTCTCGCATACTCCTGGCATCCGAAGACGCTCCTCCCCCCCAAATTCGCCACACGCCAAACCTCAGCCGCGGCTGCTATTAGAAAACTCTATATAGCGGGGGAAAAGGTCAAGATGCAGATACGACCTGTCAGGTGTGATTTCTCTCCCGCTACTGTGTCTGCCAATACGAAAGGCGGGCGTGAACCGTTTCTTCTAAACGACAGACCCCGAAGCGGCCACTTTAAACTTATACCGTCCAGACCCGCTTGTCAAGCAAAATACCCCTTAACCACGTTACAAATACCCCGCCCTAACCCGGTTTACCCGCCACGTTGTCTGGTGGGCTTGTCCGCCCAAGGCGGATTTGGAGGGATGTCCTGCTCTCCTTCTTCTCCTTCCGCCGCCGCCGCCCCTTTTTCATCTGTGCGCTGTAGTTTTGCTTTTTGCCTTTTGATTTCCCTTCCTATCCGCTACACGCTCTACCCTCCACGCTGCTTTCGTCCTTTCCCGTTGACTTTTGCCCAGAATCTGGTATAATACCCCAAAATTGAATATCGTAACCTACTCGACACCCAACAGTGAGTTACCACTTACCAATTACGACTCACCACCCGCCCTTCACCCCTCACCACTTACCATTTACCGTTTACCTTTTTCACTTTTCGCGCAAAACGAACCCAATTTGCACAAACCCCGAATACGACTTAACCTCTGTGCGTGCAAAGGGTTACGAAGAAAATAGCAAATCTCCCCCCGCAAAAGCAAACCCAAACAAACCCAAACAAAGCCAATCCGACCCCCATTTTTCGCCCCTCAGGGGCACCCAAAGCCAAAACAAACCCAAACAAACCCAATTCTCCAAGAAACCCCAAAATACTACTCAACTTCTTTATTCACAAACCCTTACGAAAAAAATGCCAAGTTTTCCCCAACCAAACCCAACTTCTCGCGGCGAAGCCCGTGCCGAAGCCGGAACAAACCCAATTCGCCGCCTCGCACAGCCGCACAAACTTATCCCCCCTCGAACAGCAGTTTATGAAGACCCCGCCTCCTCACCGCCTATCCGGCAAGCCTTTCACCCCCACCCCCTCCAGCAGGCGCGCCAGAAGTTCCATTGGCAGGCCCATTACATTGG
>Ga0180438_10007771_pt1 | contig 13839 bp, 13 predicted proteins | sample SS_ome_12_FD_132455 | JGI IMG/M metagenome (GOLD analysis project Ga0180438, IMG submission 132455) | Hypersaline lake sediment archaeal communities from the Salton Sea, California, USA - SS_3_D_2 metaG | ecosystem: Environmental > Aquatic > Non-marine Saline and Alkaline > Hypersaline >... | reverse complement strand
TTAAACGATCCTCAGTCATTATATAATAAGAAATTATGATCCATTTTAAGTTTTTTTGTTTCATTTTAATAAAATTTAAATTAGATATAATATTTTCAAATTTAATTGTTGAGAAAGATAAACTTATTAATATTTGTTAATAAAGAAAATCGCAACATATCATATCTGAGAGGCTTAAACAATGAAGACTGAAATAATAATTCATATAATTGGTCCAGAGAAACCTTGCTCGAAATGTAAAAAGACAAGGAAAAATTTAGAAAAGATGCTTACAGATTTTCCTGAATTTCAAGATAAAATTCAAATATCCCATCTTGAAATCTCATCAAAGAAAGTATTAGAAAAATATGGAATTGTTCAGAGTCCAGCAGTTGCTATTAATGAAATCTTAATTAATCAAGGACATGTTCCAACAATTAATAAACTTAAAATGCAGTTTCAAAAAGTAATTACAAATGAATAAGAGCTTAAAAGATAATGGTTGACACTAAGATTAAATTTAGAACGATAATTGGAATTACATTTTTCTTTGTTATTTTAGGTCTTTTTATTTTTACAAAAGTCTCATTAGCAATTTCACCTATTCCCGAAGAAATTATTGATTATTCACAATTTGAATGGTACCTTATTCCTATAATTTATCTTTTAAATTATTTTAAAAGTGCTGGATTTAGCTTGACATTTGCATTCTTACTATCTGGGATTATACAAGAGTTTATACCTCAGAATACAATATTTAAATATCTTGGGCCTGGCAAAAAAAGAAACTATATTATAGCTGCTTTACTTGCTCCTGTATTTGTTACTTGTAGTTGTTCTGTGGTTCCAGTATATGCAGGTATTTTAATGGCAGGAGCAGGAGCAGGAGTGGCCATGACTTTTTTATTAATGGCTCCAGCAGCCAACTTTTTAACTCTTTGGCTAACAGGGGATTACATTGGATGGGATTTGGTTATACTAAGATATATCTTTTCTTTTATAGCAGCAATAATTTGTGGATTAATATATGCTAAAACCAAAATGGCGAGGGAGATTGAAAAGAAATATGACAATATTAGAATCGGCAAAGCAGAACAGTTAGAGGCTGATAAAAACATACATGAAAGAGTTTTGAATTCCTATAAATCTTCATGGCAAATGATTAAAATTATTCTTCCATATTTAATAATTGGTTTAATAATTGTAAGTTATCTAGCTGCTTATATCCCGGACGAGCTGATCCAACCCTTATTAACAGGTTATATTGGAATATTCTTCGGTGCGATAGTTGGTGGTCCCTTATATACACCTACCTTAGTGGAAGTAGTATTAACTAAATCATTACTCAATAAAGGAATGGCAAGATCCACAGCTTTATCTTTTATGATGGGGCAACCTTACGATGTTGTTTCTATGGTTCCTAATAGTAGATTTTTCAAATGGAAAGGAGTTTTAATCTATTTCTTGATATTTCTCTTATTTTCAATTATTTCTGGCTTGTTTTATGGTCTCATTTTAGGTGAGCTTTAATAATTTGAATTCTCATTAAATTTTTCTACATAGTAATTCTCCCTTTCCAATTGGAAGAACCATCGCATCTACACGATCATCAGCTAAAGCTTTGTCAATCATCGGTTTGAGAGTTTTATAATGGTTTATTGCATTATCTGCTATAAGAATTCCTCCTTTAGCCATATTTGGGATAATTAAATCATAGCATGATTCATAAACTTCTTTTTCAGCATCTAAAAAGCAAAAGCCTATATTCTTATAATTTTTTATATAATTTAGCGCATCGCCCTCAACTAATTCAATAAAATTCGTCATATCTGTAACTTTAAATGTCTCCTTCGCCATTTGAATCTTTTCATTCAATACTTCGAAAGTTTTCAATTTAATTCCACGATATTTACAAGCTAATGCAATCCAGAGGGTAGAATAGCCTGCACTTGTACCAATTTCTAAAAAATCTCCATTTGGAGCACTAGCAGCCATAATTGAGAGAAATTTTCCTATATCAGGAGGAATTTGGCGAAGTCTTTTCATTCTTGGCGTTCCATCAACTCTATCTCTAGAATCAATTTCTTCTAAATACATCATTCGTTTCTTTATATTTTCGGGGATATTATGGAACATTGTGATTCAAATCTTCAAGTTTGGATTTAATAAAAATAATAATTCATCTTTAAAATAGGTGATAGAATCAATTAAGTTTGTGATAACAGTTCTATTAAAGCACGTGGAATTTCCTTAAAATTGGTCACAGCATAAAACTTACCTCGACCAGCATTAGCAAGTTCTCTGCATTTATCTATTCCTCTATCAGCGTCATTTTCAGCGGGCATTCCAATCACATGTAATTTTGGATATTGTTTAGCCAAGTTCAGAGGATCTTCCCCACGATTATAATTGCCATCAGAAATAAGGATGCCAAATCTATTTTTATTTTTTTTCTTTATTTTATTGAGTTCTGTTAATCCTTTTTCTAATCCTATCGAAATATTAGTAAATCCAACAGCTTCTGAGTCTAATATTTCATCGACTATAGTTGTAATTAGTTTTTTTTGATCGATTTTTTTAAGTACCATTGCTGTAGAATTAAATAAAACAATTGCATAATCTTCTTTCTCCATATTATATGCTAAAACTGAAGTTGTGAGAGCAGCATTAAGTAAGAGACGTCCATACATACTCCCACTTGTATCCAAAACTAAAACAATTTTCCTTTTCTGTCTTTTTCTTTTTATTCCATAAATATCATTATAGCTTAGGGTTTTATTATATACTTTTAATGGATTATGTTGTATTGTTTCATCTAAATCAAATTCTGGCATCCCAATTTGATAATAAGGCACGGTTTTTTTGTAATCTCCTCTAATTCCTTTACTTGTGATCTTTAAAGAGGTTCGAAGAATATTTTGTCTTGCCAATCGGCGAAAAATGTACCGGTATTTCTCGGAGATAGGTCGGCGAATGAAGAAGTAAACTTCGGCCATCGATGCTGCAGATTCTTTTGCTTTTTCTGAGAAAAATTTCACTCCTTCATCACAATCCAACGCATCAGTAGCAGCATACACGTTTGATTTGAGTAAACCCATTATTGCCTCAAGATTTTTATATTGGATTGAGAGATAAGTAAGATCTTTTATTTGCTTATAGTCTAAAGTATTTGCTAGATGATAATAATAATCAGGTTTTTTCTTTTTTTTCCTTATAATTTCATATCTCAATATTTCATTATCTGGAATTCGATCCGTAAGTCTTACATGCAACCGCCTTTTCTCATTCTCTTCTATTGATTCTGAAGAAAAATCATTGATTATTGAAAATCCGCTTTATTAAGTACTGAAAGAACGATATCAGTGATAATTTCTATTTTTGATTTGGCAATTCCATCTTCCAATTCTATTTTATTGTAAAGTGCCATTACCGCTCGATCAACCCATTTTTGAACGCTTTTTTGTTGCTCCGAGTCTAAAATAAGATCAGCTAGATCAATAGCACCTCGGATAGAACTTCCTCTGCGAAGTGAGGTGCTTTCTCTAGTATATTGAACGATTTGTTGACATAAGCTGGCAATTTTATGATCAGTAGAATTATTGAATTTTGCCTCTTGTTTGATGATCTGTACTTCTTCTTCTGTATTTTGATAATCTAATTGAACCCAAACAAATCTGTCCTTAAGGGCTTCTCCTAGGACTGTAACTCCCACATGAGCAGATGGATTTTGAGTTGCTACTACAAAAAAGTCTTTATGAGCTTGTATGGTTTTTAATTTTGGAATTTCGAGAAGACCCTCATCCAATGATGTCAATAAAGAATTTTGGGTACTTTCTGGCATACGATTAATTTCATTTATAAATAAACACCCTCCATTCATCATAGCTAACGGTAGCGGCCCATAAATATACGATTCCTCAATATAACCCTTAGAGATTACCAATGGAGGATCCCAGTATCCTACAAGATTATGAGATAAAGTTTCTTCATTACAATCAACTCGATAAAAGTCTGAATCAAAATATGCTGAAATTGCTCGAGCAATAGTCGTTTTACCTACTCCAACTTCACCTTCAATAAGAATATTTTTTCCCACTGAACGAGCAAGTATAATTTTTTCTAATTCATTAGTTCTTCCTACAATTTTATACTTTTGTTGAATATCCTCTATGATATCAAGAGATTTAACCATATATAAAGTAATTTGTTGCTTCTAAAAAACTAACCTAGTTTTAAAGAAAGTAAAATGAAGTCAGAATAAAAAACAAGTAAAAAGGTTAAACTATTGAAATATATGTAAAAAATTAGGTGAATAGTAAGAGAAAAATGCTATATAAGGATGGTAATTGAGGTAATGGTAAAATTTTAAGGATATATAACAATGTAAATAAGAATAAAAGTGTGATGAGAATAATAAAAAGATAATCTTTCTTCTTAAATGGTACTTTGGTTAAATTAGTACGATCTTTGCTTATTCCAAAACATCTATTTTCCATAGAAATAGAGGTAACTTGACTTTTTCTTAGGATTGTCACAAGAGTTGCTGCTAATCGCTCAAAAATAAGCTTATATGCTTTTTTAAAAGTATTGGCTCTTTCCAGTCCAAATCCACGTGCTTTCTGTGCTAAAGCAACTGTTTTTGCTTCTTGTTCAATTAACGGAATATATCGTATTCCAACCATGAATGAAAAACAATATTTATAGGGAATTTTGATATTAATTAAAGCATATACAAAATCCTTCATTGAGGTGGTATTTGAGAAAATAATGGCTGAAGAAAACAACGTCAAAATAATAAATAATGCTTTTAAGGCGAAATATACTGCTAATCGTCGAATGGGTAAAAATTTTAAATTAAAGAGGTAAAAAAGTACATTCGCTTGTTCACTTGGAATAGCATTAAAGAAAATGTTTAAAATGACACTAATAATAAGAATTATTATCATAAATCTTAGTTTTCGAAATAAATTCTTAAATGAAATCCCACTGAATAAGGCAAGAATGATTACGCTCAAAGAGATTATTGCTAAAAAGATTAAACTACTGATTAAAAACGTGAGTGTTGTTAGATAAATTAAGAAAATAATTTTGGCTAGAGGATTCAATTTATGCATGAGTGATTTGCCTGGTGTGTAAGCAAAGATAAATTTTTTATGATCTAAGGCTTTATTTTTGCTCTTCAATCAAATCAACTCCTTGTCTAATCGACTTTCAACAGATTTTAATAGAACTATAGGACCTAAATTGCTGTAAGTTCGAAAATAATTATCCTTTATATCAAAATCTCTCAATGAACCATTTTTATTCAATTCCATAATTCTTCTTGTATATTTTAGAAGCATGTGATAATCATGGGAGGATATAATAATGGTTTTCCCTCTTTTGTTTTCAATATACAACGTTTCAATCAATGCATCAATGGTCCTTTGATCTTGTCCGATAAATGGTTCATCCAATAATATAATTTCGGGAGAATATACGAATATAGAACTTAAATTAAGTCGACGCTTTTGACCCCAGCTTAATTTATAGGGATTTTTTTCGATATCTTCATTTCCAATGAGATCAATGAGTTTTTTAAGATAATCATCATCTATTTCATTTTGAATCCCAAAATTTTCTGGGCCATACAAAATCTCATCTTTTATGCTTGAATTAAAAATCATAGTTTCAGGATTTTGAAAGATAAAACCAATTCTGCGGGCATATTCATATGAATCTAATTTCTCAATATCTTGATTTTTGAATAAGATTTTACCCGAAGTAGGATGATAGAGATTGGCTAAAAGGTATAGTAGTGTAGTTTTACCAGAGCCATTTGGTCCCACTAGCCCAATGAAATCTCCCGACTGAATTTTAATTGAAAGATTATTAATCGCGATTATACCGCTATTGGGATATTTAAATGTTAGATTGCGTGTTTCTAATATTATATCATCAGAAATACTTAGAGGATCATCATTAAAATCATTTGATCCACTTATTTTATGATTCTTTTGAGATTCAATATAGAGATTTTCAAATTTTATGGTTTTTTGATAGGAATCATATTTTTCGAATGATTTCGGGTGAATTTCATTATCAATTATAATCTTTCGCAGATTTATCAGCTGATCTCTATCTAATGTGGGGATAAAATCTATCATTTCATTGAAATTCATAGGATTAGGAAGGGGACTCTGAAGGTTGTTTGATTCCTTAAATTTATTGTAGATATTCAAAATCCAAGGAACACGTAGATTGCATTTTTTTAATTCATTAAATTGATAAGTAAATAAGTCATTGATTCCACCATCAAGTGCAACTTCCCCGGACTCGTTGAGCACTAGAATTTTATCAGCAATATTCATGACTCGAGATAATCGATGTTCAACTATTATGATTGTTATCAGATAATCTTTTGATTTCTTTAATTTTTTTAAACGTGATAATAATAAACTTTCTGAATTTCTGTCAAGAAATGCGATAGGCTCGTCTAAAATAAGAATCTTTGGTTTTAATGCTAAAAAGGAAGACAAGATTACTAATTGCTTCTGTCCTCCACTTAATTGGTCGGTATCTCGATCAAGAAGATCATTGATTCCCATCATCTTAGAAATATCTTCAATAGTTTGTTCAATTTCTTTCTTAGGATATTGTAAATTTTCTAAACCAAACGCAAGTTCATCTTTCACTTTGAATGTAGTGAGCTGATCTAATGGATTTTGCTTAACCACTCCTACTATTTTTGATAGATCTATGAAATCATAATCCCAAGCATTCTTACCAAAGATTGAAACCTCACCATTCATCAGTCCTTTGATTCTCCAAGGAATTATACCACTCATAGCATAAGTGAGGGTTGATTTACCACTTCCACTTGGTCCTGCTAAAACGAGAGTCTCTCCTTCATTTAAATTAAAAGAAATATTTTTTAAAGCAGGTCGCTCTTTGTTATCAGTTCCATATATGAATGAAAAATCGTGAAATGTAAGGGCGATATGATTATGAGAATTTATTTGAATCACATCCCTTTTAAAACGTTGTTGGAACCCCAGCTTTAATTAAGTAATTCTTAATAGCTCTTCCTAAAAGCCCAACAATAAATATACCCGAAATAAAAGCAAAAATAAAAGCTAAAGCCCATAGACTCCAATGTATATACCATCTTTGATTAATGACCCAAAAAAAGGGAGCTTGGAAAAAATTTCCTAATCCTCCTGCTATACTCCACCCTAATTTAGTTTCTCCTTCTCCTAATTTTTCCATTAGGAAAAATCCTATAATAAGAAAGAATGCCTCCATCAAATTAACGAATATTATGAGTAAACCCCACGGGTCCCCAAGTAAGAACTCAAGCAACCCCTTTGATACCATAGTAAGCAAAATATTATATTTTTTTTTGGTTAATCCATACACAATAGAAGCCCATATAACGTGATGTCCACTTACTAGTTGAGTTCCTCCAGTGAATGGATACCAAACTTTAATGAGAAGGCTAAAAGGGATTAAGCTAGATATAATTCCTCCTAAAATCCCTATGATAAAGGCATATGAGAGGTCAAGATTAGTGACTTTCTTTTTATCTATAAAACCTGTTTCTTTATAATGATTTTGAGATTCTATATGTTCTGAATCAGATTCAAATCCTTCTTCATCATGTTTTCTATTTTTCAATTATTCTTATCACCGACTTTCATGCATTGATTATGATTTTGTTTAACATTTCAACCGAATATTGCGAACTATACTCTCCTTCAGGTATAATTGTCTGATCTATAACTGATCTAAACGGCCCCTCCTCGAATAGTGGGGCTCCATCTTCTTCATAAGCAATGAGGACTAAATCAGGATTGCTTTTTACGATAGATAAATTCAGTGGTTTTGGTGAATGATACAAATCTCTTGCCCAGAATTCAAATGTAAGAGATGATGCATCTAATTCAAGTAAACTCTCAGCTATTAAAATACTCCACAATGATACACCACTATAAATCTTATCATATTCGGTCTCAAATCTGTTCATAATATGAAACGTTTTATCAATATACTGATCATATTTATCCGATTTCATTTGAGTGGTCGTTAAAACGAGTTCTCGATTTACTCCATTTCCTTGAATAATGATAATATTTTTATCTTGAAATAGATCGACATCAAACGCTATCGCAGCATAAAGAAATAACCAAAAAACTGCCATTCCCACAGCAATAGAAGCAATAAATATATAGAAATTCCTGGTTTCCATTTTATCTTTTCAACTTTAACATTTCTTTTTAAATTTAATTAAATAGACAACAGAAGTTAGTATAGATATTGAGAGTAATAAAATTTCGAAATTAAATCCTGAAATTAGTTGCTCTGGTTCTCTTAAATCTAATGCATAAGTCCATGAAATAGCATGTTTCTCGTCATGGTCATTATTCAAGATCGCTATATTAAATTTATAAAGTTTCTTTTCAGTGAACTGAACGTCATAGATTTCATTGGTATCTAAATTCCGTCTCATCTCGAGAGTATAAGAATTACTGTCATTAGTAAAGGCTACATCAATGTTTTTTGCTTCAGGATTTCCTTGAATCCATCCTTCCTCGTTAAAACAGTCATCTCCACATAAATGTTCTTCTCCTGGAGATACTATATCTTGATAATACCACCTCCAAGCATCTACACTCCCATTTCCCATATCAATCGTATTCATATCTGAAATATAGTAAGCCGAAAAACTGGTGGTATCGATATCCCAACAGAAGGAAATACCATCTTGTTCTGGGGGATTATCATCTCCTGGAGAATTATCCTCCCATTTGCATAAGATTAAAAGAGATTCATCATTCAGCACAAATGAGATATTTAAACTATAGAGTTCTGGAATAACTCCTTCAGGTTCAATTTCAGCCAGCATAATTTCTGTTGGAACAGCGCTTTCAGTCCAAAACGCCTCAGACGGAATACCATCGACAATAATTTCTGCATTGGGATTAAATGGTACATCAATATAAGTTATTCCATGATAATCTGAACAATCCCCATCTCCAGGATATGCCACAACATTCATAATGTAAAATAGAGAACTGAGGCCTATTAAAGCTACAATTATTATGATATTAAATTTAATCTTATTCATTTTACACGTACTTTTCTTAAATTAATTATAAAATTTTAACATTTTCTAAGTTAAATAATGTAAAAAAATATTTTTTTAAGATATTTGAAGTTTTACTCATGATTTTTTCCAATTGGATTTATGTAACAATTATATACTCTTCTTTAGTCATAACCGCTTCAGTTCCATCATCATCGGTAACCATTAGAGAGATAGTGTAATTTCCTGCTGATGTAAACTGGTGTATAGGATTTTGAAGCGTTGAATTCACTAATGATGAATTAAATGTCCATAGATAAATTGCTGGTGGATTATAAACAGTTCCAGTAAAGTTAAATTCTACAGAATCACCAACATTTATTTCAGTTTCATTTGCGGTGAACTCAACTACGGGAATAGTATCAATTTCAATTGAATTTATCATTTTGATTTGATTACTACGTTCTCTGCCCGGTATGATTAAAACGTATGGACCATGACCAAAGCCACACATCTTTCTTGCCGGCCATTCGGGATTTGTTGCGGACGATTCTCCATCAAATTCTCCTAATATCTGAATTTCATATGCTAAAATTATTGGTAAGTCATCATAGACATCAAGAAGGGGGACTCCATCCTCGTTAATAGCGGTTTCATTAACATAATCCCAGTAATAAGAATCATATTCTAATCCATTATATACTTCAGTTTCAGTTAGACCACGTCTTCTCCCTGACCCATGAGGTGCAGCCCAACCATCAGCTGCTCTTGCTTTTAGCTCAAAATTTACACTTTCATCAAGTCCGACCCAATTGCAAAGCATTGAGAGATTTAAACCTGCATAATATCGATTTATACTCCAATCGTCGCTTCGATCATATTTATATGTAAGACTACTTTGATAGGATGGATCAGTAATATTAGTAGGGTCCAAAGAAAGCTTTAATTCACCATCAAGATATATATCCAAATTCCAATCACTGAGTACATTTATTTGTTCTAGATTGTATATACGGGCTTTCATAGCTTCACCCACAAGTGTGAAATTGCCAAATTTTTCACCCAAAGGAGATTCGGCGAGCCATTGATTATTTGCTGCAATAGCAATCATAATATTTTCTTCTGCATCTTCCAATTTTTCTAAAAGTTGACTAGCACTGGTTTTAAAAATATTTCTTTGTCCAAAATCGTCTGCAATCGATGCAAATTCAATGTCACCAGGAAAAAAGGTTTCATATTCATCGAAAAGATTAGTTATACTAAAACCGGTAATAGGAATATCTGTTTCAGGATCAATTATTGTCATGAGTTCTATACCTGTATCATACGCACTTGGTTGGGAATTTTCATAGACTGCTATCGCATCTAAAATATCTTTGAAATATATTTTTACATTGCTATGAGTTTGATTGTTTAAGATTAAGTAAGTAGAGTTTGGTGCTGTACTCCAATCATCAGGCAAGCCAGATAGGTAAGTGGGGGGACTTATAGTGGTTTTAGGTTCCCATGTTGCCACTACAAAACCTAACCCACCAGCTAAACCTGTTACAATAATTATTAGTAATCCAATTATTATGTCTTTAGTTTTCATATTAATCAAAATTTTGTAGATAAATAATTTATGAAGGATAATCAGAGATAGATTTTAAATGTTATGTATGATGGGAAATAACGATAGTCTACGAGTAGCATCCATAAGATCCCCAAAGAGGTATTGGTCCTCCTATTGAAATAGTAAAAAGAAAAAATATTAAATAAATGCGAAAATCACACCTGTAGGTAATGTAAGGAACTGAATGAGAAATGATTGAAAAAGTGTTGTCAATAAAATATTCTCACTAAAAATACTAATCATTATTCCACCAATTATAACAAAGACTAAGATTATCAATCCCTGAAGACTTCCCAACATTCCAGAAAACGAACCAAGAGCTAGATAGAATAGGAGCAAAAGGAGAAAAGGGATATAACCAATAATGGTGGAGTATAATAAGTAATTATTCTTTTCAGAATAGGAGCTTCTGAGATATTTTAATTCCTTTTGAGCAATATAAAAACCGGGTATTGTAAATAATGTTAAAATGATGAGCCAAATAAACCTTTCATTCAAAGGAAAAACATAATATATACCCGAATTAGCGAATAATACACTAAGAACTATCAGAAGCACAGAGATTGCAATGCCAATTAACGTATTATTATTAAGTAAGGACTTATTTATTTTAAGATTTATTTTCAGTGAATCTTCAGATCCGGGAATTTTTCCTTTTGTATAAAGAATAAGTAATAATATTCCATATGCTCCAATGAAACCAACATAAATTAAATTAAAAACTGGAACACCAATTGGGATAAAGATGAATAAAGCAAATAATGCTATTAATATGGGTAAAGCTGCAATCCATAATGCTAACTTAACTAATAGAAAACGTTTGATATTTAGAATCTTCACTTCGCTTCTTTCTTTATTCATTTCACCGTCTTGAATAGGTTCAGGACTACTATAATTAAGCCTTTGAGACATTTTAGCAAACAATATTCCAAACATCATAAAAAGAAATAAACAACTAATAGATGTAATCCAGAGAAAATTTCTTAGCAAAATAGAGTTTGCAGAATAATTTGGGCTGGAGTCTAAACCAAGAACCTCAATTCCCCAATTTAATGCATAAGTTATTACATCATAGGAATATATTTCATAATTATGGAAGAGAAAATCAAAGACTATCAATTCACGTAAAAATGGAGAGCTAGCACCCCCTAATTTCTCATAGAGGAGATTCGCTGCCGTTGGAGTCAATATATCATCCCATGAACCAGTAAGTAATAGAATATTAGTGCTAGGGTTTGTAGCAGAGAGGTTTTGAATCCACTCAATATCAAGATCATTTACACCAGTAAAAAATGCGGATTGCACATTGGTTCCCAGATTTACTTGAGCGCCTAAAAGAATGAGTCCTGAGACATTATTTGTATCCATAGTTGCTGATTGAAGAGCAACTCGAGCACCCATACTATGTCCTAACAATAAAATTTCTGAATCATTTAAACCACTTAAGCCCTTAAATAATTCTTTTGCTATCAATAATTGGTTTGCTAAACGATCTGTTGCAGCGTTATCAAATTTTAACTTTCCTGGTGATCGACCATGTCCTGAAAAGTCAAATGTGAAAACATGAAAATTTAAGCGAGCAAATTCAGAAGCAATTCCTTTTAATGCAATCTGATCTGAACCAAAGCCAATATTTAGGATTATACCAGCAGATTGAGATCCTGGATAATATGTTCCTACTAAATCATCACCGTTACTATCTTGAAACTTTACTATTGTTCCATTTTGTAAGAAACGATCTTGATAATAAATAAGGCTAAGAGAGACTATTGTAATAATTAACCCAATTAGGGAAAGGATAAAGCAGAGCTTCTTTTTATCAAAAATCATAATTGAAAAAATGAATAATTAGATCAATAAAAGGATTTTGTCTAAATATTATAAAAAAATAAATAAATAAAGTATGAAGAAAAATGATTATGGTAAGGTTATAATATTAGTATCTTCATCCAATTTAATGATACCTTTTACTGAGAGTTGTTTAATGGTTCTCACAGCCATAATTGGTGGTACATCTAATAGTTTTTTTAATTCATCCAAATCACATGATCCTTTACTCATAATTGTTGCAATTATGTCCACCTCTGGAATCTCCTCCTCAGAATTTTCAATCAGGAATGAAGTAAAGAAATTGTTTCTTTTAAGAATTTGCATTTTCTGATTAAGCTCTTCCATTTTATCTTCTGTGTATAAGGTTTTAAGCTCTTTTTCTCTATTTTGATTTTCCATTTTTTTTTGATCTAGCTCGCTATTTTCATTTTCTAGATTGGTGATCTTTTGATTTATAGTATCTAACTTTGAAAGAATTTCTTCTAACTCCATTGAAGGGGCGGTGAGATCATTACTTAATCGTTCAATATTAGTGTTTAGTTCTGTATTTTTAGCTAACAATTCCTCATTTATTTGTTTTAGATTATCCACTTTTTTGGTAAGATCATCTAATCTAATTTTTAATTCGGTTATTTCCGAATTTTGATTTTCAATACTCCTTTCGTGTTTTAATATCTCATCTTGCTCAAGTTTAACCATTTTCCATGTTATACTTAGATTTTGAAGTGCAGATTCACTATTTTTTTTTAATGCTTGAATATACTCATCAAAATTTCTTTCTAATTGTTCTATAAGCGTAATTATATTCTTAATCTCCTTACTCATTAAAAATCAACCTCCTCTTTCAGTAGTATTGTTCCCTCTTCTTGATTTAATTCAATTGGAGCATTTTCCTCAATCATCTTTTTTATTATTCGTATAGCTTGGTCTTCTCGCATATCGATAGCTAATAAAATATTTTTTAAATCTAACGCGCTACCTGGTTGTAAAGCTCTGATGAATTGATATAAGGCAGAATTTATATATTTTTTATTGATTAGGATCTTCATCGCTACTACTCTATTTTCATAGGAAGTAACATACCTTTCTTTTTTGTAAAATGTTTTTTCTAAATCTTTTTCCAACGCTCTCAAATTCTTCTCAAAAACTTCAAGTTCTCGGGATAGGTCTATATTTCTTGTGTTAAGTTTTTTCAATCTTTCGGTTTGTGTACTAAATTCTTCCTTCTTTAACCTAATTGTTGCTTTTTTCTCTTCAATTTCCTTTTGTATTTGTTCTATTTTATCATTTAAATTTCGTTTCTTAATCTGTAATTCTTGGTTATGCTCTTCAAATTTTTGTATATCGCGTTGAT
>Ga0180438_10007770_pt1 | contig 13839 bp, 11 predicted proteins | sample SS_ome_12_FD_132455 | JGI IMG/M metagenome (GOLD analysis project Ga0180438, IMG submission 132455) | Hypersaline lake sediment archaeal communities from the Salton Sea, California, USA - SS_3_D_2 metaG | ecosystem: Environmental > Aquatic > Non-marine Saline and Alkaline > Hypersaline >... | reverse complement strand
AGATCTGCATACTGGGCGAAGGTTCCCGCTTTGGCTACGCTGTTGCGCAGCTCATCGACGTGGAAGGCGCTGCCCCACAACTCTGGAGGCGTCACGTTGTGATAGTAGAAGATGACGGCCCCACGGTCCAGGCTTTTCATACTCTCCAGCAGCGCATAGCGACCTGGATAGTGGTAGACGTACAGATCGGAGGTCAAGAAATCCGTCGCCTGGGGATCTATCAATTCATCGAGGCTGACAACGCGGGTAAGCGGCCTGACCCGCAGCGGCACGTGCTGGGGCGGATGCGCCAGGTAGATTGTCACCTGATCGCCCTTGCGCCGGAAGAAGCGCGCTTGATTGAGGATCGACTGACCGATTGCGTCGCGCCCTTCCAGATTCACGTGTACAATACTCACGCGCATTAGCTCAACCTTTCCTGCGGCACGGCACTGGACAGCGTGCGCCGCTTGCGCAGCACACGCAGGCTGGCCGCTTCAAAGATGCTGGCGATGCGCTCCACGGTGTATCTACGCTCCAGCTTCGCACGCCCGCGTTCCCCCATCTCCCGCCTTCGCTGCGGATGATCAACCACATCGGAAAACGCCCGTATCAGCGAGGAGACCTGCCCAGGTTCGACCAGCAATCCATCCTCGCCCGCAGCTACCACGGAGGACACCGATGGAATGCTGGCCCCGATAACCGGCTGGCGATAGGCCCAAGCTTCAAGGAAAACGATGCCAAAGGCTTCGGCCGCCGAGGGCAAGGCCAGCACATCGCAGGCAGCCAGACAGTTGAGCCGCTCCTCATCCGAGACCTCGTCCCGCACTACCAGGCCATCTAGATTTGCGTAGCGGGCCCACAGTGCCTGTGAAAACGCTGTCTCCGGGCCTACGGCCAGGAAGTACACATCGTCGCGGCTCTCTCGCAGCGCTGAAAACGCCTCCGCACACAAGTCCAGCCCTTTGTACTCAGTCTTACGTCCCAAGAACAAGATGACAAAGCCCCTGTCGGGGAGACCCAAGCGCGCACGGCACGTAGAGCGGTCCAACGGCGGGAAGCGATCCAGCTTCACGCCATTACCACCCACTGTGACTTTGTCGTTCCAGCCGCGGTTGAGAAGATAGCGCTTCTCTGCCTGGGTCACCGCGAGCACGGCTGCGCTGCCGCGCAGGATGCGGCGCATATAGCCCACGTCGTGCGTCTCCCACTGCCCAGCATGCAGGTGCGGCGTAATCAACACCGGCACGTTGCACAGTCTGGCAGCTACATACGCCGTCAGCGCGTGCGCGTAGTGCAGGTTGTTGACGTGGATGACATCAAACTGTCGCCCGTACCGCAGGATCGCGGCAAAAATGCCCGGGCACAGCGGGCCATTCCCGTACAAGATGAACGGCTCGTACCACCAATGCCTTGTGCGCGGATAGTGGTCCAGCCCGTAGCACAGCAATCGCCAGGTGAGCGCCGTACGAGGCAGGCTGCGGAAGCGATGGATTTCCACGCCATCCAGTGTCTCGAGTGCGGGCAGTTCACTGCGCCAGGTTCGATAGTCCAACGACCGGCTGGTGTACACGGTGACACAATGGCCACGGCGCGCCAATTCCTCGGAGAGGTCGGTGATGTACCGCTCTGCACCTCCAATCGCCGGTCGGTACTGGTGGCTGACCTGCAGGATTTTCAACGCCCTGAGACCTCCAGGTAGAGCTTCCGAAGGCGCTCCACGTGTTGCGACAAAACAAAGCGGGTCAGCACTTCTTTTGCACATCTCAGTCGCATGCGTCGCCGCTCGATAGCTGGTCGGGCAAAGTGCTTTCGCACAGCCGAAACCATGGCGTCCGCATCGCCCACCGAGAACAGGTAGCCTGTCTTCCCGTCACGGATCAGCTCCGGGATGCCACCAAAATCCGATCCAACCACCGGTGTTCCTGCCTGAAAGCTCTCGCAGACCACCAGCGGCGCGTTCTCGTGCCAAACCGATGGGACAAGGGTCAGATCTGCCGCCGCGAACAGGCCGTGCATGTCGGCAGCAGGCACACTACCCAGCACCTGAACCGCTGGGGCATAGCCACGAAAAGCTGCTAGAAGACCTGGCTCTCCCCCCCCAGCGACAACGACCTGCAGCCCATCAAGTGACGCCAGAAGCCCCGGCAGTGCCTCCAACACAACCTTGGCTCCCTTGATCTCAACGCCGCCTCCGGCGAACAGAATCATGGGCTCTGAATTCAGGCACGCCCCACAGCGATCCAGAACCGCGTTCTGACGCTGCGTCGTTGTCGTCCCCTCGAAACCCAGGCGGATCAAACGAAAGCGATCAGGCTTGTAGCCTGCCTCTACGTGGCGGTCAACCACCGCTTGGCTCGGCGAGACAAAAATCCTGACGTTAGACGTCAGAGCGGCAAACACACGGCGACGAAAGGGGATGTTGCCCCAAAAGTCGTAACGGCGAAAGCAGTTCTGACAAGCATGCGAGTCCTTCGTTGGATCGCAGAACGTTCCATCCGCACGATACAGCATGTTGTTGGGACATAGCAGCCAAAGATCGTGCAGGGTGTTGACAACGGGCACTCGCGCCGACCGACAGGCCAAGAACGGCGCCAGGGTGGCCCCAGAGGCGTTTTGCACGTGCACCACGTCGGGCCTGAGGCGGCGCAGTTCGGCCCGAACGACCTGGTACAAGCGCTCATCAAGCACGTCGGTCAGCGCTGTACGCAGCCTCCCGTACACAACGCGATGGACTGGGATTCCATCCAACGAGTACCACTCGTCCAGTGATTCCGAAGCGCGGTTGTTAAGGACCAGAACGGAGCAGTCCACTCCAGCGCGAAGCAGGCCGCGGCAGGCATGGTAGGTAGCGATCTCTGCCCCGCCCGTGTAGGCGGGGGGGAATGTGTTTGCAACAAACAGAATGCGCATGTCACTATCAGTCCGCGGACAAGTCTTTCTCGACCGGGGCGCGCAGGCCACGGACCTCCGCAGCCAGGTCATCCAGTTCCCGATTCGCTTCGCGGAGGTACTCGAGCAGCACGGTCGCGAGGTGGTCGACGTCGCCCAGCTTTCCCTGGCTCAGTCGCTCCAGCAGCGTGACGACACGTGAATTGAACTCGATCTGCTGGTGGATCATGGGCAGCACATAGGCAGCAGTGATCGCCTGGTTCCAGGGCCGACGCAGGGCAGTGAGCAGTGGGCCGACGATGGGCAGCGCAGAACGAGCTGGCTGCTCGACGATTACCTCCCGTTGGCGCAGGCCAGCGAGCAGGTCTGCCCAGCCTTCGTCACCCGGCTTCGGACCAGCCATATCTTGCGCCAGTTTGACTGGCAGAACCGTTCGCAGGGCCAGCAAAACGCTCGCCAGCGCGTCCGCATCATCGGAGCCTGCATGCAGAATCTTTCGCCGCAACGTCACGAGGTCATCAAGGTGCAAGAGATGGTACAGATAGGCGTGCTGCATGGCAGCCACTAACCGCTCACCACCTGCCGCTAACCCCTCCAGCCACGCCCGTTCCAGAGCTACAAACTCCTCGCGCAGGGATCTGACCGGCCAGTGCTTGAACACAAAGCGTAGTCGATTGCGCTGGAAATGATACATGCCTTCGTGACTGTTCGCAGAGCCGGCGCTGCGTTCCTTGTGCACGAGCACCGCCGCGGGCGTGTAGAGGACCCGATAGCCGGCTTCCCGGGCTCGATAGCACCAGTCAACATCCTCATAGTAGGCCAGATGGAACCCTTCGTCGAGCTCGCCGATCTCCTGCAGCGCGGCTCGGGAGATGGCCAGTGCGGCGCCAGTGACAAAGTCGACCTCGCGCCGCTCATCGAACTGGCCATTGTCCGGTTCTCGGTATCCAAAGTGCGCTGCCTCCCCACGGGCATCAACGTACCCGCCAGCATGCTGGATGCGCCCATCGGGATAGAGCGCCTTGGCACCGGCAATCCCACACTGGGGATCAACCTCGAAGGCATGGACCAGTGCTTGAAGCCATCCCGGATGTACCACTGTGTCCTGGTTCAGGAGCACCAGCACATCGCCTGTGGCAATCCGCAGACCGCGATTGTTGCCCGCGGCAAACCCCAGGTTGTCCTGGTTCCGTATCAGACGCATGTGTGGGTAATGCTCTCGGACCAACTCTGCTGAGCTGTCAGTGGAAGCATTGTCGACAACCAGGATCTCCCAGTCAGCAAACTCCTGGGCATCAAGGGCTGCTAGACACTCGGGTAGATCCGCCCGCCCATTCCAAGAAAGAACGATGACGGATGCCTTCATCTGCCTACCTCTGACCTCCAAGGCGTCGTATCCAGGCCGTCAAGCCAGTGGAGCCGTGGCCCGACCGCGCCTCGGAAAGGGCGGCAGCATCATGCTGCGGCGAGTAGCCGGCAACCTTGTCTGCGGCGCGCTGCGGGTTGTGGCAGAATGCCACCAACGGCGCGGCAGCCCGTTCCCAGGTCAGTGCCTGACGAGCCTTATCGAATGCACTCACCAACCTGGATGGTGCAACATCCAAGAGCTTGAGCAGGGCGCGGCTCACCATCTCTACATCCTCGTATTCCACGATCTCGCCCAGCCCATAGGCCTCGACCAACTCGCTCGTCGCGTCGCCACGCGTCAGCACCATCGGCAACCCAGCCCAGATATAGTCCAGCACGCGGCTGCGAAAAGCGAGGCGCGTCTCCACCGTATCTAGGTGAAGCGATATCGCCACGTCAGACTCGTACAAGTAGTCGGGCCACTCGCCATAGGGAACCCAGTCACCAAAGAAGACACAGCGATTGGCGAGGCCGAGCTGCTCTGCGAGTTCCTTCGCCTGCCGCACCACCGGCATCTCCGGGACAGCCTCGCGGTTGGGGTGCCGCGTGCCAGGAAAGACCATCTTGACATCAGGCCGCTGCTCCCGCACCCGAGCCATCGCCCTGATCGCCGTCATCGGGTCAAGCCATTGCCAAAGCCCGCCGCCCCAGAGAATGACGCGGTCGTAAGGCTCGATACCGGGCCACACGCCCTTCAGCACTTGCTCCCAGTGGTCCAGGGTCGAAGAGGGCAGCCCGAAGGGCACGGTATCCACTAGTTGGCGCAGCGAAGGATCCTGCCCGTAGGTATGTACATTGATGCGCCCGGCAGCCTCCAGCAGCCCCAGCCACCAGTCGCGCTGGCGCTCCGACGCACACAGGAAAAAGTCTCCTGCACGGCACTGTAGTTGTAAGATCCGCTCGCGGACCAGATGCAGTGCCTCTTGCTCTGGCGATCCCGCAAACAAGGCCAGCGTCTCCAAGGGATGGGGGTCATAGCCATCCACGACCAGAGGGAGCCCGCTATCTTGCAGGGTCGGGAACCGCTGCAGTACATCACCGCACAGCACGGCAACAGTGGCTCGCTGCAAGGCGGCATCAAGGGACTGCGGATCATCCATGCTGTAAGAGTAGAGCTCGGAGTCAGCGCCTGGCAGATCAACGCTGCCAGGGGCAGCGAGGATCACCGGGAAATGCTGCGCCAGCGCTTGGGCCAGCTCCCAGTAGCGGATACCCGGACCGGCCATCCGGGAGCCAACTACGTCATGGCTAATGATCAGGACGGCATCGTGTTGCCGGCTTGGGGCCGGCTGGGAAGGATTCGTCACAGCTATTCGGCCTTCCACTCCCACATGCCCCTCAGGGTAACCAATCCATACCTCTCGCCTGTTCCCACCTGTCGCACTCGGAAAGCGTACAGGCGGTCGTGATAGTCATACATAACGGTGTCTGCCTGGTTGTGAACTCCAACCGAAAGTAGGTACGTGCCTTCCGTCAACGGCAAAGCATCGACGCGGTAGATCACATCTCCCTCGCCTTCGATGAACGGAATGTGAAACCCGGCAAAAGCAGTGTTGGGGCCACAGACATGCACGCCATCCATGCGGTGGACCGCTATGCCAAAGACCGGTTGATCCACCCGTTCTGGCACATGATAGTGAAGCCGCACAGCCCAGGGCTCTCCGACATGGAAGACGTTCCTCTCCATGCCATCGCCGCCCATGAATGTGACAGAGACGACGCGGGCTTGACCGCTTCCCCAGCGATGAAGCGTGCGCGAGGGTTTGTCCGTAGCGTCTCCTCGTTCGGCATCCTCTTGCATAGCCATGTGACGCAAGTAGGCTGAGATTGTGTCCGCGACCGACCCAGCCTCCTGAACCACCCCATCCTCCAGCCAGACTGCGCGAGAGCAGAGTCTCTGCACGCTCCCCAGATCGTGGGAGACGAAGCAGATCGTCAACCCTTGTTGCTGCATTCTCATGATGCGTTCCAGGCACTTGTGTTGAAAGTTCTGATCGCCGACTGCCAGCACCTCGTCCACTAGCAGGATCTTGGGATCGGTGTGCACGGCGACCGAAAAACCGAGACGTACGTACATCCCCGAGGAATAGTGCCGCACGGGCACGTCGATGAACCGCTCTAACTCGGCGAAAGCAACAATATCGTCCAGCCTCTCATCGATCTGTCGGCGCTGCAGACCGAGAATAGCCCCGTTGAGGTAGATATTCTCGCGTCCAGTCAGATCGGGATGGAATCCGGCGCCCAACTCCAGCAGTGCCCCCACGCGGTCGTTGACCGTCACCGATCCCGTTGTCGGTTCGATTATCCGCGATATCAGCTTGAGCAGCGTGCTCTTGCCAGCGCCGTTTGGGCCGATGAAGCCGACCGTCTCACCCTGTTCGATTCTCAAGCTGACGTTCCGAAGAGCCCAGAACTCTTCCAGCGTATTCTGACCATTCCTCTTCACTAGCGAGAGGAACATCTCTTGGAAAGAGCGCGGTCGATCTCGGCGCAAAGCGAACTTTTTTGACACCCTGTCTAGGGTAATCGCGGACATCAGACTCCTTCGACGCGCGCAAGGCATATGCACCTGCGGGCGACGTCCGCCTCATTGATCGATGATGCTTTCGAGGATTGCACGGCCATTCCATTATAGGACCACAAAGAGTGCGGTCAAAACATATCGGCAGCAGGTCAATGCCAGTGCCGTGGGCCTGTTAGCCTACCCAGCGAGGTGTGATGGCAGGTCTGGATCGTCGCGGCCAACGTTTTGCTGGCCTCTGGAGCCTGTGCTATACTCGCATTGCTGTCAAAGGAAGACGTTCCTGGAGCAGTCCATGGCGGGAGCGAGTGGATACAAGGGCTGGATGATCACAAGGCTGACTGAGGTATTCCGATATCGCGAGTTGATCAGAAATCTGGTACTGCGCGACTTGAAAGTGCGCTACAAGAACTCGGCGCTGGGGTTCCTGTGGTCGCTGCTCAATCCCCTGGCGATGATGGGGGTTTTTACGCTCGTCTTTACCTTGATGATGCCCAACAATACGATCGACCGCTTTCCCGTTTTTGTGCTGTGCGCCATCTTGCCATGGAACTTCTTCCGCGACTCGGTCAGCGCTGCGATCGGCAGCATCGTCAACAACTCCTCGCTGATCAAGAAGGTCTACTTCCCGCGCGAGGTACTTCCCCTGTCGGTAACCCTGTCCAATCTGGTCAATTTCCTGCTCGCACTGAGCGTACTGTTCGTGATGCTGCTGGTGTTTCGCGTGCCGCTGACTCGCTGGCTGCTGCTGTTGCCGTTTGTGATTGCCACCCAGCTGGTCTTTACCCTTGGCTTGGGGTTTGCACTTGCCACAGCCAATGTGTTCTATCGCGACACAGCGATGATCATGGAGGTGCTGCTGCTGGCATGGTTCTTTGTCACGCCCATCTTCTATCCAATTGACATCCTGCCCAGAGACCGTCTTGTCCTGGGGCTTGATCTCAACATCCACCGGCTGACTTATATCCTCAATCCCATGGCTTCAATCATCTCAACCTATCGCGTGATCTTGTACCATGGCGCCTCTCCAGCAGCAGACTTTTTCCTACGCACCTTCGTCACGGCATTGGCAACACTCGTAGCCGGGTACCTGATATTTGTCCGGTTCAGCAAGGTTTTTGCTGAAGAAGTATAGACGGGACTGGACGACGGATGGCAGAGAACCTAATCAGCATAGTAATACCGGTCTACAACGAGGAAGCAGCCATCGCGGGCGACCTCGATCTTATCAAGAAGACCATGGACGCTTTCGGACAGCCCTACGAAATCATTGTGGTCGACGATGGGTGCACCGACCGCACGGTGGAGATTGTGTCAGACCGAGCATGGGTTCGGCTGCTGCATCACGAACGCAATCGTGGGACTGGCGCTGCGCGCACCACGGGCTTGGAAGCTGCCCGTGGCGATGTCGTGGTGATGACGGATGGCGATGGCACCTATCCTAACCAGGACATCCCCAGGCTGATAGAAGAGCTCGGCCAATGCGATATGGTAATCGGGGCTCGTCGTCAAGAGCGGGGCACTATGAAGTGGCTGCGCGCACCGACCAAGTGGTTCATCAGGCGCCTAGCCTCCTACCTGACAGAGACCGAGATACCGGACCTTAACTCAGGGCTGCGCGCCTTCAAGAAGGATATCGCTGTCAAGTACCTGAATATCCTCCCCAGCACCCACTCGTGGGTCAGTACGATCACCATCGCGTTTCTGAGCCACGGTCACCCGGTGAGGTTCGTGCCCATCGACTACTACCAGCGCAAGGGGCGGTCCACTTTCCACCCACTCAAGGACACCTACAACTATCTGACGCTCGTCGTGCGTTCGGTGATGTACTTCAACCCGCTGAAGGTGTTCCTGCCACTCAGCCTGCTGCTCTTCAGCGGCGGCGCGATCAAGCTGGTCCGTGACCTGATCGTCTTCAACCTCCACGTTCCCACAAGCACGGTACTGATCTTGCTCACCGCGGTGCAGGTCGGTGCAATGGGCTTGCTGGCGGACCTGATCGTGAAACGCAGCGTGTCACACTAAGTACTGCCAGCGGAGCACGCAGCTCACTTGCCGCTCAAGTACGAGCGGTACACCGCCACGGTCTGCGCCACCATGTCTTCCTGGCTGTAGGTAGCCCTGGCCCGTTTCACACCGCGAGCACCCAGCGTCTGGCACAGCTCATCGTCAGCCAAGAGCCTTTGCAGGGCTTCAGCCAGGGCAGTGGCATCCATGGGTGGCACAAGAAGCCCTGCATCGCCCACGACCTCCGGAATCGAGCCGGCTGTGGTGGCCACGATGGGCGTGCCACAGGCCATCGCCTCAGCCAGTGGCAGCCCAAACCCCTCCAGCAGAGACGGCAGCACAAATACGTCCGCCAGCGAGTAGTACAAGGGCATCATCTCATCGGGCACGTAGCCAGCGTGGATCACCCGCTCTCGACCGCGCGGGCTCAGCGAGCGCTCAAACCGCTCCCGGTACCCTCGCTCCCACTTGCCCACCATTAGCAACCTGATATCGGGCCCCAGTTTCTCCATTGCCTGGGCGAGATACTCCAGGCCTTTGCGTGGCGTGGAGAACCCGACATATAGCAACACACGCTCCGCTTCCAGACCCAAGTCAGTGCGCAAAGCACGCGCCTCACGTCGCCGATAGTGCTGGACATCAACCCCCAAAGGCACCACCACTAGCCGCTCTGCTTCAGCGGGATGCACGCCTACGTAGGCATCGCGAACCGCATGGCTGGTGGCAAGCAGCACACTGGCACGATGAGCTGCCTGCCGTTCAAAGGTCAGACCGGCCAGTGTGTAGTAGACATAGCGAAAGATAAGGTTCGACAGACTGCGATAGTAAGGGATCCCGCCCTTGGCTTGCAGGCGCTGGCTGAATGGCTGCACGAGCGTGGCAACGAATGGCCCACGATAGGCATAGGCAAAGTGCAGGTCCAGGAAATGAACCACGTCAAACGGTATCTGCGCCCCAAGCCTCTCCACCAGACGAGCGGCGCGCAAAGAGAAGCCTATCCAATCCGTCGGGCCGATATCGACGCGCCACACACGGACTCCGTCGCTGGTCTCATGCTCTGGCGCCCCTGCACGGCGGGAGGCGACCATGGTAACCTCATGCCCTGCAGCGCACAGGCCGTCGGCCAACAACTCCCCAAAGACAGCGTGCCCCGAGGTGCGATGGGGTCGAAAATCAAGGCTGACCAGACAGATCTTCATAGCAGCTGTTCGATGATTTCTCTTAGCCTCAAGCCCTGCTTGGCCATGCTGAAAGCATCCTGACAGTATTGTAGACCTTGTTGTGCGACACGCGTGCGCAGAGAATGGTCGCGACACAGGCTCAGGATAGCTGATGCCAGGGCCTTGGCATCTGCCATTCGACACATGATGACGTTTTCACCGTGTGTGAAGATCTCGCGGTTGGCTGGGCTATCTCCCACGATCGTCGGCTTGCCCATGGCCACGAACTGAAAGGTCTTGCTGGCAATCACCCGCCTGGCCTTGTCATTGGAACCGAACGGGCCGCCCAGACAGATCGAGGCCTGGGCAATGGCCGCCGGCAGATCGACGTACGGGACGGGCGGATGGAAGGTGAGCCGCTGAACCTGCAGCTCGTCGGCCAGTTGCCGCGCCAGGGGATACATGATCCCATCGCCTATGAGTCGGAACTCGATGTCCGGCTCAAACTCTAGCAGCTTGGCCGCGCGCACGATGTGCTCAACGCCATGCAGGGGCAGATAGGAACCGTAGTAGAATACGACAAAGGGTGCAGAGCTTGAAGGTGCCGGGCGAGGATAGAACAGCTCTTCGTCATGCCCCACGTAATAGGTCGAAATGTGCGAGTCGGGAATGCCAAAGGTGTCGACGAAGTAACGCCTGTGCGTCGTCGTATCCAGCAGACAGTGGCTGGCGGTCAGGCAGGCCCTTCGATCAAGGCGGAAGGCCAGCCTGCCCAGTGTCGAGTAGGGCTGAAAACTCTGTCGGTCAAAGCACATTGTGTCCCAGTTGGAAACAAAGGCATCAAAGAGGACCGGTTTCAGGGTCACACGCTTGAGGAACAGGGTCAGTAGATACCCATAGAAGCCGGCAAACACGAGATCGTGGGGCATCCGCAACGCGCGCAGGAGACGGGGCAGCAGCCTGAGATTACGCACCATCAATGAGCCTGGCCGATCGTCCGTGACCTCCACGACGTCGAACTGTTCAAGCAGGGCACGACGAACCAACAGGTTGCGAACGTATGCAGCTTCGTTACCACAGGTGAATAGTATGCGGGGCCGCGTCATGGCTCTCAGCTGATGGAAGATCGAAATGCCGACTGTCTGGCGCTGGCAGGAGCTTTGACCTGGGCATCTGCGCCCATTATAATGGGCACGCTTGCGCGGGCCAAAAGCGGAGTATGTTGATCGTGCCTCAGCCACTGGTCTATGTCGTGATCCTAAACTGGAACTTGAAAGAGGACACCGCAGAGTGCGTTGAATCGGTGCTTCAATCTAGGTATGAAAGCTGTCGCGTGCTGGTAGTGGACAACGGCTCCAGCGATGGGTCACCAGAATATCTGGCGCGTTTCATTCCCCACATCGAGCTGCTGGTCAACCCGAGCAATCTGGGTTTTGCCGCGGGCAACAACATCGGCATCCGCCATGCACTGGACCGGCACGCCGACCACATTTTCGTGCTGAACAACGACACCACCGTGGATCCCGACATGCTTGGCCAGCTCGTCGCCTGCGCGCAAGGTGACAAGCACATTGGCATTGTCGCTCCCAAGATCCTATACTACCAGCAGAATCGCATCTGGCGTCTCGGGGATCGGATTCATGCCTGGCTGCCGGTACCGCTGAGCGTGGGGCGGAATCACATCGACAAGGGGCAGTTTAGCGAACCCCTTGACGTCGACTATGTGACCCTATGCGGTGCACTGGTCAAGAGCATCGTGCTGAAGTCAGTCGGCCTCCTGGATGAGCGCTTTTTCTTCACCTACGAAGACGCCGATTTCTGCCAGCGAACCCGGGCAGCCGGATATCGCATCCTCTGCGAACCCCGGGCGCGCATGTGGCACAAGGTCTCGCTCAGCGCGCTGAAGGATCGTGCACGCGTTGCCTATATCAAGTCGAAAAGCCGTGCCATCTTCTACCGCAGGTATCCGCACGGGCCTCACCGCTGGCTCACTGCGGCATACCTGTGGTCCAGCACCGCGGGCACAGCGGTGGCCACCGCACTGCGGGGCGAGACTGCCCGGGCCAAGCTCACGCTGCGCGGGCTCTACGACGGCTATCGAGAGGAGCTAGAGGTTTCCTAGCACATGGAAGAAACAAACTGCAATCTCTGTGGCGCTGACGACACCGAACTCGTCTACGTAGAAAAGGACCGCCTGATGAAGCTGCCAGGGACGTTTCGCCTGGTGCGCTGTCAGCAGTGCGGACTCTTGTACCTGAACCCACGCCCAAGCCAGGAGGAAATCGGCTACTACTATCCCGAAGAATACGAGCCCTACACGGTCACCCCGCAAGACGAGCCCTCCTGGATCAACCGCCTGGATCGCTCTTACGGCTATTGGAAGCGCGCCCGGCTGCTAAGTGCAGCACGCGTGGACAGCGGGCGCATTCTCGATGTGGGTTGTGCGACAGGCAACTTTCTCAACATGATGAGCCATTTTGGCTCGTGGGACCTGTACGGCGTTGATATCAGCGCCACTGGGGTCGAATATGCTTGCCAGCGCTACGGGATTAACGCGACAGTGGGCGAACTCTCCGATGCGCACTACGAGGATGGCTTCTTCGACGTGGTGACCATGTGGGATGTGCTGGAGCACGTGCACGACCCCACGGCTACCCTCGCCGAGGTACGCCGCATCCTCAAGCCCGACGGCCTGCTCCTGGTGCGCGTGCCCAACTCGGCGACTTGGGACGCGAAGCTTTTCGGCCGCTTCTGGGTAGGGTACGATGCGCCGCGGCACCTGTACATCTACTCACCTCCAACGCTGACCCGATTCCTAGAAGACGCGGGTTTTCGGATTCGCCGCATGCGCAGCGATATCCTGGGCTATGCGCCCTTTGCGCTAAGCGTACAGTTCTGGCTCGATGAGAAGCTGCGTGAGGGGCCGCTCAAGAGGGCACTGCTAGCCTTTAACCGCTCGCGCGTGCCGCGCCTGCTGACTCGGCCGCCGTTCGCCGTGCTCGGTTATTTCAATGTCACGTTCGCCATGACCGTCTTTGCGACCAACGACGGGGCGGGGTCGTAGTGCATGCACCTGCTTTCGGAAGAGAGCCTCTCAAGGTACACTTCGAACAGACGGGTGACGGCATTCCTGGGAGCAGCGGTTGTTCTGCTTAGCCTGGCTTTCCTTGCCTACCTCATCTACCGCAGCTGGCCAACCCTCCGCGCTATTGACACAGAACTCGACTTTGGCCAGATCGCGCTGACGTTGCTTTTTAACATATGCGCCTACGTCATTGCGATTTGGAGTTGGCACTCGATTATGACGCGACTGAGTGGCCAGCGCAACCTGCGCCTCGACGCCATAGTCTACTGCTACTCAGCTGTGGCGCGGCGGCTACCTGGCATTGCCTGGGACATCGCGGCACGGGTGGTGATGTACGATCAGGCAGGCGTGTCGAAGGCCTTGGTCGCCCTAGCATCGCTCCTGGAAATGCTCCTGATTATCGTTGCTGGCATCGTCTCCTACTTGGCGCTCGCGCCCTTCACCCTATCGTACCTCTCGATTCCCGGCTCCTGGGCATTGATCTGCGCGCTGTTGGTTGGGGGCATACTGATCCATCCCGCCGTTGTGACGTACGGAGTCCACAAGGTGAGGAAAGACAAGCTTCCGGTATCACTGCAATACTCAGACACGCTGTACTGGCTCTTTATGTACGTGCTGACTTGGATTGTCAGTGGCTTCCTGCTGTACGCCACGATCCGCAGCTTTTACGGCTTATCCCCAACACATCTACCTCAACTGCTCGCTGATTGGGCTCTTGCAGGTGTGCTTACGTCGTTCATCACTTTCGTGCCTACCGGCCTGGGGCTCAAGGAGTTGACCCTCACTCT
>Ga0180438_10007769_pt1 | contig 13844 bp, 12 predicted proteins | sample SS_ome_12_FD_132455 | JGI IMG/M metagenome (GOLD analysis project Ga0180438, IMG submission 132455) | Hypersaline lake sediment archaeal communities from the Salton Sea, California, USA - SS_3_D_2 metaG | ecosystem: Environmental > Aquatic > Non-marine Saline and Alkaline > Hypersaline >... | reverse complement strand
GACTGTTAAAGGAGCAAATAATATTATTGCATTAAGGTGCTGTCTTTTCAGCAATCGATGGGAGGATTATTGGGAATATCGGGCGATTAGATGAGGGCTATCATAAAATTGTCTCACACCCCTCTTGAGCTCGGCCAAACTTATTGGATTTCAAGAAAGTATAGACAAGCAGAATTATACCTGGATCTCTCCATATCCCAGACTCCTGACCAGATTTATGCATATCTATTTAAAATCCTCAATTACTGGAGTTGGAGGGGAGATTTAAGAAAGGCTCGAACAACCCTTGAGAAAATACCACAAAAAAGCGAACCCCTCTCAATATATTTTTGGTATTTACAGGAAACCTATGAAAGAAATTGGCCGGCAGCATTGAAAAGGCTTTCTTCCTTATCTAAAGATCCAATTGACTTTTTTACGTCTTTTATTCCAAAATCTCAATTGAAAGGTTATATTTATCAATACCTGAAGGAGCCGGAATTAGCCCGTACTTCCTTTGAATCAGCTCGCAATTTACTTAAGAAAACTTTATTTGAGATAAAAATGGAAGATCAGCCAGATGATCCCCGTATCCATAGTTCGCTGGGAATTGTCTATGCTGCACTAGGCCGGAAAGAAGAGGCCATAAGAGAGGGAAAATTTTCAGTGGAACTAAACCCGGTATCCAAAGATGCGCTGGGAGGGGTATTCCGTGTTATGGATTTAGCACACATATATGTGATATTGGGAGAATACGATATTGCGATCGATAAGCTCGAGTATCTACTCTCCATCCCTTCCTATATCTCAGTTCCAATTCTTTGCCTTGATCCGAAGTGGGAACCTTTGCGCCAGCATCCGAGATTTCAAATGCTGCTGAAAAAATATCAAGGAGATAGTTAAGAATATTCATCCCAATCTAAACGGTTAACTTCCCTTTTCAAAATATTAAAATCCTCATCATTTAATTTTTGATTATTGTTGTTTTTTAAGAATGGATTTTTTATTTTTCCTCTTATTTTAATATTTTGGCCAACAAATTTATGAACCTCTTTTAATAGGGATTCAAAATTATTAAACATATCTTCATATTTAATTATAAGGTGATTCTCATTTGGGAATAAGGATAAATCCATGTGAATTTGTTTTTCTAAAAAAAAGACTTGCTTCACTGTTTGTTCAAAAGGATTTAATATCTCTAATCCTTTAAAATTAGATGGTCTAAGATACCAAACTTTATTTTCACTAAATCCTTCTCTTCTTTTTGCCAACATGATTGATTGTGAAGTATAGAGTGGATTTCTTTTTATAAAAATAAATTTGGAATTAGGAGCTATTACTGAAATCAATTCCAACTGTAAGCTGAATCTAAGATTTTTAAAAATTATTGATCTTTTATATTTATTTATTACTGAATAAATAATCTGTTTGATCTCCTGGATAGTTGTTTTGGGAATTTTGTTGGGGGGAATATAATTTTTGAAATCCAGGATCCAGTTTGAAAATAAATCCTCACATTCATTGGGAGCGTTGAGTCCACAGTGGTAAGTTCTACCATTAAAGGATGTAAAACAGTTGTGAGCTCTATTACTCAACAGTGTTTCACTTATTATAAAACCCAAAAAAAAATTCTTTTGAAAAATATCGACTAAATTAGTTGGATATAATACATCAAATGTGTTTGTAATCACCTGGAATAAAATAGTTGAGCCAGATCGAGGAACTCCTATAATGAATATTGGCTGATATTGGGTAGATTGTTTGCAATAGTATTCTATTAAAGGTTTTTCAAAGAAATTTAAAATGGATGCTAATTTTGAAGCAATTTTTCTTAATAATGGATATCCTTCAAATGTGTATTCATTGCGACATTTTGTGTTTAATAGAAGTGACATAGTTGGTTCTGATGATACTTAGAGAATTGCATTCTCCTTGACTAAATGTTTCACTATATGTTCTTTTACTATTCTATAGTCATTTAATCCAATATGATTATTAATTGTTATATTGCTTTTTTTGCAAACCAAAAATATTTCATATGGATTATTTTGATCTCCTTCTGTTATAAACAATGTTTTAAAACCGCACTTTGATAATAATGAATTAATTGAATTTTTAGAGAAATACATTGTGTGAACGACTCGAAAATGAGATTCACTAAGTGGTAGATCTGGCTTTATTAAATTGGGTATGGCAATATATAGAATACCGTCATTGGACAAAACTTCATGGACTTTTCTTAACGTACTTATTGGTTCAAGGCAATGCTCTAACACATGCCGCATGATAATAAAATCAAATTCAGAATCTACATAAGTTTGCCATTCAGAATCAATATCTTTTGCCAGAAGATAAATATTCAACTCCGATAAACTCTTCTTACTATTCACTGAAAGTTCAATTGCATATAAAGATGCTTCTTTACAGTAATTATTCTTTAAATATTCTAAGTTCCATCCCATACCGCTTCCAATTTCAAAAATCCTTTTACTATGCTCAAATAGGATGTTATTTTTTTTAAGTCTTTCCACTATTTGCCTTATCCTTTCATACCTGTTATTTCCTTTTCTATCACAGGAAAGTTCTTCTGGTCGATAACATTTATCGTATTCATATTCATAGAAATTTACATATCGATCTTTTGTCCAGCGCGGGTTTAAATATACAAATCCGCAGTCTTTACATATTGATACGTTTAATGGTAAATTGAATTGCCCTTTTTTACAGAGTATTTCGTAGCGTCGACAGTTACATAAAGGGCAATTCACTATCTCATATTTTCCTGGATTATTTTTCATTGTAATGGCCCTCTATCTTAATTTATTTTTGATTTTTTTCTCCGCATCTGTAACCCTTTTCTTTCCATCCCCAATCCAAATAGGTACTTTTCTCAGGTTTTTTATCAGGGTGCAAAGCTCTATAACTTCAATGCTTGCGTTTTGGTCTGATCCCCACATTGACCTGTCCAAAGTGATATGCCTTTCGATTATCCTGGCTCCTAAGCTTGCACTAATTATACTAGGAATAATTCCTTCTTCATGTCCACTATATCCTATGATATAATTGGGAAATTTTTTTTGCAATCTTTTAATGTAAGAGAGATTAAGATTCTCGTCTTTGGTGGGATATTCGGAACAGCAGTGAAGAATGCCCAATGGGTAATCATTCCCGAAGAATCGAACAGCTTCTTTTATTTCTTCTTCCGTGCTCATGCCGGTTGAAAGAAAAACAGGTTTTTCGGTTTTTTTTATTTCTTTTAATAGTTCTTTATCAGTTAATTTTGCCGATGCAATTTTATGAAAAGGAACGCTAAATTGCTCAATGAATTTTAAACTAGGAATGTCCCATACTGATGCTATCCAGGGTATATTTCTCTCTTTACAATACTGATTAATCTCTTTATATTCTTCTTCATTAAATTCAATTCTTTGTCTGTAATCAAGATAAGAAATTCTTCCCCATGGCGTTTCAACAATTTTGTTTCGAAATTTAACTGGAACACTAATCTCAGGAGTCCTTTTTTGGAATTTTACAGAATCAGCTCCACAAAATACAGCCATGTCTATGAGTTTCTTTGCTAATTCGACTGAACCATTGTGGTTTATTCCTATCTCGGCAATAAAAAAAATAGAACTTTTTTCAGATATCACTCTGTCAATTATACGAATCTCTTTCATATTTTTATTCTTAGGTGCCTAAACTGGTATCTTGCTCAACTGTTTAATATTATACTATTTAGAACCTCAATTCCTTTTTTTTGCTTTTCAATAGGCTCGATTGTGAAACAAATTCTTATATAATCGTTGAAATCTTTACCAAATTCCTTTCCAAGTGCCACGAATACAGCATTATCAAGTAATGTTTCTATAATTTCATCATAATTTCTTTCCTTTAAGTATTTTTTTATTGAGAAGAAAAAATAAAAGGTAGCTTCAGGAACATTAAATTGGAATTCTAAATTTTGAACAAAATAATCACGCAATTTTTGATATTCTAATTTTACGATTTCTTTCCATTCATTTCGAGTTCTTACAGGTTCAACCATCATCATTTGCCCCAAAGTTGTGGGGCTGTAAATCTGATGCATCATAATTTTATTTAAATTTTGGATAACTTCTTTTGCACCTACAACATAGCCTAACCGTATTCCGGCAAACTGATATAGCTTGGAAAAAGTAAAAATGCTAATTGTTTGATCAAATAACCCTGATAAGGAACCAATGGAATGATGGATATTATTATCGTAAATAAGACCTTCGTACGCTTCGTCTGAGATTATCCATAATTTGTGCTCTCTCGCAAATTTTGAGATTTGCTCCAACTGTTTTAAATTTAATACTTTTCCACTAGGATTGTTCGGTGTATTTAAATATATAGCAACAGTTTTTTTTGTAACGAATTGTTTCATGTGCAAATTGATATCAATTTCCGGATCTTCATATAACTTAACATAAAGAGGAACTTCAATAACATTAGCCCCACAAAAACTCATAATTTCGAAGACAAAAGACCAAACAGGCGTAATGACTATCACATCTTCATCTGGTTCAACCAATCCTATTGTGCTTAAGCTAAGTGCATTAGTACCACTGTTTGTTATCATGACATTTTTTTTTGAAACAGGAAACATGTTGTCATTTTTCAACTTTTCAACCAATGCCTCACGCAACTCATTCACACCGAAAGAGTCACAGTACCGATTAAATTCTGGATTTTTCCTGATAAATTCCGGATTAATAGGTAATAAATACTTTGGTTGAAAATGAGTGTCTCCATAATGAAACTTTATCAAATTACTCCCGTGATAAGCTATTTTGGTGGAATATTTTTCATAGATTGATTCCAGGATAGAATTAATTATGGAGGAAAATCTTGGATATTTAGGCATTTTTTTCTCCTAATTTTTTATTTGCACCAAAGTGGGCGATTTTAATTACCAACATGTTCTCCCTCCATCAACTGTAAGGTTTGCGCCTGTCATATAAGAGGAAGCATCAGAGCATAGAAATTGAATCGCGCCTTTATATTCATCTTTGTTGGCCATTCTTCCCATAGGAATTAGTGTGGTTAGTTTTTTAACAAATTCATCAGGTTGATTTGCATAAACACCCGAAGGACACAGACAATTTACTCGGATATTTTTTTCACTCCAATAAGTTGCCAAATATTTAGTAAGTCCGATTATTCCATGTTTTACAACTGAATAAGTAACTGGTTTAACAAGCTGCTTTTCATCTGTCAAATTTTCTTTTCTATATATTCTTTGATCAGGTGCTATAATGCCATAATCTGATGCAATATTAACGATTACACCTCCATTATTCTTTGCCATATAAGTCCCAATAATTTGACTACAAATAAATGATCCCGTGAGCCCAACAGCGATATCTTTTTCCCAGAGATCAAGTGAGAAATTTTCAAGTCTACTCCATGCATTACCATTATTCAGTGTTGGATTACTTGCAGCATTATTGATTAAAATATCAATTCTTCTGAAAGAGTTTAAGACTTTTTGAAACCCTTCTTGAACTGACTTATAGTTAGTTACATCTACATTCATCCCTATTGAAGGAAGGTTAAACTCCTTTTTAATCCTCTCTGCCTCCTTAAGGCTTTTATTGTAGTTAATATCCCACAAAATGGGTATACCCCCACATTCTGCTATAGCTTCTGCATGTTGTACTCCAAGTAATCCTGCTCCACCTGTTATAATTGCTACGCGGCCACTTAAATCGAATAATTTAAAATCCATTTATCTTTTCTTGTTCTCATTATGGTTAAATGACATTTCTACAAAGCCGTTTTTATAATACATCTATTGTCTCTGCTAATGGTCCTTCAAGTAATTTCAATATGTTTCCTTCCCTTAGAGCTTTCTGACATATAAAAAAGGCATACTCAAATGCTTCAAGTGTTTTTTCAATATCAGCTTCTGTATGAGAATATGAAGGAAACATTGTCCACCCTAACAAAATCCCCCGTTTGGTTATTTCCTGCAAGAACAACGTTTTAAGTGCCAACAATCTCTCGTTTACATATCCCATAAAAGAAAAATTAAGCCGGGGGGGATATCCCATACACGTTACTGGTAGATTGTATTTTTCCAAAAGTTCATTGGTACTTTTTTTTAATCGTTCGCCAACTCGCCATACGTGCTGTATAACATCTTTTGAAGCGACTTCATCTATTAGAGCACATGCCGCAGCTAATGATAGCGTTTCCCCTCCAAAAGTAGTGGAGATGAAAACCTTTTTATGTACTGAATCAAAGATTTCTGTTTTCCCAACTACTGCCGACAAGGGCATACCATTAGCCATAGACTTTCCAAGAACAGCCATATCTGGTGTTACTCCAAAATATCCCTGAGCACCGGACAAACTAAAACGGAATCCAGTTACTACTTCATCGAAAATGAGCAGGCTTCCATTTTCGTGACATAGTTCACGAAGTTTTTTTAAAAAGTCATTTTCCGGTTCTTCCAATATTACTGGTTCAGTAATTACACATGCAATTTCTTTAGGGTTTTCATAAAAGAATTGCTTGGCTTGATCTAGTCTGTTGTATTCCATATAAAAAACATGATCATGCAAAACTTTAGGGATTCCTGCATTGCGTTTGGAATTAGCCATACACCAATCTTGCCACCCATGATAAAATCCTTTAATTATTTTATCTCTTCCCGTATAGGCGCGTGCCAGGCGAATAGCTGCTGATGTTGCATCAGAGCCAGTTTTAAGAAAGCGTACTTTTTCTGCACAGGGAAAATACTGAACTAATCGTTCTGCTGTTTCAACTTCAAGGGGATGTACAAGCGATAGGTTGCTTCCATCCACAAGTTGATCGTGAATTGCATTAATCACAGAAGGGTAGCAATATCCTAAAAGAAGCGTACCTACCCCCATAGAGTAATCAATATACTCATTACCATCTATATCCCAACAATGACTTCCCTTTCCTCTCTTCAGATAGATTGGTGAAACACCATACACATTTACATTAGGTCCTTTGCTATACAGCTGAGTGCCATCCATTATAACTTTTTGGGCACGTTCCCAATAATCTTTTGAATTTTTAAGTATTCTTTTGTTTACATTCATTGTAATTAATTAATAAAAGGGGAAGGTGTTTGCGATTGTTCGAATGTTTACGATCATTTTTCACTCTCTTTCTATTTCTCTTCTAGTTCAATTGAACGACGCAGTATTTAAACGCCCTGGAATCAGACAGCTTCTCAACGCAAATATACTCCCGCCCTTAGAGGATGTTTTGGAATTTCAACCCTCTTTAGTCCAATCAACTCAGATGTTCTCCATTTAATCATCTCCGGTCTTTCCCGGAAGTTTATTTTTACCACATAAGAAGAAAAAATTCAAGACATTTCTGCAAAATAGGTGAAAATACTTAGCCGATAAGAAAGCTCAACCATCCTCTGCCTGCCGTAAATATTCTGTTGCGATACAGATTTGGTTCTTCTCCTGTTTACAGAGAAGAGCTTTATCCAGCTAATTCGATTAAGAACCAGGGACGCCCATTAGAAGAGTTTTGTCAAGAGTACGAACTCTTTTTTTGATTTTTTTTAATCTCTTTACAAAACCAACGAGGTACTGCCGCGTCCAATTCGCGCTCGTGATTTCGTTCAATGAGTTGCAAAGCCGAGCCGTTGCAGTTACAGCCTGATATTATCTTTAATTACTTTATAGCCTTATAGCCGCTTCATTCATTTTATCAGGCTCTTAATTTTTTGTAATACCGGCTTGCACCGAATCCCGGTTCGCACCAGACACCCATCTGGATCAAGATAGTTCAACCATCCGGGAAAAATCCGAATGCGTTTGACACCCCTGGCAAAACTTCTGCCCCAGAAATCCTCTGGTTCCATATCATGTCCAACTGAAAAAAATTTCAGCGTTAGTGGCTCTTTGTCCAGTCCCGGATGGCTCATGATATGGGCGAAACGGAAACGCAGCAATACATAATATATTAAACGGATGCGACAGCTTCCCAATCAGTGCGAGTGGCTTTATATCCATCCCCGATACTGGTTCACCTGCCTCATCCTTTGTTTATAAAAATAGGGACAGACCAGAAAAAGACCCCCTTTAAGGGACAAGAAAGGGTACAGGCAAGTTCATGCGTATTAGACTAGGTAGATATAACGCTGTTTCCTCCGTTTTCTTTTGCCGTTATCCGTATATTCATACAAACCGACAAAATGCCGTGTTCCTCTACTGATCCAGGTTTCGATAAACGTACTTTCATATTTATCAGTCCAGGTCCCGGCATTGGCATAAAGATAGTCGCATCCGTTTCGATCGAATGTATTGCATTGCATTCTATTATTATTCAGGTTCATTCCCAGGAGCTTTTAGTAGTGAGTGTGCCCGAAAATCCCTGAGAAAAAAGGGACGGTGCAAGGAAAAGAGGAAGTGTTATGCCGTTTTGGGCAATGGCCAGTGGACATACGGAAATCCAAAATGAAAAATAACCGACTTTAACCTTTTACTTTATTCTCCTTTCTTCGCCTCTAAAGGAGTAGTATAAAGCATATAGTTAAGGAAAAAGGCATGTGGGGGGCTATAGGCTATTATATAACCGCTTTTTTGAATTACGATAGATAGAGGTCAATGAACTACACTGCAAATCATTGAATATATCCAGTTTGATTATTTCAGGATATGTTAATGCTGTTCTATCTTTCAAATGGACCAATAGTTCACCCCTTAAGCGTTTGCCTTTCCAACTCCTAACATCAATATCCTCTACTTTAATACCTTTTATATTTTCAAATTCCCAAAGAAACTTTTCCACTGGTTCCAAATATTTATCCTTATCCTCAATTCTTTTGTTTTCAAGATAATATCCATTTTCTTTTTCTCTTCGGTCATATTTTTTAATCGCTTCCTCAATGAATTCTTTGCTACCTAAAATATAGCCGTACCTTGTTTTTACTTCCGGTAATTCCTTTCCAACTTGTTCAGATAAGAATCGAATCAGTTGATCCTTGCTATCGTACAATTCCTCGACAAATTTTGTATCTACGATTTCCTCTTCTGTCCCGCTATCCGAGTTCGAGTCCGAATTGTGCTGCTGAGGAAGTGGTTTAAAGTAGCAATTCAAACTTGACCAAATATATTCATCGATTTCTTTTACTATTCCTGCTCGTAGTGGATTTAACAGGGTATAACCAATTGCCAATCTCAAGTAGGAATCATCCTGGATCAAAGTGGATTTATATCTGCCTTGAAATACGTAGCCTTTTCCTCCAATCCGTTTTCTGTAATACATTCCGTATTGGCCGTTTAATTGTTTTAAGAATTCAGACATCTTTCCGGTGGTGTTTTCGAGAATGATGTGGTAATGATTCGTCATAATGCAGTAGGCGAAGATTCGGAGTTTTAGTTTTTGAGATTTTTCCGAAAGGAAATCCAGGAATTGACTTTTGTTTTGATTGCCGGAGAATATATCTTCACCGTTGATACCTCTGTTGGTCACGTGATGAAAAGCACCTTCATATGTTATCCTTGCACGTCTCATAGAGTAACTATATCAGAATTGAAGAAAAATTTCAAATTTCCCGGAATTTTCACTTTTCAACCTGTAAGGTCGTCAAGTATGCCCCTGGGAGTAAAACACTTCCTTTTTTCCTTGCACCGTCCCTCTTTTCCCTTTTCCCGTCCTCTTTTCCCCTGATTAAAAAAACAGGGACGGTGCGTCAAAACGTCAAAACAGGAGACCCAAGCAGGCAATTTTAATAGTAAATCTGCTCTTTGTCTTTTCAACAGTTAAATTGTTGGGTAATTTCCCAGTACAGGCTAGGGAAAAGGTAGGGAAAAGGGGTCAGACTAGAAAAAGCCCATCAAAGCCCAATGATGAATGCAGAATGATGAATGATGAAAAGGAAAAAGTGATTAAATCCAAAGGACTTTAGATGGTTTTATCTCCATCATTCATCGAACCAACTCATCATTCATAATTCATCGCTTCAAGCTTCAAAAAAGACTTTGACGTAGTACTGCCCTCTTCCAATCGCTTAGATGATATTCACCGCAGAGGTCGCAGAGATCGCAAAGAGAAAAAATAACTTTTGACAAACCCTCTGTATTCTCCGCGTTCTCAGCGGTTAAATCAATATAGTTTAACTATTCCATTTTTGGATAAAAAACAGGGTTATTTTTTAAAATTATGGAAAATATTATATAAGTGACATTAAATATATTAGAAATATTGCCCAAAAATATTAAGTTAATCAATAAAGATTCGCCCATCCCCTATTATAGCTCTAAATACTAATTTTGATTACTTAAAAAAAAGAGATTTCTGAGGTTACTCAATGAGATTTTAAGATATAGTGGTATTTGGTAGTACGAGACAGCGTGTAATAGATGGCTCACAAGAGAAAGGCTTGGTGGTCTTCCCAGTCGATGGGAAAAAAATAATAAAAAAAATTGAAAAATTTGATTTTGGATACTACTATATAGATCGAGGAGGATGAAAAATTTGGGTGAAAAAAAATTGTATGAAAGGAAAAACGATTTTTCTATCGTGAGTCGTGCAAACTGTATGACAGAGGGTGGTAAACCAACCGGCAACGACTTACAGGAGCAGTTGTCAAACCGCTCTGAGCTGTATATGTAAGGAACATGTGTGGTGAGCGTTAAGGGAAAAGGACTTACAAAGATGAGGTCAGGTGTGAATAAAGGAGGTGAACGAAACTGAACCGCTGGATGAAGTGTCGAAAATTCGGTATTTGTGGCATCAAAACCGGGGAGATTGGAAACAGGGGACAGACGCCAAAGACGTTCACTTCTATTACACGGAAAAAAGGAATCATGTGTTTGAAAGTCTCATGGCAAACGCGGAGAACATCGGGGAAGATGTGCCGCTTATGAAAGGTATAAAACATGAAGTGCGCGGCTTTGATCCCGAAGCTGTGAAAGAAACAATTGAGACACCTATCTTATACCGGAATGTCTTGAAATTAACAGTAAAAAAAGAACAGAAAACAAAGAGATAGAAGGAAGAAGTAAAAAATCAGAGTATGTAAAGGAGATTTAAGATGATAAAATCAAAAGTATTTAAATATTTAAAGGTATTGGGAGTCCTGGTTTTTGTAAGCATCACATGGAACACCTGGGGAGGTGACCTTAACATTAACACGCAGATAGATGACTCGAAAGCAGATATCGGTATCGTATTCAGCGAAGTACTTTACGACTCCGCGTACAGCGGCGAAACAAAAGGAGAATGGATAGAACTTTATAATTCCACCGCCTCCAATGTTAATGTCGGCGGTTGGACCATCCGAGATAATTATACCTCCTACACTATCCCTCCCTGTACCATCATCGCCTCCAAGGGGTACCTTGTTATTACCAGCGAGCGGGCGTACTTTAATGGGCAGTACGGATTTAACCCACATCTATCCAATTTAAACCTGGAACTCAGCAATGTAGATGATTACCTCACCCTGAGAGATAAACAGGGCAATGTAAGAGACCAAGTGGCCTGGGAAAGCGGCGGCACGCATGTTTCTGGATGGGGCAGTTCATCCCAGCCCCAGGCAGATGAAGGCAAAAGTATTGTCCGCTCCAACCTGAATGTGGATACCGACACCTATGCTGATTGGGCCAATAATCAAACGCCGTCTCCCAGCAGCAATCCGCTGCCAATCGGCACCCCGAAGATCAAGCTGAGTCCCACGGAGCTGAACTTTGAGGCTGTCTGCGGGGGAAGTACCAATTCGCAAACCTTTACCATTACTAATTCCGAGTGTGGGACACTGAATTGGCAGGTGACCGAGAACTCAACCTGGATTGGCTGCAGCCCCGGTTCAGGTACCGGCTCCGGAACCGTCACTGTCACTGTCGATCCGGATGGATTAGCCGCGGGCACGTACACCGGTACTATCACCGTCAGTGATCCCAACGCTTCCAATTCACCGCAAACCGTTTCCGTTACTTTGACTGTATCCGGGGATTTCGACCCGGTCATAAAGATAAATCTGACCCAGCTTTCCTTTGAGCTTGAGTGCGGCGGGGAAACCGATTCAGCCATATGTTCCATTAGTAACGGCGGTGGTGGCACGCTTGAATGGACAGTGACTGAAAATATCGATTGGATCACCTGCTCCCCTGAATCAGGGACCAATTCTGGTGACGTTGAAGTTACCGTTAATACCAAATATTTATCTGCCGGTACCTATACCGGTACCGTTACCGTCAGTGCTCCCAACGCTACCAATTCACCCCGGACCATATCCGTCACCCTGACGGTTTATGGGGATTGTCCGTCGGAGATATGGTTGAATCGAACGCAGCTTTATTTTGGTGCCGCCGGGGGAACCGTCACCTGTGGTGAGCAAACATTTTTAATCGAGAATACCGGGGCAGGAATCCTGAATTGGACCGCTGCTTCCGACGTCAATTGGATCGCCTGCAGTCCCACTTCAGGAGAAGGTTCAGGCATGGTTACCGTTTCCTTGACTCCTTTTAGCACGGGCCTGGTCGTGGGTACTTATATGGGTACCGTCACCGTCAGTGATTCCAATGCCTCCAATTCGCCTCAGAGTGTGTCGGTTATGTTGACCGTTCATGCCGTCGATTCACCGCCCTTTGGAACTTTTTCGACCCCTGTTAATAATTCCATTGTACGCAGCAGTATTCCCGTCACCGGTTGGGTATTGGATGATGTGGGAGTCGAAAGCGTGAAGATATATCGCCACACCAATAGTGGGAACGGTCTTGCCTATGTCGGAGATGCCGTGTTCGTGGAAGGCGCGCGGCCGGATATCGAAGAGGCGTTTCCCCAGTACCCGTTGAACTATAAAGCCGGCTGGGGTTATATGCTGCTGACTTACTTCCTGTCCGGAGAAGGCGACGGAACATATGTCCTGGAAGCCATCGCCACGGACTGTGCCGGGTACACAGTCACTCTCGGAACAAAAACCATTACCGTAGACAATGCTAATGCCGTAAAACCCTTTGGGGCCATTGATACCCCCGTCCAGGGAGGGGCGGCTTCGGGAAGTAATTACAGGAATCACGGCTGGGTGTTAACTCCGCAGCCCAATAAAATACCCGAAGACGGTTCCTACATAAACGTTTATATAAACGGCGTTTATTTGGGGCACCCGGTTTACAATATATTCAGGACCGATATCTTCGAGCGATTCCCCGGTTATGCCAATATAATGGGTGCGGGTGCGTATTTTGATTTTGATACCACCGCTTATGCAAACGGAGTACATACCATTTACTGGACAGCGACGGATAGTGCCGGTAATGCAGACGGCATCGGCAGCAGGTATTTTTCGATCCTGAATTTTGGAATCAATCGAAAACATGGAGGCAACCCTGTACCATTACCTGGTGATTTCAATGATATACCGATTAATATTTACATGCCTGTTGGAATCAAGAAAGGATACGAAAAGGTTGTTGAAACCACCTCCCTCGAACCGGTTTATCCCGATGATAACGGCAGTATCATTATCGACATCAACGAATTGGAACGGGTCGAGATTCATTTCTTTGATTCAACGTTGAACATCTCCCCCCTTCCTATCGGCGCTGCACTGGACACCCGGAATGGTGTTTTTTACTGGCAGCCGGGGCCGGGGTTTGTTGGTGAGTATGAATTCTTATTTTTAATAGGTGAGAGAAAAGCAAGGATAAATGTTCGGATTTTGCCAAAATTCAAATCTCACCCGAAACACGAAATAGAAAAGGGAGAAAGAGAAAAGGGGTCAGACAAGAAAAAGACACCCAACCGGGACTCGTTGTCCAGTTACACTCGATCGGTATGAAATATTTTTTCATGTACCTGACATTCGGATTTGCCTTTACCCATTCAAAAGCTTGATAGGT
>Ga0180438_10007768_pt1 | contig 13844 bp, 11 predicted proteins | sample SS_ome_12_FD_132455 | JGI IMG/M metagenome (GOLD analysis project Ga0180438, IMG submission 132455) | Hypersaline lake sediment archaeal communities from the Salton Sea, California, USA - SS_3_D_2 metaG | ecosystem: Environmental > Aquatic > Non-marine Saline and Alkaline > Hypersaline >... | reverse complement strand
CGCCTTCGCCTCCTCAGAGACGTGAGGGCACTGATCGAGCGAAGCCTGCTTCTGCGCCAGCTTCATAGCGAAGGCCAGACACGTCGGCACTCCGCAGTCGCCGCAGTTCGTCTTCGGCAGTTGCTTGAAGATGTCCAGGCCCGTGAGACCCACAGCTATTCCTCCAGTGCCAAGCTTCTCCCTGTCGTCACATCAACGGGTCCATCTTCAGAGCCGGGTGCTCGCGCTCCTCGAGCCACGGCATCAGCTCTTCCATGGTTGTCGCCACAGTCTCGTCCCCGATCTTATCGAGAAAATCGGAGAGCCCCATCTCATCTGCCCGCTCCGCGATACGATCCGCCAACGCCTCCTTCAGCTCCTTCGGCATCCACAGCACGCGGGGCAGGCCGCCCTCGGCCGAGATGAATTTCCGGCTCACCACGTAGAGCCGCCCGATCCCCAGAAAGCCGGGGGTCTGCATCCCGCCGCCCACCGTCCCGGCCAGCGTCGTGAACGGCATCCCGCACGGCGTCATGTCCGGATACTCGCGGTTCACGATCATCACGCCGCGCACCTGTCCGCTGGGCTCCGGGAGAATGGCCATGATGCACTCGAAGCAGCCGCAGGAGGTCATCGGGTCCTCCATCAGCGAGTAGGCGTTGAACCGCTCCACCGTCTTGTTGGAGGTCTGATAGACGAACTCGTTCACCCCCTCCCACTGCCCCTTCACTTCATCGATCACCTTCCCCTTCGCCACCGGCTGGTTCGGCCCCGCCGGGTTGATCTCATAGGCCGCCCTGCCGTCCAACCAGTTATAGGCGCCGCACAGCCCCAGCCGCTCGGGGCTGATGACGCACACATGGTTCGGCGCATACGACTGACAGAGCGTACAAGAGTAGAAGATGTCCACGCTCTCGTCCGTCATCCCCGCCACCCGCGCATCGCGCGCATCCCACACCGGCCGCGCTTCGGCCACCACCTTCTCCATAGCTGATTCATCCGTGAATATCGTCACCTGCACCTTGTCCACCAGTGCCGGGAACTTCTGAAGGTACTCGGCGCGCAACAGCTCCCCCAAATGCTTCAGCCGCAGTCCAGACTTGAACGCATCTTTCGAGATACGGACCCACGCCAGGTTGCGCTGCCCCATGTGGAAGATCCCCATCCCATGGTTCACAATCTCGTGCACCTGGCGCTCCAGGATCGGCTCGAAGTCCTGCTGCATCTTCCGACCCGCCACCTCCACGAAGATGCCGAGCGGCATCGCTCCCCCCTCTTCCGCCGTGTCGCAGTCGGCACCCACCAGCTCGATCTTCCCGTCCTCCACCTCGTCCATGTCCCGCATCCGGAGATACTCGAACGCGGTGCTGTACTTGCCGCCGAACTGCACCTGCATATCGGCCCGACGCACGGTTTCACCCTCGAAAGCCGCCGCCACCGGCACCGGTATGTCGATCTTCGACACACTCACCTTTACCCCGCGAACCTCCACGCACGTCTCCACGATCCGCTTGCGGTCCAGCTCCCGCACCAGAGCCTCGTAGGTCGTCACCCCCGTCGGCCGGATCTCCGGCCCCTCCGTGTCCGCCACCACCGGGAACCCCATCGTGATCGCCCCCGCGCCGCTCGCATACTTCAGGTCATCGAGGGCCCCCATCCCCAGGCCGAAGGCGAAGATTCGGGCCCGGCAGTAGTCCAGGCACTCCTTCCACTGCCCCTTCTTGTGGCCCCCGAAGGTCAGCGCGCCCCGGATCGCCCAGTTCAGCGCGTATATAATCGCCTCCGTATCGGGGCCGAGCGGAACGATGTACCTCCCCCACCAGGCCTTCTGAAGGTCGCCGTCCTCCGTCTCCGACGCATCCTTCGGCAGCACGTTCGCCTCGATCAACTGATCCCTCATCGTCCGCCCCTCGTCGTTGCCGATCAGGAACGTCAGGATGTTCCGCTTCTGAAGCTCCCGGATCACGTGCACGGCGGTGTCCGTATCAGGCGCCGCGCCCACTATCGCCGCGAACCCAGGCAGTCGACCGTCCACCAACTGGATGCCGAGAGTACGAAGGATCGTGTCGGAGATGAATCCCTGCCACCCCTCCAGCGGCTCCTCGCCCTCTAGATAGGCGATGCTCTTTATCAGCTCCTCCGACAGGAGCGTCGCAACCCCGGCATCAAGCGTGGCGGGCAGATAGGGGAGCCACATCTCTTCCGAGGGTTCCGCCGCGAGCAGCGCCTTCACCCTATCGAGCACCTCGCGCGCCTCCCCCAGGGTCGCAACTTCAAGCCCCAGCAAGGCGTAGGCCATCGGCAGGAAGAATGCTGTCTCCGGGAAGCTCAGGGCTTGCTCCTCGCCGTGCTTCGCTATCGCGGCCTCCAGCCTCTTCTCCGCCTCCTCCGCGATGGCATGCGATCCCCGAATGGCAGCAGCAGCAACTGTCTTAGACATCGCTTCTCACTCCTTCGAACCCGGTGCAGATCACAGCCCGGCCGCCTCCAGCACCGCCGCGACGTGGTGTCCCCAGCCCAGCGGCATTATGTGAACGCCCCGGCACAGAGGCTTCAGGTCCCGCATCAGCCGGGCCGCGATCTCGATGCTCGTCTTCACCCTGTAATCGGCCTTCTTGCCGTCGGCCTTCGCCGCCTTGTCCTTCTGGCCGGCCTCGGCCATCTCTTTGATCAGCGGGTCGGGCACGCTCACCCCTGCGACATTCGCGTTCATATACCTGGCCATCCCCGCGGACTTCAGCAGCACGATGCCCGCGAGAACCGGCACCTCGAGATCGGAGACGCGCTCCATGAACCGCGCAAAGGCGCCCGCGTCGTATACGGCTTGCGTCTGGATGAAGCGCGCCCCCGCCTTTACCTTGTTGTGCAGCTTATAGATCTGCGGCTCCACCGGCTCTGCGCCGGGCGTCACAATCGCCCCCAGGAACAGGTCCTTCGGCGCTTCCTCCAGCTCGTTGCCCGCGAGGTCCTTTCCCTCGGCCAATCCCCTCGCCGCCTGCAGCAGCGAAACCGAGTCCAGGTCGAACACCGGCTTCGCCTCGACGTGGTCCCCGAGCACCACGTGGTCGCCCGTCAGGCACAGCACGTTCCTGATCCCCAGCAGGTACGCGCCCAAAATCTCGCTCTGCAGCGATATCCGGTTCCGGTCCCGGCATACCATCTGGAGGATCGCCTCCACCCCCCGCTGCTTCAGCAGCGCGCACGTAGCCACCGAGCTCACCCGCATGCAGGCGGCCTGAAGATCGGTCACATTGATCCCATCCACCCGGTCCTTCAGCAGCTCGGCCTCCTCCAGCACCGGCCCGATGTTCACACCCTTCGGCGGCCCCACCTCACACGTGATCAGGAACTTCCCGGACTCGACCGCTTCCCTGAAGCTCATCCTTGTGCCGCCTCCAACTGCAAGTCGACTCCCAATCTCCTCAACCCTCTTCCTCCGCCGCCTCCGGCTCAGTCAGCTCCAGGGCCCAGAGGCTCGCGCGCCGTCGCTCCCCGGCCGGCAGCATGCTCCGGAAGTTCCGCAGCGGCGGCATTTCCTTCAACCGCTCTGCCCGGCCCAGTGCCGCCAGCCGCTCGTAGATCTGCACCCACCCACAGGGCACCTCCGGGTCGACTTCGCACATGCCGTTCTTCGGCCCCCCGCAGCTTCCGTAGAGCAGGGACTTCGAGCACGCAGTATAGGGACAGATTCCTGCCGTGTAATCCAGCATACAGTTCCCGCACTCCGCACACCGCGGCTCCGACCGCCACAACCCCTGGAATCCCCCCAAGTAGGTCGAGTTCGTCGCCGGGTGCACCGGCCGCTCCACCGCCCGCGCCACCGTCTGTATCCCGACCCCGCAGGCGAGCACTAGTATCCCCTCCGCCTGCTGCACCACCTCCAAGTGCTGGCTCAACATCAATGCCACCAGCCCCCCATTGCAGCTCATCTCCACCCGCGCCACCCCCGTCACCGACTTCCCATTCGCCTCCAGCTCCTTCACGAGGGCCGCCGTATGCTCTGGATCCGCGACCTCGCATCCCGTCGCGCATCCGTCACAGGCCACCACGAAGATCGCTCTCTCGCCCTCGAGATAGCCCAGAATCTCCTCGACGGGCTTTGGCTCCGACGCTATCATATCGGCTTCTCCTCAGTCGAAGGCACTCCCAGCTCGCGCTCCAGCTGCAGGGCCAGCCGGGGCAGCGACTCCAAAACCGGCTGCGACAGGTCCGTTCCCCACCCAGTCTGGCCCGGCTCCACCCCGTAGATCACGATCTCCCCCACCCGCATGCCGGCCTGCCTCAGCAGCGCCAGCGCATCCAGCAGCCCGTGCTCGTGCACCGACAGCGCCGGCCCCGTCCGGTCGGCCACCTCCCGCAGCGACATCCGCGCGATCGCACCCGGCTCCCGCCCGGCCCGCACCGCGTCGAGCACCACCAGCTTGTCGATCTGCCTCCACCCCGACAGCGCGTCGAAAACCGACGTGCCCCCATCCACCAAGTCCACCCCGCTCATCCAGCCGCTCTCGGCAAGCAGCCTCAAGGCGTGCACCCCGACGCCCTCATCCTGGCGCAGGATGTTGCCCACGCCCATCACCACAACGCGCCTCATACCACTCGACATCGCGTGATCTCTCTCCCCTTGGGCGTCAGCAAATGCACCGAGCACGCCAGACACGGGTCGAACGAACGCACGATGCGCACCACCTCGAACGGATTTCGCGCATCCCGGATCTTCGTCCCGATCAGCGCCTCCTCGATCGGCCCCGGCCTCCCCTCATCGTCGTGCGGCGAGGCATTCCACGTGGTCGGCACCACCAACTGATAGCGGGCCAGCCTCTGTCCTTCGATCGCGCACCAGTGGCCCAGCGCGCCCCGCGGCGCCTCCGTCAGACCCATGCCCTTGCCGGATTCCGGCGATTCCCGCCACTCGCACACAGGGTCTCCCGGCCTCAGCTCCATCGCCCACCCGGCCATCGCGTCGACGAGCCTCCGCGCTTCGAGAGCCCGCGCGGCATGACGCCCCAACACCGAGAAGAGCGCCTCCGGCTTTGCCCCGAGCCGACTCAGCAGCTCGTCGACCTCGCGTTTCACGTCCTCCTCGCCGGCCGCGTAGGCCACCAGGGTTCGCGCGAGCGGCCCCACCTCATAGGCCTCTCCCCCGTACCGCGGCGCCTTGATCCAGGAGTAGCCCGACTCCTTCTCCGGTGCCGGAACCGTCTCCGCCTCCGCCGGCCCCGACCCGCTTGTATCATCCGCATACCAGGAGTGACGGACGTGCTCCGCGATCTCCCCCACATCCACCTCCGCCAGCTCGAGGTCCGCCCCGACGCGCCCGGCGGGGAAGAACCGCTGGCGCTTCAGTTGATCCGTCTCCTTCCCCTCCAGGTCCAGTCCTCCGTAGGAGAGCCATCGCCGCACCCCGGCCCCGATCCCCAGATAGTCCCCATAGGCATCTGCAACCGTCATGATATCGGGGATCCAAATCTCCTCCACAAACCGGCGCAGCCACTCCAGCTTCGAGAGAAAGGCCGCCACCTTGTCCGCCGTCGGCGTCTCCGTGCAGCCGCCCACCACGATGCCCACCTGATGGGGCATCTTCCCGCCGAACACCGCACACATCTCGTGCGCGACCCGCCGCGCCTCCAGGGCCCTCACGTAGTGCGCTGCTCCTTGCTGGTTAACCTCCTTGCGCAGCCGGTAGTCACCCTCATACCGCGGCATGAACGGCGCCAGCTCGCCCCGCCCGATGAACTTCCGAAGACTGACCAGGCCGTCGTCCGCCCCCCGGTAATCGCCGGCCGCCGCCACGTCCACGAAGTCGAGCGCCGCAAGGTGATAGAAGTGCAGGATGTGCGACTGAAGGAAGTTCCCCCCCAGGATCAAGTTCCGTATCACCCGCCCGTTGTCCGGCACCCGCCCCTCCAGGCCGAACGCCGCATCCAGACAGAGCGCCGACGCCATCGCGTGGCCCACCGGACACACGCCGCAAACCCTTTGCGACAGCAGTGCCGCGTCCCGCGGATCCCGCCCCACCAGTATCAGCTCGAACCCCCGGAACAGCTGCCCCGAGCAGCGCGCCTCCTTCACCACCCCGGCCTCCGTCACCACCTCCACTTTGAGGTGCCCCTCAATGCGAGTGATAGGATCGATCGAAATCGTCTGCGTCTCGGCCATCGGCTACTCTTCCTCCGCGGGCTTCGGCCGCATCACCGCGGCGAGCTCCCCCGAGCCCTTGTCCCGCTGAATGCGCGGCATCTCCGGCAGCCCGATCTTCTCATAGATCGGACACGACACATCGGGGAAGAACGGCTCCACACATCCGTGGCACGGCGAACCCGCCTTCACACACCAGCTCACACCTCCGTTGAACTGCCGCTCCGGGCAGTCCGCGTGCGTCCACGGGCCCTTGCATCCCAGCTCGTAGAGACAGCCCGGCTCCCCCATCGTCTTCGCGAACTTGTGCGCCTCGAAATCCCCCCGCCGCGGACAGAGGTCGTGCAGCAGCCTCCCGAAGAACCGCTTCGGTCGTCCCACCGCATCCAGCTCCTCCGGCCCGGGCAGCCCGAACAGCAGCGCGTGGCCCACCGTCCCCGTGAACCAGTCCGGATTCGGCGGACACCCGGGCACATTGATGACCGGCCTCTGGATGCCTGCCCCGCCCAGGGCCTGCGACACGCTCACGGCGCCGCTCGGGTTGGGCTCCGCTGCGTGGATGCCGCCGTAGGACGCGCACGTCCCCAGCGCGATGATCGCGGACGCTCTGTCGGCCAGCTCCAGCGCGCGCGCGTGCATCGTTGTCTCCTCGCCCTTCTTTCCCGCGCGCCCGAACAGCCCCCCCGCAGCCGTCGGCAGAGCCCCATCCACCACCAGCAAGTAGCCCTCCTCCGCCTCCTCTGCGGCCGACAGCACCTCCAGCGCCACCTCTCCCGAACCGGCCATGATCGTCGGCTGAAAGCAGAGGCTCACATGGTGCCCCGGCGCGAGCTGATCCACGATCAGGTCTCGCACCGTCGGCGCCACTCCGTTCAATGCGGCCACCACGCACCCCGAGCAGGCCGAGGCCTGGAACCAGATCGCCGGGTGCTCCTTCACGCCGTCAGCTCTCCCCATCGCACAGCTCCTCACGAATATCGCGCAGGCCCGTTACCCTTCTGCCTGCTACTTCGCCGCCTCAACCGTGTTGCGCAGCAGGATCGCGGTCGTCACCACACCCACCCCACCGGGCACCGGCGTGATCGCCGCCGCCCGCTCCTTCGCGGCCTCGAAATCCACGTCGCCATACGTCCTCGTCTTGCCCGTCTCCTTGTCCTTCACTCGGATCGTAGCGACATCGATGACGATCGCTCCCTCCTTCACCATATCCCCGGAGATCAGCCCCGGCCTCACGCCCACCGCCGTCACCAGGATGTCCGCCCCGCGCGTGTGCGCCCCCAGGTCCCCCCGCTCGCTCGTCCCGATGTGACACACCGTCACCGTCGCCCCCGCCAGCTTGTCGGTCTTCCCGTCGGCATCGGCCGTGATGTACTTGTCCACCAGCAGCAGCGCCACCGGCTTCCCCACGATCTCGCTGCTGCCCACCACCACCGCCTCCTTCCCGTACGCCTCCACCCCGGAGGCCCGCAGCAGCTCGATGACGCTCATCGCCGTACACGGCGCAAGCCGCGGCTGCCCCAACACCACTTGCCCCAGGTTCGCCGGGCTCACTCCGTCCACGTCCTTCCGCGGCTCGATCAACGCTTGCGCCGCGGCCCCATTCAAGCCCTTCGGCACCGGCATCAGCAGCAGAACGCCGTGCACGCTCGCGTCCCCGTTCAGCCGCTCGATCGTCGCCTCCAGATCGGCCTGCGACGTCTCGCCCGGCAGTTGCTCCAGCTCGTAGCCGATGCCGACCGCCTGGCAGGCCTTCTCCTGCGCGCCGGCATAGAACTTCGCGCCCGGGTTGTCGCCCGCCAGGATCGCGACCAGCTTCGGCACGACCCCCTTGCCCTTCAGCGCCTCCACCTCGGCCTTCACCCGCGCGCGGATCCCCTCCGCAATCGGCTTGCCCTCCAGCAGCTTCGCGCCCATCTCACGCTCCCTCTTTCAGCCTCTGATTCACTTTGTCCCAGACCTCCCGCCCCAGCCGCACGCCCGCATGCAGCAGCGGCGCCATCTCCGTGCGGCACTCCGCGTTGTACCGATCGTCCTTGATGTACGCCAGGTTGATCGCCACGTTCAGCGCCGCGCACTCCATCGCCGCCACCGCGAACTTCGCCGCCACACCCACATCGGTGATCAGATTCGGATTCCCCTTCTCCACCAGCGCGGCAGCGATCTCCAAGACCTTATGACACGCCCGCACGGCCGCCCTCGGCACCTCCGCGGCGCCCTTCAATGCCTCCTGCATCGCCGCGCGCCGCTCCGCTTTCTCCCCCTCGCCACCGCGCGGCATCTTCTGCGCCGCGGCCACCTTCCCATACGCCTCCGTATCGGCCTGGGTCAACCGCTCCAGCTCCGCCCGCAGCTCCTCCGACTCCTCCAGCAGCCGGCGCACCTCCCCCTCCACCGCCGCGAACTTCTCCTTGCCCACCGTGAAGTTCCCAACCATGCTGTTCAGCGCCGCCCCCAGCGCGCCCACCAGCGCCGCCGCGCTCCCGCCGCCGGGAGTCGGCTCCCCCGACGCGAGCGCGTCGCTATATCGCTTCAGCGGTTCCTCTAGATAGCCCATCGCTCTAGAACAGCCCGACCACCCTCCCGTCTTCGCCGATGTCCACATTCACCGCCGCCGGCGTGCTCGGCAGCCCCGGCATCGTGCTGAACGTTCCCAGCAGCGGATACAGGAAGCCGGCCCCAGCGCTGGGCCGGATATCTCGCACCGGCACCCGGAAGCCGCGCGGCCGCCCCTTCAGGTTCGAGTCGTGCGAAAGCGACAGGTGCGTCTTCGCCATGCAGATCGGAAGCTTGTCCAGCCCCCACTTCGTGAAGGTCTCGATCTTTCGCTCCGCGACTCGGTCGTAGTCCACCCCGTCGGCCCCATACACCTCCGTGGCTATGGTCTCGATCTTCTCCTTGATCGACATATCGTCCGGATACAGGAACTTGAAGTCGTTCGCCTTCTCGCAGGCCGCTGCCACCGCCTCCGCCAGCTCGGTGCCCCCTTCGCCGCCCTTGGCCCACACCTCCGACAAATAGGCCCCTTCCGCGCCGGCCGCCACCGCCTTCTCTCGGATCAACTCGACCTCCCGGTCCGTATCCTCCGTGAACCGGTTCACCGCCACCACCACCGGCACGCCGAACAGCCGCGCGTTGGCAACGTGCTTCGCCAGGTTCTCGCACCCCTTCTCCAGAGCAGGCAAGTTCTCTTCTATCAGCTCCTTCGGCAGAGGTTTGCCCGGGCGCACCGTCCCGATTCCTCCGTGCATCTTCAGCGCCCGCACCGTCGCCACGATCACCACGCAGTTCGGCACCAGCCCGCTCACCCGGCACTTGATGTTGAGGAACTTCTCCATCCCGCAGTCCCCGCCGAAACCCGACTCCGTCACCACGTAGTCCGCCAGCTTCAGCGCCATTTGGTCCGCTATGATCGACGAGTTCCCGTGCGCGATGTTCGCGAACGGCCCCGCATGCACGAACACCGGCGTGTTCTCCAGCGTCTGCATCAGGTTCGGCATCAGCGCGTCCTTCATCAGCACGCACATCGCCCCGGCCGCCTTCAGGTCCTCCGCCGTCACCGGCTCCCCGCTGTAGGTCTCGGCCACGATGATCCGCCCCAGCCGCTGCCGCAGGTCCTCCAAACTCGTCGCCAGCGCCAGGATCGCCATCACCTCGCTCGCCACCGAGATATCGAACCCGGTCTCCCTAGGCACTCGTCTCTCGCCGCCCAGCCCCGATACGATGTTGTACACGCCCCACTTATCGTTGAGATCGATCACCCGCCGCCATGAGATGGTCTGCGCGTCGATGTTGAGTCGGTTCCCATGCTTCAGGTGCGCGTCGATCATCGCCGCCAGCAGGTTGTTCGCGATGCTCACCGCATGCACGTCCCCAGTCAGGTGCAGATTGAAGTCCTCCATCGGCACCACCTGGGAGTGCCCGCCCCCGGCCGCGCCCCCCTTGATCCCGAACACGGGCCCCAGGCTCGGCTGACGGATGCACGTGACCACCTTCTTGCCCAGCACGCCCAGCGCCTGCGACACCCCGATCGTGGTGACCGTCTTCCCCTCTCCCAGCGGCGTCGGCGTAATCGCAGTCACATCTATGTACTTGCCGTTCGGGCGGTCCGCGAGCCGCTCCAAAGCGCTCAGATGAACCTTCGCCTTCCACTTGCCGTAGAAATCAAGTTCCTCCTCCGCGATTCCCACGCTCTCAGCAATCTCCACGATCGGCCGCATCTCGGCCGCTTGTGCGATCTCAAGGTCGCTCTTCACCTTTTCCTCGCCCTCCTGTCGCTGCAATTCTACTCACAGTATCTCATCGGCCCCTCACCGGCGGCCGCCGCGAACGTGTTGTCCACTGCCCAGCCCCGACACGCATCGACCTCCGTTCGCTCACTGCCGCAGGCGGCGCCGGTTCGCGCCGTACCTGTCAGGACGCGACGACCGCTTCCTCCGTCGCGTACATCATCGGCCGCAGCTTCAGCCCGGCACGCTTCTCATTGATGTGCTCGATCATCATCCGCGCCGCCGCAACCGGATCCTTCTCGAACGCCCACGTAGCGCCCACCTCCTCCGCCATCTCCTTGGTCAGATAGTCATAGACCGCCTGCGACCCCTGCACCGGCAGGGGTGTGCCCAACACCGTGTAGATTCCGGAGCCGACCACGTACATCCCGATCGACACCGCTTTCTCCGACATCCACTCCGGCGCCGCCCCCGCCACGGGCAGCTCGCTGATGTCCTCCCCGAGTCCGCCCTCATTGATCATCTCGCAGCAGGCAACCAGGATCCGGCTGTTGTCCACACACGACCCAACGTGCAGCACCGGAGGAATCCCGACCGCCTCGCAGATCTCCTGCAGCCCTCGCCCCGCGTGCTCGAAGGCCGCCTCCGGCCTCAGCAGCCCCTCCTTCGCGCACGCAATCGCCGAGCACCCCGTCTGCACCACCAGCACGTCGTTGCGTATCAGCTCCTTCACCATCTCCACGTGCCCGTAGTCCACGGGCTGCACGTTCGGGTTGCAGCACCCGACCACGCCCGCCACGCCGCGCAGCCGCCCCTCGATGATCCCATTGTTCAGCGGCCGGTACGACGGCCGAAATCTCCCGCCCAACAGCCTGAACACGTACTCGGCCGTGAAACCCCCGACCAAGTCCATCGTGTGCTCCGGGATGTTCACCGTCTCCGGCTTCCGCTCAGGGAACTTCTCGATGGCCGCCCGCACGATCTCGCGCGCCACGTCGAGGGCCCGCTCCTCGTCGAACTCGATATGGCGCACCCCCGCCATCCGTCCCTTCGGCGAGGTCGTGACCAGCTCCGTGTGGAAGCAGTTCGCCGCCTCGCTCAGCCCCGGCATGAGGCACTGCACGTCCACCACCATGGCCTCCACCGCGCCGGTCGCGATCGCCAGCTCCTGCTGAAGGAAGTGTCCCGCCGACGGGATCCCCTGCCGCATCAGGATCTCGTTCGCCGTGCAGCAGATCCCGCTCAACTGGATCCCCTTCGCCCCCTTCTCCTCCGCCAGCTTCACCAGCTCCGGCTCCCGGGATGCCTCCACGATCATCTCCGACAGAATCGGCTCGTGGCCGTGCACCACCAGGTTCACCTTGTCCTCGCTCAACACGCCCAAGTTCACCTTCGCCCGGATGGGCACTGGCGACCCCAGCATAATGTCCTGAAGATCGGTCGCAATCATCGAGCCGCCCCAGCCGTCGCTGAGCGCGGTCCGGATGCCGTGGCGCAGGATGTTCCGGTGGTCCGCGTCTACGCCCATGTGCGTCCGGTGCATGCACTCCACGATCTCTCGGTCCACGCCCCGCGGCATCACGCCAAGCCCCCGCCACACCTTCTGCCTGGCCTCCGGCGCCCGCGCCGCCAGCTTCAGCTCCCCCTCCTGCTGCCCGAACTCCGCCATCGCCCGCTCCCCCAACTCGCGCGCGGTCTCCTGCGTCGACTTCCCATCCACCTCCACCCCATACTCGGCCGCGAGAGCGCGCAGCTTCACCTCGTCCTTGATGGTGTAGTCCTTGGCTTCACCTTTCGCCATCAGCAGAAACGTATGCGCTACATCTCGCCCGTGGTCGGAGTGCGCCGCCGCGCCTCCGGCGATCATGCGCAGGAGGTTCCGGGCCACGATCGTATCCGCCGTCGCCCCGCAGACGCCGACCCGCGTCTCTCCATCCGTGGACACGACGCGGCACGGCCCCATGCTGCAGATGCGGCAGCAGATGCCCTGCGACCCAAACCTGCATGACGGCTGCTGCTTCTCAAAGCGATCCAGCGCAGTCAGCAGCTCCCGCGCCGACGCTCCCTCCAACGCCTGCTGGCTCGCCGGGTCTCTCATCCGCTTCTCGTTCTGACTCACTTTTCTCTCGCTCCTTCAGAGAGATGCACGTAGGCGCCGCCGGCGCTTGCCGCCTTCCTCTGGGCCAGCGCCGCGGCATTCCGCTTGCAGGTCGGACACAGCCCCACCGCAACGGCCAGCTTTTCGCCGAGACGCGCCTCGATCTGCTCGGCAAACCGACTGCCGCCGATCGCCTCCCCACACTCCCGGCACCGCATCACCGGCACCCGGTTCCCGAAGGGAACAACCTCCAGTTCCGAGTCTCCCCACCGCAGTTCCACCGTTCCCACCGGACACACCGCCGCGCACGCGCCACAGCCCAGACATGCCTCCGACGGCTCCCGAAACGGCGGGCGCACCTCCCGTTCCACACCGCGCTCGACAAACGATATCGCAGCCGCCCCCATCACCTCCCGGCACACATTGACGCACAACCCACACAGAATGCAGTCGCGGTCGGCAGACGTCACTCTCGGAAGCCGCGCTTCGGTCACGCCCAGCATCTTCGCGAGCTTCTGCAGCGACTCCGACTCCGGCGCGCGGGCCAACAGCAGCTCCATGACCCCGCGCCGCGCCCGCTTCACCCTATCGCTCTGCGTCAGCACCTTGAGGCCGTCGCGCGCCGGATAGCAGCAGGCCGTCACCAGCCGCAGCCGACCCCGAACCTCCACCTCCACCAAACACAGCCGACAGGCGCCATACGGCGCCACCGCAGGATGATGGCACAGCGCAGGTATCCAGACCCCGGCCGCCTGCGCCACTTCCAGCACGGTCTGCCCGGCCTCCGCCGCGACCTCTTTGCCGTCTATCGCAACTCTCATCGCCATCTCTCGCGCCCGACCCGCCTCTCCCCCCTCGCTATACCTTCACGATGCTGTCGAAGCGACAGGCCTCGAAGCACAGACCGCACTGCACGCACGTCGTCTGGTCGATCGCGTGCGCCTCGCCCCGCTCACCCGAGATCGCGCCCTCGGGACACGCGCGTCGACACGCGCCGCAGCCGGTGCACGGCTCCGCCGCGATCTCGTACCGAAAGAGCCCGCGGCATTCGTGCGCCGGACAGTGGCGCTCCCGGACGTGTTCCTCGTACTCTCCCCGGAAGTACCTGATCGTGCTCCGCACCGGGTTCGAGGCCGTATTGCCGAGCCCGCACAGCGCCGCCTCGTCCAGTACGTCACACAGCTCCAGCAGCAGCTCCACATCTCCCTCCCTGCCTTCGCCCTCACAGATGCGGCTCAGTATCGCGCGCATCTGCGCGAGCCCCTCCCGGCAGGGCACGCACTTCCCGCACGACTCCTTCACCAGAAACTCCACGAAGTACCGGGCCACGTTCACCATACACGTCTCTTCGTCCATCACGATCAGCCCCCCGGACCCCATCATCGAACCAAGCTCCCACAGTTGGT
>Ga0180438_10007767_pt1 | contig 13850 bp, 5 predicted proteins | sample SS_ome_12_FD_132455 | JGI IMG/M metagenome (GOLD analysis project Ga0180438, IMG submission 132455) | Hypersaline lake sediment archaeal communities from the Salton Sea, California, USA - SS_3_D_2 metaG | ecosystem: Environmental > Aquatic > Non-marine Saline and Alkaline > Hypersaline >... | reverse complement strand
TGCCAGAAAACTGCACAACACCACCGAGGGCAGGGGTCTCATCTTCGCCGGTGCTCCCAACGTTCTCCACCCCGGGGCGGACCCGGCGTGGATGCCTGCGCGACGGCCGGCGGCGCTTCCGGAGCCCCGCCGGGCGAGGCCGATCGGCCAGAAAACGATGTCCGAAGGAGGGACAAAACGAGGGCGGGAAAATAGTGTTTCGCCCTCGGGCGGTCAAGGGGAATGATGGCGGCCGAGGCACCGGACCCGCTGCCGGAGCAGGAAACATGGGATAGATGCGACCTGTGGGCAAAAACGACTTGAAATCGCTCCCAACAAGGCGGAAACTCAACCGACGCCCCAAAGAGAGCAAGTCACAGGACGCTGTGTGGTTGACCTGACATTCAGTTGCTGATCGAGGGGCGTGGTGCGCGATCGCCAACGACTGGCACCGGCTGCTCTGAATCGGGGGCCACCGTCGCACGGGAGGTAGTTCTCCGGCCGACGCGCCGGTGGTAAGATGGCTTCCAGAAGGTCCATCTTTCTTTTTCCTCGGGGGCGGCGCCATGGACCAGACACGCCGGCGGACGTTGCTCGTGCTTGCGGCGCTCGTGCTGCTGGCTGCGGGGCTCGCGATCTTCGGGGGCACAGTCGGGCAACTGATCTGCGATGCACAGCCGCCGCCAGCCGATCCGCCGCACGACGAGTCGCCCCCCTCTCTAGGGCCGCAACAGAACACGGCCGAACTCGAACGAGACACGTCCGCTTTTGCCCGGGCGCGAAAGCGAATGGTCCGGCAGGATCTGGCCGGCCGCGACATCACCGACCGACGGGTGCTGGAGGCGATGGCCAAGGTGCCGCGGCACCGCTTCGTCCCGGACGGATTGGCCGATCAGGCCTACGACGATTTTCCCCTGCCGATCGGTCACGGGCAGACGATCTCGCAGCCGTACATTGTGGCCTTGATGACGCAGTTGGTCCGGCCGAAGCCGGAAAGCCGGGCGCTGGACGTCGGCACCGGGTCGGGCTACCAGGCCGCCGTGCTGGCCGAGTTGTGCAAGGAGGTCTACAGCATCGAGATCGTCAAGCCGCTGGCCGACGAGGCCAAGAAGCGGCTCGCCGAGGAGGGCTACAAGAACGTGACGGTCCGCGCCGGCGACGGCTACCGCGGCTGGCCGGAGAAGGCCCCCTTCGACGTGATCATCGTCGCCGCCGCGCCGGACCACGTGCCTCAGCCGCTCGTGGACCAGCTTGCCCCCGGCGGCCGGCTGGTCATCCCGGTGGGCAATTTCTTCCAGGACCTTTTGCTGGTGGAAAAAGGCGCCGACGGCACGGTCCACCGCAAGTCGATCATCGCCGTAATGTTCGTCCCCATGACCGGCGAGGCCGAGAAGCAGAGACGTTAGCCCCCTACTGCCTCTGGGGGATTGCTTTCCGGCCGAAACGAATCGGGCCGGTGCGTCGTCTTACCGGTAGGACCCTGTCGACGAACCTCGCGCAAGGAGATGGTGCCATGACTCGCCTCTGCCTTTTCTCGGGAATTGTGCTGGCGGCCTTCCACTGGACGGCCGGGGAGGCCCTGGCCACGGGCGAGAGCAAGATCACCGAAGGCCGGCTGGACGCCTTCGGCCCCGACGGCAAATCGCTCGGTCCCTGCCCCTTGAAGCACACCGACGTGACGGCCGACGTCGCCGGCTTCATCGCCAGGGTGACGGTCCGCCAGCAGTTCCACAACCCGTTTCCCGACAAGATCGAGGCCGTCTACGTCTTCCCCCTTTCGCAGGACGCGGCGGTCGACCGGATGACCATGACCATCGGCGACCGCGTGATCGAGGGCCAGATCAAGGAGCGGGAGGAAGCCCGGCTGATCTACGAGCAGGCGAAGGCCGAGGGCAAGGTGGCCAGCCTCCTGGACCAGGAGCGGCCCAACATCTTCACGCAGTCGGTGGCCAACATCGAGCCGGGCGAAAAGGTCGACATCACGATCTCCTACAGCGAGACGCTCGACTGGGAAGACGGGCTGTTCCACTTCGACTTCCCGATGGTCGTCGGCCCCCGCTACATCCCCGGCGGAGGCACCGCCCCCGCGCCGATGACCACGGGCCGCCCCACCCCGCAGGTACCCGACGCCCACCGCATCACCCCGCCCGTCATTCCGGAGGGGATGCGGGCCGGGCACGACATCTCGATCACCGTGAATCTCGACGCCGGGCTTGCCGTCCGCTACCTCGAATCGAAGCAGCACGCCGTCAGCGTCCAATACGAGGGCGAAGACAAGAGCCAGGCCGTCGTCAAGCTCGAAGACCTGGCCACCATTGCGAACAAGGACTTCGTGCTCGTTTACCAGACGTCCAGCGACCGGATCGAGGATACGGTGCTGGCGCACACCGACGAGCGGGGCAGATTCTTCACGCTCGTTTTGCAGCCGCCGAAGCGGGTGCGGCCCGAGCTGATCGTGCCCAGGGAGCTGGTCTTCGTGATCGACAAGAGCGGCTCGATGAATGGTTTTCCCATCGAGACGGCCAAGGAGGCGATGCGGCTGTGCATCGAGGGGCTGCATGAGAACGACACCTTCAACCTGATGACCTTCGCAGGCGGCGTGGGATTCTGCTTCGACAAGCCCGTGCCCAACACCGACACGAACCGCCGCACGGCGCTGGCCTACCTGGCCAGCCTCCAAGGCAGCGGCGGCACCGAGATGATGGCCGCCATCCACGCCTGCCTGGCCGGTCAGGACGACCCCGAGCGGGTGCGGGTCGTCTGCTTCATGACCGACGGCTACGTCGGCAACGACATGGCCATCATCGACGCCGTCCGCCGCAACGCCGGCATCGCCCGCGTCTTCTCCTTCGGCATCGGCACCTCCGTCAATCGTTTCCTCTTGGACGGCATGGCGCGGGCTGGCCGCGGCGAAGTGCAATACATCCTCAACCAGCAGCAGGCCGGCGGCGCGGGCGAGCGGTTCTACGAGCGGGTGCGGATGCCCGTGCTCACCGACATCGAGCTCGATTTCGGCAAGCTCGCCGTCGAGGAGGTCTATCCGCCGCGGGTGCCCGATCTCTTCAGCGCCAAGCCCGTCGTGGTCAAAGGCCGATATAAGAAGGCCGGCGAGGGGACGATCACGCTCCGCGGCACGACGGGCGAAGGGCCATTCGAGCGGCAGATCAAGGTCAAGCTGCCGGGCGACGAACCGGAAAACGAAGTGCTCGCTCCGCTTTGGGCGCGGGCCAAGGTCGAGCACCTGATGGACCAGGACCTCGCCGGCGTGCAGAGCGGCAACGTCAACGCGGCCATCAAAGAGGAGGTCCTCGGGCTGGGCTTGCGATACAGCCTGCTCACGCAGTTCACCAGCTTCGTGGCCGTCGAGCACGTGCGGATCACCGAAGGCGGCCAGGCGCGGACGATCGCCGTGCCGGTTGAAATGCCGCAGGGAGTCAGCTACGAGGGCGTGTTTGGACAAAAAATGGCACGTGGGAAGATTTCGGGTCCGCTAGGATTTTCCGCCGGACGGCAAGCCGGCGCCTCCTATCGCTACGGCGGCGGCTTCGGCGGCATGGCAGGAGGCCAGCGGGCGCCGTCCGCGGCCGCGCCTGCACTTCCGGCCGCCCCGGCGGATCGGCTCAGCGAGGTTGCCGCCGACGAAGAAGAGGCCCAAGCACCCGCCGACCCCAGGTCGAAACTCGCCCCCGAGCTCCGCGACCTTCCCAAGAAGCTTGCCGCGCTGGGAGGCTTGGGCGGCAACGTCATGATCGGCAAGCTCAAGATCCGCGATGGCCGTATCGCCGTCCAGGTGCAAGTTGCCTCGTTCGACGACGAAGTGCTCGCGAAGCTCAAGGAGCTGGGCTTCCAGGAGCTCGGCCGGGCCAAGGCGGTCAACCTGCTGATCGGCACGATCCCGGTCGCGAAACTTGAGGAGCTGGCCAAGCTGGATGCGGTCCGCCGCATCGAGCCGCAAACCTGACGTCCGTGCCTGCCAATCCCGGGAGATCTCCCCCGCGGCCGGCGAAGTCTCGCCGGCCGCGTTTTTTCATGCTGCCGCCGGGTCACTGGTCGCACGTCTTGCCCGGAGCCCTTGTCCGGCCCATACTGGGAGCACCTACCGGAGTACGGTCACTTGTCACCGCTTTTCCGAACGGCCAGAAAGCGGCGACGGGTCGCCGCACTTCAAGGAGATCTCATTTATTTAGGGGCTAAGGCGATCCAGCAGAAAGGCGATCTGTGATGCACAAAAGTCTGATGAATTCGCTTTACGCGTTAGTCGCGATTGCAGCGACCGTGGTTCTGAGCGAAGCACGGGCGGCGGAGCCGGACACCGGCGCGACGGCGCCGTTCACCGTCGTGGTGCTGCCCGACACGCAGTTCTACTCCGAGTCGTACCCCGACACCTACCTGGCGCAGGCCGAGTGGATCCGCCGCCGGGCCGAGGCCGACAACGTCCGCTTCGTGTTCCACCTCGGCGACATCGTCGAGAACGCCGCCGTCGAGCAGGAATGGATCCACGCCGATCGGGCACACCGCGTGCTGGACGGCGTGGTGCCCTACAGCGTGGCGCCGGGCAACCACGATCTCGAGACGACCGGCGACCAGTTGACCCGGGGCAGCACGCTTTACAACAAGTACTTCGGCCCGCAGCGGTTCGAGAAGCACTCCTGGTACGGCGGCCATGAAGGCGAGACCAACGACAACAACTATTGCTTCTTCGAGGCGGCGGGTGGGAAGTACATGGTGCTCAGCCTGGAGTTCTCGCCCCACGACGACGTCCTCCGCTGGGCCGATGGCGTTGTCGCGTCCCACCCTGACCGCCGCGTGATCGTCGCCACGCACTGCTACATGCGGCCCGACGGCCGCGACCAGAAGACGAGCCAGTTCAAGGGCCTCGCGGGCAATTCGGGTGAAGAGATCTGGGAGAAGTTCGTCCGCAAGCACCCCAACATCTTCCTGGTCGTAAGCGGCCACGTGGCCGGCGTCGGGCACCAGACCAGCACCAACGACGCCGGCCTGCCCGTCCACGAAATCCTCGCCGACTACCAGAAGCTGCCCGAGGGCGGCGATGGGTGGCTGATCACGCTGCGGTTCGTGCCGGCGGAAAACGTGATCCGGGTGGAAGCCTATTCGCCGACGCTCGACGAGCACAACGCCGACCCAAAGCACAGCTACACGCTCCCGTTCAACGTGATCCCCGACAACTCCATTCTTGTCCCCCCCAATAGCACCTCACAAGCCGCAAAAAGAAAGCCCGACGCAAGCGACTACTGCGTCGAGCTTCACAAGTGGGCGCACGAGGATTCGAACCTCGGACCTCGTCCTTATCAGTTTTAGCTCTCCCCCATTTCGGCTTGTGACCCTGTCATTACGGTTATTTGCAGCTATTCACGGAGTAAGGGACTTGCGGTAAACTCATTTTTCTGGGCTACCACCCAAGTTGACGCAATTTGACTTGTCGGGTAGCCCCAGGGTAGCCCCAGCGGACCCTGTCCGCCACGGTCGGACTGGACCCGCTGAGTAGCCCCAAGCCCCGTCCCCGCCGAAAAGCCGTAGTGACGAGGTCCGCCCCATGAAGCACCGCAAGCGGCTCCCGTTCACCAAGACGGCCCTGGCGGACCTGCCCGTCCCCACCACCGGCCGAGACACTTACCACGACGCCCGGCTTGACCCTGCGGATCACCGACAAGGGCAGCCGGTCCTTCTGCTGGCATCGCAAGGTCAAGGGTCGGCCGGTGCGAATCTTCATCGGCCGGTTCCCGGGGATCTCCGTCGGACAGGCCCGCAAGGTATCCGAGAAGCTCACCGCCGATGTTGCAGACGGGAAAGACCCTCAGGCCAAGCGGCGATCCGCCCGCGATGAGCCTACCCTGGCGGATCTCTTCGCCTCCTGGATGCGATCCCACGCCAAGCCGCACAAGCGGACCTGGGAGGCCGACCAGCGGCAATACCCAGACGTGCGAGGCCGCCAAGCTGCTACGGTCCCTCCAACTCCGTGATCGGGCCGAGCGGATCAGGCGGTTCCATCAGGAGCGGGGACGATGACCAAGCCTGCCCAAACTTCACCCGCCACCCGCTAGGGGGTAATTCTAAGTGCTTAACTATCAACGGGTTATGACGACGGTTTGGGGGGAAGTCGCACGGCGACCCGCCGGGACGGAGCATTGGGCAACATTTTCGCATGTTCGACTTTTTTTCTGGGAGAAGTTTTGACACACACGCCGCCCCATCGGGAGGTGTGGCTATGTCATGACCGTCGTTTTCTCGGACGGCCAACTGTTCGCAGAGCCACCGCCCGTGCCAAAGGAAGAAAGCGGCTGACAGCCAGACGTCTCGTCGAGTCTTCACATCGGTCACTATGGACTGTCGGCTGCGTTGCCCTGGCGCACGTAGTCCGCCAGAGCCGGAATCAGACGTGCCATCTCCCGTTGCAGTTTCGTCAAGGTTTCTTCTGCGCCTTGGAGGTTACCGTTCTGGCCCATCTTGTCGAGTTGATCAGCATTCTCGAAGACTCGATTTTCGCCGAAGCAGCGAACGGTCCCCTTGAGTGTATGGGCGGCTTTCTGGAGATCGTCGGCGGCGCTTTCAGCTACGGCCTGACGAAGCGCTGCCATCAGCTTGGGTGACTGCTCAAGAAAGCTCGCCATCACGTCCCTGAGTAACTCGTGATCGCCTTCCGTGCCTTCAAGGGCCTCGGACCAGTTTACCACGGATTCGTCGGACGGCGGGGAATCGGGAGGCGCCTTCGTCTCTTCGCCGGCAGCAAGCACCGACTCGATGACTTGAAACAGTTGGCTGGCGCGGATCGGCTTGGAGATGTAACTGTCCATCCCGGCCGCAAGACAGCGCTCTCGATCACCCTTCATGGCATGAGCGGTCATGGCAACGATAGGGATGTGGCCGCCGGTCCGCTGTTCTTGATGGCGGATGGCGGCCGTCGCCTCGAATCCGTCCATCTCGGGCATCTGCACGTCCATCAAGACTACGTCAAAGGTCTGCGATTGCAGGGTGCCGATGGCTTCCCGGCCGTGACCGGCCACCACCACCGTATGCCCGTGCTTTTCCAGCAGGCCGACGGCGAGCCTCTGGTTGACGAGACTATCCTCGGCCAGAAGAACCCTCAGGGGGCGAAGTTGGGCTGTTTCCTCGGCGACGGCCTTGGAGGAGGAGTCATCTTCCGCCTCGGCGACGCCGAGGGCAAGCACGATGGCGTCGAACAGCTCCGACTGCTTGATCGGTTTGAGCAGATAGGCCGCCAGCCCCAGCTCCCCGCAGCGAGTGACGTCCCCGTGCCTGTCTCCAGAGGTGAGCATCATGATGATAGTACTGCCCAACATGCGATCCTCCTTGATCTCCTTTGCGAGCGTGAAGCCGTCCACGTCGGGCATGTTGGCGTCGGTGAGCACCAGAACATAAGGCTCTCCCGCCTGGTGGGCTCCCCGCAACAGGGGCAGTGCCTCGCGAACGCTCTCGGCCGTGGCGGGCCTCATTCCCCAGTTGCTGAGCATCTCCCTCAAGATCCGGCGGTTGGTGGCATTGTCGTCCACTATCAGTACGGTTGTATCGCGGATAACGGCCGGCTTGAGAGTCGGCCCGGTGGGTGCATCGGCGGTCGCCACGGGGAATTTGGCGGTGAAGTGGAAGGTGCTGCCGTGGCCGACGCGGCTTTCCACGCTGATTCGGCCGCCCATCGACTCGACCAGTCGGGAAGAGATGGGCAGGCCGAGCCCGGTTCCGCCGAATCGTCGGGTGGTGGTGGAGTCGGCCTGCTCGAAAGCACCGAAGATGTGGGCGGCTTTGTCCTCGGGAATGCCGATCCCCGTATCGCTCACGGCGAACCGCAATACGACTTCGCCGTCGCTTCGAGACTCGTGTCCCACCGTCAGAACAACTTCTCCCGTATCGGTGAACTTCACGGCGTTGCCAACCAGGTTGACGACAATTTGCCTCAATCGGCCGGGGTCGCCGACGAGACGGTCGGGTACGTCGGATTGAATCTCACAGGCTAGTTCCAGGCCCTTTGAATGTGCCCGCATGGCCAGCGACTTCATGGTATCTCCGAGGATCTCGCGGAGATCGAAGGGCACCGATTCGAGTTCCAGCTTTCCGGCCTCGATCTTGGAGAAATCGAGGATGTCGTTGATCAAAGCCAAGAGCGCGTCGCCGGACTCGCGGACCATTTTCAGGTAGTCTTGCTGCGAATCGGCCAGCGGCGTATCGAGGACCAATTCGGTCATGCCGATGATGGCGTTCATGGGTGTACGGATCTCATGACTCATGTTGGCCAGGAAATCGCTCTTCGCCCGGTTGGCGGCCTCGGCGGCTTCTTTGGCGACGCGCAGCGCTTCGGCCGCTCGTTTCTGTTCCGTGATGTCGCGCGAGATTCCGAAGGTGCCGACCACGCTGCCGTCGTTGCCGTATAGCGGCATCTTGGTAGTCAGCGCCCACGAACTGTGCCCGTTGGTCCAAGTCTCCTCCTCTTCCTTGTCCACCAGGGGTCGACCGGACCGGATGATCTCTTGCTCGTCGGCCATGGCTGCTCCGGCATGCTCGTCGGTGAAGAAATCGAAATCGGTCTTGCCGATCGCTTCCGAGGCGTCGCCGAGCCCGAAGTTGTCCGCCAGGGCCTTGTTGATCCTGGTGAACCGGCTCTCCTTATCCTTGAAGTAGATGTTGTGGGGGAGATTATCCATCAGGCTGTGAAGCAGGTATCGTTCCTGTTCGAGGGCAGCCTCGGCTTGCTTTCGAGCGGTCACGTCCCAGAACATCCCTTGAATCCCGGTGACGTTCCCTTCGGCGTCGCGAACCGGAGTCTTCAGGACGTGGACGTAGATCATTTCGCCGTCCGGTTTGCGATGCTCTTCAACGTCTTCCCAGCCTTCTTCCGTGGCCAACACGGCGGCGTCATCCTTTCGGTATTTCTCCGCCAGTTCGGGTGGAAACAGATCAAAGTCGGTCTTGCCCAACAGTTCTTCCAGCGGAAGCCCCAAGGTCTCGCAATAGCGGCGGTTGCCGAAGACGATGCGGCCTTCCAGGTCCTTTCGAAATACGTTCACCGGCAGGTTCTCCACCAGGGAAGAGTACAACGCCTGGGAGTCTCTGATCACCTTCTCTGCCCGTTCACGCTCAGCCATTTCCCGTTTCAATCCTTCGTTGGCGCCGGCCAGTTCCGCAGTACGCTTCTCCACCCGCTGCTCCAGCTCATCGTGAGCCTCTCGCAGCTCTTGCTCCGCCCGCTTGCGTTGAATCAACCTCCACATGCCCTGCATCAGCAGCGTCAGTTGTCGGATGTCCGAATCGTCGTACGGCGTACTCTTGTTGCCTACGCCCGCAACCGCTACGATGCGCTCCCCGTCAAAAACTGGGATGTTCATGTGACGGACCACCTCGACATGGCCCTCCGGATGCCCCTTCTTGAGGGGGTTGGGTGCCGAGTAGTCGTTGGTCACGATGGGCCTGCGTTGCCTTACCGCTTCTCCCCAAAGTCCCGTCATCTCTACGGGATAGACGATTGGCTTGTCGATAATGGCGCATTGTTCCATGGCCGTTTTTGACCAAGAATGCATGGTAAGAACACTCTCATCCTCGTTCATGAACGCAAGGTAACCGATCTTACTCTCGGTGAGCCGGACCGCCTCTTCCAAGGCGAAGTCCGTAATCTCTTGCATCGGCGCATCCGTCATTTGGCCGAGCTTTAACAGGGCTTCCAGCCGAGCTTGCTCCAGACGTAATGCCACCTCCGCCCGCTTGCGCTCTTCTTCCAGTCGGATGCTGTGCAGTGCGAAGCCAATGTCTCCGGTGACCTCTTCGAACAGGCCTCGTTCCTCTTCATCCACGGCAAGGTCTCCGCGGACGCTGGCGACCATCAGGCCGTAGACGTTCCCTCGATATTCCAGTCTGGAAAAAATTGCCTTCCGGCCACTGTACTTCTGGGCCAGAGGGCAATCGCCACAGGTGGAGAGCGGGTCGTCGATTACCAGCACCTGGGGCTGCAACAGTGCTCGTTTCGCGCACTCGATCAACTCGCCGCGCTGCAGTCGCGCCACAAGGGGCTCAAAATCTCCGTTCAGGCCGGCTTCGGCAGCGGTCGTTAGTTTGCAGGACTCATCCAACAGGGCGATCCAAATGCTACGATAGCCGCGCGCCTCACTCAGACTGTCGCAGGTCCCCTGAAGCAGACGATCGCGATCTTTCTCTCTGGCGATAAGCTGATTCACATTGCGGATGGCCCGCAACAGGGCGTTGAGATGCTGGGCCCTTTCCTCGGCCCGTTTGCGATCAGCGACCTCCGTTACTAACTCTCCGGTCCTCTCTCGAACCCGCTCTTGAAGCTTGTCGGCGTGTTCAGCTAAAGCCTCCCGGCTGAACTTCATGTTGAGGATTGTCTCACTCAATACCTGCTCCAAGAGGCCAATCTCGTCGGCGCCGGTAATTTCCACCGTACTATCAAGGGCACCGCCGGCGACTTCGGCCATTTGCCGGACAATGCCTGACAGACGTTGACGTGCCGGTTCTGAAAGACCATAGTCCGTACGGGGCGTTGGCTGGTCTCGGAATGCGCAGAAGGGTTGTTCTTGCATATAGGCAAACGTATCCTTGCCTGCAAGCGAGCCAATCCCATCAAGGTGAGGCTTGTTGACACCATCGAAGCCGAGAGCTTCGGCGAATTCTCGGGTATCGCCCTGAAAGACGCTTTCAACGACCTCTCGGTAGTCGATTCGGCCGGGCAGTTGGGCCCATCTCTGCATCTGGGACAGAATCCAGCTTCCATATTCTTCCCACGGATAGGGAATGAAATCGATCCTGTCCGGAATCTTGCGGTGCTCGCCTCTGCCATCAGGGAAATCGCCGGATAGGGCTTGTTCTACCGGGACCGGATCCTCCTGATTCAGGTACTCAGGTCGGCATATCTCTCGGGCAATGGCCTTTCTTTCCTGCATATCGGCTTTGTGAAGCGCCAACTCGGCCTGCAGTACACTTCCAAGCATCGCGCGGTACGCCTGGGGACAGTCGTCTATCAGGTCCTGGCTGGTAGCAAAACAGCAACACGGGTGGCCTGCCCAAATATCCTTAGAAAGGACGTAGATAAATCCGATGCCTCGGTGGACCGGGATCTGGTTGAAAGGATCTGGGGCCAAGACACCGTCCACCCAACCCTTCTCCAAATAGTACGGCATCCTCGGCGGCGCCACCTCCCTTATCGTGACGTCCTTGAGAGGATTGACGCCGTTCTCGGCCAGGAAGTAGCACAACAGGTAGTAGTGCATTGAGAAGCGGTAAGGCACGCCGAAAACAAACCCTTTCATGTCGCGAACGTCTCGTATTCCGCGGTGCTTGTGGGCCAGAGTCAACGCCTGACCGTTGACATTCTGGATTGCTGCCAACCGGATAGGAGCCTTCTTGCCGTCAATCCCGAGGCTGCAGGCAAGGGGCATCGGAGAGAGCATGTGCACAGCATCCGCAAAACCGTGGACCATCAGTTCCTTGATTCCGCTCCATCCCGGCGCGCGCGTGAGGCTTACGGTCAACCCGTTCTTCTCGAAAAAGCCGTGGCTGTGGGCGTAGATGAGCGGCGCGGAGCAGATGATGGGGATAAACGAGATCCGCAAATCCGTCTTCTCAAGCTCGCGCACGTCCGGAGATTCATTCGTGTTCATGAAAGTACCCCCTTGCTCGCCAATCCAAAGCCCGCGGAGATCTCAAGCCACTCAATCGTCACACGAACGGTACCCGAATGGCCGCGACGATGTTGCTCAGGAGTGGTCAAACAGCTCTGTGCAACCCGCTCAACAATTGCAGGACTACACGTTGTCTCTCTTTGCTCACACTACCAAAACTCGTAGTCAACGGAAGCGCCCCCCCCTGCAGATGTACGGGACTCGACAGACGTGGCGGCACCCCTCAGGAGCCGTGTTGGAGTTTTCCGCGAATTCTCCTGCCGCGAAAGCGGAGATTTTGGCTGCCCGTCGACGGTAGCTCGCGGGCACCAGACGGCTGCTCAAAGTGCTACGTTCAAACTGCAAAGCCGCGGATTTTGGAGAAGGGCGGCGATGCTGCGACCGTGTCCGAAGGACTCCGGACTGACCGTTTTCTGCAACGCGGCCAATTGCCCGCCATTTCCCCCCGATCAAGCGAGGCAACTGATGGGGGGCTAGGCTGTTTCACGAGGGTCGTTTTTCTCGGGCAGCCGCGGGATTACCGGCGGTTGGCGCCTACCGAGAATCGCGTCGCGGCCGACCATAGCCCGTGTTGTAGAAAATGTCGGCCGAAACGACCGGCGGATTTGTTCTCCAACTCGTTCGCTGGCAGGAACTTCCTGTTCGGCCCACCTTCGGTACCATACGGGATGGGAGATTTGAGAACCGCGCCTGATCAGTGGGCGGGCAAACCAGCCGGCCCTACTTCACAGACTTCTCCGTCGCCAACGCCGCAAGCCGCTCACCCACCGGCTTCTTATTCTTCGGGTGCAAGCCGCCATCCGGCTGATCGCGAATATCGATGTACCCTGCATTCGGCACGTCGCCCACCGCAGCCGCCTGGGCTTCCTGCACGATCCCCCATCCCTCGCCGCCCCCGGCAAAGGTTGGCAGCTGCACCACAAGAAAAGCGAAATCCCCCTGGCCCCATTCTTCCCGCCAGTTCGTGATCATATTCGCCAGCAAGGGCCGATACGCCTTCGATGCTTCCACACCCGCCTTCGAGTTCCGCTCACCCTGGTACCAAATTGCTCCGCGGATCGCAAATCCCGCCATCGGCGCGAGATGCTGCGCATACAAACTGCCCACCTTGTCCGGCGCGTAGATTCCGTTGAGCACTCCCTCCTCCGCCGTACCCGCCGCTACCGGCTTCTTCCCCGCCACTTTGCGCCCTTCCGCCTTCACTTTCTCCTTCCATTCCGCGATGGCTTTCTCGTACTTCATCCACTCCTCGGATCGATTCGCCATCGCCGCCTTTGCAAAGTCCACCCGCTCGAGCTTGTCGGCCGGCGTCCACCACTCAACCGGCGTTCCACCCAAGGCCCTCGCAATCAACCCGACGGGAACTCCCGTCTCCGCGTTCAACTTGCGCCCAAAGAAATACGCCACCCCGGAGAAGCCCGGCACACTCTCCGGGGAAGAGACGCTCCATCCCTGGCCCCCATTCAACCGCAGCTCCGCATGATTCGCCGCCGCAATCTCGGCATCCGCGTTCTCACAACTCGAAAGCTTGAACTGCATGTTCGATTGCCCCGAACAAAGCCACACTTCTCCCACGAGCACATCCTCAAAAACGATCTCGCTGCTTCCATCCGAAACGTTGATTCTCCTCGGCTTCGAAGAAGCCTCCATCGCGTCCAACACCACTCTCCATTCGCCCGCACTGTTCACCGTCGTCATCTTCGCCTGATTGGCAAATGTCACCGTCACCTCACTTCCCGCCTGTCCGATTCCCCACATCGGCAGCTTCATCTCCCGCTGTAACACCATGTGATCGCCGTAAATCGGAGCCACCGCGAGCGCTTCATCGGCCCGCGAGACCGCGATAGGCATCCCGATCGCGACAAGCATCAGGAAACATCCGAGTGGCGAGAGGATTGAGTTCGTCTTCATCCGGCGATTCTCCATCAACTGTTGAGGATTCTGATACGCGTTCACGGCCGAGATCCGACCGCGCGGGCGCTATTCTTGCTGGAATGACGGTGCTGGGCAATCCTTTGGACCGAGGTTTCCGACTGTTCTGGGATGGTGAAGACGAGTTGCCAATGGGGGGCAGCAACTGCACCCTTTGCGTAACTCGGCCAGCATGATAAGGGCCTTCCATCCTTCGAAATACCTTGGGATTACAGGGCGCGCGGAAGGCCGCCCCACCGATGCAGGGCGGCTATGGTTTGACGACCTCGAAGGCGATGG
>Ga0180438_10007766_pt1 | contig 13851 bp, 16 predicted proteins | sample SS_ome_12_FD_132455 | JGI IMG/M metagenome (GOLD analysis project Ga0180438, IMG submission 132455) | Hypersaline lake sediment archaeal communities from the Salton Sea, California, USA - SS_3_D_2 metaG | ecosystem: Environmental > Aquatic > Non-marine Saline and Alkaline > Hypersaline >... | reverse complement strand
GAAGGACCAGCCGTTGGAGGGCCATACGAACCATACTTTCAATCAGAACGCATGGAGACCTACAAAAAAGTATTAGACCAACTGGTAGAAAAAAAAGCAGTCTACCGTTGTTTTTGCACAACCGAGCAGCTAGAAAAAAAACGTCAACGACAAATCTCTTTGCGTATGGCACCACGCTACGATAAATCTTGCGCAAAACTTTCTGAAACAGAAATTAAAGAAAAATTAGATGCAGAAGTACCTTTTATTTGGCGCATGAAGCTAGATCCAGAAAAAACAGTCACCATCAAAGACATCGCACACAAAGAAAAAAAATTTGAACTGAAAAACTTTTCCGATTTTCCTCTTACTCGACAGAATGGAACCTACACGTTTATGTTTGCAAACTTTGTCGATGATATGACCATGAAAATCTCTCATGTGCTACGCGGAGAAGATCATGCAACTAACACCGCAGGGCAAGCCGCACTGTACGAGGCAATGGACGCACCTCTTCCAATTTTTTGGCATCTACCAATCTTATGTGACATAAACGGGAAAAAGCTTTCCAAACGTGATTTTGGCTTTTCTCTTAATGATTTAAAAAACTCAGGCTACCTACCAGAAGCCATCTGTAATTACTTAGCAATCATCGGCGGATCATTCAAAGATGAAATTATGTCACTCGAACAACTTGCCAAAACGCTTGATTTTGACCACGCACACACCAGAGGCCAAATAAAATTCGATGCAGCAAAATTAAATTGGATCAACAGAAAGTGGATCGCAAGTTACGACACAGAAAAATTGGCAGAACTTTGCTTGCCATTTTTGATAACGGAAATTCCTGAGGCAAAACAACTTGATGGAGACCGCTTGGCAAAACTAGTTGGCATGGTACAAACAGATTTGGTCGTTCTGAAAGGAATTACATCTGCGCTACATTTTTATTTTTCTATACCAAAAGTCTCAAAACCTGACATGGACAAAATCGCAGAACAATCTATTTTGGAAAAAATTGGAAAACTCATTTTGCAAAACATAGAAAAAATTTCTGATCCAGAAGCTTTTTTAAAAGATCTAAAAGTGGAGTCAACTCAACAAAAAGTTCCAACAAAGGCGTTATACTCATTTGTTCGACTTGCACTAATGGGAGCAACCAAGGGGCCAGGGATTGGGGAACTGATAGATATGCTCGGCATTGAAGAATCCAAGCGTCGTTTACAAGAAACAGTAAAGTTGATTGAAAAGCCAATGGAGAAAGTTGGTTAAACCATAGCTCCCGGCTCAAGCAAACGATTAGGAAGTTTTTTAAAATCCAGCACAACGCCTTCTTTCTTAAATCCGGCCATGATAGCCTCGAAAAGTTTTTGTTGGCTTGGAGATACAAAAATTTCAAACAAGCTAGATGTCTTGTCTAAGGTTCTGTCGAATGCCAAGTGTTCGAAGCTACGAAATATGGCAACAAAAAACCAACAGTCCTTTTTATTGATATGAGCTTGGTAGTATAAACAGCTGTCCATAGGCATCTCGCTTGTTAAAAAATTCTTTTAGTGTAGTTTTAACTTACACTACAAGCAAATCTGCACAAAGTAAAAATAACGTCCAAACCTCTTGCGAAAGGCAAAAAAATGGCAGCCGGCAATTCTGGCAAAATTGGTATGTTCACAGCAACAATCACAGGTATGAACGCAATGATCGGTTCCGGTATTTTTACCGCACCCGCAGTACTCGCTACAAGCGTAGGACCTGCAGCGATCCTGACCTATCTTTTTGTCGTTTGCGCAATCTGGTTTATGGCACAATCAATTTCCAAAGTTGCAAGTCTATTCCCTGAAGAAGGTTCTTTTTACGCTTACGCAAAACATTGGGGAGGGCATGCCGTTGGCGTTGCAGCAGCAAGCTCGTACATCATCGGCCTAACAATTGCCCTTGCAATTTTAACTCATATAGCTGGAATGTATCTTCATGTGCTCATTCCTTCTGTCAACCCAAAAATCCTTGGGTTCTTGGCGTTCGGCGCATTAATTATTTTAAATATGTTTGGTGCCGCACTTTCACAACTTGGTCAGCGAATTTTAATCTGCACAACAATTTTTCCAATCTTAACCATTGTCATCATGTGTTTGACAAAAACAGACTTCAGCTTGCTGAAACCATTTGCACCACATGGATGGTTTAACGTGGCAAGTGCAACTCGCATTGTTATTTTCGGCTTCTTTGGTTTTGAATCTGCAGCATCACTATTTAATATCGTAAAAAACCCCAAAAAAAATGTTCCACGAGCACTGAGTTATTCTATGGCATTGGTTGGCATACTATACATTCTTTTTGTTGGCGCAATTATTCTTGCTGTTCCACTCAGCCTATTTTCCTCCCCAAGTGCACCACTAACAGAAGCACTTGGACAAGTTTTCCCGAACAGCCAATGGGTAATTGGCATTATTCACTTAGCAATACTTTCAGCAATCCTGGGAACCATTCACTCAATCATATGGGGCTCAAGTAATCTTCTTATGAGCCTAATGAAAAAACTGGAAAGCCCAATTTCTAAAAAATTGGTTACTTCAAAAGCACTTAATATACAGACAGCAGTTTTGCTAATCGGTATCGCAAGCTTTGCCAGTTTTGCAACAATCAGAAACCTTGATCTCTTTTTTGATTTCACCGCACTCTTTTTAGTTACCGCATATGTCAGTGCAATGATTACCCTTTTGACCATGAAAAAAGAATGGAAGTCAGGTCAAAACATAAAAACACTTTTGGGAATTGCAACAGCGTTGCTCATTATGACATTTGCACTGCAAGATGTGGTAAAACAATTTTCTCCACAAACGGCACAACAACAGTCAGTAGAAAAAGAAACAACCAAGCTTGTTAACAAAAATTAATTGTTTAATTGACGCGCTTACTCCGACGATGCTATACCTTTTAACAGATAATAGCTTCCTGAAAGGAGTAAAATGTTGAATCGATTTTATAAAAAGATTTTTTTGCTAACTATTTTGCTAAGTAGTCCATCTATTTCTTACGGACGAACCACTCTCACCAGAAATGATTACTATCCGTTATACACAACCATGGATCCGCAATCATTTCTACTCAGACGTACAAAAAATATTTTGCAAAATCGCGAAATAGACAACGGCAGAAAAAGAGATAACTTCTGTTTTTACCTGACACCGTTTGGGCAAAACGCAAACGTTGGCCGAGATTTTGATAATCATGACTTTCCAAATTGTTCGTGTACCGACTGTGGAAGTTCAAATTCCGATCCGGGCGAGTCACATCTGGGCAGTTTAAATGCACGTTGGTCTATGATTGGTCTGTTGATGGGTGACATCCCAAAACACAAATCGTACGGCACCAATTTGCAAGAAGCACGAGAAAAAATTTTTGGTACAAGTTACACTCCAACAGGAACGAATCCATTATGTGATTCAACTGCAATTGACTGCCTAAAAAAATTCGGCTTTTTTCAATTTCCTGGATGCTACAAAAAGCGAGGCATGCGTTTTCATATTTCAGGCGCAATCACAGATGATTTTGGGATAATTGTAGAAGGCGGATTTTCCGCAATAAACCTCAACATCTGTATGGGGTGTGACAACAATTTGACAGGCGCAATCACAGAGGGAAGCTGCCTTGAACAAGCACAAAACACGTATGGAGCAGAAAACTTTAACGAAATTAATATCAACAAATACTTAATGTGCCGCTTGCCAGAAATAGCACAAGAACTAAATAGAAACTTATGTGATTATCATAAAAACTCTTTTGAAGATGTTCGTGCCGGCGTTTACTGGCGTCACCCTTTTCAAGTAAACGAAGACAGAGATAGCAGTTGGCCCCAATTTTTATTCATTCCGTTTTGCTCTCTTGGTTTCACCCTTCCGTCTGGAAAAGAATTCTGTCCTATGGCGCCATTTTCTCTTCCATTTGGTAACAATGGGCATAGCGCTTTCTGGGTATACGGCGGAACCAATATCGACTTTACAGAAACAATAGAGATTGGATGGGAGCTTGGTTTTACCCACTTTTTTGACAACTCATTTACCGATTACCCAATGCCAACCACCAGTCTACAACGCGGAATCTTCCCATTCACCGCAGATGTCACCGTTTCTCCTGGTATGAACTGGCACTTTAGTTTAAAAATGGACGCGTATCACTTCTTAGATCGCCTCTCATTTTACTTCCAGTGGGTTATAATGGAACATAAAAAGGACTGCTTTTATGTTCATGGCGAAAACAGCTGTTCATGCTCAGCAGACTGTGGAACGTGCAGAACAGCCTGTACCCTCGGCTGCGAAACCTGTAGCAATGGTCAAGGACAGGTATTCAAGCCAGATGTTCTTTCATGCCGATCTGCCTGGAAAGCACAAGTGATCAATACAGCGCTCAACTACGATATTTCACCAAATGTTACCCTTGGGTTTGCTTGGCAAGCACCAATTTCCCAGCGAAACGTATTCAGGAGTACCACAGTCGCATTCGGCGTTAACTTGACCTTCTAGAGTTAAATCTAGTCAACCAGAGGCTAGACAACCGCCCTTTCTTGGCCTATAATTAAAGCTCTTAGATGGCAATTTACAGATCTTTCATTAAATTTCACGAAGGTGGTCAGGCCTGATGGCAAAGAAACGATCAAATATAGAAATCCATGTCAATAGCAATATAGAACGAGCACTCCGTCAGCTTAAGAAAAAAATTGAGCGAGAAGGCGTTGTGCGAGACATGAAGCGCGGGGTATACTTCGAACCCCCAACACAAAAAAGACGCAAAAGACTCATGCGCGCAATTAAACAAAATTTCATGCGTATGGCAGGTCAGGGTTTGCTAAAGCTATAAAAATTTGGATAGAGGTTATATATGTCAGAAACAAGACAAATAGGTGTACGTAGGGCACAAAAAGAAAAGCTTTACTACAAAGAAATATCCAAACTATTCTTGCAGATATTTGCAGACAACGAAAAGTTAGACGGCTTGTATATCAATAGCGTCAAATTATCTCCAGATAAAAGTGTTTGCAATGTTTTGTTTTTTTCTGAAAAAGGTCATGAAGATTTTAAAAAACGGCTCCCTGATCTTATTTTATATAAACCATCACTCAGAAAAGCTCTCTCCCAAAATATTCGATCTCGATATACACCTGAATTAAAATTTAAATATGACGTTCAATTTGAAAAACAACAAAAAATAGAAGCATTGTTCGATCGACTAAAGGTAGAAAACAAATTATAACACTGCTTGCGATCCCCTTTTTACTTTGTTGGGGGTCATTTTTAAACGTTATGGCCTATCGTCTCGTAAGCGGAGCTAAGCTCTTTGGCCCCCGGTCTTTTTGCCCACACTGCAAAAAAATTATTGCATGGTACGATTTGGTCCCGATCTTTTCTTGGATTTTTCTTCTGGGAAAATGCCGCTCATGTAAAGCACCAATTTCTTTTTTGTACCCGCTGGTTGAGCTGCTGACAATGCTTATCTTTCTAACTTTTTGGTTTATTTTACCACACTATCATATCGCATATTTTGTCTTCTTTTCTGCCCTACTGATAACAATCAGAACAGATATAGAAACAATGCTTATTTCCCGCTATGTTACCGTATTTTTAATTCCACTTGGAATGCTCTTTGCAGCATTTGGTTTTTTACCAATCAATCTAATGAGCAGCATTCTTGGTTTCATTTTAGGTTATGGCTCCTTGTGGGCAGCTTCAAAAATGTTTTACTTACTAACAGGCAAAGAAGGTATTGGCCAAGGAGATTTGGAGTTACTCGCATTCATCGGTTCGTTTATTGGTGCAGCTGGCTGTTGGGTAGCACTCTTTTTAGGCGCAATCATAGGTTCAATAATCGGCGTTATTTATCTGACAATGTCTGGAAAAAACAAAGAAGTACGAATTCCATTCGGCCCCTTCTTAGCCTTCGGTGCAATTTTGTATGTTTTGTTTCAAAAACAATTATTGTTTTTCTTGTTTGGACTGTAATCCGCTTTAACCCAAATCGTCTTGAATAATTTTGACCTCACCGTGCTCATCGATAACTAAAATATCAGGCTTACCATCTCCATCTATGTCACCAACAGCTGCAGCAACAAAACCAGACTTATCTGCGCGAGTCATACCCATATGCGAAGCCGAAGACTCTAACTTTCCAGTAAAATAGTTAACACCCTCTGAACCCGCAAAACCATATGTGTAATAATATTTTTCTTGTGCGCCGCCACCCTTGTACCCCTCAGGCTTCCAGCCTGCACCTTGTACACCACTCAACACATTAGTATAACAACCATGCTCTGCCCAGTAGGTTTTTTGTGCTGTATAAATTGAACTCAAATTCATATACGCCTCTGAACGCTTTGCTTTGGCTAAGAATTTGAAAAAATTTGGAACCGCAATAACAGACAAAAATGCAATAATTGACACCACAATCATCAACTCAATGAGGGTAAAACCTCCGCCTACTTTTTTCATTATTTCCCCCTTCCCTTCGATATATCCTTCGAAACGCTTTTCGCTACCCCCGCCATCGCCTTACGGCTATGGCGCGTACGGCAGGACACTCAGGACTCCGCTCCCTTTTCAAATAGTATCCCCCTACTACCTAACCCTCTCTAGTATCACGATCCCAAGGCCCAAATATCAATATTTCAACTCAAAATACCCCAATAATCCCTGACAATGGCAAATACCCCCAAAAATTACTTATAGAAAATAAAGAAGTATAATAAGCAATATAATTTCTAGATTGACATTTTTGCTGTCAGCTGTACTATGGTATTTAAGTGGTGGATTTCTGGGTTTTTGGCCCGATTCTATCAATATTCCCAATTATGCGGAATTCTATGGTTTAAGCAAAGAATCAAAGTGACCATAATGGAGATAAGTCATGAAATATGCTAGTCAAAAGACAACCATCACGGATATATCAGCTCCAGGAAAACAGCGCAGTTATAACGAGATCATCGAACTTCTAGACGCAAACTGGAAGCCAAGCAAAGACCTTTCTTGTATCACAAAACTTGATCAAGCTCTGGGCAAACCATCAAAAAAAATTGACACCATCTTAGTATCAGGAACTAACGGAAAAAGTTTAACAATGCATTTTGCAACAAAACTTCTACAGCAAGAAGGAGTTTCTGTTGGCAGTTTTTATGCACCACACATTTTGACTTATAACGAGCGGTTTGCTCTCAATGGTACAACAATTTCAAATAAGGCATTTACAGACATTGCAAACGAAGTACTTACTGCTGCAACAACCGAAGGTTTAACACTAACCTCTTTTGAGTTGCTGACAGCGATGGCACTTGCTTATTTTGCGCAAAACAAAGTTGACGTCATACTACTTGAAGGCTGTGAAGAACAGATAAAAACACTAAACATTTGTCAGCCAAAAATTACTGCTCTTACACGTTTCACTCCAGAAAACACAGAAAAATCTAAAAAAGAAATTATAGACGCTTTAGAAAAAAACAGTTCTGATTCATGGATTGTTTCAGCTGACCAAAGCAAAGCAAATTTACAATTGATGCAAAAACAAGCACAGCAAAAAGGAGCGCAATGGGCAATGCCAATACGTAAGGTTGCGCCACTAAACTATCCATTCGAACAACTTCATGGACGTTGTGCAGCACTTGCTGAACGAGTTGCACATATCTATGTAAATCAAATTGCAACAAAAGATGCAGTTATTGTTTCTGGTTCTTTACTAACCAAACCAAAATCTCGCCGAGGCAGACCAACCCTGGAAGCAAGGCGACAAGCGGAACTCAACCCCCAAAAAACAGTTGAACAATTTTGGAATGAAAATCATAACACGCTACCTGGCAAATTTCAGATTCTTGATAAAGAAAAACCAACCGTCATTTTAGATACAGCAGACAACGTAGACGCAATAAAAAATCTTCTTTTGGGTATACGACTACTTCATTACCAACGCCCACTACAAGGATTAACTCTTATTCTTAGTGGAAATAATCAAAATATACAGATAGAAGAGTTGCTCAAAGAGCTACGTTACTTTTTCAAAAAAACATCCGGACAGATTATTGTCTGCCCTGCAGAAACTGATCCCGATCTTTCAAACGCCGAAACCTGGAACATTGAAAAGCTAACAAACGACCTGAAAAGCATGAAAATTAAAGCTAGCACAAGCAAAAGCTTTAAAGAAGCATTTGACACAGCATGCAAAACGGTTAATGATAAACATGGTTTAGTTGTTATCACAGGGTCCACTTCAATTGTCAGAAAATACTGGCATGACCACAAAAACATAAAAAAACTATAAAAAAAAGAAAATAACTCATGACTCTCCTGACAGCATTGACTTCCCTTTTGATAGGTTCTGTTATAGGAATAGCATACGGACTCTTCTTTCTTTATACACGAGAAGGAAGAGTCCTTTCTTTTGCCTGGACCATTATTCGATTTGGTCTGATAGGAATATTCTTTTTTTATCTGTTGCGCTTACCTGTAATACATTTTATAATTTTATTGCCCTCTTTTTTAATTATGTTCTGGCTCACTGTTTTAAATAGGAAGGCCACACTCAATGAAAGGTTTTGACCTTTTTCCAGAAGAGCACTGGAGACCTCTCGCTCACTTTGGTATCACCAATCCGTTCTTTAACATCGATGTTGAAACGGTTGTACATACATGGGTAATTCTTGGCCTAATGGCCCTCCTTCTCTTGTTTGTAAACCTTTATCTACGCAAAAAAACAAGTGTTGCTCACTACCTAGGAACCTCATTCGTAGATTATTTTTCAAAACTTTGCAGCCAAACATTAGGCATGGTTTCTTTAAAACACATGTCGTTCATCACAACCTTTTTTTGTTTTATTTTTGCAGCAAATCTATTTGCTGTCATTCCAATGATTGAAGAACCAACGGCAAATATCAACACGACGCTCGCTCTCGCACTTGCCTCATTTTTATATGTTCAATACTACTCAATTCGCGCACATGGACTAGGCTCATACATTGGAGACTATTTCAAGCCATTTAAAATAATGCTCCCACTCAACATTGTTGGAAAAGTTGCCACCATCGTTTCCCTCGCATTCCGTTTATTTGGAAACATTTTAGGCGGTGTCATCATCACAAAAATTATCATAATGGTTACCAAGGGTTCTGCGTGGCTTGAATCTGCTGTTACCTTCTCTGGTGTCAACCTCGTTTTAATTCTTTTTTTCGGCCTGTTTGAAGGTTTCTTACAAGCGTTCGTTTTTTCTATGTTAACGCTTACCTATTTATCTATAGCTCTACAAGGCGAAGGAGGACACTAGCATGGGAGAAATAGCGGAACTCATTCACTATCTAATTGTTGCATTTATCATTGGTATTAACTCCATCGCCGTTGGAATTGGAGAGGGACTTGCGAGTGCTGCTGCCGTCGAGGCAATCAATCGTCAACCAAAAGCAGCATCGGAAATTAGAAACTGCTCTGTTTTGGGTATGGCATTAATTGAAACAGCAGCAATTATTGGTGTAACCATCTCGATTATAATCTTGAGTGGCACAGCGCAAAAAAATATTTATTTTGGCATTGCAGAGATCGGTATCGCTTTGGCAATCTGCTTTGCCGGTTTTGCAATTGGTTTAGCTTCTTCTTGGCCAGCAAAAAAAGCATGTATGGCGATTGCACGCCAACCATTTGCAAGCAAAAAAATTGTACAATTTATGTTGATTACGCAAACTATTATTCAAACCCCAATCATTTTTGGATTTATCATTGCATTGTTCATAAAAATGCAAGCAGCAAACGCATCAAGTATGGCAGACGGACTTAGGCTATTGGCAAGTGGTCTGGCAATTGGACTTGGTTCTGTCGGACCAGTTATTGGCCTGTCAGAATTCGGCGCAACAGCCTGCGAAAGCCTTGGTATCAACAGGAAAAGCAGCAACCAAATTCTTTCTTTTACATTTATTAGTGAAGCAATTATTGAAACTCCAGTTATTTTTGCACTCATTGTTTCATTCACACTGTTGTTCATTGTAAAATCAAGCAGCGACATTGTCACTGGAGTTGCCTATCTTGCATCCGCAATCTCAATTGGACTCGGCACACTCGGCCCTGGCATAAGTTCTGGCAGAACGGCTTCCGCAGCATGCAGGCAAATCGCACATAATCCAGAACATTATTCTCTTATTTCTCGTATAAGTATGTTTGGACAAGGATTAATTGACACAAGTGCAATTTATGCTCTTGTTGTTTCGTTTGGACTCATGTTCTTTGCACGATAAAAATGAAAAAACTAAAAAAGGTAGACCTGATGAAGCAAAAAAAAGAGCTTCATGTTTTATACATAATCACAAAACTAGAACTTGGTGGAGCACAAAAAGTATGTCTTGCGCTTAAAGACGGACTTAACGCGATGGGGCACAAATCACTATTGATTTCAGGTGCTCAAGGGCCTCTCGTTGCCCAAGCAAAACAAAAATCTCATGTCTACTTACTGTCCAGCTTTAAACGTGAATTTTCATTTTTAGCACCATGGCAAGAACTAAAAAATTTTTTCAAACTGATCTTACAAATTAAAAAATTAAAAAAGCAATTTCCACATCTGTTAGTACATACACATAGCACCAAAGCAGGTCTTATCGGCAGATGGGCTGCTCTTTTTGCGGGAGTAAAACAAAAAATACACACGGTGCATGGCTATGCTTTCCATGCAAATCAAAAGTTTTTTATTTGGTTTGCCATCTACATGCTAGAGCTAATAACCAGCTTTATCACCACTCACTTTATCTGCGTTTCATCAAAAGATGTCAAAACCGGCATAAAACTATTTCCATTTTTTAGAAAAAAACACTCAATCATTCGAGCGGCAGTTGATTGGAAACAATTTTATCAACCGGCACGACAAGCAACACCATTTCCAGAAAAGAAAAAACTATTTATTTTTGGCTCTGTTGCCTGTTTTAAAAAACAGAAAAATCTTTTTGACCTTCTTAAAGCATTCAAATTGGTGCAAAAAAAATATCCCCATGCACGGCTAGAACTGGTTGGTGATGGAATACTTCGCCCCCACATAGAACAATGGATAAAAATAAATAATCTCCAAGAAAACATTATTTTGCACGGCTGGCAAAAAAAGGTTGCACCAATTATGCTCAACTGGCATGCATTTGTTCTCAGCTCTCTGTGGGAAGGTCTACCATGCGCAGTAGTTGAAGCTCGCTTACTAAAACTTCCGGTGCTTAGCTATAACACCGGCGGTATTCGTGATGTGATTGTGCATGGAGAAAATGGATTTTTGTACGACCAACATGATTTTAAATCTCTCGCAGACGGCATGCTTTGCATAATGCAAGACAAAAAACTATTTTGTAAACTTCAAAATTTCCAAGAAAATTTAAACGATTTCAATACAACTCAGATGGTGCAACAACACATAGAGCTATACCAGAAATTATCTTGACCTGCTTGACGTATCTGACTACTCTTGTCTGAGATAAAACTCCAACAAAATTTTATACCATCAAGAAAGGACTACTCCGTTGAAAAAAACAATATTTTTGACAACAACTTTACTATTTTCTACTCCAGCAGTATTTGCAACAAAAACGAACGAACATGAACAAAAAATTTACCAAATATTTGACGAAACATGTAAAGATTTTACAACCGAAATAGAAAAAGGATACGGCATAGGCCTATACGACAATACTCTTTCAGAAAAAGATCCTCTCGGCCAAATCGCAAAAGAAACAGTCGTAGCTATTTTTACATTCGGTTGGAAAAGGGCAAAAGGCTTTGCGAAACTCGCAAATAATATTTACAAATCACCTCTTTACCTTCTTTTTACACCTGGAGATGATCAATGAAAAAAACTATTACCATCGCTATATTATTTTTAGTCTCTGCTCCAACCATTTCTGCAATGATAGAAACCGCAGGAGGCGGCGCCTTTCATGAATTAAAACAATATCAAAAACTTTCCAGCGGTATAAAAAAAATCGCATGCGCCCTTTGGGACGCTAGCCAAGATTGGACTGACGCGCTTGATTCTGGACAGTCAGACTCTGAACTAGATTACAACCAAAATGATTATAATAATCATGCATACCAATTTGTTAAAAACCTTTTTGGAACACTCAAAGAAATGGCTAATCAACAAACAGACCCAAGGACGTGGACAAGTGAAGACCCTGTAGGTGAAATCGCAAAAGAAACTATTAATAATATTTTTAATGCTATTAAATCTTCATGCCCCTGTAAAAAAAATTCTGCAAACTATCTGGAATAAGATACTGTATGAAAACAAAAATCGCACTCATAACTCTTCTTTTATTTTCTGGCACAACCGGCTTTGCAATGGAAAATACAAACCCTCTGACAGATTCTGGCGTAGCCAAAACGGTTCATTGCATCATAAAACATACAAAAAACCTGCCTAAAGCCATTTGGAGTTTTGCAGAACTATGCTGGGAGCCAGATGGGTATACAGATGCACAACCAGAACCATATCAATGGGGACTGATTAAAATACTTTTTGGCGACATAAAAGATAAGGGCTAGGTTCTGTAAACAGTTTAATAAATCAAGGGGCTGTCTAAAAGCAGCCCCTTTTTTAGTAATCTCTTGCTTTTTCTCCCCGTAATAAGAAAAACTTGAACGCAGAAAAAAACGTCTGCACTCAAAGGGAAAAAAATGGGACAGCATTTTTCAAAAGTTTTACTGCTATTTTGTATTCTTACTTTTCAATTAAATTGTTCACAAAAAAAAACAAAAACATTTTGCCGTCATCGAAGCCCTGTTCTTGGAATAAAAATTTTTGACCAAAACAGAGTTCTTTCTTTTTGCGCAAAAGAATTTCTGCTCTGGGATATCAAACAAAGACAAAGTGAAAATGTCATCATAGGAATGGAATCTTTACAAGACAACGTACACCTAGAAGACGTTGAAAAAGTTAACGAAAATAACATTGCCTCTATTTGCACCAATGGGGTTGTAAAACTCTGGAACATGCAAAAAGGTGAAAACTCTAAACTAGAAATAGAGGAAGGAAAACTGTGCAATGCAGGAAATATAAACAAATTAGATGAAAAAACTATTTTTGTGCACAACAGAGGAATCTTTTCTCTTTTTGATATCGCTGCACAAAAATTTTTAACAAAATTTGGAAAAAAATATGAACCAGCCAAACAACGAGAAAAAAAAAACAGCTATTGCAAACTCAGTCCCAATGAACTGCTTTCGTTACACCGATGCAAAATATATTTATGGGACGTAAGAAAACAAAAAAAGGCCCACAAATTTTGGGAATATGAAGGAGATAAACACCACCTGCCAGTACGAAATATATACAAAATCGATGAAAACACTTTTGTAGCAACAGACGAACTAAACTCTATAAAATTATGGGATACAAGAAAAAAAGAATGCATGCAAACCTTTTTAGGACATGAAAATCCAATTAAAAAAATAATTAATCTTAACGAAAAAAAAATGGTATCAACTTCATGTGATAAAATTGTTGTTTGGAATAAAAAAACAGGAAATAATCGATATATCAAAACAAAAGTAAAACTAGTAGAAAAATTAGACAATAAAAAAATGCTTTATGCTCAACAAGATGGCTCAATCAAAATTTTAGATACAAAAAACCTTGAAGAAGGAGAAAAATCCGAAAACATATTAACTGGGCTAATCGGAAAATACAAAAACGATGTTCCAATCTTTTGTGTTCATCAGAAAAAAAACATTCTCTCAGCAAACACAGAAAAAATATACATAGATGATCTGAGCGAAACATGACAGTTTATATCTGCAGCGTTATACTAAAAACATAAGAACTCTATTCTGTCGAAAATCGGTCAAAGGAGAACATCATGATGCATGAAAGCATGCTCAAAGCAGTTGG
>Ga0180438_10007765_pt1 | contig 13853 bp, 13 predicted proteins | sample SS_ome_12_FD_132455 | JGI IMG/M metagenome (GOLD analysis project Ga0180438, IMG submission 132455) | Hypersaline lake sediment archaeal communities from the Salton Sea, California, USA - SS_3_D_2 metaG | ecosystem: Environmental > Aquatic > Non-marine Saline and Alkaline > Hypersaline >... | reverse complement strand
CGTGACTCAGGGTAATATCTCTTTCCTTTTTCGATCAGGTATCTAAAATGCTCAAGTTCGGCATCGTGGTCAAAGGTGGCAATCGTGACTACCTGAGCATCGAAGATCTCGCGGATCTGGTCGCCGACCAGGTCATAGATGACCTGCATGTCCGACTCGGTCGCCAGGGCGCGCTGTACGCTGTTGATGACGGACAGTTCGGCTTGTGCCCGTTGGTATTCTGCCTCGCGCGCTTCTAACTCGGCGTTACGCTGGCGCAGGGTATCTAATTCTGCGATCAATTGGGCGTTTGTTTTGTCTTGATTTTGCATATCGGTCGCCTGCGCTAAATAGAGCTGCATTCTTCGAATAGAGAAAGGCGCGGTAAGCCTAGAACGACGCAACAGCCTTCTTGTGATTGTCGTACACCTCGAGAAACATGTCAAAGCCCGCCATGCGTAAGACTTGGCTGACGTTTTGGGTTGGGTTGAGCAGCTTGAGGTGCGGAGACTTATAGGTGCCGTCGTTCAGCCCCTTGTGTATCACCTCCTCACTTTCCGCGGGCGACTCGCTACGCAGCATGTTAAAAATGCTGTGAAGCGCCCTCAGTCCGGCGCTGCTAAGAAGCGCGACCTCGGACAGGTCAATCAGCATATCCCGTGCGCCGTCGTCGTAGGCCTTCTGGGCCTGAGCTTGAAACTCGTCGGCCGTGGTTGTGTTGACATCACCCTTGACGTGCAGAATGGTGACCGGAACCCGGCCCTGCTCTTGTGTAACCGTGATTTCCATACTGTCTCTCCTTAAAACAGAAAACTGAACAAAGTTGACACTGTCATGATCCTGTCCAAAACGTCTAGACGGTTAGGATCAGGTAAGGAACAAACGCCACCCGAATGCCTGGACGGGCGGCGTGCTGGTGGCTGGACTCGTGCCTGACGAAAGCAGGGGGAAGATGATTAAATAGATATGATTTATACAATAATATTATCACAATTTTCTATAGGTGTCAATAATCGTTTCCCTGTAATTGCGTGATCAAATCACCGATCTGTTGCCGATGAAACGCCTAACAGCTACCGTCATCCGTTTGACAGCCTGTTTCACCTGGCGGACTGGCAAGTGCGTCTCACCGAAGCGTACGGCCAGATCGTCGGCGGCTTCCTCCATCAAGACTTGATCTCCATAGTGCGCCGCCAACTCCTCCTGATTACGGCACAACCACAGATACAGATCGGTTTCGGTGCGACCGGGAAAGCCCTGAAGGATATCGCGTTGGCGGATGATGTCGATGATGGGCGAATAACGCATCTCACCCCACAGCACCACCGCCTCGTTGAAGGCCATTTCCTGTTCGTCGATTTGGGACAGGATGGCTTGATAAGCTTCGATCTCGTCCAGCAGAGCCGCGTATCCGTCCGGCTGGGTGAGCCTGATGTTCAGATCCGGGCAGAGGCGATCGACGTGGGTGCGTCTCAGAAAGCTGGTGTGGGCGTTTTGACACAGCAGCGCGTCTATGTCGGTGTTCGGCTCCAGGGCGATATTGGTTTGATATTCCCATACGTAGGCCTGAATAGTGGGGAAGTGGTGCTTGCGGGCCACCGAGACGCGATGGTTGCCGTCGCGGACGAAATAGACCTTACCGACTTTGTAGAGTTCGATGGGGGGCAGGCCGCTCCCATTGGTGACCAGACGGTCGATGCGCTGCCAGCGATCTTTGAGGCTGTCCTGTCGGGGGAAGAACGCGCGGGTGAAATCCTGGTAGCGGCCCACACTGCCCACGATGTGCTCCATGGGCACGTCCTGGAGACCCAATTCAAACACGTTCCTCAGTTGCAGCTTGTGGCGCACCTCATCAAAGGGTAGTAGATCGGCCGGGCGCTGGGTGAATGTGGCCAGGACGTCTTGAACGAAGGCGCTGCGGCGCGCCTGGTCCCAGCGGGTTTTCGGCCCGCGATGTGTGGGTGATGTGTGAATGCTGTTCATATGGGCATCCCCCCTCTATTACCATCGTGCTTAAGATAGGGCGGATCGAGCAAGGACAGCGACAGCGACAGATGAGACAGGCTACCCCTCTAACTCTGCCAACAGCTCCGCTACGGTGGCTTCCAAGTTTCGAGTTTTGCCCCGTTCTTGCGCCGCAGCGACCTCGTCCGGAGGCAAGCTGGCGGCGACGTCAGCAATGTGCCGCCCGGCGATATCTTCAAACCAGCGTGAGTTGGCCACGCGCGGATGGCGCGACGCCAGGACGTAAAGTTCCACAGCCTTTTCCTTCTCACCCTGATCGGCCAATAGCAGGGCAACTGCGGGCAGCGCCGTGGTCAGCGGGAAACTCGTCTGGATTTCAGAGGCGGTCCGCAGAGCTTCAGCTAGATACTGCTCTGCGCGAGAGATTTGGCCCAGACCCCGCGCGGCAAAACCTAAGGTGGCGAGCGCGTCACTTAGTTCAAGTATTTGGGTCTCTCGAAGAATCTCTAGACTTTCGGTTAAATACTTGTGAGCTTCGGCATACGCTTCTTCAGCTATAGCTAGGTCACCAAGCAAATGGAGAGAGAGTGCAACCTCCGACTGCCAGCCTGCTTCTTGGCCAAGCATCAGGCCAAGCTGAGCCTGGAGGCGCGCTTCTCCATATTGACCCAGATGCTTCTTAATATAGCCTAAGGAGCTGTTTGTGGCGACATAGCTGTGGCTGAACCCAATATCACCGTAGAAGCCCAGGCTTTCTTGATAGGGCGCGTGGACTGTCGCGAACTCATCAAGCGCGTCACACGCGCTTCCGGCGACGAGCTCTTCGTCAAAAATCTCAGCCTGAACACCTATGTTCTGGAGAAACGAGATGCTTTCCCGCATATAGGCTTCAGCTTCCTCAAATTGGCCGTGGAAGAAAGCTGTGAAGCACAACCCCCCAAATGAATCGATGATGCCCCGTTGATCTCCCAGCGATTGTCGAATCGCCAGACTCTCTTCGAACAAATGTCTTGCTTCTGGGTAATTGCCTCCACCCATAGCCGCCCATCCCAGGGCGCTCAGCGCGTTTGCCGTCCCCCACGAGTCGTCTAGCTCACGGGACAAAGACAAGCTTTGCTCCGAGAGCCGTTTAGCTCGCTCCATGTCAACATCAAGCGTTATATGTCCCAGTTGCAGCAGAACAGAAGCTTTCTCCGGCTGGACATCCAAGTTTTCGGCCTCAAGCCTCTCCAACAACGTCAGGCTTTCTTGGAGTTGCTGGTTGGCGAACTCGATGTCTCCTAATCGCCAACCGAAGCTGCCCCGCCACATTAGAATCTTGGCTAATACCCGTAACCCTTCGTTGGAGACCATGGGTTCAAGATGTTCCACGGCCAGCCGACAGGCAGCTTCCCCCTCCTGGTAGCGCCTGCGCCACAAATAGAAGGGGAAAGCGCCTCCATTAGCTGTTCCAGCAACTCCAACCGTGCGTGTTCTACAGCCCAAGTCCAGGCCGCGTGGGCGTTTTCGCTTTCCTGTTCAATCTCGGCCAGGGCTGATTGGGCTTGGGGCCCTTTTAAATTCCCAGCCTGCCCTCCTAGAATGACGGTGTAGTAAGCTGAGTGCCGGTCGCGCGCCCGTTCATTATCGGCGGGTGAGGTGGCCAGCTTCTCGGCCGCATACTGGCGCAACATCTCGTGCATCTCGTAGCGTCCCGTGGGTGCGCGATACACCAGCGATTTGTTGACCAGCGACCTCAAATCACTCAATGAGCCGCTGATGACCTGTCTGGCTGCCTGGCGCGTAAACCCACCACGAAATACGGACAGCGCCTGGAATACTTTGCTCTCGTGTTCTGAGAGCAAGTGCCACGAATGGTCGAAGACAGCACGCACACTGCGCTGGCGTGTAGGCATGTCGCGCAAATCGCTCTCCAGGAGGTCGATCCCTTTGTCAATCTCGGCTGCAATTTCGGCGGGGCTAAGCATCTCCAGCCAGGCGGCGGCCAGTAGTATGGCCAACGGCATGCCCTCCACCAGGCGGCAGATGCGAATCACATGGCTGCGGTTCTCGGCCGTTAGGTCAAAACCAGGTTGAACCCGGTGCGCTGCCTGCAGAAAAAGCTGGATAGCGTCATATTGGTTAACTTCCGTGGACTCTTCGCTTCTGTCTTCATCAGTGAGCCCGGGGGTGGTGTCTGGAAAATCCATCCCGAGAATGGTGAAAAGATGTTCACCCTGCACGTTCAGCTTGGCTCGGGAGGTCGTCATGATTCTCACGAGCTCGGTTTCTTTGAGGATCTCAGTCACCCATCCAGCGCCATCAAGCAGGTGCTCATAACTGTCCATAACGAGGAGCACATCTTTCCGACTGAGATAGTCGAGCAATTGCTGGACAGGTTGGCTGCTTTCGTAAAAGGAGAAGTCAAGGGCTTTAGCCACCGCGGGCACGATACTGTCAGCCGATTGTAGAGGTGCCAGGGAGACAAAAAAGACACCGTGGGTGAAGGAATCCAGTTGGGCCTCAGCCGCTTCCAGGACCAGGCGCGTTTTGCCCATCCCCCCTGCGCCGAGAATGGTCACCAGGCGCACGTCAGGTTCGGCCAGCAGTCTGCCCAGTTCGGCCAGTTCCGCTTCCCGCCCCACGAAGGGAGTGGGCTGGGCCGGAAGGTTGTGCTTGCGGTCGGCCGGTTGCGATGAGACAGAGGTGGTCAGGCTATCCCCCGGCGATGGCAGATCCAGCGGGAGTTCCCACGGGATCTCCCGCTGTTCTTTGATGGCCTGAAACAACTGAGTCGTCTCACTCTCCGGGGGCACGCCCAACTCCTCGTCCAGAACCCGCTCACATTCGCCGTACTGGCGCAAGGCGGCGGCGCGCTGGCCCGACCAGGCGTACAAGGCCATCAGATGACGATGGGCTGGCTCGTGCAGGGGATCAATCGCCAGCCAGCGCCGGGCGTGGGGAATGGCGGCCTGGTACTGTCCCTGGACAGTGTGGCCGCCCACCAGTCGCTCCAAGGCGGCGGCGAGTTCCTGGCGCAGGCTCTCAGTTTGGAAAAACTGCCAATCGTCAAAGTTGGAGCTGTCGCGCAACGAAAACCCTTCCAGGAAATCGCCCCGGTATAGCTCGACCGCCTCGGCCAGACTGGTCAGGCAGTCGGGGCAGATGTCAGTTTGGGGGTGGTCGTGGCCTTGCCATTCCATCAGCAGGCTTTGGAACTGATCCATATCTAGCCAGAAGTCAGCACTTGGGTCGGTGCCAATGGTCTCACGCTCCACGACCAACCACTCGCCGCCCAGCGCTTTCTTGAGCATCGATAGGTTGCGCCGCAGACCAGCGCGAGCGCGGCTGGGTTCGAGTTCGGGCCAGAGCAGGGTGATCAGCATCTCGCGGCTATGGCTCTCGCCCGTCACTGCCAGATAGGCGATGAGGGCCACATTCTTGCGAGTGTCGAACTCCAGCAGGACACCATCGCGCTCCAGGCGAGGTGGGCCAAGCAAGTATAGCTTCAGGTTGGACATGGGGAAACCCTCCACGTCTCAAAGAAGCCTATCCAGCATAGAAGAGCCTACTGTTACTGATTATACAGAAAATCGTGCAAAAGATCAATCAGATTTGTGATGGAACGGTGCGTCCCAGTTTTTAGGCAACTGGGCAAACCAGGGGGGAATCGGGGGGACTCCCCCCGCGCCCCCCCTGTGCTTTCCCAAATTTTGGGACGCACCCGCGATGGAACGGTTTTTGGAGCGCTTTTTGGAACGATCCTAGAGCGGTCGCTGGTTATACTGAAGGAAAAAGGTGCGGGTAGGTGCAACGCACTTTGCGAAGCTGTGCGTTGCACCTGCCTGGAAGGAGGACCCGGTGCCAGATAACGTAATTGGTAATCTGTACTCTCGCGCCCGTAACCGGGGTCAGTGGGGCCAGCTCTGGTCAGTTCTGACCAGACGCTCGCGTCACCTGCTCCCCCTGGATGAGGTCGATGTCCCTGGCGATGTGCACGCCCACTGTTGTGGTGAGGTACGGACGGTGCCGATCTGTCACATCCGGGGCAGCCAGGGGCGCAGTTACGACTTTGACCGCGACTTCAACCCGCTCCAGGATCACAACAAAGCACGTTGGCTGGGTGTGGCCTCGGCGCGGCAACGAGGGAAAGCGCTACCACCGGTGGAACTGATCCAGGTTGGGGACGTTTTTTTTGTCCAGGATGGCCATCACCGCATCTCGGTGGCCCGGGCGCTGGGACAGCGCGACATTGAGGCTGAGGTGGTGGTTTGGACAGGTCACCAGCGGTCTAGTGCGGCTCGATGATTACGTCTCTCCAATACCACCATCTCAGTGGTGACGTGAGGTATCTTCTCACCCATGGCTTCACCAGCATGTGGAAGCGCGCATAACAAAGAGGCATAACCGGCGCCTCCTCTATCAGGATCTTGTCTGCTTGTTGGTATAACTTCATCCGCTTTTCCTGATCCATCGTCCGCCGCGCATCTTCTACCAACTGGTCATAGACCTGGTTCTGCCAGCCGGCAGGGAGCCACCATAGGACCCGCAGATAGTCATCGGGATCGGGGTAATCGGCCCAATAGCCAACCATCCACAAATGGGGTGTGGCCTCAAACATCCTGTCAGGAAATCTCGCCCACTCGATCTCCTTCCAGGTGATCTCTACCCCCAGGCTCTCCAGCCATTGCGCACCCAGGTACTCGCACACAAGATCGTGACTGGGATCATCCCTTGCGATACACTTTATGGCCGGGAAACCACGTCCGCCCGGGTAACCGGCTACGGCCAGGAGCTGACGCGCAGCCTCAGGATCGTAGGGCAGGCCGATCCCTGGTGAATGGCCCGACCAGACCGCCGGTAGCCGGAAATGCATAACCCCCGAGGGTTACATCCGCCAGCGTCTCCCGGTCGGTGGCCAGCGTGAAAGCCCGGCGCACCCGCTGATCATCGAAGGGCGGCCGCCTGACGTCGAATCCAATGAAATCAATGGACAGCCGAGGCCCTGAGATGTAAAAGGGATTGCCTTCGGTTTCGCGGTAGATGCCGTCCAAGAATTCGGGCGTGATCTCTTCGGCAAACAGGACCGCCAGCATCTCTTCGGTTTGCTCGCGGTCCAGGCGGGGTAGTTTCAGATGGGTCGCCAGCCGCTCGCGGCGTAGATCGAGCAGCATCTCGTGGAAAGCCGGCGCTTCATCCGGTCCCACGTCGCGGCAGGTGGCGGCAATCATCACCCGTCTCTGGCGCGTATGACGCGCCAGATGACGTAGCAGGGACAAGGTGCCACTGTCGGCCCAATGGACGTCTTCCAGGATCAGAAGCAGCGGGGCGCGATGGCTTAGCGCAGCAAAGCAGATGACCAGGTTTTCGAACAAACGTTGCTGCTCAGCCTTGGGATCATTGAGGATCGACTCGGGCCTGATGTTGGGATAGCGCAGCCGCAAGTCGGGAACCAAGTTCAGCAGGTCAGCCAGCACAAATTCCGGCAGTTCCATTTCTTCGCTGGAACTGCTTTCCACAGCCCGGCGCAGGATTTGAGCGAATGGTGCATAGGGCCCGCCCCCCTCGGCGTAGCAGGCACCCAGCAGCGCCCGGCCCCCCGAGACCTGCACCTGGGTCACCGTTCGCGCACCAGGCGCGTCTTGCCGATGCCCGGCTCGCCGCTGACCAGCAGGGCTCGGCCCTCTCGCCAGCAAGCGCCCGATTCCACAGGGCTCTCGCTTCCCCCAGTTCATGCTCACGCCCCACCAACCGACCACGCCCGATGCGCTTCAGGGTAGAGAGTTCTTCGGCGGGCGTGGCTTCTTTATCCAAAATGTCAGGTGCACCAAGAATGTGCTGCACTTCGGTGGCGGAGGCGGGACGGTCATCCGGGTCTTTGCTGAGCAGGTCGACGATCAAGGCGTCGAGAACAGGCGGTGTTTCGGCGTTCCTGGCACGCGGGGGAACGACGGGGGCGTATAGATGCTGGGAGATGACGGCCATAGGGTCGTCGGCGGTGAAGGGCAGACAACTGGTCGTCAGCTCGTACAGCATCACGCCCAGCGCGTACAGGTCAGCGCGGCCATTGAAGTCTTTTCCCAACGCCAGCTCCGGAGCCAGGTAGAACACGGTGCCCACGATGGCACCCTCGCTGGTAATGCGCGAGGCCACCGGCCGAGCCAGACCGAAGTCGGTCAGCTTGGCTGTGCCATCGGCGGTGATGATGACGTTCTCGGGCTTGAGGTCGCGATGGACCATGCCGTGTGTGTGGGCGTGCTCCAGGGCGGCGCACACCTGGCGGGTGATGGCCAGGATATCTTCCAGAGCTTCTGGGCGGCGGGCGTGGAGCGACTCACCCTCCACCAACTCCGTCACGATGAAGAAAGCCGCTCCCCCTGAGCCCCGCCCTGAGCTTGCCGAAGGGACCTGTCCTGAGCTCGTCGAAGGGACCTGTCCTGAGCTTGCCGAAGGATCAGCTTCGCCCGCGTCATACACGCCCACGATGTTGGGATGGTTCAGCTTGGCAGCGGCCTGTGCTTCGTCCATCAAACGGGCGCGACCCTCGCTACCTAGCGCCGTAGCCGATAAAACTTTGACGGCTACATCCCGATCGAGAAGGGTGTCGTGAGCGCGATACACCACCCCTGTACCACCCCGGCCGATCTCGGCGCCGAGGCGATAACGGTCGTTCAAGACGCGCGCCTGGGAGGGTGCAACCAAACGCTCTCCGGGCGGGGGGAGATCTTGTTGTTCTTTAATGGCCTTATAGAGCTGGGTGGTCTCACCCTCGGGGGGGACGCCCAATTCCTCCTCCAGAACTCGCTCACATTCACCGTACTGGCGCAGCGCCGCGGCGCGCTGGTCCGACCAGGCGTACAAACTCATCAGATAGCGATGCGCCGGTTCGTGCAGCGGGTCCAGCGCCAGCCAGCGCCGGGTGTAGGGGATGGCCGCCTGGTAGGTTCCCTGGGCTGTGTGACCGCGCACCAGTCGCTCCAGGGCGGAGGCCAGTTCCTGGCGCAGGCTCTCGGTTTGGAAGAACTGCCAGTCGTCAAAGTTTGGGCTATCGCGCAGCGAAAACCCTTCCAGGAAGTCGCCTCGGTACAGCTCAACCGCCTCAGCCAGGGCAGTCAGACATTCGGGACAGATGTCGGCCTGTGGGTGGCCGTGAGTTTGCCAGGCCCCCAGCAGCTTCTGGAACTGATCCACATCTGACCAGAAAGCAGCATTGAGGTCGGTGCCGATGGTCTCACGCTCCACGACTAGCCACTCCCCGTCCAGCGCTTTCTTCAATACCGACAGGTTACGGCGCAGGCCGGCCCGAGCGCGGCTAGGTTCGAGTTCGGGCCAGAGCAAGGTGATCAACGTCTCGCGGCTATGGCTCTCGCCTGTCAGCGCCAGGTAGGCGATGAGGGCGGTGATCTTGCGAGTATCGAACTCCAGTGGCACGCCGTCGCGCTCAAGGCGGGGCGGACCGAGCAAGTATAGCTTCAGGCTGGACAAGGGGAAACCCTCCACGCCTCAAGGAACCCATAGGGGATAGGGGGACCCAATGCTACTGATTATACTCAAAATCGGTCAGAAAATCAATCAGATTCCGCCGGAACGGTTTTCGGAACGCTTTTCACAACGATCTCACAACGGTCCCTGGTTATACTGTTATCAAAGCTAACTGAGGAAGCGATACGGGAGAGGCTGGCTCTCCCCAGTGCCTAAAAGGAGGTCAAAAAATGAAGCAGCAACTGAGTATCTTTAATCTGTTCGCCCCGAAAGGGAAAGGAAGTTCGGTGACCCGTCGAAAGCTGTTCATTCTGGCCGGATTGTCAGCAGTCTTGTTGATTGTTCTGGCAGGGTATATGGTAGCGTCAGCCAGTGAACCGGCTTCGGAAACGTCGGATGCTGCCTTTCTGGCCGACAACCCGGAGCTGGTGATTGCCCGCCGCTACGTTGGCTCAGCGGAAACGGTGGATGATGCCATCTTGGTTGCGAACCCAGAACTGGCGGTCGCGCGCCGTTACGTTGGCCCGGCGGAAAAGGGGACAGACGCCTACCTGGCTGCTAACCCGGAATTGGCGATCGCGCGCCGCTACGTTGGCTCAGCGGAAACAACGGGTGATGCCACCTTGGCTGCTAACCCGGAACTGATGATCGCCCGCCGTTATGTTGGCTCAGTGGGTACGACGGGTGATGCCTTCCTGGCCGCCAACCCGGAACTGGCGATTGCTCGCCGTTACGTTAGCCCGGCGGAAAAGGGGACAGACGCCTACCTGGCTGCTAACCTGGAACTGATGATTGCCAGCCGCTATGTCGGTCCAGCAATCAACTCCCTGGCTGCCAACCCGGAGTTGGCGGTTCACAGCCGCTATGCCGGTTCCACGATGGAAGCGCCCGATATCACCATCGTGGCCGCCAACCCGGAGCTTATGGTCCACAGCCGCTATGCTGGTTCAGCGGAGCAGGGAACAGTGGCCGGCTTCCTGGCTGCCAACCCAGAGATCATGGTCTTCCAGCGCTACAGTACCGCTGCAGAACAGTAGCCAAGTAGCACCATCTTGCATCGACATTACTTCTCCTTCCAAAGGCACGGCCTGCCCCTCCCATCGGACGGGCCGTGCCGCTTCTGTTGCTGATACACCCCAGCCTGTCGAGCAACGCCGCCCTCCGCAGCGCCCACGACTTCGTGCGCTGGCGGCGGGCAGCCCCAAAGCGCGCTCAAAACACTTTTTGGCTTCGTAGTAACACCGATTTGCCTCAACCTGACCCAGCAAAAACTCACCCATAAGCCAATTCAACAACGAGCGAATAATCAATCGAAATCGAGTTTGCCGCCGAACGGCTCAACGAACGCTTTCGCGAACGATCTCCGAACGATTGCCGGTTATACTGGGAGCAAAGATTGATCAACGAAACTCATAGGATACAAGAAGGAGGCAAGAATCATGAAGGTCCGATACATAGGAAGCGTTCGTACAACCACCGGAGAGCGTCAGCTACAATGGGAAAAGCCAGCGACCACCTTGCGCGAGTTGTTGCGTGACCTGGCCATTCATTACGGTCCGCGCTTCAAGTACTGGGTTCTGGATCGTGGTAACGTGCCGGACGAGCACATTGTGGTCCGCATCAATGGGCGGGATGCCCGCTACCTGGACGGCGCCGACACGCCCCTCCATTCCGGCGACACCATCAGCTTCGCTTCAACCATGCGCTTGCGGCCTGCTACGTAGATGAGATTTTGCACCCGGATGTTCTCAGGACGCTCACTGATTATGCTGTTAACAAAGACAAGCTAAGACAGCTCACAGGATACAAGGAGGAATGACCATGAGTTACCTGGAAATCGAATTAGCACGCACCATTGATGAAGATAGGTATCGGGAAGCAGCACACTGCCGCCATGTCAATAAGGCGCTCGCAACAGGTCAAGAGCAGCTCACGCATCCATTCCAAATCCTGGTTCGCTGGCTGCAGAGCCTGGCAACACAGGAACAACGCGTAGCGTCGGAGCAGCAAATCAGGACATTGGCAAAGCTGAGTTGAAGCTGCCAGTCGGGGGTTGAGCAGCTACCATCTTTCGCACTTATAATCGCGAAACTACAGTCAAGGGTTCGATAGGAAGGAATCGCCCACTCAAGAGGTTGTTTATGTCGGAAGAAGATCATTTCAAGCGGATCTACGCGCAGCAGGCTGAAGGCTACGATGCTCTCATCCGCTGTCACGATGTGGAGGGCAACTTGTTGCGTGCCCTAACCGACCTGCATCCGTTGGAGGGCAGTGAGGTGGTTGAGTTTGGCGCGGGCACGGGCCGAGTGACGGCACTGCTGGCCCCGCGCGTAAAGACGATCCGGGCGTTTGACGAGTCGGAGGCGATGCTGGCAGTCGCACAACGCCGATTGGCGGAAGCGAACATCACCAATGTCACGCTTGCGCCTGCGCCGAACACTGGCTTACCGGTAGAGGATAATAGCGCCGACCTGAACATCCAGGGTTGGAGTTTCGGCCATGCGACCGGCTGGTATCCTGACTCCTGGCGAGACAAGATCGGCAAGATGCTGGCCGAGATGTCACGCATTACCCGGTCCGGCGGGACGCTTATCAACATCGAGACACAGGGCACCGGCTTCGAGACGCCGCGCGCCCCCTCCGAGGTGTTGGCGGATTACTACACCTGGCTGGAACAGGAGCACGGCTTTGCGTTCAAGTGGATTCGGATGGATTACACGTTCGACTCACTGGAGGAGTCGGAGAAGTGGATGCGTTTCTTCTTCGGCGATGAAATGGGAGAGCGGGTCGTCAAGAACAACTGGCGCGTCGTGCCGGAGTGTGCTGGTATTTGGTGGAAGACTTTGTGAGAGGGCTGGACTTTCGTGAATCTCAGAAAATCCGAAAGTCTAGACCTTTACCACGGAAACACCACCGATTGAATCTCTGTCTGAGCGTACATGTTGTGTCAATTGGTAAATTGCGAGTATCCCTGCCCCGATAAAGTACCTGCAACAGTAAGACTCCGCCCACTTGGCGGGGTCTGGTTATTCAATGGGTGAAGCTATCGCCATTGCAATCAACTATTCCATCCTGAGAAGCATCCAGTTACGTTGAACGGTATCTCGCCTAATATTGTTGTCAACTCTTTGTGTCGAGGTCTACCCGCAGAAGTTGGTTAGGAAAAACTATTGACATAGAAAACGTTTTCTGTTATAATCTTTGCAGAAAACGTTTTCTGTATGTATCGGTTCCATAGGAACAAGAGCATACGCACCCCCCCCGATGATAACCTTCACTGTTCAAGGACAACTATGTCGGTCAAATTAGAAGACATCGCCAGGGAAACAGGTTTCTCGATTGCCACGGTCTCACGCGTACTTGCCCATAGCGATTACCCGGTCAACCAGTCTGTCCGCGAAGAGGTACTCAGGGTTGCGCACACGATGGGTTACAAGCCAAACCTGGCGGCACGTAGCCTGCGCAGCAATCGGACCAACACAATTGGCATCATTGTGGATGACGTGATGAGCCCCTTTGTGCCGCCAATGGTGAGAGGCATACACGATTGCTTGCACGAGAATGACTTCTTGGGCGTAATCGTTAATTCTGACTGGGATCCCGATCAAGAACAAGATGCCATCAACACGCTGATCAGCCGACCGGTGGATGGTATCATCTTTGTCGAATACTCTCATCTTGTGCACAGTGAGATTCTGGAAGAGTCAAACAAACCTCGCATGTTTGTTCACCGCATATTTGGGTCGCCGATAAGCAATTCTGTCGTGCCGGATGACCACTACGGCGCTGCACTGGCTGTGCGGCACCTGATTTCTCTCGGGCACAGCCGCATTGCTTACATCAATGGGCCTGAAAATTGGCACAACTCTCGAACGCGCTATCTTGGTTACAAAGATGAATTGGAGAGCCATAACATAGCCCTCCACGCTGATCTGGTTCAACCAGGAGATTGGGAGCTCGAAGGTGGATACCAGGCAACTCGAAACCTGTTAGGTCTCGATGAGCCGCCCAGCGCCATATTTGCCGCAAATGACCTGATGGCGCTGGGTGCAGTGTACGCCATCCAGGATGCCGGACTCGACGTCCCCAAGGATATGGCCGTGGTTGGCTATGATAACCGCAACTTCACTAGGATCGTCCGACCCAAGATAACCACGGTTGTGATGCCCGTGTATGAAATGGGAAGGGTCGCCACGGAATCACTTCTGGAGCAGATTGCAGACGGGCGTCAAGAGACAGAAGAAATCAAGGTGAGGGGTGAGCTGATCATCCGTGATACGTGTGGCGCCGGTGAAGTCTACAAGGCCAGGGACGAGCTTAACCCCAAGACTGCCTACAGAAGAGTTTTGTTAAACAAACAACCCGAAGAGTAAATGGCTCAAACGAAAGGAGGCTCACGATCGAATGTAGTCAATGTTTCACTTGATGTTGCAAAGAGAACACATCTG
>Ga0180438_10007764_pt1 | contig 13856 bp, 30 predicted proteins | sample SS_ome_12_FD_132455 | JGI IMG/M metagenome (GOLD analysis project Ga0180438, IMG submission 132455) | Hypersaline lake sediment archaeal communities from the Salton Sea, California, USA - SS_3_D_2 metaG | ecosystem: Environmental > Aquatic > Non-marine Saline and Alkaline > Hypersaline >... | reverse complement strand
CGTTGCGTTCATACCCCCTAAGAGATGCACTTGCCGTGCCAAATGTTTTAGCACAAAATCATTGGCCTTTTCTGGGGGCACCTCTTCAAAACCGCGACATTAATGTCATAGCACGGCGCTGAATGTTTAGGAGTTCAATGGTTCCAGCGTCTTAGCTGTCTGCAAAATGTTTATATCTCATGCAAGCCTTGCAGACCGTCGCTTTAAGCCTAATGATTCTAGGTGGTTGACTTTTGAGAGGGCGCCTGGGTAGCCTGCAGTCCAAGCATTAATTCGTTAAAATCGAACTTGTTACCGACGGCCTCGGCTGCTGTCGTGGTTTCCTGGCTGAATCCCACGAGCTCCTCACATAGGAAATGAGCTCGCGCAGGAACTTCGATCCGCTGTGCCAGGAAGGCTTTGCCTTTGTCGGTGATTTGGTAACTGCCGGCCGGAGCGTTGCCCCTGTTTTCGACTGGAATCTTTACGATGAGCCCCCAGTGGATGAGAAGCGCGCCGTTTGTCCCCCGTCCCTCTAGGTGCTGGGTGTGTTGAATTATCTCGAGGGTGGTGTGGTATTCCCCGTCCCTGCACAGGAACTCAAGCCCAGCCAGCCAGAGGACCATTTCAGAGTGGAGCCTTCGCTTGTACAATTTGACCAGGCGACTGCATACAGGGCAGCGCAGGTCGGCGCCCTCGAGCGCCTCAGCCCTGACCTTGGCCCTGACTGAGTCGACTGCAGATTTTTCGAATAGGTCCATTTGAAACATTATTTTTACTTTCCCCGTGTTTTTTCGATGACTGCCAAGGTGCACGCCAGGTGCACCAAGCCTTCCCCGTTGTGCGCCTTGGTGAATTTCAGCGAATAGCCGATCGGCTCGCCGCAGATCGTGCACTTTGATTGAGCCATTTCTCTGGTTTGGCTGCAGTCCCTGTGCCCGCAGTCGTCCTCGCAGGGCCCGAGACTGGTGCCTGGTTTTGGTAGGATTCCCCAGCTCATTTCTTTTCCTTTCTGATCGCTTCCAGGATCAGTCTGTCCCTATATCGTCCCAGTTCTCTGATCTGTTTCGCTGTGTCTGCTATGGTACCCCCTACGATGATATCGCTTTTAACAAGCACTATCTCGAAGCCGTCCCTTTTTGCTTCCCGTTCAATCTGTTCCAGGGTCCAGGACTTCAGCGCTGGTTCACCTGTGGCAGGGTGTTCGATTTCGAACCAGACCACCAGGCGATCCCTGTAGTCTGGCAGTCCCACGACACCGAACCGATCCCACATCGAACCCGTGCACTTGATCACGTCTCCGGTTTTGAATGTTTGCTCGCTGTCCATTGTTTACCGTTCCCCTTTCTGCCTGGGTCGGCGCCCAGGCAATTTCTTTTTTAACAGTCCTGCAGGAATCCTTTGAAGTGCTTGGCACAATCGGATCCCACAGGGTAAAAACCCAGATCCGCTGGGTTCATGTCTTCGTATTTGTCCTCATCGTCTGGGTGCAGCACCTGGACCCCTCCGCCGACGATATGGACCCAGCCCGCAGGGTTGCTGACATCCTTGCCACATCGCGCGCACTGCTGATCGGTCGTCGCGTTGTCCTGGTTTTTCTCATAGCTGGCAGTTGTTATCAGTTTCTTAGTCCTGAGCCCTTTCGTGTCGTCGTCTGGGTCGTCCTCTGTTATTGTCACCAGGGTCGATGCTTTTATTTTTTCGCTGGTCATGGCCTTCCCCTTTCTAGTTGGCGGCCGCCTCACCGTCCCTGCTCTGGGCGTAAAGTACCTGCCCGCAGTTGTCAGCATGTTTGAACATGTCCTCAGACCAGCGGGGGTCGAAGGACCTGTACAGGCCAGAACTGACACTGACACCCTCAGCCACGGCGCGCGGTGCTGAGAAATTTTCAAAACTGGGCGCCTGACCGTCAACGATGACAAGCGCTTGATTGTGGGCCAGTGTCTGGGTGCGTGCTTTGCGTTGCCTGGGTGCCTTCCAGGTGATCTTGGTGGCTTTTCTGTATTGGGCATAGGGCGCGCGCTCTATTACTAAGGATTTGCAGAAAACCGAATTAACGCCGTAGAACTCTGACGGGAAGAAAATCGTCACGTTTTTGAATTCGTGCGTCTCTGCGATTTCCAGATCCTCCAGGTCACACCAGCCGAACAGGTCGCGACGGCCGCGCCAGTTGACCAGAACCCTGGAACCGCTGCGGCTAACATTGATCACGCGGCCGGTGTCGTTCCTGAAGATAGGTTCTTCCACGCCGTCCACAACCACGCCGTCTCTGAATTTTGCTTGGCCTAGTGCGTCCAGTTCGTCCTTGGCAATTACTAGCTGACCAGGTTCGACGGTCTTTTTTGCTTCGTCCTCTAGCTGGGTTCGGATAGCGTCCCAGACTTTAGAACCGGCGCAGCTCTGTGTTTTTGCTGCGGCGATCGCTTTTTCGATATCGTTGTCATGGACTTCCATTTGAAATCTGACTTTTACCATTGCGCTGTTGAACATAGTTTCGAATAGTTTTTCGTTTGTCATGCCATTCCCCTTTGCTGTTTGCGTCGCGTTCATACCCTTACTTAATGCACTTCGCGTGCCAAATGTTTTAGCACGCACCCTCCAACGTAATCATTGGACTTTTCCCGTGTGCGACAATGTGCGAGATGTAAGAAACCGCGACATTAATGTCATAGCACGGCGCCAATTGTTTTAGAGCCTAATGGTTTCAATGCCTTAGCTGTATGCAAAATGTTTATACCTCCTGTAAGACTTGCGGGCTGCCCCTTAAAGTCTAATGATTTCAACCAATCTCGTGGTATTCCTCCTCTGTCACCCCCCTCTCTCTAACGTCGAAGTTTTCGGGGAACGTCACGTAAGTGGGATCCCCTTCGATGCCCCTCCACCGGATCCGCTTTTTGATGCACCTCAGAATGAATTTCTCGGCCGCTGCCTTTCGTTTGTACGTCAGGACCCTTCGGTCGTTTGTTGTGTCGTATACTTCGAAGACTGTCTTCATTTTCCCCCCTGATTTGTTCGGCGCCTTAATTCGGCGGCGCAGTAGTGGATCTCGTCGGCATAGTATCCGGCTTTGTGTCCGTATGGCATAGCGTCGATCGCTGCCCGTGCGTCCTGCATGGTGTAGAGGAGTTCGGCGTCAGTCATCGTCTTTACCTTTGCCTGGTATTCACTGTGATTAATTTGAATCATGGTCTGCATTATCTTCCCTCCATGTAGATTTCCATTTTGACTTTTGCCAGGGTTGCGATCGCGTCCTCGTCGCCAATTTTGGCGGCGCCGGCCTGCAGCATGGAGCAGATTTCAAGAGCTGTTTTGCTTTCTTCGGCTGCCAGAGTTTCGATATTTTTTCTTAGTTCGTGCATTTCGTTCCCCTGTTTTTGTGTCCGTGTCATATTAATAATATTACACGCATTGCGTGGTTTGTCAACCCCGAAAAGTACTTTTTTTTTTATATTTTTTTACTTTTTTTGCAAGTGGCTGTAATGACTGGTTTTTTTGCTGCGACTTTTTTTGTCGCGTGCGACAAACTGGCAACAAATTTTGTCGCGTGGTTAGAGTGGGCCCCCGTGAACCCTGAACGCGCCGGCAGGAAGCTCCCAGTTGCTAACCTTCACAGCGTCCTTGTAGACCGTTGAGCCGCAGGCGGCGCGCACGTTAACCGGCGCAGCCAGAGCAAAACTGGTGCCCTTGGCGACGTGCTGAGCGAGCCCTGCGTCCCTTTGCATAGTGAATCCCAGCTCACCCTCAATCTCTACCAGTTTCTCGAATTGCCTGGGCAGCAGGTCCGCAGCCGTGGCGAACTGGTCAGGGTTGCCGAATATGCAGAACGCACAGGAACAGCGGCCGAACCCTGCTTTATAGCACGGGTGAGGATCGATGCTGTGACGTTCTATTATTTCCCACACCTGAGCCTCGGTCCAGTCGATGACTGAGCGCCACTGGATCACGGTGCGTTTTTTGTTGCTGCTTTTGTGCATTTCTGACTCGGAATATTTCGATCGGCTTTTGCTTTCCTCGCGTCGTTCACCTGTTATTATCATGTACCGGCCGCCCTCGGTGTAAGCAGGATCATTCCTGAAGACTGTTGTGGCAACGTCAATCTTCAAATAAGCCGAGCACCAGCGAACCTTCAGATCTGCTTGAATGGCTGGCCACTTCATTCTGGTGCCTGCAGGCCCCTTGCCGCCCGTGGTCTTCACCGTGCCGTCCTCGCATTCAAACGACGTCGGCGCCGTGGGTGTTTCGTTCCTTAGCATTTCGCCCTTGAATCCTCCCTGCTTCCAGGAAAACCGCAGCGGTAACCCGAGCTCGTTGGCGACTGCCCTGCAATAATCTGGGGTGACTGGCCAGTCCATGAGAGCCTCAACATCTTCTCGGCCGTCAATTTCATGGTGCCACAGGATGAGCTTTTCCCTGGGGCAGCCTAGCTCGAGAACCTGCAGAACTGCAGCCAGCGAATCCTTGCCACCTGAGAACGCCACGACAACCTTGTCATATTGCGCCCAGGCTGCAGGGTCACCGGCCTTAACCGCGTCCAGGTTTCTTTGCTCTGCGTCGTTTAGGGCGTTGCGTTTGCGTTTGGCTGGGGCCCCGCCGCAGTTGGCGTCGATTACTATTTCCACTTTTTCTTTTTTGGCTGCAGTCATTTTATTCCTCGATTCCCAGGAAGACTTCGGCTGTGTTCAGGTTATTGTCGGCACATTCAAACGACCACTCTGAGGAGTTCCAGTCGTCCGCATTCGAAGAGAATTCGATCACGTTGCGCAGGTTCTGCTCAATGTCTTCAGCCCTTACAACCCTGGACCATTGGCGCAGGTCCCTGGCTTCTTTTTTTGCGTCGATGATTCTGGCCAGGTAGTCTTCAGCCTGTTCTTTGCATGTCAATCGGCCCAGGTCGCTTGGTTCTAATATTGCGTAGGTCATACCGTCCCCCCTTATTTCCAGTTGAACTGATAAGAAACAACGAGCCAGTTTTCGTCGTCGGTTTCAATCATGGTGTCAGGTGCAGCCAGGATCCATGCTTTCAGGATCGCCCTCAGTTCCTCTACTGTGTAGCCATGGTCTAGGAATTTTGGCTCGTCTAGTTTGCGGTAGAGGTCATCGTCGGTGTCGCAGATTATCGCTGTTTCTAGTTCGTCCCTGTTCATGTCCTCTATTGTTTTCTGTGCCATGGCGTTCCCCTTTTCTGTTTTTTGTGTGCCGTTCATATTATTAATATACCCCGCATTGCGTGGTTTGTCAAGGGGTAAAAACACTTTTTTTTATATTTTTTTGCTTTTTTTGTAAGGTGTGATTATTACTGGCTTATTATTGCAGGTGCTCGGGTCTTTTCCCTGTTCTGATATACTCCAGGCACTCGTCAGCATTCATTTGTGAGATCAAGCTGTCTGTCTCGAAAGTGACCTTTTCGTCTGGCGCATCCAGCATGCGTTCTTTGAGTCTTATTATCATGTCGTGGGATTTGATCTGGTCGATGTATTTCGAGGAGGGTTCTACAATTTCACCGTCTTCTTTTTTGTCGCGTTCCTTTTCTGCCAGTTGCGCCAGCTTCTTGGTTCGCTCGTTGTGCAGGCGCAGCTCAACCATGGAGCCCGCCTGAATCTCTAACAGTTCCTTTAAATCTCGGCGCCTGGATTCTCTCAAGGTCAGCTCAACTTCGTTTTTTTCTGTCTGGGCTGCAGCCTTTGCGATGCCCAGGATCGCCGGCATGTTCTTCTCAGGGCGCCCCTCAATTATGTATTTGCGCGCCGTGCGCACGGTGACCCCTGCTTCCTTTGCCGCGTTATTGATAGACGGTTTTTTAAGGTAAGCGTTCCTAATTTGGCGATAGGTCTCCATGGAGATCAACTGTCCCCTCTTGCCACCCTTCGCACGGGTGGTCTTAGGCGATGACTTCCCCTTCGGGCTGGGCTTACTCCGGCCCGTTTTAGTCTTCGCCCCCGCCACGTCAGACAGCCGCCTGGAATTCGACGAGCGCCGCTTTGCAGGTGGTCAGCTCGAGCTGGCTTTGTCTCAGCTTCCTTGCCTGGGTCTGCAGCATCTCTTCCATTCGTGCGATCACCTGGTCCTTCTTCCTGAGCTCGGCGCCCTGGAGTTCGACCACGATCGCCAGGCATTCTTCCTGCCTGTCGTTCTGCCTATCTGCCCTTTTTTCTTCACCGGCCAACATTTTAAAACCTCACTTTTATATAATAGCCGTTTCTCTAACATTGTAACCATATTGGAACTCCACGTCAACTCTTACTCTTGTCAGGTAGAAAAAGGCCCCCCACTGCTCTTGACACGTCTGGGGAACGGCTTTGAGTGCAGTGGAGGGCCCGTTGAATTTTTATTTTATACTAATCGACTAAAGATGCAAGCGGTTTTCTAGTTGGCAGCGTTGCCGATTGCGACGACCCCCAGGACTCCCACGACAAGGTTTTCCACGACCAGCAGCGACCAGGGAACCCAGGCCCACTTCTGGACGTTCCTTAGTTTGTTCTCTTTGACCAGGGATACCTTGTACCAGTGCTCGCTCTCGTCCTGGTAAAAGGCGATCTGGTTCGCCTGCAGGTCGATTTTATTTTCCAGTAGCGAGATTTTATTTTCGAATTCCGCCTTTGCTGCAACCCATAACCGGCTCGTGTCCCATAGTGAGCGATAGTCTGCGAACATGGGGAGAAGGACCTGCCGGCCTTCCTCAACTGTATAGCAGCGCAGCTTTTCCCCTTCGATCTCCACGTTCCTGCCTATGTTGCTTATCTCGTAAACCCGAGCAGGTGGCGTCCAGCCGTCCAGCTCATCGATCGCCGTTTTTTTATCTTCTTCCTCGGCGCTCAATATCCCTGGCAGCATCATTAAGATCATCCCAGTTGTCAGCATCGCGAATCTTATCATGATCGGCCTCCCTATCCCTGGCGACGGCCGCTGCTTTTTCGTTCAGTTCCTGCAGCTTCTTGCTTGATTTCTCAAGCTCCCCGTCTATTTTGTTGTTCTGCTCGAGTACCCTTTTTCTCCACCTGTCCCACCCCTGGGGGTTGTCGTCGTTGGCTGACCCTTTTTTTTTGCGCGCCTTCAGTGTCAGAATCACGATCACGACCACGACGATCACAGCCGCGCCGGCGCCTATCCAGATCCACATAATAACCCTCCGTTCCCCCGTTAAGGTTAATCCCCGTTATTCACCCTTTTTGATCGAGCACCAAGGAACGCTTTCATTTTCTGAGGTCCGAATTCTCTCAATAGCCTGTAGGCAGACTGGGCCATGGTGCCCAATATAAAGCCAACTGCAGCGCAGTGGACCAGGTTATCTGGTACCGGTTGCAAATGAGGGATCAGGGCGATCAGGGCGCCCACTAAAAGCGGGATCACCTTCATTATCTTTTTCCACCAAGGCGCCTCGACCCATTGCGCCGGTGCGACCTGTTGAACAGCCCAGACGAAGGCCCCTGTAAAGAGCAAAACTAGCCAGGTATTCAGATTTTGAGCAATTGCCTCAAGACTTTCCATGGGTTCCCCTTTCTGTGTTGGCCCCAGGGCCTGAAGTTTTACAATGAGATTATAGAACTATTTCGAGTTCAGATACAAGCAAGTTGCTTGGATACACTCCTCGACGGACCTGCAGACGACCACCCTCCACCCCATGCGCTCGAGGAAATCGATCCAGATCCTCTGTTCTTTGCTGGGGTAGTTTTTCGGCGCCTTGAGTTCAATTACAAGGCCGCAGAATCCTCCACGGGGCACAGGCAACCACAGATCCAGGACTCCTCGACGAACGCCTTGAGCGTGCAGCTTGGCCCCCGTGCGTGCGTCTCTAATCTCACCGTTGGCAGGATGAAAGAAAGGAACTGTCTTCGCCTGGATCTCTATGGTGCGCCGGCCGACTCTAACGCGCCTGGGCAATTCGATCGCCACGTCTGGCCACTTCTCCCAGTTGGCCCAGCACCATTCTATAAAGGTTTTGTGGATAGCCAGCTCTGTGGGGTTGCGCCTGGTCACTGTTCTATTTTTCTAAAAGCGCTTCCAGGTTTTCGGGTAAGGTCTGCTGCTGTGGTTTTGGCGCCGGCTTGTCCTCGATTACCTCTGGCACACCGTCGTTGTTTTTGTCTGCAGCTATCTCGCCAAATTCCTCTTCTAAGGAACCTGCTACGCTAGACAAAGAGGAGGAGGCTGAAACAGACCCACCCCCTCCCAGGCCAATCGATGCTGGTTCTGGATTGCTCGGCATCGAGTGGACAATCGAGTCACTTCTGAACCCCCTAGCCTTTCTCCAGAGCACCTCACGCAGGAAAGTCCTTATCTCGCGCATGTCCTCGCGCATATTTTCCAGCTCATTGGACTGCGCTTCAAAACTGAGCCGCAAAGTCTCATAGGCGACATCGACCTTGTCCTCGGTTTTGTCAAAGAAAAATTCCCAGAATCCAGGTGCAGAGAATACAGTCAGCAGGACCACTGCGAGCGTGGGGAGCCCCGCTTTTTTAAGTTTCACCGCGTTGCTGAATCTTCCTTCCCCGTCTGCCATGGTGTCCTCCTTCGTCGTTCACTGCGTCTGAGCCCCTGGGCCCTATAATCTTTTTGGGTTCAGTGTCCGCGTATCTTTTTAGTATCATAGCAGAAAAGGACTGTATCTCGTCAATTGTATTGAAGTCGGCCGTGGCAATAGCACTAAGCGCCTCAATGAGCCAGTTGTTGACCTGGCGCTCGTGGCGCCGTGCCCAGGCCAGCCACCAGCCGAGCTCATATTGTGCATCAAGCTCGTATTTCAACAGCTTTTCTAGGGCTTCTTCCCTGCAACATTTTTCGTGTTCTGCTGACATTAGAAAAACACTCCATTCTTTTCGAGCACATAGTCGCTGAGCAGGTTCAGGGAGTCCTCAAGCATTGCCGTATATATTTCTAGCCTGTCATTCATTAGGAACCAGATCCGCCCCTTGCCCTGGAGTTCTTTGTGGTGAAAATAGCAAAGCCTGCAGGTCCAGTGATCGCGCCCCTTGATCCCCATGCCTCTATTTTTCCAGTCATAGTGGTGGAGCTCGTTGGACCTCTTCGAGATCCCCTGCGTGGCTCGACAGACACAGCAGTCACCCCCCTGGCGCTTGGCCCACTTTAAAAACTTCGGATCCTTCAAATGTTCCTGGCTCATCTATTATTCTTTATTCTGTTGCCACTCACCACACCCATTTTCTGCAGCCACATGAGGAAATCGATAACCAATATTATTCTCAAATTGCGGAGGATATCTATGGCACTCACCTGTCAATTCAAGGGTATCCCTAGCTGTTACGTCTGGCTCTTCAAATGGCGCCCAGAAAACACAATCTTTACATCTAAGACTAAATGTTAATATTTTTTGCATCTATTCACCTCGCTGTTGTTTTGTTGTCTTTTATTCTAAATTTTTCGGCGATGCATTGCTCGGCCTGCTGCCTGTGAGAGTCCAATTGATCCAGACATAGATCCAGGCCAATAGAAAGCTGCTCTATTTCGTCCTTAGCCCCTGCGCACGGATCGGGGGTTCCTGGTGCTGTGCCTGTCGGTTCCTTAATCTTAATGTCTTTCAGATACAACAGAGGAGCTCTTGAACAAATAGCCACGGCGCCAACGGTTACCACTAGCGCAAAAATCACAATTTCTAATTTGTACAAAGTCCCCCGTGTCATTTCAGATCCTCTCCAATAGTGAAGCACGACGCTTCGAATTTCTCGGCCTGTGTTGGCATTATGCGAAATTGACCAGGGATCCCAGGAACAGGCACCGCCTCAACCCAGGTCGTGGGCAGTCCTGACTCAATAGGCAGATCCGGATGTGGTCGCAGTTCCCCAGGTATCCCCGTCGGAACCCCTACAACTTCCACTAGCAAGATCCCCTCTGGTGTGTATCGTTTTCTCACCACGGCGCCCTTTCTGCATGCCCAGCCTCAAGCAAGTCCTGGGTCAAGTAGTTACCGTCAACCACCAGATCGGCTAGGAGGCGCCCGTATTTCCCCCGCTTTTGATCTGTCTCGAGTAGGATGAAAGCACATTCCCCCGCCGACTCGACCCAGACCTCAACGAATTCCTTGGCCAGCAGCCCCTTGGGTTTTTCGGCGCCCCTGACTTCCCAGGCGTCGATCCCAGGGAACCTGAGCCGCTCATCGCGCCACGCCCCGATCCCCAGGTAGATCCTCACGTCGACTGTATCCCCGTCGACGATATTGACCACCCTTGCCCAATAGTGCCGGCTCCAGTCGCAGGGCTGCCCAGCTCTCACCTCGCAGGTGTCTGGGGGATCATTGGTACAGGCGCCACCCAAAAGAGGAACTTCCTGCGCCTCAGCATTCGATCTGCAGTCATAGATCCCCCATAGTAACAACAGGGCCCCCAGGGTCATCACCACAAAGCCTTTTCTGCTTTCCATTGTCATTCTGCCTCACCCTTTCCTTTATGTTTCTGCCACTGCTGCAAATCAATGGCTCGCTGTTGTTTCCAGTTTTGCACCTCGTCGCGCAGTTGCTCGATCCTGGCGCACTGTTCCTTATATCGCGCCCTCAATTGCTCGTTTTCGTGCAGCACCTCGACATGTCTCTGGACCAGTTTGTCAAGTGCGTGGTCACCGTTGCCCAGGTGATCTCTTATAAGGCCCAGGACGTCCCTTGCTCCGTCGGCCTTACCCTGGTCGAATGTGCTGCCACCTGCGAACCTGTGAGCCCAGCCAAGGGCCCACTCGTGAACGGCAAGCAACGCGTTCCATGGAACGCCGACCTTGCTGCTCACCCCTTTTTTCTCAGTGTGTTTGTTGTCCATGCGGCGCCCCTTGCAGTTTCATATATCCAGGTCGATTTTCCAGTGATTTTTCTATTTTTTCAAGACCGTTTTCTATGTCCTTAATAAAATCCACGGACTCGTTAAGAACCAGCATTAGGCTGGGGTGTATGGTGGCGCCCGAGTTTAAAATTTCTGTGATTGCCCTGGACCTGGCTTTTTCAAAGGCGCTGTGACCTCTTTTTATAGCCTGGGCCAGTTCCCTCATTCCTGCCTGCTGGAGTTCCAGGGTGTCTCTCATTTGTTCGTTAAACGTCTCAGCAAGACGACAAGCGCCCTCTAATCGATCGACCTGCCCAGCATAGCAAACCTGAGTATCTGCCAGGACCTCACCCGCAGGGTATCTTTTTAAAGGTTCCATTTATTCTCCGAAATACATGCCGCAGGTCATGCAGTCCAGTTCGTCGAACCCCATAAAGGCGCCGCATTCTGGGCAAGCTGTCCCCTCTGGATTGTCGTCGCCTGCGTCGTCAACCTCGATCTCAGCTTCGATGATTCTCTCGGTGACCTGCTCGGCGTATAGTTCAGCCAGTTCGGCGCGCCGTTTTTCTTTTCGTTTTCGTTTTTTGTTTCTGTTTTTTTTGCTTGCCACTGGTTCCCTTTTCATTGTCCCCTTTTAAGAGGTTTTTTACGTATTTATTCAAGCACTCTGCGCCGCAAAAATCCAGGTTTGTTTTGATGTTGCCGCCGGCAGGATGCCAGCCCGTCAAATCTCCACGGTAGACCGTTAACCCCTTGATCTTTATCTGAGGCCGCTTGTTGTTGCCCACGTGGTCACGTTCCAATATCTTCGCGCAGGTGTCGCAAACGATCAGGCCGCTCATTGATCTCCCTTTTCCTTTTTTTCGATGAACCGAAGGTGAGCTGGGCACACGTCGATCGTGTCTGGCTCCTTCTTCTCGGTGAATGCCAGGAACTGGATCGGCAGCCGCTCAGCCTCGATCTCGGTTGCACAGGCGTCGCAGAGTTTCTTGTCGCAGGTCTTCACACCCTTGCCAATGATCGGGAAGTCGCACAGCTTCTCGGCCGGTTTCCCACATTGCGAGCACCTGGGCGCCCGTTCCCCACGGCTGCAGACAAAGCCGTGAGCGTTTCCTATTTTGAAAGGTCTACAGACCATAGAACCCTCTATGTTTTAGGCTGGATCCAGCCAGCTCTGTCTAGTTCGTTAAGAGCTGTCACCATGGCACCTTCGATGTCATCGATCAGCTTGTCGTCATAAAGCCTGTTCTCAAATGGTTTTAATGCTTCGTCTAAGGCCTCATCGACTTCCTTTTCTCTGTTTGGGTGAACCTCAAGAGCTATTAGAACCATGCGCTTGGTGAATTTCTGATCCCATCTATGCGGTTTATCAATCATTTTCTTTCACCCCCCCAGCCAGCAGGGTGCGAACCCTTGCAATATGGTTTTTGCAAGCATTGCTCGGCGCTGGGGGATTGTCCAGAACGTCACTGATCACCGTCGCCTTGAATATGTTCCTAAGCACATACATCAAAGATCCGCAGTCACGTTCCAGGCGCTGCGCCCTGGCCTGGGTTTCTGCGTGCGCCTTCATAAACTGATCTCGTTTCCGTTCAGCTTTGATGAGCTGTTCCTGGATCTGCTCGAACCAGTCCAGCGCCTCACCTGATTCGGTAACCCGCAGCAGCTCCGGCAAGTCCTCTCTGATCATATCTAGGATATCGGTTCCGTCCATGCCCTGCATTTTCTCAAGGAAGTTTCTCAGCATCGCTACGGCCGCGTCCTGTTGCAGTTCTTTGCGTTCGTTCATATCACACCTTTAAAGTTTCGAGCTTTTCCTCTGTGCCGTCTGCATACCGTATGATGATTTCTGAGCCCTGCTCTGCCTCTAGTCCATAGTCGAACATGCGCAGCGCTCGACGGACCACCTCAGCCCTCGAATTAGCGTCCAGTATTTTGCGCATTTGATCCAGGCGCTTCAATGCAGCTTTGCTGAAATCGAATTGAACCCTAATTTTTTTCTGTTTCATTTTTGGGATCCTCCTTTTTGTCGATGATATAATCCAGCATATACTCATCGAGTATGTCTTCAAACGTCAAAGGCCTGGGCCCCTCGAATCCCGCCGTGACTGTGCTGCCCGCTTCGTTGCGTGCGTTTGCAAGGTCCTCAGCCAGCTTGAGGCACCCCTTTCTAAGTTTGTTGTATGCCTGGGCCATGTCGTTGAGGCTGCCGCTATGCTTGCAGACTTCCTGCTCGAGCACGTCCCCACGTTCCTTAAAAAATTCGTACGCCTTGCGCATGTCGTCGCGTTGCTTGACTATCACCCTGACCGCGCGCCCGTATCGCTCCGCAGCGTCGTCACCGAGCTTGACGTCCCCCGCATGGAACAGGGCGTCAACCCCATAGAGCTTTTCCTGCTGCAGCCGCTTGTTATGTTCCTGAAGCTCAGTCATTTCTTCGATTGCGCTGCAGAGTTTGCGCCAGTCGTCGACCAGTTCCTCGACGGGAAAGGCGTGGATCGCTCCGTCGTTCACCTGTAGAAATACCTCTTTCCAGGCGTCGCTAAACTTCCAGTTAAGCTCATTGTCGGCCGCTGCCTTTCTGAGGTCTGATATTTTGGTTTTTTCGCTCACCGTCCCCCTCCTATTCTGGCGTTTTGACAAAACCGTGTTGTCATCGTCTTTTTTGCTCACTTGATCCTCTCTATCAATTTACTAACCAGGTATTCCAGCGACTGAGAGAACGGACCTTTTTTTTCTGGATACAGTGCTTTGAAAATACGTCTTCGCAGTTTCTGCTCTCTTATTTCCAATTCTGCCTTTTCCTCTCGAACATTCCTTAGCGCTTCCATTTCCTGGGCCATGGTCCGCTCAAATTCGATGTTCCCCGCCTTGGTTATTTCGATCAGCTCAGGCAAGAGGTGGAGTTCCATCTCGCCGCAGCCGATATCCCCTGGTGGGTATTCCGTGCGAGTCATCACGCACCCTATAAAATTGTACTTGGCGAGCCTGTTGAATTCGAACTCTGGCTCAGGTTCTCTCAATAGGGACAGGTCCCCCTCTGTGTATGGCTGGCTTCTGTGATCTGGATTTATTACAATCTTCATTGCACCGTTCCCCTTTCTGTTTCTTAGTTATAAT